>Ga0222714_10000882_pt1 | contig 34157 bp, 20 predicted proteins | sample C33_3DmetaG_FD_165048 | JGI IMG/M metagenome (GOLD analysis project Ga0222714, IMG submission 165048) | Estuarine water microbial communities from San Francisco Bay, California, United States - C33_3D | ecosystem: Environmental > Aquatic > Marine > Unclassified | place: USA: California... | reverse complement strand
TGCGGACGCGAAGCGGTGTCGCGGCGAGAGGCGCAAAGTGCGGCGATTAAAGTGGATAACGAACGAACGAACGAGGGAAATCTCGAGGTGGATTTTTGACATTGCCATGGACGGACGCGTTTGACGTTATATACGACGCGTAGGGCGCGCGTGGTGCGGTGCTAGTGCATGCGGGTGACGCGCCTGCCTTCGGCACGTTCCTGGACGTCGCCGCGCTGGGTCATGATGAGTAGGGCGCGGGTGACGGCCCATTCGTTGACGCCGACGCGGGCGAGATCGTCGATGAGGTGACGCTTGGACGTCGTCGCGCCAATGGCGAGCTTTTGTCGGATTTGAGTTTCGACGACTTGGAGCTCTTCGCGTTGTTCTGGGGAGAGCACGACCATGTCGGCGACGCCTGAACGAGCGGCGTCGATGGTGGAGACTTCGAAGAGGCGTAAAGCTTCTTGGACGTGTTCTTCGGTGACTTGGGATTGCAGGCACATTTTGGCGAGCGACTCGGAGATGCGCACGATGGCTTCGAGTTGACGCACGGTGATGGGTACCGCGGCGTGGCCACCCGTGCGTTTGCGTTCACGCATCTCCTCACGGTATTTCACGTAGGAGTCCTCGAGCATGCCTTTCGCGCGTTCGCCAATTCTCGGCGAGCACATCGCGCGACAGTACTCGATGTAGCGCTTTAAAAATTTGCGCTCCTTTTCCTGCTGCGGATCGGCGGCTGTTTCGCTTTCATCCCCACCCCCGGCGTGGATGTTCAACACGTGATCTGCAATGAGCATATCACGCTCGTATAGCCGTTCATCTCGAACGATGAAAATCATATCGAAACGAGACAAAATCGTCGTTTGTAAATCAATGTTTTCCTGCGCCGTCTTCAAGTCGTCGTAGCGTCCGCTCGGAGGGTTCGCCGCGGCAAGTACCGCCGTTCGGCTGTTCAACATGGTTGTGATCCCAGCCTTGGCGATTGAAATTGTTTGTTGCTCCATGGCTTCGTGGATGGCGACGCGATCTTCGTCACGCATCTTGTCAAATTCATCAATACACACACACCCGCCGTCCGCTAAAACCATCGCCCCGCCTTCGAGGTAAAATTCGCCGTTGGCGTCTCTAATCACCGAAGCGGTGAGACCCGCGGCGGATGAACCCTTACCAGACGTGTACACACACACTGGCGCGGTACGTTCGACAAATTTCAAAAATTGCGACTTTGCCGTGGATGGATCACCGAGCAATAACACATTAACGTCGCCTCGCCGAGCGGTGCCGTCGGGGTGCAGCTTTCGCGAGCCGCAGAAGAGCAAGCACGACACCGCCGCCTTGATGTCATCGCTACCGTAAATTGCGGGCGCAATGCGTGAACGAATATCTTTGATCACTTCCTTGAACGGACGCTGCGCGAACGACTTGAATTCTACGTGTTCGGCATCCGTAAAGTGCGAGTCGCCTCGCGCGCCCTCTGTCTCTTCATCAATACCGATGACGCGCAAGTACGCGTGCTGTACCGCCACTTTACCACCACCACGATCGCGCTTACCCCCACCCCCGCTTGTGGTCTCATACACACCCATAATCTTGACGCGCGTGCCTGGAACGATGGATAATACCATCGCACGCTCAACTAAAATCGACATATGTCGCGGCATTTCACCCGCCGGCACGCATTCGGGATTCTCTTGCAACTTCATATTCTGTTGATCGATGAATGAACTCTTTTCGGGAACGACTCTGTACGGGTCCGTACCGCACGCGTTAGCTTGCTGCCCAACCTCGGTGTCACGCGACACCGCAGCATTGCAAAATCGCGGCACGTTCGCCCCACTATACCCACCCGCGAGCTTCAACGAAATCGTATTCTTGCACCCTTTACATTCGAGCACCATATCCTTCGCCTTGGTTCTCGGTTTCGAAGTCGCGATAACAATCCCTGGAATGTACACCAACGTCCCAACATCATTCGAATTCAAACTTCTCAACGGTCTAGGAGTCTCCTTTGACGTCAATTTTACCTGTACCGTCTCCTTTGCGCGCAACGGAGCGCCGAGCGCATCCGTCGCCTCCTCCTCCTCCTCCCCGTTCCCCGCTCTAAACCCACGTATAACATCCAACACCGCATCCTCCAACACTGGTAAATACTCATTCGGCTTCATTCGCACCTCTCGCGCTAATTCTCCATCGTGCGCAATCATATCATCAAAACATATCTTTAATTCCGTCGGCGCGTTCACCTGATCGAGCGCGTCCCGATAAATCAACCGACCATCCGCGCTCGTCGCGTCTGGCGCCGAACGAAAGTTTCGCAAGAAATCAATAAATTTCCCCTTGGCGCGCGCCGGGGTGACACGCGACGCATATTCTGCGTCTTGCGCCAGCGCGTCGCCGTACGACATCGGTTCGTCGTCGTCATAGTAGACGTTTTCGCCGCCAGCTGTGGGACATGAAATTCAAAATTCACAATCATCAGTCTAGCGAACTCCTGACGCGCGCGCGAGAGGCGATGGGCGAATGCGTGCGCGCGAGGTCACCGCAGTGTGCGTACCGTCCATGGCGTGCGAAGTGTGATTCCGTGCGCGCCGTTGCGGGTGTGCGGTGGGGCGTCTGAGAATGGCGATCGTGCGCCGCTGAAACAGCTGCGGCGTCGAGCGCGGATGGGTCGGTTGACGCGCGCGACATGATGAGGCATGCCTCGTAAGGATGTACAGATGATTATTACGACGTTAAATTATTGAGCGGCGAGAGCGGCGCGCGCGACGCGGTGCGCTTGGTGAGGTCGGCGGAGTCGGGATGGATGTACGCGCGCAAGGCTTCGTCTGGGCGAAACGTAAAGGCGCTCGGAGTGACGGGTTCGGCGAGCAACGCGCGTGCGGAATCTCTCGCGGGTGTGGCGCCCGTAGGGACATCTTGGCGCACCGCGCTCGTGAGTTCGGTGGAGAACTGTTCGCGGACTGATGTGAGTTCGCGCGCGTGCTTGGACATGAAGTCTGCAAAGCCGCGTTCTGACGTCGCGGCGACGGCGTCGGCTAAATCTGAAAACGCCGCGCGGTCGCTGTCCAGAGACTTTAAGAGCGATTCGACGGTTTCGTCGCATCCACGGCGAGAGGCGACGACGGCTTGGACGGCGGCTTCAGAAGTGATTTCTGCACCCGCGCGTAGTTCTTCAGCGGCGCGGGTGAGTAAATCCGCTTGCTTTAACATGCTCGTGCGCGCGTGCTCGCTCGCGCGCCTCGCCGCCGTTTCAATCACCGTCTGCATACTCGCTATGGACTCCTTGAGCACGTTCACCTCGGATTCTTTGCGCTTCATGAAATCATCTAACACACTTTTCATGTGTGCGCGTGAATCTCGCTCGACTTCTTGAATGCCTGCTAAACCGCTTTCAAGCGCTTCTAAACGTTCGCACATCGACGTGCTCAACGCGTGAATGGCGTCCATGTTGGAGCTCATCACGCTCTCCTTGCGCGAAATTTTTTCAAACAACTGTGTGGCTTCGGATTTGGCGGCGACTAAGTCACGCGCCATCTGACTCGTGGCTGTTGATAAGCCTTGGTGCGACTTTTCAAATTCACCGAGCAAGTAGTCCTTTTCAGCGGCGGATTTCCTAGTCGCGCGCAATTCACTCGTCGTCGCTCCTAAAGTTTCCCTCGTTTCACCGAGTTGCGCCTCAACCCCAGCGTGGTCTTCTTTGAGCTGTAAAAAGTTCTTCTTGGTCTTATCAAACATCCGCGTCACCTTGTCGTGCTCGGCTTGCGTGGAAGCGAGCGCACATTCGAGCTCCTCTGCTCGCCGCCGCGTCGCCATGTGCTCATTCTGCTCGGCGTCGTAGTTGGTCTTGGACATGTACACCCCGTTTTTCTCGCGCGTGGCGTGCAAGTCACTTTGTAGACGATCTATTTCCGTTTGTAATTCTTGCAAGAAGACGTTCTTTGGCGTCTTCCCGTTCGTCACGGGTTTATTTTTGATGTTTTTGGCTCGGTGCGCGTATTCAAGCGTACTCAGCGTTTCCTCCACCGAATGTGACGCTGGCGATACGGTGGCAATGACCAACGTTTTACATTTTCCACCGAGCGCATCACGTAGTAAACGCGTGAGCTTACTGTCTCGATAGGGCACGTGCCCGAGCTTATCGACCAAGGCGGTGATGACACGCCCGAGCGCGACGAGAGACTTGTTTATTTCACCCGCTTCTCTTGCGCGCGAATCTTTCGCGCCCGACCTCGAAATGTTCTCACTCCCCGCTAAATCCACCAAGTTCAATTTCCCACATCTAATGAACTCCTCACCATCCGGAGACACATCTTTGATGTGAACGGTGACGCTAAATACGCTGTGCGAACGACTCGACTGCTTGTTTAGCAACGTCTCTTCAGTTCGTCGGCGCGTTGTCCCTCGATTCAACACCTTAAATACCTCTTGCATGCTACGTACGTACACCTCCTCCAACCCTTTCACCGTCACCGCACCTTTACCATCTTCCATCAGCGCGTGCTTCATCTTATTCGAACCATCCGCCTCGAGCGGCGGTCCGAGCAAGTCGGTTATCTCTTCATTGTACAATTCCAAATACGTCACCTTGACGTGGTACTCCAACTCAGCCCGCTCGAGGTACTCAAACACGTGCGACATTGCACGCGGAATAATCCCCGCCTCGCTACTCAACACATCACACTCCGCATCGTGCGCACCGCTCATCGTATGTGTCTTCCCCGTACCAGTTTGCCCGTACGCGAACACCGTGCAGTTGTACCCGTCGAGCACGTCCCGCACCATTGGCTTCACCGCCGATTCATACACGCGCTCCTGCGTCGACGTCGGACCAAAAACATCATCAAACGTAAACTCACGATCACCGCTCGATGTTTTCGACTTCCCCGACGCCGTCGCCGTCGACGTCACCTTTGCGCTCGAGCTCTCCACGACGAGCGCGCGCGACGCCTCATCGACAGAAATCACTTCAGGAACCTTTTCCGCACGCTCTCGCGCATTCAACGGCCTACATCGCGATCACACACACGCACACATCATCAGTACACGCACTACGTCACATCACACGCCGCACGCCCGTCGCCATCGACGACAAAACTCGCCCATCGTGTGCGTCATCGTTTAAAAAAGTCGTTTGAAAAGCCAACGACGCATCCATCTCACGCGCGTGTACGCCGCGTCGCGCGCTCGCAATCGCCTCGCCAACGCACCGACATCGTAGAACGACGCTCACGCGCACGCTTTCGCGCGTTCGCGCGTCATTCGACGCACTCGCGGGCGCCATGCGGGCGACTAATGTCGTCATGAGCTGCTCACACCAGCGCGTGTTCCCCTCGACTGCAGAGGCGAAAAATGACTGAAACCGAGTGGGATCAGCGGCATTGACGCGCGCGCATGGGCGCCACGGACCGCACACGCGCGCCTGGACGCGACGCGAGCGCGTCTGCGTCGACTGCGCTCGCGCGCGGCGGCGCTGGGGCGACGTCGACGGGGAATAATGGCAGCCACGGCGCGCGAGGTTCGAGCGCGCCGCAGCCCGGTGTGCTGAAAATCAATCCCTTTAAGCGCGCACCGAGCGTTCCAAAGACGTTTGCTGAGGATGCGCGGGGGATGTTACGACGAGCGATAGTTGCGGTGCAAGAACAGCGCGCGACGGAGGTGAGTTACGAGACGCTGTACCGCGCGGTGGAGAATTTATGCGTGCATAAACACGGTGATTCGGCGTACGAGGACTTTAGCTCTGGGGCAAACGCGCGCGCGCGTGAGGTTCTGCGCGCGCTCGATGGGCACACGATTGGTGATAATGAAGTCGTGTTGGCGAATTTTGATCGCGCGTTCGGGGAGTACTGCGCGCAGGCGTTGACGTTGCGGTCGATCTTTTTGTATTTGGACCGAGCGGTGGCGCACGGGGCGAGCGGCTCGGGACGGCTTTCGTTGTGGGATTTGTCATTGAAATTGTTTCACGAGCACTTGGAGAAGTGCCAGGGGGTTAAAACACGTGTCGTGCGTGGGTTGCTACATGCGATTGAGCGCGAACGGGTTGGAGAGCATATTGATAGAGCGTTGGCGAAGCGCGCGTTGCGGGCGTTGCACGCGCTCGGGGTGTACGGCGAGGCGTTTGAAAAGGTGTTCATCGAGGCGAGTCAGGAGTTTTATCGCAAGGAAGGGAATGAATATAGCGCACAGACGGATGTGTCGGACTATTTGAAGCACTGCGAACGGCGGTTGAGTGAGGAATCGGAGCGATGTACGAATTACTTGGATGCGAGCACGGCTCGGGGGTTAATGCGCGCGTGCGAACAAGGCTTGATTGAGGCGCACATCGGGGATATTTTGGACAAAGGATTCGTCGATTTAATGCGTCAACATAGAATTGATGATTTGCACCGCTTGCACAAATTGCTTGCGCGTATGGATGGTTTAGACCGCTTGTGTCGCGCGTTTGTGACATACTTGAAGCAACAAGGTACCGCCATCGTCAAGGATGAAGAAAACGACAAGGACATGGTTGAACGACTGCTGGCGATGAAAACCGCGGTGGATGAAATCGTGACAAAGGCTTTTGGTCGCACTGCCGCGGATGGGTCGAATGACATCTTTATCAACGGGGTCAAGGAGTCATTTGAGTCGTTTATAAACTGTCGCCAAAACGTCCCTGCGCAGCTCATCGCAAAGTACATCGACTCCAAATTAAAGACTGGAAACAAGGGCGCTACCGAAGAAGAACTAGAAGTCACGCTCGATAAAGCGTTGATGATTTTCCGATACATTAGCGGTAAAGATGTTTTCGAGGGCTTTTACAAACGAGAACTTGCCAAGCGCTTGTTGCACGGAAAGAGTGCATCCATCGACGCCGAGAAATCAATGATTAGCAAGTTAAAGGCAGAGTGCGGCAGTCAATACACGCAACAACTCGAGATGATGTTCAAAGATATCGACATGAGTCGAGAAATTATGCACGCGTTTAGGCAATCCATCGCGGAAAATCCGGCGTTGCCAAAGGGAATCGAGATGAACGTCAACGTCATCACGTCAGGGAGTTGGCCGCAGTACTCCACCGTTGACGTCAAGCTTCCAGAGCAGCTCGCTGTGTTGCAAGAAAACTTTCAAGAATTTTATTTGAACAAGCACTCGGGGCGAAAACTGACGTGGCAAAACTCACAAGGACAGTGCGTGGTGAAGGCGCAATTTGCCAACGGCCCAAAGGAGCTCTTCGTGACGCTCTTTTCATGCGTGGTCTTGATGCAGTTCAACGCCAAGCCGAAGTTGACGTATAAGGAGATCGCCTCAGAAAGTGGCTTGGAAGAAAAGCAACTCAAGCACACGTTACAATCGTTGGCGTGCGGGAAAACGCGTATTTTGAATAAAGAGCCAAAATCCCGCGAAGTGAACGACGACGACGTCTTTGAAGTCAACTCTGCGTTGAGCGAACGCCACTTTAGAATCAAGATCAACTCGATTCAAGTCAAAGAGCAAGCCGAAGAAAACAAGCAAACATTAGAGAAAATCTTTGCCGGTCGAGAGCATCAGTGCGATGCCGCCATCGTGCGCATCATGAAGACCCGCAAGACGCTCTCCCACGCCTTGCTCGTATCCGAACTCTTGGCGCAGTTGAAATTTCCAACCAAGCCGAGCGACTTGAAGAAGCGCATCGAAAGTTTGATTGAACGCGAGTACATCGAGCGCGATAGAGATGATCCACAAAAATACAACTACTTAGCTTAGACAACGAGATGTTAACCGTTTGCATTCATTCTTTTCCTCGCTCGTTTCGCGCGTAAAAATTTGAAAATGTCGTGTCGTGGGTGCTCGGTTTTCACCACACCGCCGCGCGCACCGTCGCTCGCCATGGATTTCGACGACGACATCGATGACGAAGCGTTAGCCAACTTTGATTTAAACGCCGCGACGGCCAAGTCATCGCCAGCGATGCGTCGCGCGTGCGGTAAAGACGCCGATGATTCGCCGGCTGCGCTCAAACGACGAAAGATGGAGCAGCTCGAGACGCACACCGGCGCGCACGCCAGCGCCGGTGACGCCTCCGCGTTGGATGCGTCGCTGCGAAAGTACTACGGATTATCGTTTCGCCCTGGCCAGCGCGAAGTGATCACCGCCGCGCTCGCCGGGCGAGACACATGTGTGTTTTGGAGCACCGGGAGCGGCAAGTCGTTGTGCTACTCTCTCGCGGCTTTACATTCCGGCAAAATATCTGTCGTCGTCTCGCCGCTTATTTCGCTCATGAACGATCAGTGCATTGGATTGAATAATACCGTCGGTGCGGTGTGCGGGAAAGACGTGGCGGTGTTTTTGGGGTCGGCGCAGATGGACGCACACGCGGAGCGTCGCGTATTTGAAGGCGAGTATAAAATTGTCTTTGTGACGCCAGAGAAGTTGACGGCGTCGACGTCGTTCATTAATGGATTGAAGCGCATGGTGGAAAAAGACGATTCTATTGGCTTGCTTGCGATTGATGAGGCGCATTGCATTTCGAGTTGGGGGCATGATTTTAGACAGAGTTACACGCAGTTGAACATGTTGCGCGAGCAGTTGCCGACTGTGCCAATCATGGCGTTGACAGCGACGGCGGTGAATTTTGTTCGAAACGATATCATGAAGATCCTTGGGCTAAATAATCCATTCGTGGCGTCGAATTCTGTCGATAGACCAAACTTGCGTATTTCAGTAACGCGCAAGGTGGATTTTGGCAAGGATTTGCAACTCATTTACGAAGAAATCGGCGGCGGTGGCAAAGCGGTGCCGACGATTGTGTATTGCGCGACGATTGCCGAGGTTGTAAAGTTGTGCGGAGCGTTGAAGCAGCGTCTTGGCGATTCAGTGGTGCAAATGTATCATGGATCCATGCCCAATGAAGATCGTCGTGAATCACACTTGGCGTTTCTTACGTCGCGCTCGCCCGTCATTGTCGCTACGACGGCGTTTGGCATGGGGATCGACAAGGGCGACGTTCGCCGCATTATACACCACGGCGCGCCGAAGACTATGGAGGAGTACTACCAGCAAATTGGTCGCGCCGGGCGCGATGGCATGGATTCTAATGTCACGCTCATGTTCGCCGACAACGACTTTACGAGATACTCGTCTGATTTCTACACCAAAGACTTAACTCCAGAAGCCGCGCGCACGCAGCAAAATTCAACAGACATGCTGAAGGCTTTTGCGAACGACAGAGAAACGTGTCGACGAGTGCTCATCATGCGTCATTTCGAAGAGAAACCTCCGTTTACTAGATGTGACGCATCGTGCGACAACTGCGCTCGAAGCGCGCTCGGCCAAGATGTTTTGCGACGAAATTTCGCCATCGAAGCGCGGCCGATATTCCTCACGTTGAAATTCGCGGGTGGGAGCATGACGATGACAAAGTTTCTTCGTACTATCACGAACTCAAAAGAGAGCGAACCGCTTGCGCCGTGGCAGCGAGAGGCGATAAATGGCGCACTATTAGCCGCCAAGAACCACACGCCGGGATCGACGTCGACGGAATTTTTCAAAGAAATGATGGCCATTTTATCGCAGACGGGACTGGTTTCGGAACGAATCGTCAAAGGCGGGTACAGTACGTATTCAGTGTACGCTTTAACTAACGATGCGCAGCAATTCTGCACGCAGTCTCCGCCAGCGTTAATCTTGCCTACACCCGAAACGGTGATGAACGCTGAGCGGGAATTGAAAGATAAGCTCGACGCGATCAAGAAAAAGTTGCATGATGGTGGCGTTGACACTTCTCAAATCCCAGCGCACGAATTGGAGCGCGGGAGTGGTGAAATTATCGACGCTGAACTTGAATGGATGAACAAGTTGGCGTATTATCGCAGCACTGGCAACGAACGGCGCGCGGATGCGCTCTTGGCACTTCTCAAGAAGATTGAAGCCTGGCGTGATGAACGCGCAGTGGCGCTTGGTATGGCACCCGCTGCTGTGCTCAAATCGTTCCTTTGCAAAAAGATTGCGTACGTACTGCCCCGTTCAGTTGAAGCGTTGCGCGCTGTCGGCGTGCGGGTCACTGGCGTCGAAGAACTATCCAAGGTCATCAACGACGCGGCGGAAGAATTTTTGCCGCCACCCGCCTCTGTAAACGCTTCAGATTCAGGTAAAGAGTTGCGTTTCGGCACGATTACACCGCGCGAGCCCTGGGCATTTGCCGTGTACAAGCCGCGCAAGGCGCCGAAAGCGGCGGGCGGAGGTATGTTGAAACCAAATTGGGAATTAAGCTACGATCGCTTCACCTCCGGTGAGCACATCGAAGCGATTGCACTGACGCAACCAAACGACAAAGCTATTCAACCCGCCACTGTGTTCGGGCACTTGATGGAGGCGTTGCAACACGGCAAGACGGTGGACCTCGACCGCGCCTTTGCCAGCCTTCAGCCCGAGCACAGGCTCACCACGGAAGACTGCCAGCGTTTCGCCGAACGACAAGCTTCCCTCGGATTTGACGTTCGTACTTCACCAGAGTACGCCGCCAAAGACTTCGCTCAGGGTCTAGTTCCAGACATCCCAAGCGCCGACAAGCCTCCAGAAGTGCGCGCGCTCGAAGCCGCGGTGTACGGCAAAATCCGCACCTGGGTTGCCCTTCGCCGGTGCGGTGCGCTTTAATTCGCTCTAGTATCGTATCGTCATTCTTGTAAATCACACGCATTGTTTATCACGATATCATACGCATCGCTCGCGAGCATCCCGCGCCCTTGGGTCGACGCAATCAACAACAGCCGCGCGTGCGTTTGAACTGCGCGAAAAAAGGCGGGAAAACGCCATTCCGCACCACACGCATCCGACGATGACAATCACGAACGCCTTCGAACTCGAGCGCGCCGCGCGCATCGAAGCCAATAAAGCGCGCATGGCTGCCATGGGCATCACAACCTTGGCGTCTAACCTCGCCGCCGTCGCCGCCGTGGCGAAAAAGACGCAGGTGCGTTGCGATGTCAATGCAGTTTTTGCATTGCTACCGATCGCGCGCGTGTTTCGCCGCGCATTCGCCCGAGATTGCGTCTCTCGCATGACGCATGCATTGATCGCGTACTGACATGTTATTGTGTTCGTTCTGTGTGCCTTTAATTGATGCGCAGACGCCGCGTAAGCGTCCGGTGAGAGAAATCTTACCCGAAAGCGAGCGCCGACGATCCTCGCGCGACGTGAAAAAGGTGGATTACTTTGGTATGGATGAGCCCGGGTATGAGGCTGGAGACCGTCGTGTGCGCACGCCGCGAGTCGTACGCGCACCGAGCAACGCGCCGCGAGCGGTGTTTTCAGTCGGTGGGCGAGTGTACGATAGCGAGCTCGGGGTGACGTGTCACTGGTGTCGTCAAAAGACTGTCGAGACGCACGTGACGTGCACGGGCGCTGGATGCTCCGGTGCGCGTTTGCCCTTGGCGTTCTGCGGCATGTGCTTGAGCAACCGTCACGGTGAGGACATTGATGACGCCGTGGCGAGTGGATGCTGGGAATGTCCGCGATGCCGTGGGTCGTGCGGGGATGGGTGCGTGACGTGCTGCAACTGCGGTCCGTGCCGTAAAAAGGCAGGATTAACGCCGACGCACCAGATGATTCAGCTCGCGCGCGCGCACGGCTTTGATAATGTGCATGATTATCTAGTGCATCGCGAGACTGGTGAAGACGCGGAGACGATTGCGGAGCGCAAGTTGACGTTTCCGTGGGGAAAATGGTTGCGCGATGACTTTTGCCGACCCGTGGCTGACAAAGAAGAAGAAGAAGAACAAGAGCAGGTCGTTGCCTTGTCGAGTGCCGATGAAGAAAGTGCGCGAGATGTGTCTTCCAGTGAAAACGCGACGCCAGCGGAATCGGAATCGGACGACGCCGAATACATGGTGGTCCACCGTACGCCGAAGAAGCGTCGCGTGGCCCCATCGACGCCGAGTGCGTCGTCGCCTAATGTCGTCACGCCAGCCCAACGCGGAGGCTCTTCTCCCACCAACCCACGTCAAAAGTCCAACGTTAAAACCTCAGTGGCAAGGAAATCCGTCGCAAGCAAGCCATCAAAGTCTGGTCCGGCGCCCGCGCCGATTGCCGGTGATGATATTTACGAGTTTGAAGCCATCTTAGATCGCCGAAAGCGCGGTCGTGGCGAGCAACTCCTCATCAAGTGGCGTGGATTTGACGAATCCCAAGCCACGTGGGAACCGGCGACGAACATCATCGCCAATGCGTAAGTGTACGCATATATACAGTACGATAATACATTATCGAGCGTCTCCGGCACTCTCAACACTGAGAGCTTCGCTCGAGCGCGCCTCCTATACCATCACTATTACGATGTCAATGACACACATACACGCTCAGCAAAAAAATCAAAATCGCGCATCTCACATACAGAAATCCACCCAGCGTTACACGAACGACATTCATACCCGACGTTTCGGCTCGGCGCGATTCCTAACAGTAATCAACAGAGCAGTATATACTCACGAGCTCCATTCCCCGACTCGTGCGTATACGCGATCATCTACCACCGCGCGCGCGACGATCGAACCAACGAGTGCGCGTGCGATCGTTTGCGCCGCCTCGTACATCACCATCGCGTGCGCGCGCGCGTGAACAGTACGCACAATGCCCGCTGAAAAGGAGCGCGAATTCGGTAAATTCGATTGCGTATACCATGATCCCGACGCGCGTACGCCCGTGATGGGTAAACTCAGCGTGTTTGAGACTGCATTGTTGTTCAGCGGTGATATATTCGGCGTCGCGTTGAGCGGATCGTCGGTGAAAGTGAAGTTAAGGGACGTGGCTACGCTTCGTGCGGAGAGTCGGTTGTCGCTCGTCGTGGAACGCGCAAACGGGAAGACTTTATCGCTGAGCTTTACCAATAGCGCCCCGGCTTTTGATTGCTTGGTGAAAAGTTGGAATTTAACGCAACCTGATGCGGAGAAGCGCGTGGCGACGGGTCCTGGGAAGGATAAGAAGAAGTCTAAAGGCGACGAGCGGGCTGGCGGCGGGCTGGCGGAGGTGGTGCAAGAGTATCGAGAAAGCGCTGAGAAGAAACTGCAGAGTTTCGTCGCGGAATTGAGCTTGCTCGGGGCAAAACCTAAACCTGCACCGCGGCTGCCGGTAATTGACGTCGAAGACGAAGTGTCGAGGTGTTTGTTTGTTCGCGTGGTAAAGGCGACCGACGTACTGGCGATGGACAGCGGCGGGACGTCAGATCCATTCACATCTGTACGCTATCGCGGTTTGGAGTCGACGACGAAAACTATTTATGAAACACTCAATCCTGAATGGGACGAGGTGTTCACTTTTAGAGTTCCGCCGAATAAGATCAGTCTGGATGAGACGGATGCAGTTGAGTTTCACATGTTTGACAGAGACGTGGCGTTGAACGACTTCATTGGATACACAAAGCTCGACTTGACGGGCACGAAAGTCTACGGAACTCGTCGCACGCGCAGTGTGCTCAAACTAGGACCGTTGCCGAAAGACCAGCAGCCAGACTTTTTCGACGTCAATCACTTGAAGGAGAAATTGATGTTTTGGGAAGGCGAACGAACCATCACGGGAACAGTTGAAGTCGAGTACTGGCTCGGTAACCGCCACGATGAAGAATACCGAGTGGCCGGGGTTCCAGTCTTGCGCAAACCTGACCCAAAATCCGGAGAGGCGATCAATCACTTTTGCGATCCCGTCTCGGCGTTGCTGCGCGTTGAAGTTAAGGCTGGCAGAAACATCATCAACTTGGACGATGATGACGGGAGCGATCCATACGTGGAAGTCGTTCTCGTGCAGCCTGATGGAACAGAGCACAAACAACAAACGCACTATATCGATGATGCCACGGACCCTGAATGGAATCGCACGTTCAACTTTATCGCTGCTAAGCCGTATAGCTCAGAGTTGATTTTCCGCATGTACGACTACGACGGCGCAACGAGCTATGACGATTTGATTGGTGAGGTTAAAATCCCAATTAGCAAGCTCAAGCTTCATACGGGAATTGGGCAAGCACCTGAACGCGAATGGCACACGCTACTGGACGCCGAAGGCAAGGATGCTGACGCTGAAGGTACAAAGTATGGCGATCTTCAAATACGTGCCTATTTGGATGAAGAATACTTTGAACATTTACACGGAGGAAACACTAGCAAAGCTGTCGGACGTTTAACAGTTGATGTTTTAGAAGGGATTGATTTAGTAGAGCCGCAAGACACGTTCGTGATGGTAAAGACTGGCCCATACTGGTCTCGTTTGCCAGACAAAACAGCCGATGCGAATCCGCAATGGAACATTCGGCTTCGATATCCCATCATGGAACCCAGCGATCCAGTCACCGTGGGCTTATTTAGTTTGTCAAAGGGCACGATGATTGGACGAGTCAAGGTGATTCTATCTACTCTGGACGATGGCTTGCGCTACGAGGACGACTTCCCGCTCAAAATGATAAAGGGTGGCGTCGTCGAAACGGTTGGGAAGTTGCGCGCGTCGTTCACGTTCAAGCACAAGTCTGGTACCGCGTTGGCGTACAGATATGCGCAACCGGTTCTCCCAGACAAGTGGTATCTCCAACCGCTCACCGAAATCGAGCGCAGGCAGATGATGAAGGCGCATTCGTCTATGATTATGACGCGTCTGTACAACTCGAATCCATCAATTCCAGAATCTGTGTCGAAAGAATTGCTCGACTTTTCAAAACAAGAAGTAAGCATCAAGGGTATTAAAAGTTCCATCGCTCGTATCGAGCGCGTTGTGACTAATCTCACGTCCGTGGGTGATAACTTTTCATACGTTTTCAGTTGGGAATCCATTCCTTTGACGGCGTTTGCGCAGCTGGTCATGGTGTTTGTCATTCATCATCCGAACACCTTTCTTCCCATGATCCTCTTGAGCATCGTGTTCCAATCACTCATGCGATTTCCATCTCGCCATCAGCGCGTGCTCGAGCGGTGCGTTCCGGATAACTGGCTATCTGTCGGCATGGCGTTCGCCCCCGAGTCTGCAGAGGAGCTTGAAATCAAGCGTCAAGCGGAAGAAGCCGAAAGAAAACGTCTCGAAGAGGAGCGCAAACGCCAAGCTGAGAGAGAAAAAGAGAAGAAAAAGGAAGAAGCTGAAGCTAAAGCAGCCGAGACGAAAGAAAAAGAGGAAAAGAAAGAAAAACAAGCGTTTACGTTTGAATCTCTCAACCCGCTCGCGGCGTTGCAACGTCAAATGGATGAAATTTCACACATGATTCAAGACGCGCAAGTAGTGTTAGACGACGCCGCGGGCGTTCTCGAACGCATCGCATGCATTTTGGATTGGGACGAGCCACGCGTCACCGCATGCGTCGTGCTCGCGCTCTTGATTCTCGCATGGGCGTTGATTTTCATTGACGTCGTCGTACGATTCATGACCAACATCGTCCTCGGCGTCTTCATGAAAACCTTCTTCACCATCTTTTCCCCGAGAACCATAAAATGGTCGATTTCCGCAGGTTTCCTATTTACCATGCGTCATCCCGCAATCTTACCCGATGCCGCCACGGCGGCTATCGAAGAAGACAAAGCCGCGCGTAAAGCCGCGCTCGCCTCCGCCGGTTCCTCTGGCGCCGCCGGCGCCGACGCCCAAGACCAATCCGATGAGCAAAAAGCATCGCTCATGGACCCGCGTCCATTACCACCAGTCAATGTGTTCTATCGAATCCCAACCTCCGCGACGCGAATCTTGTAATATCATCATCAAAGCACGCGACATCAAACCGGTCTCTCTCTCAACTTGAAAAAGTTCCGTCGGGAGTCCCCCCCCATCGTGTTCTTGATTGGTCAATTTTCTGATCCCAAAACAAAAGTTGACCAGAAAAATCTACTTCACGCCGCCACTTCCACGCGCGGTCGCCACGCGATCGACGTCCGCACGCGCACCGTTCGCGCGAACACTCGCGAACGTTTCTTTCCCTCCCGTCTTGCGCACCGCGTCATCGTCGACGCGCGCGCACGTCGAGGCTGGCGCGCGCGACACAGGTGTCTGGCGCCGCCATCGGATCGACGGCGGCGCGCGCCCGTGAACGCTTCGTCAGCGCCGTAAAAACGGTCGCGTAGCGCGTGGAACGTAGACGGTGATATTCGTCGTGTGTGTGCGCGAGTGAGGCGCGAGCGCGACGCGGAGGATGCGGGCGCACGGGGGTGATGACGCGCCAGCGGGGCTGGATTTTGAGTTTTCACAGGTTTTCGGCGAACGCGCGGCTGGAGAGGAGGTGCAGGATGCAGACATTATATCCGCGGTGGAGTTCAACGTAACTGGTGAGAAATTAGCGACGGGTGATCGCGGGGGGCGGGTGGTGCTGTTTGAGCGCATACATCACTCGAAGAGCGCGATTGAGGAGCTACGGTCGAGGTTTTACGAGAGCGGCGTCGGCGGGGCGGATGGGAGCGATGTTCGTCCGCCAGCGATGTTTAGTGGGAGGAAAGAACCTGTGGAATATAGGTATTTGACAGAGTTTCAGTCGCACGAGCCAGAGTTTGATTATCTCAAGTCGTTGGAGATTGAAGAGAAGATTAACACGCTCCGGTGGTGCAACCAAGGCGCGAACGACGCAAACTTTGTGTTGTCGACAAACGATAAGACGATCAAGTTGTGGAAGGTTTATGAAAAGCATTTAGAGTGTGTCAGTGGGTTCAACGTAGATAGAGGAGAGGGGGGTGGATTTAGACGTATGAATGGCAGCGGAGCGAGTAGCGCTCCAGATGTGACGGCTGCGGCGCAACACAACGGCGGGCTGAAATTTCCATCAGTCGTGCGGGGGGAGAGTGTGTTCACGGCGCGTAATAGGCGTGTATACGCTAACGCACACGCCTATCACATCAATTCTTTGAGCGTGAATAGTGACGGCGAGACTTTTATCAGCGCCGATGACTTGCGCATCAACTTGTGGCACTTGGAGAGTTCGCAACAAAGTTTCAACATTGTCGATATCAAGCCGACAAACATGGAGGACTTGAGCGAAGTCATTACTGCGGCTGAATTTCATCCGACGCACTGCAATTACTTGGCGTATTCATCGAGCAAGGGTACGATTCGTTTGACAGATTTGCGACAGCACGCTGTGTGCGACTCGTACGCCAAGCTGTTTGAGCTTCCTGAGCCGGCTGAGAAGAGAAGTTTCTTTTCAGAAATCATAGCCAGCATCAGTGACATCAAGTTTAGCAGAGACGGTCGATATATCTTGTCGCGAGATTATCTCACCATGAAACTTTGGGACATTAACATGGACAGAGCCCCGGTTGCGACGGTAAACGTGCACGACCACTTGCGACCAAAGTTATGCGACTTGTACGAAAATGATTCAATTTTCGACAAATTCCAGTGCTGCGTCAGCAACGATGGCTCGAACATCGCCACTGGCTCGTATGGTAACGTGTTCAAAAGTTTCAACACCGCCGCGGATGATAACGGCGCGAGCGCCGCCACGTTTGAGGTTTCAAAAGACCCGAGCGGTAAATCCCGCGGCGCCGCCTCCGCCGTCAAAACACCCCAACGCAATAGAATGGATTACACCACTAGCACTGGTTCCAGCAACAGCATCACCGCAAACGACGTATTCAGCTTATCCCCGGCGGATTTCGCCGCGGGTAAAATTCTTCACATGGCGTGGCATCCGAGCGAAAACATAGTCGCCACCGCCGCCGCCAACTCCCTCTATTTCTACAACGCCGCGTGATTGTTTGTTGTAATTAAATCGCATTCGCAACACAAAAAAACCTCGAAAGCTTACGACGCGCACGCAACATCGGAAAATTTCGGATATTCCTTCTCGGAGACGCGAACGCGTACAGAACCTGAAACCCTCAAAACTCCGCACGCTTTTGCGCGCGCATCGTCGTCGCACGCGCCCGACACCGCACCCGCGCACGCACGCGCCCCACATACATCCCACCGTCGCGCGTGGAATCCAACCTAGCCCTCCGTCGACGTCGTTTTACGCCATCATGTCGTCCGCAGCTGTGAACCACGCCTCGATGCACAGCTCCATCGCTGAAATGAATGCCGTCATTGGCTACGACGCGGTCATCGTGTGCACGTCCAACGCCGCGCAAGAGTCATACTGGCAAACGAGGCTAGAACACACGCGCGGTCAGGCGGCGAAAGCTGCGGCGGTGATTGTGTGTGTGCACGAAGACTGGAACGGGGATGGCGCCGGCAACGGGTTGGGGACGCTGTACGCGTACGCGAAAGCGCGCGATAAAGCGAAGAATGCGAGCGAGAGTGTCGACTTGGACGCTTTGCTCGCGAGTGGTGGGTCAATTGGGATGTATCACACCGCTGGGAAGGGCACGCGATTGGCGCCGTTGCCTGGGTCGGAGAATAATAATAAGCCGGGCGTGAAGTTGCCGAGTTTGGTGGATGTGAACGGCGCGACGGAGAATTTGACGATTTTGGAAGCGGTGATTCGCCAGACTGGACGGTACGCGAGCGAACGCGCTGGACGATGCAGTGTGTTTTGGGGTGATCAAATTTTTGTGCCATCGGCTGGGCATGGGGCGAGTGGAGCGCATCACGCTGATATTCTCGCAGTCATGGGACCGATGCCGACGGCGGAGGAGTGGCGCGAACGCGGTCTCGAAAAGTATGGCTTAATCGCTGTCAACGACACGAATGAAGCTACACAAGTTGAAAAGGTATCGTATGAAACCGCACAAGGGTTGTTGGCGTCTTTCGGGGCGGTGAGCAGCGTCGGTCCATCGCTCGGGTCGTTTTCGTTGTCCGCGCCGATGCTCGCCGGCTTGATGGAAGAGTTTGCGTCTGAAATCGCCGCCAAGCAAGCTAAGATGGATAGCGACCCGCACTTCTGGATGCCATTGACCATGCAGAGCGATGCCTATGTTGGCGTGATGGTCACCAAGGGTGAAACCGAGGCGCAGGCGTCGGCGCACCACGGGCGGATGCAGGCGTTCCGGGCCAAGCTCTTGGGCGCGCATCCAGACAAGGGTATGTTTGGTGCCATTAACGTCGGTTCGGGCTCTTACTGGTGGGACTACGGCTTGCTCGCGTTGTATTTGAAGAACAATTTATTAGCGCTGGGTGATGGCGAAGAGGCCAAGGCGTTGCGATTGTACCTCGGCATTCCAGAGGACTCACGTCGCGTAAAAGCCGACGTCAGCGGCGCCGCCGTCGACGCCGCCACCGTCGTGTTGGAGTCTAAAATTGCGTCCGGATCAGTGAACGCATCTGTACTTACGCACGTGCGTACGGTGAATGCGGACATTTCCAACTCGCTCCTCGTCAATGTGACGGCAAAGAATATTCGCGCGCACAACTGCGTGGTGTACAATGTCGTGGATGAATCCGACGAAGGTTTAATCTTACCTGACGGCTCGGTGTTCACCAACGTCTTCATCCCCGCCGCCAACGGCAACGATTCTACCAAGCTTGTCATGACGTCATCAACGTCCACGTGCGGTGGTAAGGTGTTCAAGCAAAAGCTCACGCCAAATCCGTATTCGTTCAACGACGTCTACAAGATGAACGCCGACACCGACGTCGCGTCCGCGTACGCGATGTCCGCCGCCGCCCATCGCGACGCCGCCGGCAAACATTGATACCATATATATACATCATAACCAACAATTAATTTCTCGCACCGAGCACCAAATGTGCGACATATCAAGTCTGTTCTAGGCAACACCGTTGATTTTTTAGATTTGTACTGTGAAACTCTCCTCATACAACAGTCAGACTCAACCTGTCCTCACAACGCGCCGTTTCGCTCGCCACTCGCGCGCCGGCGGTCGGCATGTCGTCCAATATTGACGTTAACGTCGACGACGCGTTCACCCGCGACGCGCCCGACGGTGAAACCCGCGAAACGTTTGGAGAAAAGCTCCAACACCTTTGGGAGAAGCAGCGACAGCGCTGGCGTGAATTCGAATGGACTCGCAAGCACACCAAGATCTCCATCATCGCGTTCAGCGCGGCGTGTGGCATCACCGCTGTGGTTCTCTTATGGGTGTTCGTGGGCACGATTGCGGGGATGGGTACGCTCGGAGGGATCGTTTTTGCGCTGGCGGGTGCGGACGTCGCGCGCGTGGTGCGTTCGAGCAAGGGCGCGTTCGGCGATGATTTTCATGAACCAGACGACGACGCTGACGGTGGCACACATGCGTCGTATGGTGCGCTAGATGACACCGCAACGCGCGCGTAGCGCGATTCCGTGATGTGCGCGCTCGAGCTCGAGCTCGGAGCGGGCGGAGGAGCCGAAATCGAGCGCCGGTTCGCGGGAACCATAGCCTTTAGCCCTATACACCACATAGCTTGTACGAATATCACATGCACAACGCAATAACGTAATTTAAAGCATCGTTTCCGCACCCGTTCGCTCGCGTCGGATGAGATCGCCACGACGGCGTTATCTGACTCGCGGGCGCGCGATCGACGCCCGCACGCCTCACTTTGGGCCTCTCGGTGGACGTCACGCGTGTGAACACACACGCGACGCACACACACACGTACACTTGCCACTCTACGTCGCTCTACGTCGCTCTACGTCGCTCTACGATATGTTACGCGAGCTCGCAAAGACCATTATCCCTCGCAGCCAGTGGGCCGCATCGTATGTTGATGTGATGCCGACGGCGCGTCACGCCAAAGTTGCCGCGTCTTGGGGTGGCGCCGGGTTGTTCACCGTGTTCTGGCTGATCGGTGATGATAGCTTCTGCTGGCTCAAGAACACCATCGTCGGTGGTCCGGAGGAGGACGACAAGTAAGCAAGCGTAGAAGAGGTTTGCATATTGAATTTTAGCCGCGTGAACTTGTTATATGACGAAAGATATGCAATACGACATGACTGCCATGCGCGCGCGAATGCAGCTTTGAATGTATGTTTTATTTGAGAAAACTATCGCGTTTGCGATCGCGCTAGGAGGATGTCGCGGTGACTTTGCGTTGTCGAACGCCGTCGGCGGTGATGTCTGCGCGTTCGCCCGCGTCGGCGACTGGATCAATTGAACGTCCTGCGATGGGCGACGCGCGCACTGGCGACGGCGCGGGTTGTTCGGTGAAACTCGCCGCACCTTCTTCGGCGAGTTTCTTGAGTATGCCAATCGCAGTAGGGATGATTTTCGCACCCAAGATGGTGAGACCAGGGACGACGCCGAGCTGCATCGCAGAAGCGACGTCGAGTTGGTTGAAAATTGCGCGACCGTATAAAAAGATTGCAGCCAGGCAAAACAACGTCACAGGGTGCGTCAGGAGCCATTTGATTTCGTTCATACCGAGAATGATCAACAGTGCAATCATCCAAATCGGCGCACCGCCCGTGAGCGCGCGGCGCGCCGCCTCCTTGGCCGCCATGGCTTGCGAAACGGCGTACAAAGTATCCGATTCAAACTGTAACCAAAGCGCGCGGCACTCGGCGGGGGATAGCACGACATCGTCATCTGACGCACCGTCCCATTCTGTCGGGTATGCGCTCGACGCATCGTCGTCTTGCGCACTCGTCGTCAAACCATCTTCGCTCGCGAGCACGGGAACATCCTTTGGAATCAACCCGTAGAGCGCGGCTTCCATCTCTTTAATCGCAGCTTCATCCCCAGCCTTGGTGGCGTCTTCCCCGAGTCTCGACACCGCGAGGAGTGCGAGTACTCGCAGTGCCTCGCGTTGCGCTTTGCGGTTAATCGCCGCGACGTCATCCAATGGACGCCAAATTCGAGGCAAACCTTTGGAATCTTTTGAAAACACGCGCGCAAACGCCTGCTTCATGTGCGCCATCGCGCCGCTCGCCGCATCGCGCGCTTTGGCGTCCACAACCTCCGTGATACGGTCGCGCATATTTTCATGCACGCGCTTGAGCTCTTCTGTATCGGGATCAAACTCGTTCACGGCTTGTAAGACTTCTTTTTCCCACTTCTCTGCGGCGGCGACGCGCAGCTGTCGAAGGTTGGCCCACATGTCGCGCGGCGCTTCTTCGAGAATTCCAATAGCCTGCGCGCTCACGCCGCGTTCCATCGCGCGTTCGACGGCATGAATGGTTAGATTCATGCGCTCTCGACGCAAGTTATCGACTATCATATCGACAGCCTTACGGAACTCCTTGGTTTCCTCGACGACAAAGTCTGCCCAGGCCAGGTCATCCGCCGGAAGCGCGTCTTCGAGCTTATCTTCCCATTGCGCGTCGAGTTTTTCGTATGACGCCTTGATGTGCGCCGCGAACAACACGCGATCGGTAGATTTCTTCTTTAACGCATACGCTGCGGCGGCGTCACCGAGCGTAGAGTTCACTTCGTGCACGAACGCTTCGATAATTTCGACGCGGACGTGCTCCAAATGCGCCGCCGCGACTTCAGAAAGCGCCTTGGCAACGCGCACTTGTAAATCCATTCTCTTCGCTTCTCGAACCGCCTTGTCGAAATACTTGGCTTCATCATCGTATGGCTTGACCGCCATGTCCGTCAACGCGACCATTTTCTTACCGAGTTGGGAAATCTTCCCCGCCGTGGCGCCCGCGTGCAACTCTGCGAGCTCTGGCGCGTCGACGACTTTCGCGAGCGCCGCGTCTGCAATTTCCTCACATCGCACCGTAGCCACCATAATCTTGTGCGCAGGTAAATCCAAGTCCTTATTTGCCTTAACCGCATTCCAAACCTCACGCATGGACACGCTCAAGCCAGAAATCGGCACCCCAGTACTCGGCGATTTCAAACTCTCGGCGTCGCTCGCCGGAGCGTCGAATCGCTCGCGCAGCGCCTTCGCCTCTGTTTCAAATTTCTCCCGTTCATGCTCATAATGCGGCAATGAGGTAAACTTCAAATCAAACAATGTCGATATATCCGTATCTGCATACCGCTCCGGCTTAGTGATCCCTCGCCAAATCGTATCTAAATCCGCGCGCAATGCCTCCACCAATCGCTCAAACGGCGTCTTTGACCTGTCCCGAATCACAAACACCAACATCGTTTTCCGTTCCGGCGAAAACACTTTGAGATTCACCTCAAATATCGTCCTCAACAACGGTTTCCCACTCGCCTGCTCGCGACCAATGTCGTTACACCACATGTTCACCATTAAAACATCCGCGCTCGCCATCGCAAACAACGCCGTTTGCTTCTCAAACGCCGTGTCCTCCTCCCCTCTCTCGCGCCCATCCGTGCCTTCCAAGTCCAGCACCAGCGTCGGCGTGCGCATCAAAGGCGACTTGGACATCCACACCCCTTGCGTGGTTTGTGACCGCCCCAGCGCGTCATCCATCTCTTTAAACGTCGTCCCGAATGCGTGATTCATGAGCGTCGATTTCCCGCTCGACTGCGGGCCCATAATGGCGACGATCTGGTACTCCCCAGACGCATCTATCCCGCGCGCAACGTTCGTGATGTTATCTTCGATGTACTCACCGTCAAAGTTGACGATTTGCGTCGCCATGGCGGCTGCGTCGGCGGCTAATGCGATCGATGCGACCAACAGTCACACGGGTGCGCAAATTCCACACCTCGCGGATTCAGCGTCGTCTTAGGCGTCCTCGTCGTCGCGTCGCGCGCGCAGAGACACGCAACGCGTAGGTTGATGCTCGAGACGCCGCGTCTGCGTGCGCGCGCGTGCGCGGTGTCGCCTGCGGCGATTTGTGCGGTGCGCGCTCGAGATTACTGTGCATGCCCGCACATCCTCGCGCGCGCATCGTCGTCGTCGTCGGCGCGTCATCGCTCGCGCGCTCGTGCGAGACGTCTCGCGAAAAGGTTACAAGCGCCCGCGCGCGTGTTCACGTCGTCGGCGCGCTCCGTCGCGCGGTGTGCGCCGCGTCATGCATGCGATGACGATGACGATGACGTTGTCAACATCATCGCGCGGCGTCGCGTCCGCATCGCTGCGTCCGCAGTCGCGCGTGCGTGCGGTGCGACATGCGACGCGTGCGCGGTTCGCATCGTCGCGGGTGCGCGCCGCGAGCGGCGAAAGCGTCGGCGAAAGTGAACCGTTTGTCTTTTATAAAGACCCCTCGCGTCTCGCCATCGCCGCGGCGTGGCTTGGTTTGGGTAGTTTTGCCGCGCTCGGTGCGCCGAGCGGGACGGCGGCGTTTGATATGGAGTTGGTGACGTCGTTGATTAGCGCGCCGTTTTCTGGGTCGGTGAACCCGCTGTTTGAGGCGTTGTTTAACTCGTTGGGCATCGTCCCGGCTACGTACGCGTGCTTGCTCATGCCTGGTGCAAAGGATCAAAAGCCATTGCCCGCGGCGCTGTGCATCGGTGCGTCGTTCGCGCTAGGATTTTTCGCGCTCGGGCCGTACTTAATCACGCGAGCGCCGCGTCCGGCGCCGGTGGCGAAATCGTCGCTCGGCTTTGTGACGAGAAACGTATGGGAGAGCAAGCTCAATGCGGTGGCGCTGACGGCGTTCGCGATATGGTTGGGATACTACGGCGTGTCTAATTTATCACCAGAAAATGTTGCCGGATTTGCGGCGTTATTCAAGGAGCAATCGATGTTGGCATGCGTCTCGACGTGTGATTTGTTTGTGCTCTCGCTCGCGATGTCTGGAGCGATTAAGGAAGACATGCAACGACGAAACGTCGACCCAACGAACGCCGTTGCGTTCGCATCGCTTCCAGTGCTCGGCCCGGTGTTGTGGCTATTGACGCGCCCGGCGCTCGAAGAATAGCGGCGCGAGATTAAAATTCTTTTCAATATTTATTGTATTCTTCGTAGGCGCGCCACCGCCCCTCATCCTCAACAAGACGTCAAATATGCGCACGCTCGCGAAAGTTTTCGCGCACGCCGCTCGTTCGACGACGCCAAAGGCGCATTTGACGTCGCATCACTGCGTCAGTCGGGCCATGAGTGCTGCGGCGGCTGGTGCCAACGACGCAAAGTTCACCTTTGACGCCGCGCAAGCAGAGTACTATGAGCACACACTCACCAAAGGCATCTTTTTACCCTGGGCATCGAGGTTATTCGACGTCAGCCGACCTGCGATTGGCGATAACATTCTAGACGTCGCCACGGGCACTGGTGTCGTCGCCATAGAGTGCTCGAAGACGATAGGGGAATCGGTAAGTGACGCAAGAGGCGCGCGTAGCTCGAGCGAGAGGCGCGCGCGTACTATACATTCGCACATGCGCGCGACGCGCGATGTGCGCGCGATATGTTGGTTTATAAATTATTATAATCTCTCGAGACTGACCACGCGGGGTGTTCGTGTATACAGGGTAAGGTGCTCGCCGTGGACTCGTCCGCGGGCATGCTCGCTCGCGCCAAGGCCAAGGCGCCGGAACCGGGCGCGGGTACGATTTCATGGCTCGAAGCCGATGCGACGGCGATGACCCTGCCAATCGAAAGTTTTGATCGTGCGTACTGTCAGCAAGGTTTACAGTTCATGCCCAATCCCACGGAGGCTATGAAGCGCGTATTAAAGGCGCTCAAGCCGGGTGGACATTTCACGTGCGCCGTGTGGTCTCCGGCGACGGAGAAATCCAACGTCATCATGTACCATCTCGGACAGGCGTTGATGGATGTCGGACGTGCGCGTTGGTTTGATGTCGCGGTGAAGCCAATGTCATGGAGCACGACTACCGATGGCGCCGGCTATACGAAATTAGAAGACGCGCTCATCGCCGCGGGCTTTACCAATCCAGACGTCTGCGTCGAGGACGGCGTCTTCGAATTCGCCGACATGGACACCGCGGTGGCGATCGCCAAAGTAGGACCATACGGTGCCGAACTCGTCGAAGACATCGAACTTTGGGACGCATTCGCTGAAAACTTTGCGAATCGTTTAAGACCGTACGTCCAACCAGACGGCCGCGTCGTCACTCCCGCGCGTTCGTACGTCGGCCACGGCGTCGCACCCTGGAACTAGCGCACCCACCGCATAGCAGTTTCGCGTAGTATTATTCATTTTCATTCAATTCTCATTGTCGTTCGCGACGTTCGCTCGCGCTAAGTCGGCATCATACTCAAATGTCTCTTCAGTTCACCCGAGCATGACGAGCAAAAAAAGTGTCGTAAAACTGCCGTTGGTCCCAAGATGTCCCGCACGCATCCGCACACGACGACGCATAGCGACGCCTTGAACCGCGCTCGCACGCGTGAAACGTTCAAACACATCGCACGCATCGTTCTTCGCGCGCGTGTCGTCCACGAACGCCCGTCGCGCGCGCCATGTACATTGAAGAAGTCTGCATCGATGGCTTCAAGTCGTACGCCAAGCGTACCGTCATCAGCGGCTTTGACGATCAATTCAACGCGATCACGGGCTTGAATGGCTCGGGAAAGTCGAATGTGTTGGATAGTATTTGTTTTGTGCTCGGGATTACGAATTTGAGTCACGTACGTGTGTGTTTGTGCGTGTGACGACGGGGAAGATGGGTGTGAGGGGAACAACCGACGCGCGCGCAACCGACGGAGCGAACGCGTCGCGTGACATATCGGCGAGTACGCGCGCACGTGCGAACGCGATGAATGATGCATCTGACGAATACGATGTTTTGTGTTTTCTTACCTTATCGCACAGGTTCGCGCGGCGAGTTTGCAAGAATTGGTGTACAAACAAGGCCAAGCGGGCGTCACCAAGGCGAGCGTGAGCGTGACGTTTAACAACGAGGACCGTGCGCGTTCCCCCGTAGGCTACGAACACTGCGACCGCATCACGGTGACGAGACAGATTGTCATCGGTGGTAAAAATAAGTACATGATTAACGGAGCTACGGCGCAACCGACGCGGGTGCAAAACTTATTTCACTCGGTGCAGTTGAACGTCAACAACCCGCACTTTTTAATCATGCAAGGACGCATCACCAAGGTGTTGAACATGAAGCCGCATGAGATTTTGGGGATGCTCGAAGAAGCCGCGGGGACGAGAATGTATGAAAACAAAAAGGATGGCGCGTTGAAGACGTTGGATAAAAAGCAAAGCAAGGTTGATGAGATTGATAAGCTGTTGGAGGAGGAAATTTTGCCGACGATTGAAAAGTTGCGCAAGGAGCGCGGGGACTACATGAAATGGGCCGCGGCGAATGATAATCTCGAACGTTTGCGACGATTCTGTATTGCGTATGATTTCATGAAGGCTGAACAGGCGGTGAATGATGCCAACGCTGGGACGTCGAGTATTGAGTCGCAAATCGTAGAGGCGCAAAACGCGATTAGCGACGCCAACCGCGAGGCGAGCGAATTGGAGGTTCACGCTCAACGCTTGCAAGCCGAAAAGGAGGAGCGCATGGGCGCTGAAATGAAAGACCTTGTTACTCGCGTCGACGAGCTGTCAAAGAACTTGGTCAAGGAAACCACGGCGTGGACGAACAAGCAAAGCGAGGTGAAGAGCGAGGAGAAGGCCAAGGCCAAGTTGCTCAAAGTCGCCGCCGACATGGAGAGCGCCGAAGCCAATCGCGCGGAAAAGGTTGCCGCGCTCGAAGCCGAGGCCGCGGCAGAAGAGAGCGAGCTTGCTGAAAAGGTTGCCGCTGCCGACATGGCCGAACGCACGTTGCAAGGTGTGCAATCCGGTAAGGGGACGGGCGCGGATAAATCGTTGCAGACGCAACTCGCCGACGCCATTGGAGCGCAATCGACGTGCGATGCGGAAGTGAAAGCCGCAGCCTTGAAGATCAAGCACGTTGAAAAAGAACTTGCACAAGCCAAGAAGAGCTTGAGTGCCAAAGAAAAGGAGGGAGATAAGCTCACGAAGGAACTCCAAGCGGCTGAGAGTAAGGTTGAGTCTGCGCGCGAATCGCTCGCCAACTTTGGCGGCGCGACACCGGACAAGGCTGCTGAGCTCGAGGCTGCGTGCGCGAGGATCGGTGACGAAGTTCGCGAACGTCAGCAAGAAGTGGATATTTTATCTGCCCAGCTCACGGCGATGAACTTCAAGTTTAAGGATCCCAAGACCAAGTTTGACAGCGAGCACGTCAAGGGCGTCGTGGCCAAGTTGATGAGCGTAAAGAATCCGGCAATGACAACCGCCCTCGACGTCGTGGCTGGTGGTAAGCTCTATCAAGTCGTCACCGACACCGAAGTTACTGGTAAAAAGTTCTTGGAGAACTCTGCCAAGCGCGTGACTATTATTCCGTTGAACAAGATTGCCGGCGTCACGGCGACAGAGCACCAAATTGAAGCGGCGCACCGCGCAAGTAACGGCGACGCCTCGCTCGCTTTGTCTTTCGTCACGTACGAAAAGGACATGGATGCGGTGATGAAATACGTTTTTGGCAAGGCGTTTGTGTGCAAGGACACCACCACGGCTCGCGCAGTGGCGTTTGACCAAAAGGTTCGTCTCAAGTGCGTCACCGTCGAAGGCGACGTCGTCGACCCGAGCGGTACGATTTCTGGCGGTTCGCGCAAGAGTGACAACGTTTTGCAAAAGCTTCACGCATTGCAAAGCGCTGAAGAAGCCTTGGCAAACGCCCAAGCGCGCTCCAAGGCTGCGTTCGAAGCGTCCAAGACAGCCGCCAAGGAGGCCAAGGATGCGCAAAAGTTGGAGGATGATTTGGACCGTCACGAACACGCGCTCGCTTTGTTGAAGGAAAAGATGAGCGGTTCTGAAGTTCATCAGCTCACCGAAAAGGTTCGCAAGTTTGAACAAGATCTCGAAGACGCGCAAAACGCCACCACGGCGGCGAAAGCGAAGAAGATTGAAGCCGAGAAGGAGGCCAAGGCGCTCGAGAAGGAGATTAAGGATTTCGAAAAGGAGCGAGACTCGCGTTTGAAGGATGCGGAGCAGGCGTTGAAGGATGCGCGAGCTGCGGTGACCAAGGCGCGCGCGCACATCAAGGAGAAAGAAGAGTTTGTCACGAATGCGCGCGTTGAGAAAGAAGCCGCAGTTGCCGAACGTGCGGGGTTGGATGAGCAAATCGCCACCATCGACGCCGTCATCGCCGAGTTGAGTGCCGAAGCTGAAAGCATGGAAAAGGATGTTGCCGCGAAGCGCGAAGCGTATGATGTCGTCGCTGCTGAGCTCGAAGACCGTCGTGCGCGCGTCGCCGCGTGCGACAAGGAAATTTCGCAGTTGCTCAAGCGCAAGTCAAAGCTTGAAAACGTCGCGATGGACCAAGGCGTCGAGGTGAAGAAGCTCGAGCACAAGATTTCTCGTTTAGTCAAGGATGCTGAAGACGCCGTCGCGCACTTGGACACGCTCAAGAATGAGCACCAATGGATCGCTGGTGAGTGCGCGACGTTTGGCAAACCCGGTGGGGATTACGATTTTAAGAAGCGTTCTCCCGCCGAGGCGCAGGCGGAGCTGGCGGCGTGCGAAGAAGCCCAAGCGACGCTCGGCAAGCGCGTCAACAAGAAGGTCATTGCTATGTTTGATAAGGCTGAAGCCGAATTCAAAGAGTTGCAAGAAAAGCGCCGCATTGTGTTGAACGATCGTTCAAAGATTCAAAAGGTGATTACGGAATTGGATGAAAAGAAGCGCGAGGCGTTACAGTTGACTTGGGAAAAGGTGACGACGGATTTCGGCTCCATCTTTTCCACGTTACTCCCAGGAACGATGGCCAAGCTCGACATTCCTGAGGGTTGCGATTCCGTCATGGACGGTCTCGAGGTCAAGGTGGCGTTCGGCAACGTGTGGAAAGAAAGTCTCACGGAATTGTCTGGCGGTCAAAGATCGTTGCTCGCGCTCTCGTTGGTTCTCGCGCTCTTGTTATTCAAGCCGGCGCCGCTCTACATCTTAGATGAAGTCGACGCCGCGCTCGACGCCAACAACACCGCGTTGATTGGCAGAATGATCAAGAAGCACTTCCCATTTTCTCAGTTCATCATCGTTTCCCTCAAGGAAGGTTTGTTCGACCACGCCAACGTCGTGTTCCGCACGAAATTCGTCGACGGCGTGTCCACGATTACGCGCACCGTCAACAAGCTTCGCGAAAAGGATGACAACGCGCGCCCAGACAAGCCCAACGCCCTGGCCGAAGCCGCTCAACGCAGAGCGAAGCAAACAAAGGACAACGCCGCGCAATTAAAAGAAAACGCCGCGCCGTGAGCGTCGACGAGTATTCCCTTGTGTAATATACAGTATCCATCACTTTCACAAAAAGATCAGCAAACTCGAGAATATCTTACCAACTGGTAGAAAAGAATCAACGCTGTGTCAGTTGACGCAACGAAGGGGTTTAACACAAAGGTTATATGGCAAAAATTACAGGTATTTATTTCCCGCGCGCTTGGTAACAACGCGCGAGGTACCGAGCCGGTACCGCAAAGTGTTACCACTGCGTGATACAAAACGCCGCGCCAAAAATAACCAAAACGCCACATGTGGACGATGACAATCGACCGCATACCCGCGCAATTTCTCGAACTCTTCGTCTGCGACGACGCCGACGACGCTTGTGACTGTGCGTCTGCGCGCGTGGCGTCGGATGCGCAGACGCCGTCGTCGTCGGATGCGATGACCATGTCGGCGCGAGGCGCGCCTGCATTTGTCACTGAACTGTATGATGAGATTGTCGGCGGCGGAGGTGATGGCTTTGGGTACGATCTTCGCGTCGAACGCGCGCACGCAGATGCGCGGGCGGCGTTGCGTGCGCTCAAGTGTGCGTTGGCGCATCCGTTGTGCGTGCCTGATGTCGTCGCGAATGGCGGCGTGGATGCGAATTATCTCAAGCTCACGGCGTCGGCGGCGCAAAGGAGGCGCGTCGACGGCAATGTATTAGCACTGACTCAACATGGGCGTAAAACGGAAAAGAATAACATAGAGGCTTTGGGGGTGTCGTATGATGGTTTATCGCTCGCTGACGCGCGTCTTGTGGATGAGCTCCAAGCGACCCTCGCCCAGCTTAAATCCCGAGTTTCGGCGCTCGAAGCCGCCTATAGCAATGGATTGGTTTCTTTTTAATACAAATGAATGAATAGCAATGCATGAATGCGTTTGATAACTACATCGAAGACCCAGCGCCGGAAAGGTCTTGCACGAGCTGCCCCGCGTTGGCGAGCGAGTCGCGCATGCTCTCTAAATCCGCGGCGCGCTTCGTCAAGGCGGATTCCTGACACGCGCGAATAAGTACCGCAAACGTGATCTCCGTTGGCATGAGGCCATCTATGCGCTGCATCTCTTCGAGTACGCTGAGCGCGCGCGTGACCTCCCCGCTCCGCACGTGCGCGCCAATCAACGCGTTGTACACCGCCGCGTTGCGAGGGACGTCCCAAAAGTTGCGCATTTTCTCCATAACAGCCTCGGCTTCGAGATCGCGGCTCTGGCACCCGAGGCAATGAATGTACGCGCCACACATCACCGTGTGCGGAATGATGCGCGCGCGTAACATTTCAGCCCAGACGCCGTCGGCGGCGACATACTCTCCCGAACGTTCCGCCGCGCTGATGAGTTGCGTAAATGTGTACGAATCTGGCTGCAGACGCGAGCGTTTCATTTCGTCGTACACTTCAACGCACCCATCCCAGTCGCCATAACGCGCGTAGCCACCCAACAATGCGTTGAAGGTATATGTCGTGACAATCATGGTCGATTGACGCATTGCGTTGAACACGTCGCTCGCGTGCGCCATGTCCCCGGCGCGCCCCGCCATGGTGATAATCGCGTGCATCAACGTCGTATCTGGACGCACATCGTATTGCTTGATGCGCATCGCAAGTGCGTTACCCTCAATCCAACGCCGAGAATTGTCAAACGCACTCAACGTCAACGCAAAGGCTAAACTCGTCGGCTGTACCCCGGGCTCGGCTCGCATGTCGTTCAACACCGCCATAGCCTCATCTGCCTTGGCTTCGTCGCGCAGCGCGGTGAGCACGGCGGTGTACGTGTACAAATTACGCGCCTTACCTTTCTCTCGCATATCTTTGAACACCTGATACGCCCCACTCCAGTCGCTCGCGCGGTTGAGCGCGGCGATGACGGCGGATGCGATTTCGTTGCACACGAGCATCGTCGACGCGTTTTCCTCACCGTCGATGGTATCTTCAATCAGTTTACGCCACAACGACTGCACTATGCGCACGTGATTCGACGTCTGCGCCGCACCTGCGAGAGCGACGTAGGTGAATTCATTCGGCGCGAATCGTCCGCGCTTGCGTGACATCCACAAGTACAACGCGTACGCGCGGTCAAAGCTCCCGCGCTCGCCGAGCTCCTTAATCGCGAAATTCAATGTCGACGTGCTAAACTTAAATTGCCCGCCCTGAGGGTTCACCGCGGCACCGACGACGTCCCACGCGATGCGTTCGCCCGCAGCCGGAGTTTCAATAGACTCCATGGCTAATACGATGCGTTCGCCCGCGCGAAGCGGCGGCTTTTGCTGCGGGTTGTGCTGCTGCTGCTGCTGCGCGTTGTACTGCTGTTGCCCCGCGCCGCGCCCACCTCCGCGCGCGCTCGGCTTTTGCGCATTAATATGCCTCGCCACCGCACCGTGCGATGACTTGGTGGCGCGCAAATCCATCTCGCCCTCCACCGTCCTCTTCTCTCGGTGCGTCGTCGTCGACGCGCCCGCGCCTCGCGCCATGACATACTTTTGGCGTCTATTCATCCCCACCGTGCGCGCCCCTCGACCTCCACCTGTTGAACTCCCATCATAATACCTCTGCTGCGGCTGCGGCGAAGGCGCTATAGGCGTCGCCGGTGGTACAGACGACGACGCGTTCCGCGACCCGTCGCTTCGCTCGCGCTCATTCACCCCAACCCCGCTTCGCGCCACCCCATACGCAGACGACACCGACGGACGCCGCCGAGACGTCGCACCTCCGCGTCCGTACGCATCGCCACCGCCTCCATCCCTTGATGACCCACCCACATCGTCCGCATCGTCGTCATCGTCCGCATCCTCATCGAATGCGCTGCGCATGTGCTCGCGCGAATCCACGCTCCGTCGCCACGCCCTCGACCGCGCCACCACCGCGGCGCGTCGCGAACGGACGTACGCGCGATGATGATGCGCGTCGCCGCGCGGTGGCGCGAGCGCAGGCGCCATCGCGCGCGAAAGCGCCATGATGTGCCGCGCTTTATCCATCCTCCACGAGGTTTTGAGCCCGGCGGCGCTCAAAAAACCACAAAAAATATTTCATAGACATTAACCATGCCAATATACTGTATTATTTACCACTACTGGATCATAAATATATTTACGATTCTGTAATAGATATACGTGTATGTATAGTACTGAACGATATGAATCGACTTTTTTAGGGATTTAGGCAGAGAGAGACGTTGAGTCGAGTCGTCATTTCTCGCCAGGGGAACGACGAGAATGTCGACGACGCCCGCGCGCCGGGCGTTCGGAAACGAATTAACCAACAGTCCTGGGTTCGCCAAAGTCGATGGTTTAGCCTCGACGCCTCGCGCGTTCGCGAAGACGCCTCCCGCGGCGCTGCACGCGACGCCGACGCCGCGCGCTGGTGATGGCGATGGGATGCTCGTGTCCACGCCGACGCCGACGCTGACGCCGCGTGCGCAAAGTTTAATCACGGCGCAACGCGCGCTGGCGTCGCCGTTACGTGCGGCGATATCGCCCAAGGCGTCGAGCGGGGTGAAGAGTTCGGTGAAGGCGAGCGACGCGGCGACGACGCGGGACGTCGCGCGGCTTCGCGAGCTGAACTCGATGCTTTTGAAGCAGTTGAGCGGCGCTAGGACGGCTGCGGCGGAGGCGGAGTCGGCGCGGGAGACGCTGAGAGATGCGATGTGTGAGGAGCTTGATCGGGCGCAGGCGCAGGTGCGAGTGGTGGCGCGGGATGCGGCGGCGTTGGAGAGCGCTGCGGCGCGGGCCAAGGCGAGCGCGAGCGCGGACGCCGACGCCAAGGATGGGGAAGTTGAGCGCTTGCGTGCGTTGAATGCTCGATTGTTGAAGGAAGTCAGCGTGGCGCGTGCCGTTGTTCGTGCTCGCGAAGAGACGGGCGCGGCGTTGAAGGAGTCGAGCGATCGCGCGACGGCGCGGGCCGAGGCGCTCGAAGCGCACATCGAGTCAAAGCAAAAGACTCTCGAGCGCGTGCAGGTTGCGTTGGCGAGCGCCACAGAGCGCGCCGCGGACAGCTTGCGGGCAAAGGTGATGGTGGATAAGCTTCGTGAGCTCAACGCCGTGCTCGTGGGGGAGATTGCAACGTTGCGCGACGGCGCCGAGGCGGATGCGGAGACGTTGCGCGCGCAAATCGCGGAAAAGAGCGCCGAGTTGGATGGCGTTAAGGCGTCGTTGCAGGCTGCGCAAGCCGAAGCTTTGTCGCTTGAAGGCGCACGCGAAGACGTGCATAAGCTTCGAGAGCTCAACGCGGTGTTCATGACGCAAATTAAGAGCTTGCGCGCCAAGGCGGATGAGTCCCTCGACATTTCG
>Ga0222714_10000881_pt1 | contig 34157 bp, 31 predicted proteins | sample C33_3DmetaG_FD_165048 | JGI IMG/M metagenome (GOLD analysis project Ga0222714, IMG submission 165048) | Estuarine water microbial communities from San Francisco Bay, California, United States - C33_3D | ecosystem: Environmental > Aquatic > Marine > Unclassified | place: USA: California... | reverse complement strand
CAAATAAAAAACCTCGATCAAAAATGGAAATTTTTGCATCTTTAAGATCGAAACACTCTCCATTGATTAATGCTGATTCTTTCATTAATTTAAACTTTTTATACTTCTATAGCCAAACTCTCGTTGTGCCGAAGAGAGCATAGAATCGATGAGCGTCAATCTTTGAATGGTTTTATTTATTTTGTTGATACTGGTGACCTCAAGTCCTGGTATTCCGCAAGTATAAATATCATCAAATGGTCCAAGATCATTATTAAAATTCAAAGCCAGTCCATGATAGGATCTACCTTTTTTTATTCTAACGCCTATGGAAGCGACTTTTTTATTCTCAACATAGACGCCAGGTGCAGAGCGGTTACCAAAACTTTCAATATCAAAACTAGCGAGCGTATTAATAATGACATTCTCTAAAGCGACGATAAAGTTTGAAACACTCAAGTTCATCCTAAATATGTCAATCATAAAATAGAAAATAAGTTGGCCTGGGCCATGATAAGTAACCTGACCACCACGATCTATCTTTTTTACAGGGATATTATTTTCCTTAAGAATATTTTCATCCTTGCCATTAAGGCCTTGCGTATAGATATGATTGTGTTCTACCAACCAAATTTCATCTTGTGAATCATTGGTGCGTCTTGAGGTAAATTGTTTCATCTCTTCCCAACAAAGATCGAAATCAATTCTACCCAATTCTTTATAGAGGCAATCATTCATAAAGCAAGTTTTACATGGCTGCATTTTGCAAGATGTCTATATACTTCGTCAATTTGATCTCTGCTTTGGGCATTAACGGTAATAGAAAGCGACATAAATTTTTTATTTGCGCTATCTCGTTGACTCACTTTGTAGCCACCTAGGCCATAAAAAGATTTAAAAATTTTCTCGACCTCAAAGATAAATAGGTCACTCGTCTCACCAAAAACTTTGACCTGAATTTCGCATGGAAACTCAAGGAGTGAAATATCCTCGGACATAATCTATTGGAACCAGTTTTCTACATAATCCTTGAGCATTTGCCAGTAACCTGCATCTTCAGAGGAATTTAATGCATTTAGCGTATTTTCGTAGACAATCGAATCATTTAGGAGTATTTGAATGTCGCCTACCTGCGCGCCTAGGTCTACCGGGGCCCATAGATCAGGATTGATATCAACTTGCATAGAAATATCATCAAATGTACCCCTAGGGAGAGTTAAAAATACCTCCTCCCCAGGCCCAACGGGTATGTAGGCAGGTGTCCCACCTAGAATGCGTGCCTCAGTAACATTTTCATTAATATTGATCAGTCTTCTGGTTTCAAAAAAACGAAATCCATAATTTAATAAGACTTGGCTACCCTCCGCTCTTGCCTCAGCACTGTTCATACCAAAAACTACAGCAATTAATCTCATGTTATCCCTTATGGCGGAAGATGCAAGGCAATATCCAGCAGAATCTGTATAGCCAGTTTTTAGTCCATCGACAGACGGATCGCGCCTTAGCAAGGTATTTCTATTTCCTTGCTGTATATCGTTATAGGTGAATGAACGCTCAGAATATAGTTGATAGTAATTAGGAAATTCACTAATGATTGCTTGAGCGAGTGTCGCAACATCTCGAGCGGTCATATAGTGATTGGGATAAGGGAGTCCTGTTGCATTCATAAATGAAGAGCCTGTCATACCCAAAAGATCGGCATGATACATCATTACATTAGCAAAGGCTGCCTCTGAGCCCGCCAGATGCTCTGCAAGAGCAACACTTGCATCATTACCAGACTGAATAATCATACCTCTCAATAAATCGTCTACTCGGACTTGGTCGCCAACCTCGATAAACATTCTTGATCCTTCAGTTCTCCATGCTCTCTCACTGACCATGACTAACTCATTCAAGCCCATCTGTTCTTCCTCGATTGCCTTGAATATGACATAGGCAGTCATTAGCTTCGTTAAGCTGGCGGGCTCCACTCTAGAATCAATTTCTCTCTCTGCTAAGACTGTCCCAGTATTAAAATCCATTAATATATAGCTTGAAGCATTAATTTGAGGTGGCTGTGGCACCGGTGCCTGTGCAGATAAATAACCCACCAAGCTCAGCATTAGGAAAATACTTCTAAGAAATGTAATTTTTATAACGTTAATTATTTTCATAAAAATACCTTTAATTTATTCAGCAACTAAGCATGACCCTTCGTATCCAGACCTTGTCAGCCTTGACTCTAAGTCAATAAAAGCCTCGGGCTGCGAAAAGGGTCCTAATTTCACTAAGTATTGCGTATTAGCACCGCTGTTAACAGATTCAATCATAACATTATTGAAGTTTTGATTTCTTAGATTAATAACCATTGATCGAGCATTTCCCGCATTTTCAAAGGTTCCTACTTGTGCATAATAATCAACATTAAGGTCTGTATATCTCCCTAACCAGTCTGCTTGCGACTCCACTCTAACCCTTGCGGTTCCGTCCCTAATCATATCAATACGCTCGGCAGCCTCTCTGGAAAGATCAATGATTCGATCATCAACAAAGGGTCCACGATCATTAATCCTTACCAGAACACTCGAATCATTATCTAAATTGGTCACCCTGACCCATGAGGGAATTGGAAGTGTTTTATGGGCTGCAGTTAACTCATTCATATCATATATTTCACCGCTTGAAGTTCTTTGGCCATGAAAATTTGGCCCATACCATGATGCTATCCCAGTTTCAGAATATCCTCTGCTACTTTGTCTCACTATGAATTGCTCTCCTCCTACACGATAAATTGGGATATTGCCAAGAACAAAACCATTTTTATTGATAATGCAGTAGTCTTGCCCTCTCTCAAAAAGACTAAGAGGTTGATAGCTACAGCTTGAAAAAAAGAAAATTAAAAAAATTAATTTCCATGTCTTCATTTAGTTATAAATCTTACTCTTATAAATTTCTGATAGTTCATAAATTGCCATGCCATAAAGAACACTAATGTTATAGCGGGTTATAGATCGGAAGTTGTGAAATCCTGCCCAATATTCAGTACCTGATGGGCCTTCAAGCTTTAAAAGCGTTAGTGGTATATCATCAGGATAGCTTACTGGAAATCCCAATCCTAATTCCTTAACTCCTAAAACAGTGTTATTGAGATTAACAGTATTGGTATGTTCTGCTAACTCAATATTATTTTCATTAATTAATCGAGTAGCGATAAGCGCGCCTGGCTCCCATCCATTTCTTCTAAAATAATTGGATATACTTGCAAAAATATCTGGCCATGATTCCCATAAATCTCTGACTCCGTCTCCATCACCATCAACAGCATAGCTCAAGTAGCTCGAAGAAATAAATTGACCCGCCCCCATAGCACCGGCATAAGAGCCCCTTGCTTCACGAAACGTATCTGACTCAGTCTGAATTAGCTCAATAAATCTCTCAAGCTCCGATGAGAAAAAGGCAGAGCGTGGAGGGTATGCAAAAGCAAGCGTGCCTAATGCATCAATGACACGATAACTTCCCATCCGAGTACCAAAATTTGTTTCAACACCAAGAATGGCTATAAGAATTTCAGCTGGGACTCCATGTTGATTCACTGCATTGGTAATTTCAGAGCGGTGCTCGTTATAAAAATTAATTCCCGCATTTATCCTTTGATCAGTGATGAATATGCCCCTATAGTCATCCCACGTAAGTACTCGTTCTGCAGGCCTAGAAATAGCGTCTAAGATAGATTGTTGAATTTCAATTTCAGAGAGCAGTTGCTCAATAAATTCACGATCATAATCCGTATTCATCGTGATATTTTCAATAAATAATCGCTTTTGCTCTTCAATGTCTTGGCCAAAACTTAGATGCTGAAAAGCCAAGATAAAAATTAAAACTGTATATCTCAAAATCATATTTATTCCTCTGATAACTTTTTATCTCTACTAATACTCGTTAATATTCCTAAAGATATCATTATTGTAACCATGGAGGTCCCGCCTTGGCTAATAAATGGCAATGGGACCCCTACAACAGGTAATAGGCCAACAACCATTCCCATATTAATAAAAACAGAAAAGAAAAAAATCAGTGTAATTGTTGAAGCAAGCATTCGTGAATATGTACCTTTTGCATCCCAAGATATTGAGAAACCCCTGATTAAAATAAAAAGAAAAAGCGTAATCAAAAATAACATCCCGAAAAGACCAAATTCTTCACCGATCACAGCAAAAATAAAATCAGTGGACTGCTCCGGAAGAAAATCTAATTGAACTTGAGATCCATTCATCCATCCTTTGCCGAATAATCCTCCTGAGCCAATTGCAATCTTAGACTGAATGATGTTGTAGCCGGCCCCCAAGGGATCCGAAGTTGGATCCAAAAAAGTCAAAACTCGATTCTTCTGATAGGGCGCGAGCAGTCTCCATATAATGGGTAAGGAAACCAAAAAAATTCCAAGAAAGAGCAAAATCTTTTTCCAACTTACACCTACGAAAAATAAGACTATAAAGCCTGATAATAAGACCATCAATGATGTACCTAAGTCAGGCTGATGATAGATAAGATAGGCGGGAGCAATCATTACCAAAAGCAATACCAAAAAATCTAACCTGGATAATGTGAACTCCTTATAGTCTATGTACCATGCCAAGAACATAGGTAAACTTAATTTTAAAATTTCTGAAGGTTGAAACCTAAGAATACCTAAATCCAACCATCTGTTTGAACCATTGATTGTTACCCCAATAAGCGGGACAAGCATCAACATGAAAAAGCTAACCCCAAATAAAATCGGGCTGATCTTTCGAATCTCATTAATTTGAATATTCGAAATCAGGACATAGAAAAGAATGGCAAGGCATAACTTTAATATTTGACCCTCTAAAGAGATCAAATTATGGTTACCAGCACTGTACTGAACCATCAAGCCAAAACTAGCTAATAATAAAAAACAAAAAAAAATTAACTTGTCCCCGATAAGGGCTTCAATCACAGACTTGCTATTCATTGCTGGCAAAAATTATGCCCTCATTTGAGCTTTTAGCATGAAATGCATCAATAATTGATTTTACAATTGGGGCAGCTACTCGGGCTCCGCCTCCAGAGTTCTCGATAATAGCAACCACGATAATTTCGGGATCTTCCTGAGGAGCAATTCCAAAAAACAAACCATGATCTCTTAAATTTTCATCAATATTATCCTCGTCATACTCATCCTCTTGACCGATAGAGACAACTTGTGCAGTCCCAGTCTTCCCGACAATGCCATTCAGATCATTTGAGAATATAGAGTAAGCAGAGCCCCCGGGTAAATGCGTCACAGAATTCATCGCATTAAATATAATGTCCAAATTCCCACTTCTTAAAGGAATTGAAGGCGGCATTAATTCTGCATCCTCCTCGGTTAAAGAGTTGTTATTCAAAATAATTTTGGGTTGGACAATATTTCCTCTGTTTGCGAGGGTCGCTACTGCAACAGCAAGCTGGATGGGCGTTACAGAGAAATACCCTTGCCCTATACCAGTAATTACTGTCTCACCGGGAAACCAAACCTGATCCTGGGGAGCAGAGAAATAGCTTCGCTTCCAGCTTGGGGATGGCAGAATACCTGCTTGAGTACGACCCATGCCAAAATCCAAATTTTGGCCAAATCCAAATTGAGATAGAAAGGTTGAAATACTCTCAATACCCATCTCAGTTGCTAAATTGTAATAATAGACATCACATGACTGAGCAATCGACCTATTTAGAGACACAGAGCCATGGCCCGATTCAAGCCAATCTCGATAGACATGATCATCATTTGGCAAAGAATATGAGCCCTGACAAAAGAAAGTACTGTTCTCATTAATATGTTCTAATTCTAGGGCCGCTAATGCTAAAAATGGTTTTATGGTTGATCCAGGCGGGTAAGCGCCAAGTAGGGATCTATTAAATAATGGTCTATTCTGATCATTTAACAATTGCTCATATTGCGATTGAGATAAACCTTTTGCAAAATCGTTAGCATCAAATGTTGGGTTACTTGCTAATACTAAAATCTCACCCGTTTTTGGGTTCATTGCTACTACTGAGCCTCTCCAATTTTCTAAATGCTCATAGGCAAGTCTTTGTAAATCAATATCTAAGGTAAGCTCAAGATCTTCACCCTCTAAGGAAGGCAGTGATCGAGATATATCTCTGGATAAGTCTTGCAAACTTTGATTGCTGTTAAGTGTTTCAATCACTCTTCCCCTAGAATTAACTATTGTTGCTTGTCTTCCTAGGGCGCCATGGAGTTGATCTTCAAAAAAATACTCTAGGCCATACCGACCCACTCGAGCTCCATTCGTGTAGTTACTAAGATTCAATCTTTGATGGTCACTTGGAGAAATTGCCCCGAGATAGCCAATCACATGAGCTGTTTCTCTTCCATAGGGATAATGCCTCTGAAGCCTCTCCCTCAGGTCAAGTCCAGGCAACTTAAATCTGTTTGCTGCAAAAACTGCCGTCTCATCCTCATTTAATTGTTTGATTTGAATTTCAGAAAACGAAGAGACCTGTGAGATTTGATTATTTAAATCAGCTAGCGCATCAGAGCTTAAGTTTATATTTTCTTCTAGCCAAATAAATATTTCATCATGATTTTGTATCAGTTCAGGGGTAATAACTAGAGTCCAGACAGGATTATTTCTCGCCAGAACTATGCCATTTCGATCACGAATAATGCCACGAGAAGGGTCTATTGGAAAAATTCTAATCTGATTATTTTCTGAAGACACAAATAATTCACTATACTCATAAACTGTCAGCTCAATCAGACGATATGACAAGAGTAGAAATGCAAAACCAACGACCAAAAACGATGAGATTAGCCGACTCTTAAAGACTTGCTTTTCATTCCATATATTTTTTAATCTTTCATAACGATTTTTATCATTCATGGCTTTTCTTATAGATTCTCAAAAAATTAAAAACAGATGAAATCATTATAAACCAAAGTGTATTTACGACTGGCTGGATGATATTTATCTGGCTCAAAGATATTTGAATAAACCCACTTAAAATAAAATTTAGAGCTTCGTAAAGGGAAAAAATAATAAAGATAATTAAATAAAGCTGTATGCCTGGGCTTTGCAGGATAACTCGAATCCACTTGATTAATACAAAAGCGATGGTAACAAAAATTAAGTTATTTGATCCTATGTTTGTACCTAAAATAACATCTAAAAATAATCCGGCCATAAAACCATAGAGAAAAACACTGCTTAAAGTCGAATACAGAAAGGCAATGATAAAAAATAAAAGCACCCATGAGGGAAAGTAAAAACTTAAAAACCTTGGAATTGGAAAAGTTTCAAGTAAGAGACTTGCCGAAAATAAAAGAAATGGATGTAATTTAAGCTGCCTCATTAATTTTTATTTAATACCAATACCTCATTTACTTGATTAACCTCAAAGCCAACACGTACTCTCAAATTAGCAAAAGGACCTTCCTGACCCTCTGAAAATTCAATCACCTCTCCAACAAAAAAATTTGGAATAAAGGTATTACCAAGGCCCGAGGTGACAAAACGATCTCCTATTTCGATATCTTGATCAGGAGTCACGAATGGAAGTGAGAGTTCAGTCTCATTCCCAATTCCATATGCAATGGTCCTGAAGCCTGTCCTTGGTAAAATGATAGGAATAGCATGGTCTGGATCGGTGATTAGTATTACTTGCGAGATCAAATCAGTTGTAGAAAATACCTGACCAACGACACCCCCTGCAGAGATCACTGTAGAACCAATAGTCACACCCTGCCTTGAACCGCTCTGTATGACTATTCGATGCTCAAAAGGATTCATCGAAGAATCAATGACCGTCGACGCTAAAAAATTAATCTCCTCCCTCGGAATAACATTGAGCAAATCTCTTAATCTTTGATTCTCATTTTCAAATGATTCTAAAGTTTGTAAACGAATATTAAGCTCATCATTTTCTGCTTGAATCTTATTAATTTGCTCATAAAGATCATCTCGCTCCAAAAAATAAAAGGATACTTGTTGAGAGGTATCAATTGAAAAATTGTATATCGAGTATAGAGGATAAACAGAGAGCGCTATGGCTCTTCTCACATAACTCGTTATATTGCCTGATAAATCAAGATAAATTAAAAATAATGAAACTGCGCAAAGAGAAAAGAATTTAAATGAAACATTTAACCTTTGATGATTGCCTATATGATCTAACGACACTCTATATTTTATTCAACTGAAAATGCTGCTGGACCGTATTTATCAAGAAGGGTTAATAATTTCCCTCCTCCTCGAGCGACGCAAGTTAAAGGATCCTCGGCAACAATAACGGGAACCCCTGTTTCTTCTAGCAAAAGTCTATCCAAGCCACTTAATAATGCACCCCCGCCAGTAAGTACAATACCTCTCTCGGCAACATCAGCACTAAGTTCTGGCGGCGTCTGCTCAAGAGCAGCCTTCACCGCTTCAACAATTCCATTGAGTGGCTCCTGCAGTGCCTCTAATATTTCATTTGAATTAAGCGTAAAAGTTCTTGGAACTCCCTCTGAGAGCTTTCTCCCTTTAATTGAAATTTCCTTTACCTGATCTCCGGGATAAGCGGTACCAATTTCTTTTTTTACGCGCTCTGCGGTTGCCTCACCAATTAAAACGCCATAATTTCTTCTGACATAATTGATAATTGCATCATCAAATTTATCGCCACCAATCCTAGCAGAATGAGCATAAACAATCCCATTAAGTGAAAGAACGGCAACTTCTGAAGTGCCACCACCAATATCTAGAACCATGGAACCTCTTGCTTCTTGTACATTCATTCCAGCACCGATCGCTGCTGCCATTGGCTCCTCAACAAGGTAAACTCTTCTTGCTCCAGCGCCCTCAGCAGACTCACGTATCGCTCTTCTCTCAACTTGAGTCGCGCCGTAAGGGACACAGATCAGCACCCTTGAACTTGGCCTAAAATATCGGGACCCATGTGCCTTCTTGATAAAGTATTGAAGCATTTTTTCACAAACATTAAAGTCTGCTATCACTCCATCTTTCATAGGTCTAATCGCTTGCACTCCCGCTGGAGTTCGACCTAACATGTTTTTGGCTTCTGCTCCGACAGCCAAGACTGACTTACCGCCTCTTCCATCATCTTTAATAGCAACAACTGATGGCTCATTGAGCACCATGCCTTTATCGCCAACATAAATTAAAGTATTAGCAGTCCCAAGGTCGATTGAAAGATCGCTTGAAAAGAAACCAAAAAGTGTCTTAATCATAAATAAAAGAAGTAAAATAACCACTTTAGCAATGGCTTGGGAATTCAGCAAGTAACAAGTAGAATATATTTCAATTTATGTCACAAAATATCGATATTAAGGCCTTGTCGAATCTCGCTAAAATTTCTTTAGATGGAGCTGAGTCACTCGCGGTCCAAGAAAAGCTTCTTGATATAAAAAAAATTATTGATGAAGTGGCCAATCTTGAATTAGATTCAATTGAGCCCCTTTACAATCCGCTAGATAGAGAACAAATACTAAGACCGGATGAAGTCACCGAAAAGGATCAATCATCAGAGCTACAAAAAAATGCTCCCGAAACTATTGATGGATATTATGTTGTGCCTCAAGTGGTAGATTAAGTTGCTACATCATCTAAGCATAAAAGAACTCATTGCCTCCTTGACTGAAAAAAAACTCAGCTCTGAGGAATTATTTTCTTATTACCAAGAGAGAATCCAAAAATATAATCCGGAGTTAAATGCATTCATATCGGTGAATGAGTCCTTTTTAGATAAAGACTCAATGATTGGGACTAAATTGAAAGGAATACCCATAGCTCACAAAGATATCTTTTGCATGAAAGGCCACTTAACTACATGTGGTTCAAAGATGTTAGCAAACTTCAAATCGCCATACGATGCAACTATCATTGCACGCCTCGCTTCAGCAGGAGCATTAACCCTTGGCAAAACCAATATGGATGAATTTGCGATGGGATCCTCTAATGAGACCAGCTTTTTTGGTCCCTGTAAAAATCCATGGAATCTTAAGCTAGTTCCAGGTGGCTCATCAGGCGGAAGCGCATCAGCCGTAGCAGCAAGACTCGCACCAATAGCCACTGCGACAGACACAGGCGGAAGCATCCGACAGCCTGCTGCATTTTGTGGCGTAACTGGACTAAAGCCGACATATGGAATGATATCTAGGTTTGGAATGATTGCCTTTGCAAGCAGCCTTGATCAAGCTGGCTTTATTGCGCCATCTGCTGAAGATATCGCTATATTTTATGATTTGGCAAGTGGCTATGACCCAAAAGACTCAACCTCAATTAATGACCAAGTTACGTATACAACAAAAAACTTAGATCAGAAGCCTAATGCACTTACCATTGGTATAGCGAAATCCTCACTTGATAAACATGCTGACCCACATATCCTAAATGCCATCAAACAAACAGTTAATCAATTTGAAAAGATGGGCGCAAAAATTATTGAGATCGATCTCAAAAATAGTCAATTAAATGTCCCGACCTATTACATCATAGCTCCAGCTGAGGCCTCATCAAACCTGTCGAGATTCGATGGAGTCAGGTATGGACATCGCAGCGAAGAATCTCAATCCTTGCAATCGCTTTATGCAAATACTCGGAGCGAGGGATTTGGCGATGAGGTTAAAAGAAGAATACTTCTTGGTTCTTATGTATTATCTGCTGGATTTTATGATGCTTACTACATCAAAGCATTACGCGTTAGAAGACTCATTGCCAATGATTACAAAGAAGCCTTTAAAAAGGTTGATCTTATACTTTCACCTACTACACCAAATTTACCATTCGCAATTGGTGAAAAAAGTAATGATCCTATTAGCATGTATCACAATGACGCATACACAATCGGTGCAAATCTAGCTGGATTACCTGCCATCTCTTTTCCAATAGGATTTCATAATGGACTTCCTATAGGAGGACACTTTGTCGCTCAACATCTTCGAGAAGACCTCCTTTTAAATACAGTCAATCTTTTCCAAAAAGAGACTGACTTTCATCAACAAATGCCACAGGAATTTGACCGATGAAAAACAACTGGGAAATTGTGATTGGACTTGAAATTCATGTTCAGCTCAACACAGTCAGCAAGATCTTTTCTGGATCGTCAACAGGCTTTGGTGCTAAGCCAAATTCACAGGCATCTATCATTGATCTCGGCTACCCTGGCGTGCTGCCAGTACTAAATCAATCTGTTATTGAAAAAGCCATAAAATTCGGACTAGCTACTAACGCAAAAATTTCAAGAAAAACCATTTTCTCTAGAAAAAATTATTTTTATCCTGACCTCCCCAAAGGCTATCAAATCTCACAGCTAGAATTGCCTATCGTGCAAGAGGGTTATGTTGAGATAAATATCAATGAAGATATTAAAAAAATAAGAATTACCAGAGCTCATCTTGAGGAGGATGCCGGAAAATCAATTCATGAAGGCTCCCTTGGCAAATCTAAAATTGATCTAAATCGTGCAGGAACTCCTCTCCTGGAGATAGTTTCTGAGCCCGATATGAGATCAGCAGCTGAGGCGAGCTCATATATGAAGTATGTTCATTTGCTCGTAACTTACCTTGGTATTTGTGATGGAAATCTGCAAGAGGGTTCTTTGAGATGCGATGCAAATGTATCTGTGAAACCGAGAGAGAGTAAAAAACTTGGTACACGCACAGAAATTAAAAATCTGAACTCCTTTAGATTTATTGAAAAAGCCATTGAAATTGAAGCCCAAAGACAAATTGAAATTTTAGAGTCAGGAGGAACGATCATTCAAGAGACTAGACTTTTTGACGAGGAAAAACAAGAAACAAGGCCAATGCGCTCTAAAGAAGAGGCAAATGACTACCGATACTTCCCTGATCCAGATCTGCTTCCAGTTGTTATTTCTGAAGATTTAATCGAAAGCATTCAACAATCAATGCCAGAGCTGCCTAATCAAAAAAAAATGAGATTTATCAATGAATACCAATTAGATAAAAATGACGCAGCCCGTATTGCACATGATTTTGATTTAGCGACTTTCTTTGAGAGCTCAATTAATCATTCAAAACATGCAAGTCCAAAACAATTAGCAAACTGGCTATTAGGAAAATTATCTAACATGGTAAATGAAAAAAATATCAACTTTTCGAAATTAGAATTAGACCCATTTGATGTCTCTTCGATTGTTGATTTATATATCTTAGGCAATCTCTCGCAAAAACAAGCGGGAGAACTTCTAGAATATAAACACGGCTCAGAAGCATCGATTGAGGATCTAATTGCAGAGCACAAGATGTCACAAATTTCAGATACCCATGAATTAAGTAATCTAGTTGATAAAATCTTAATAGAAAATAAAGTCCAATTTGATGAATATAAATCTGGGAATGATAAAGTTATTGGCTACCTAATAGGAAAAGTCCTGCAAGCCTCTAAAGGTCAAGCTAATCCAAAAGTAGTTAAAGAAATTATTGAGAGAAAATAAATGATAGATTTCTCTATAGAATTTTTCCCGCCTTCCAGTCCAGTGATGGAGAAAAATCTTTGGCTTACATACGAAACGCTAAAAAAATATAATCCCTCATTTATCTCTGTAACGTATGGTGCTGATGGCTCAACACGTGACAGAACTCATGATATTGTAAAAAAACTAACCAAAGAAAAAAAAATACTTGTTGCTCCGCACTTAACTTGCATTGGATCCAGTAAACTAGAAATATCAATCATACTAAGCGATTACGCAAAGTTAGGCATTGAATCTGTGGTTGCCCTTAGGGGCGACAAACCTAAAGAAAATAATTCTCCGATGGATTTGAAATTTGCTACGGATCTCATTGAAGAAATAAAAAAATTACAAAACTATAAAAATATTTTTGTGGCCGCATATCCTGAGACTCACCCAGAATCTAAAAGCATAAAAGAAGACATAGCAGTGCTTAAATTAAAAGAAGATCTAGGTGCCACTCATGCCATCACACAATTCTTTTTTGATAATAATTTTTATTATGAATACCTTAATCTATGCGCGCAACAAAATATCAGTATTCCTATAATTCCAGGCATTCTTCCAATAAATAATTTTGAAAAGGTATGTTCCTTCGCTCAGAAATGCAATACTGTGATTCCAAAATCAATGATAGAAGCATTTAATAATTTATCGAGTAATGAGGATACTTTAAAGCTCAGTCTCAATTTACTGGTCGGTCAGGTTGAGGGGCTTAAACAATACGGAGTAACAAATTTCCATTTTTATTCCCTGAATCAGTCAACCCTACTAGAATCATTGTTTAAATCATTTGAGTAATTCTAAAATGATGCGCGAAGCACTAGTAAATCTAGCTAAAAATAAAATAATAATTATTGATGGTGCCATGGGTACTTCTATCCAAGAGCTAAAACTCACAGATGAAGACTTCCATGGAGAAGAGTTTAAAAAAAATAAAATTTCACTAAAAGGCAATAATGACATTCTTGTTTTGACAAGACCAAATATTATCCAAAAAATTCATAAAGACTTTCTGGATGCCGGTGCAGAGATAATTTGTACTAATACCTTTAATGCTAATCGAATTTCACAGTCAGATTATGGCCTAGAGAGTATTTCAAAAAGAATTAATATAGAGGCAGCCAAAATTGCAAGACAAAGCGTAGATAGTTTCAGGGAAAAAACAAAAAAAATTGCCTTTGTTGCAGGCTCAATCGGACCAACAAACAGGACTTGTTCAATTTCACCTAATGTCAATGATCCGGCAGAAAGAAATATCACTTTCGATGAATTGGTAACATCCTATACTGAGGCTGCAGAGGGTCTTATCGAAGGTGGTATTGATATTTTCTTGGTTGAAACTATTTTTGATACATTAAACGCAAAGGCTGCAATATATGCATTAAAAAATTTGGCTGCTGACATTCCGATTATGATCTCGGGCACAATTACCGATGCGAGTGGAAGAACTTTAAGCGGTCAAACTTTAGAAGCTTTTTACAACTCAGTACGACATGCAGATCCAATTGCGATTGGTCTTAATTGCGCTCTTGGAGCTAAGGAGCTGCGACCGTATATCGAGGAGCTATCAAAAATATCTGAATTTCCAGTAAGCGTGCATCCTAATGCAGGCCTCCCTAATGAGTTTGGTGAATACGATGATACACCTGAAATGATGGCGGAAATTATTAATGAATTTGCCTCAAATAATTGGCTCAATTTTGCAGGAGGATGTTGCGGCACAACTCCATCACATATTCGCGCAATAGCAAATATCCTGAGTAAACAAATACCTAGAGCGCTTCATAAGAACAAACATAATGAGATGAGAATTGCTGGCATAGAGCCATTAAAAATTGGCCCTGAAAGCCTTTTTACCAATATTGGTGAAAGAACAAATGTTACAGGCTCTGCGAAATTTAGGAAACTTATTGAATCAGATGACTTCGTTTCAGCTTTAGACATAGCCTTGGATCAAGTTGAGAATGGTGCACAAGTTTTAGATATCAATATGGATGAGGGGATGCTGGATTCTAAAGCGGTAATGGTTCAATTTTTGAATCTTATTTCATCTGAGCCTGCAATTTCAAAAGTACCTATCATGATTGATTCTTCAAAATGGGAAGTAATTCTAGCTGGGCTGAAATGTATTCAGGGTAAACCCATAGTTAATTCAATTAGCTTAAAAGAAGGTGAAGAGGAATTTCTCAAACAAGCAACTGAAATTAAACTATTTGGTGCTGCCGTAGTTGTTATGGCGTTTGATGAAAATGGCCAAGCAGAAACCGAAGAAGAAAAATTCAGGATATGTAAAAGAGCCTTTGATTTGCTTGTAAATAAAGTTAAATTTCCTCCGGAGGATATAATTTTTGATCCTAATATATTTGCTGTGGCTACTGGAATTGAAGCTCATAATAATTATGCAGTTGCATTTATTAATGCCGCTAAGAAACTAAAAGAAACTTTTCCAACATCTCATGTCAGCGGTGGCTTAAGTAATATTTCATTTTCCTTCAGAGGTAACGATATCGTTAGAGAGGCGATGCACTCTGTTTTCCTTTATCATGCAATAAAGTCTGGAATGAACTTAGGGATTGTGAATGCGGGTCAACTCGCTATTTATGATGAGATTCCAATTGATCTAAGAAAAGCAGTAGAAAGTGTTATTCTTAATGATCACAGCAATGCCACTGATCAACTCTTGGATATTGCACAAAAATTTTCTAGCAAAAAGACCAATAAAAAACAAAATGAGGATCTAGAGTGGCGAAAACTCAACGTTGAGAAGCGCATTGAACATGCACTTATTAAGGGAATAGATAAATATATCGTTGAAGATACAGAGGAGGCTAGGTTAAAGCTTAAAGTGCCTCTCATGGTTATAGAAGGTCCCTTAATGGATGGTATGAATGTGGTAGGTGACCTATTCGGGGAAGGAAAAATGTTTCTTCCTCAGGTTGTAAAATCTGCAAGAGTTATGAAAACTGCTGTTGCACATCTAGTCCCATTCATAGAGGAAAGTAAGACGGAGGCAATGAAAAAAAATAAGATCTTACTTGCAACGGTTAAGGGGGATGTTCATGATATCGGAAAAAATATTGTGGGTATTGTTCTGCAATGTAATAACTTTGAAGTTATTGATCTCGGTGTGATGGTGCCTTGTGAAAAAATACTTGATGAGGCAATAAAAAATAATGTCGATGTGATTGGTCTTTCGGGTCTAATTACACCATCTTTAGATGAGATGGTTCATGTGGCAAAAGAGATGAAAAGGTTGAGCTTTAACTTGCCGCTATTGATTGGAGGTGCAACTACCAGCCCTGCTCATACAAGCGTAAAAATTGCTCCAAATTATGACCATGGGGTGATCTATGTTAAAGATGCATCCAAATCTGTTAATGTAGTACAAAATCTAATTGGCGAAAAAAAGGAAGATTTTCTAAACCAAGTCGCCTCAGATCATATTGATAGAAAAAGAAGACATGATGAAAAAAATAGCAAAAGCATTTTTCTCTCACTGAAAGATTCCCGAGATAAGAGACCTAAAATTAATTGGGAACAATTTAAACCAATCAGTCCTATAAATAAAACCAATTCAGAATTTGTTGCATTGCCCATTAAAGAGCTTATTCCCTTTATAGATTGGATGCCTTTTTTTAATGCTTGGGAATTCTACGGAAAATATCCACAAATTCTTGAAGATGAAAAATTCGGCATTGAAGCAACTAAGCTTTTTGCAGATGCAAAAAGAATGTTAAAAATTATTCAGGAGAATAATATCACTCATTGCAAGGCGGTTTATGGTATTTATCCTGCAAATTCGAAAGACGAAGACGTTTATATTTATAGTACTGAGCAAGACCAAATAATTGAAACCTTTAACTTTATTAGGCAACAAAAATTAAAAAATAATGACACCCCTTACCAATGTCTAGCTGACTACATTATCCCTAAGGAAATCGGTATGGACTATCTTGGACTTTTTGCAGTTACAGCAGGCAGTGATATTTATGATTTAGCAGCCACATACGAAGCAAAACTTGACGACTATAATTCAATATTGATTAAAGCATTGGCAGATAGATTGGTGGAGGCTTCGGCGGAATTGCTTCACCAAAAGGTAAGGTGTGATTACTGGGGGTATGCACACAATGAGAATTTAAAAAATGAGGAATTAATCCTTGAAAAATATCAAGGTATAAGGCCTGCTCCTGGGTACCCCGCCTGTCCCGATCACTCAGAGAAATTAAAAATATGGAATCTGCTAGAAGTTGAAAAGAAAATTGGTGCAAGCCTTACGGATTCATTTGCTATGATGCCTGCCTCAACTATCAGTGGTTACTACTTTGCTCATCCCGAAGCAAAGTATTTTTCAATCAATCAAATAAATATTGAGCAAATTAAAGAGCTTTCTGAAAAGAAAAAAATAGAAATTGATGAAATAAAAAAATATCTCGGTGGAGTAGCTGGTCTCTAATTACGACAAATCTTGCATTCTTTTAATTTATTAATCTTAAGTGTCTTCCATTCGTTATTTTTTAAATCAAATATTTGTATCTTCCCATCTAATTTTGTTTCATTGAATAACATAGCCTTTATTCCTTCTGATGCCATATAGGTCCCTACTTGACCCGCAAGCGGGGGAAAAACTCCTCCTCCCTCACAGTTAATCATAGGATCATTATTTATCTCATAAAGACAGCCATAGCAGCAATCAGCATCCTTAGAATTGCTAAATACAGCAAGTTGTGCTTCAAATCTAATAACGGATCCTGTAATTAACCATTTATTATGTTTTCTTGCATAGCCAGCAATAGTTAATCTCGAGTCAAAATTATCAGTACAATCAAAAACAATATCAGATTGAAGTATTAGCTGATTAATTTCATTTAAATCTAATCTATCCTCATAAGTATTAATTTTAATTTTTGGAAATCTCTGTAAAAGCTTATGTTTACTTATAGCTACTTTCTTTTGACCTAAATCATGAATATCAAAAAGTACCTGTCTTGACAAATTTGTTTGGTCAACCGTATCAAAGTCAACAAAATTGAGATTTTGACAACCAAAAGCGGAGAGGTATAAAGCAACTGGACAGCCCAGACCTCCCAAACCAAAAATAATTATGTTTTTCTTTTGCGCCGCATCAAGAAGTTCTGGACTGATCCCATCTAAGCCCAATACTCGATCTTGATCTTGATAATCTAATTCCATTTGAGAATGCTCACTCTCGGATGATCATTTATATCTTTAGTATTACCTAGATAATCAAAATTATATTTTTTAGCAATGGATTTGACACCTTCAATTTGGTCAAAACCATGCTCCATAATAACTAAACCATCCTTATCAATTTTTTCTTTAGCCTCTTTAAGAATTTTCTCAATCACTTCTAATCCGCTCTCTCCCCCATCAAGCGCCTGCCTTGGCTCGTAAGCTAAGGATAGATCATCCTCGATAAATGAGGATTTTACATAGGGAGGATTCGTGACAATCATTTGAAAATTATTTTGTATATTTTGTAGGGCATCCGAGATAACAAAATCTAATTTAACTTTATGTATCTGAGCATTTCTTTTCGCAATTTTCAATGCATCCTCGCTAATGTCGGAAGCTGTAATATTGATATTTGGAAAAATTAATTTAAGTGTAATTGCTATGACACCTGATCCAGTTCCTATATCGATAATATTTTTTACATCCTTATTAATATATTTTTTTGCTAAATCAATAATTAATTCAGTCTCTGGCCTAGGGATAAGTACATCATGATTCACCAAAAAATCATTAGAGTAGAACTCTCTTTTTCCAATAATATAATTTAAAGGCTCTAGCAGTCTCCTTCTCTCAAGCAAAGCATCATATTTGGCCTTCATTAGATCATCTATTTCTTTTTCATAGCTTAGAAATAAAGAAACTCTATCAATGTTTAAGACATTGCATAACAGTAACTGGGCATCTAACTTTGGTGAATCTGAGATTTCTTTTAAAAAGAGACTCCCCCTATCAATTACTTCTTTAATATTCAATAATTGCTCAAACTTTAGTTATTTCCTTGAGCTGTTCTGCTATCTCATACTCATGTAAAGAATCTATAATTGAATCCAAGTCACCCAATAAAATTTCACTTAACCGATAAATTTTTAAATCGATTCTATGGTCAGTTATCCTGCCTTCAGGAAAGTTATAGCTTCGAATTCTTTCAGAACGATCTCCACTACCAACAAGGCTTTTCCTTAAGGCTGCACTTTTTAAATTTATCTCTTGTTGCTTTGCATCACTGATTCTTGATAAAAGCAAAGACATCGCTTTTGCTCTATTTTTATGTTGTGACCTCTCGTCTTGACACTCCACTACCGTACCCGTTGGAATATGTGTAATCCTTACTGCAGAGTCAGTTTTGTTTACGTGTTGACCACCTGCGCCTGAGGCTCTGTATGTATCGACTCTTAAATCTTTATTATTAATTTCTACTTCACTGGATTCATTAATTTCAGGAATTATTGCAACGGTACAAGCTGAAGTATGTATTCTTCCCTGAGACTCAGTTTCAGGAACTCTTTGAACTCTATGCGCACCAGACTCAAATTTTAGCCTTCCATAAACATCGCTACCTTCAATTCTTATAACGATTTCTTTAAAGCCGCCATGATCGCCCTCATTTTGACTCAGAAGCTCTACCTTCCAAGACTTTGACTCTGCATACTTCACATACATACGATAAAGATTTCCAGCAAATATAGCAGCCTCATCTCCCCCGGTCCCTGCCCTTATTTCTAAAAAAACATTAAGTTGGTCTTGAGGATCTCGAGGAGCTAAATGTAAAAGTAATTTTTGCTCTAATTTTTTTTGCTTTTCTTTAAGATCTTTGAATTCTGCCTCAGCGAGCTCAAACATTTCATCATCCCTTTCCTCTTCTAGAAGATTTTTTGCCTCAATCAATTGTTGTTCTATTAATTTCCAGGAATTAAAGTCTTCAGAAACCTCGCTGAGATAAGCATACTCCTTTGAGTAGCTCAAAAATTTTTTTTGATCAGAAATGATAGAAGGCTCGGATAAAAGCTGCCCAACCTCCTCAGCCTTTAATGAAATTTCCTCAATTTTTGTAAGAATAGACCTTTTCATAGTATTAATTCTATAAAATATGTTTAATTTTAACTTATACCTCTATTAGTGCTAAGTTTTATAAAGCAGATGATGAATAATTTTTTTAATAAGTTTCTTTTAGTCTTGTTAGTACTCCATGGCTGCAGCATCTTGCCCAATAATCAGGCCACAAATGTTAATGACATTATAGTCAATGCGACGATTGCAGAAGAAAATAATCACTACGAGGAAGCAATTAAACTCTATCTTAATATCTTAGATATTGATAGCAATGCTTATTGGGCAGAAAGGGCAACTTCCATAGCTATAGAGCAAAACATGAACATGCTTGCCCTTCAAGCGAGCGAGCAATGGTTAATGCTAGATACAGAAAATCATTTTGCAAAATTAGCGAGAATGAAATCACTGCTAAGAGCGGGCCAGCTTAATGAGTTTGAACAAATTACAAATGACCTGATTAATCAAAGTATAGCCCCTGGTGAGACAATTTTAAGAATTGCACAGGAAATTAGAGGAGAGGAAAATTTAGTCCTTACAATTAACTTATTTCATAACCTAAACCAAAAATTTCCTAACGTACCCGAATCTAATTATGTACTTGCAACACTTTTCTTTCTTCTAGAAAATTATCAACAATCGTTTCACTATGCTGAAAGAGCATATAACTTACAGCATGCCTGGACAGAGGCAGGTCTTTTGGTTGCAAGATCCCTTATCCGTCTAGGCGACGATGAAAGGGGCTACCAAGTTGCATTAGAGTCCCTCGAACAAACACAAAATATTGAACTCTTTCTAAGCTTTGGGGAGGTTCTTTTAAATAATCAAATTTTTAACAGGGCAATTCAATATTATCAAGGACTTGATGATACTTTCGGTTATGACAGTCGTATCCAATATGGACTGGCTCTAAGCATGTACTACCTAGAAAACCTTCAAGATTCAAAAGCTATATTTTTAACACTCATACAGCTTCCTAATTTTAGCGATGAAGCAAACTTTTTTCTTGGAAATATCAGTATTCGCGAGGAAAACTTCTTGGAAGCATTTAGATATTTTTCTCGTGTAGACAGAGGGCCATTTTTTATCGAAGCTCAAGAGATAGCTTCTAGAATAAATGCCATCGAGTTATCAAGCTTTAGAGACAGTCTCGACTATATTGATTCACTCGTTCAAGCTTATCCTGAATATCAAGAGCAGTTTATGCTCTTGAAGATTAGACTGAGTTATGAATTTAATGAATTACAAGAGGCACAAAAAATTGCTGTATCGGCAATACCATTTCAGCAAGAAATAAACTTTAGTACTCTTTATGCACAAATTTCAATTGAGATGATTAGGGAGCTCATCAATCAAGGGTTGCTTGAAGAAGCGCTGTTACAAAACTCAAACTCCTTGGTGTTAGCTGAGGATAGTACTCAACTTCTTTTAATTAAGTCATCGATCGAGGAGGAGCTTAATCAGCTAGATGCGGCAGAGCAAACGCTACTTATGGCATATGATATTGAGCCAGAGAACCCTTTAATAAATAATGCGATTGGTTATCTCTATACCAATAAACTTTCTCGCCATCACGAAGCACTGATTTATTTAGAGAAAGCGATAAATCTAGATCCAGAAAATGCAGCTATTCAAGATAGCTTCGGTTGGGTTTTATTTAATCTAAATCGCTATCAAGAAGCTGCTTTATATCTTGAATCTGCCTATCTAAGCTTTCCGGATCCAGAAGTTATTTTTCATCTTATCAAGCTCTATGATGCTACTAACGAAAATACGAAAAGAGATATACTCATTGACCAACTTATTTCGGAGCATCCAAACTCAATATTTATCGAACAATTTTAATTCGTGAAAAAATTATTACTACTATTAGCTTTTCTAGGTGCCTGTACAAGTGAAAATCAGCTATTACAGCCAAACAATTTCTCATGTTTTACCTTAAATGGCCCTATGGGCATTAACAGTGCCTTGCTCAATTTAAATGGAAGATTTACCTATATTGAGAACGAAAAAGGAGATAAATTACTTAATATTCGCAGCCTATTGGGTTCAAATTTCATTTTAATTGCACTTAATGCATCTGATGATCAAATAATCATTCAAATTCAAAATGACTTTTTTAGCCCTCAAGAGCTTGTAGAATTAGGAAAAATCAATAATATTCATTTGCCTGACCTAAATGCTTTATTTAGTTGGATGCTAGGTAAGCCTTATTCAAATGATACGGCTATTGAAACAATCATGAGCCAAGAAGTTTTCTATGAGGCAGAATGGAAAATCGAGTCTTTTAGGCCTAATGAAAATTACTTACGAATGAGGAATGTTATTAAATATGAGGGTACAATACTGACCTTGGAAGTACTTAATCTTAATTTAACTTGTGATGGGGTGTAGCCAAGTGGTAAGGCAACGGGTTTTGATCCCGTCATGCGTAGGTTCGAATCCTACCACCCCAGCCACTTTGATGAGGTAAAAATATGTCACTTCAGCATGCAGTAATAATATCAGGCTCCTCACATCCTGAGCTTGCACAACAGATCGGAAAATCACTTTCCATTAAACCTGGAAAAGTCAGTGTTGGTTCATTTAGTGATGGTGAGGTCAATATTGAAATCCTTGAAAATATCAGAGGTAAAGATGCTTTTTTAATCCAGCCTACTTGCCCTCCTGGACATAAGCATTTGATGGAGCTTCTTGCGCTAGCTGATGCCTGTAAAAGAGCTTCTTGCTCAAGAATAACGGCGGTAGTGCCTTATTTTGGATTTGCAAGACAAGACAGAAGGCCGCGCGCAACACGAGGTCCTATCACAGCAAAACTGGTTGCAAAATTAATAGAAACCTCTGGTATCGATAGGGTTTTAACAGTGGATCTTCATGCTGAGCAAATACAGGGTTTTTTCGAGATACCCGTTGATAATGTCTATGCCTCCCCTATCCTCTTAGGAGACGTTTGGAAACAAAATTATCCAAATATGGTAGTGGTATCTCCAGATGTAGGAGGAGTAGTCAGGGCTCGAGCACTGGCAAAACGTCTAGATGACACAGAGCTTGCAATTATTGATAAAAGACGTCCACAAGCTAATGTTGCTGAAGTCATGAATATTATTGGAGATGTGAAAGATAAGACATGCATTATCATAGATGATTTGATTGATACCGCAGGAACCTTATGTGCTGCAGCTTTGGTTTTAAAGGAAAATGGCGCATCCAAGGTAGTAGCTTATATAACTCATCCGGTCTTATCGGGTCCGGCAATTAGTAGAATCCAATCGTCCAATCTCGACGAGCTCGTAGTAACTAATACCATTCCGCTCAATGAAGAAGCCGCCTCATGCACTAAGATCAGACAACTTTCTATTGCTGATTTGCTGGCAGAAACTCTTCGAAGAATTTCCGATGAAGAATCTGTAAGTTCTCTGTACGTAGACTAGTATTTGCTGATAAAATAGCGCCCTTGGAGAAATGTTATGAGTAATGATTTTGAACTAAAAATTGTTGATCGCGAAAATCATGGAACTGCTGATAGTCGTCGATCAAGGTCTAAAGGTTTTATTCCGGCCGTTCTTTATGGGGCCAAAAGAGATCCTCGACATTTGTTGATTGATTCAAATAAGTTTCGTCAATTTATGGAGAAAGACTCCTTTTATACGTCGATTATTACATTGACAGAGGAAAAGGGTCCTCAGTCGGTTATCATCAAAAGCATACAAAGACACCCTTCAAAACAATTTCCAACTCATGTTGACTTCTTAAGGGTTCGTGATGATGTCGCCATCACTTTACATGTGCCTCTTAACTTCGTCGGGGATGATATTGCTGTAGGCGTGAAAGCTCAAGGCGGTGAATTTTCAAAGCTAGTATCTGAAATTGAAATTAGTTGCCTCCCGAAAGACTTACCAGAGGCTATTGAAGTAGATATAAGTGCTATGGAGTTAAACCAGGTATTACGTTTATCTGAAATTACCCTGCCTAAGGGTGTTACCTCGTTAGCACTCGCTGCAGAACAAGACCCAGGAATAGCAACAATTCAACTACCTAAACGTCAGGAAATTGAAAAAGAAGTGGTCGAGGAAACAGATGCCAAAGGTGAAGATACAACTGAGGCAAGAACTGAAGAAGCTTCAGCTGCTGCTGAAAATTCTGAAGAATAGATAGTTCTTTGTCCCTTATGGGATTCACATAGAATTTATTTATGGATACTGTTCCTAAAATTATCATTGGACTTGGAAATAACGGTGATAAATATTTACCTACCAGACATAATATCGGATTCTGGGTCATTGATTTTTTGGCAAATACTCAATCTGTTGCTTTAAAAGAAAATATAAAGCTTGGAGGCTTTATAGCTGAGCTGGAACTTTTTTCTCACAATATTAGAATTATGAAGCCCTCAGGCTTTATTAATGGATCAGGCCTAAAGATCAAACAAATTTCAGACTTCTATAAATTGGAGAGCACAGATATGCTAGTAATCCACGATGATATCGATCTAGAGGTAGGTAAATGCAAATTAACTTTTGGTGGCAGTAGCGGAGGACATAATGGTCTTAAAGATATTATTGCTCATCATGGCAAAGATTTTTTCAGGCTCAAGATTGGTATTGGTCGTCCAGGCTTTGGTGACTATGCTGCTATTACAAATTATGTGCTTAATAAACCCAGCCCAGAAGATCAGGAAAAATTATTAAAAAGCGTAGAACTATCGGTACGGATGATTGAACTACTATTTAATAAAAAAAATATTGAGCTTGCTAGAACCTTTTTACACACAGAATCAAAATTATGAATCTAAAGTGTGGCATTGTCGGTCTCCCAAATGTTGGAAAGTCGTCACTTTTTAACACTCTAACAGCTCAAGCAATACCTGCAGAAAACTACCCTTTCTGTACCATTGAACCCAATGTCGGTATTGTACCGATACCTGATAAAAAACTTGATGAAATTGCCTCAATTGCCCTTTCAAAACAGAAAATACCAGCCGTCATTGAATTTGTAGATATTGCAGGTCTTGTATCTGGTGCATCCAAGGGAGAGGGTTTAGGTAATAAATTTTTATCACATATCAGGGAAACTCATGCAATTATTCAGGTAGTACGTTGCTACGAAGATAAAAATATTACCCATGTGGATGGGAACATTGACCCTATAAGAGATATCGAGACCATTAATACTGAATTATTGCTAGCAGATCTTGAGGTGCTTGTTAAAGCAAAAGAAAAAAACGCTAGAATTGTAAAAAGCGGAAACAAGGAAGCATTAAAAAAGGAATCTGTTTTTGCTTCCTTAATTCATTCTTTGGATCAAGGTATTGCTCTAAGAAAATTAAATTTAGAGAATAGCGAAATATCTTTGGTTAAAGACTTAAATCTTATCACCCTTAAAAAAATTCTATATGTCCTTAATATCTCTGAAGATGATCTTCTTGAGCCTAATCATCTAATTTTAGATGCCAAAAACTATATTAATAGCATTGGCGAAGAATCAGTCATGCTTCCTATTAAACTTGAATTTGAGTTAGCACTTTTAAATGAAGAAGAAAAAAATGACTATATGAAAAGTTACGGTATTAATGAAACGGGGCTTGCAAAGTTAATTCGATGCGCTTATGAATTGCTGGATCTTCATTCATTTTATACTGCAGGTCCAAAAGAAGCCCGAGCATGGACTATTTATCAAGGTGCAACCGCCCCACAAGCAGCTGGTGAGATTCATACAGATTTTCAAAAGGGATTTATTCGTGCTGAAGTGATTTCTTATGAAAATTATGTAAAACATCATGGTGAAGTCGGATCAAAAAATGCAGGAAAAATGAAGCTTGAGGGAAAAGAATATATAGTTAACTCAGGAGATGTCATTCATTTTTTATTTAATGTTTAATGAGAAAATTTTTATTTTTATTTTGCTTTATTAATATCTCACTTTTTGGTCAGGATTCTTTTCCCGATCATCCAATAGATATAATTACGCATGCCAGTCCAGGTGGAGGTACTGACACAACTGCGCGAACTATGGCTCTAGCTATTCAAAGTATCAATGATGTAGATATTGGGGTCTTTCCAAGAACGGGGGGAGGTGGTGTTGTTGCCATGAATTATTTTGATCGTCAAATTCATGACGGTCATAACATTCTTGCTATCACGCCCACGCACTTATTTGCGATGGCTAGAGGTCAAAGCACTGTAAATATTGATGACTTAATCGGCATAGCAAGAGCCACTGATGATCCTTTAGTTGTTATGGTGCATCAGTCGAGTCCCTTTCTCGACTTAAATTTCTTAATTAATTATGGTAAGTCGACTCCTATTAAGTGGGGTACCACTCAAGTTGGAGGAGTAGACCATGTTGCCGGTGCAATTCTTGCTTTAAGAGCAAACACTCAACTTGATGTTGTTCCCTTTTCTGGTGGTGGCCAAATTGTCACAAACCTAACAGGACAAACTATTGACGCCGCTGCCTTAAATCTTACAGAAGCATTTGATCAAATTGAGAGAGGAATCTTTAGGCCGTTGGCAGTCCTTTCCCCAAATAGAATATCATTGCTACCAAATGTGCCTACAGCAAGAGAGCTTGGCTATGATGTTGTGTTTTCAACTGTTAGAGGATACCTCGTCCATAAAGATACACCCTTGGAACATATAGAAACCTTACAAACGATTTTTTCATCTGGACTTAATAACCAAATATTCAAAGATTATCTGATTGGATCGGGATTAACGCAAGAGAGTATAGCGATTGGAGAGGAATGGGATTTACAAGTTAGAGAACTTTATGAAGATGCTAGGATCGCAATGCTAGAACTTGGAATCATACAAAACCCTGAAATATTAGAACAATACATGTCACCCTATTTCTTTCCAAGAGTATTAATCATAAGCATTCTAATTCTAAGCCTTTGGGCTATGTATAAAAACAGACACTCAAAACCATTCTTTGACCTGGGGTTCAATAGAACTATCAGTATCACAACTCTAATATTGATCGCCTCTGGCTTTCTCTTCTCTGTGCTCGGAGTCATTTTAGGCCTCTCTGTTTTGCTGATTTTATTGCAGTTTGCATGGGGACAAGAAAATAAGAAAATCTTATTTCTCGTGTCTGCGATTACACCAATCATGATCTATTTGATTTTTTCAATTTTATTAAATGTAAGATTTCCAGGAATACTATGGGCATAGAAACTTTAAATTACTTGCTCAATATTTTTCTTAATCCAGACTTAATATTTCTAATATTTATAGGTACTTTAGTAGGAGTACTTGTGGGTGCACTGCCTGGTCTTTCCTCATCCATGGCGATCGCACTACTGCTCCCTTTCACGTTATATCTTGAACCGATTGAATCAATTGCACTCATGTCTGCACTTTATTGTGCAGGTACTTTTGGTGGCTCAATTACTGCCATACTTATCAATGCTCCAGGCGCACCTCCAGCTGCCGCTACCGCCTTTGATGGATATCCTCTTGCACAGAGAGGTGAGGCTGGCAAAGCACTTGGAATATCCGCTATCTCGTCGGCTATAGGTGGAATCATCAGTGTATTCGCACTCTTATTTTTTGCTCCACTATTGGCAAGAATTGCCTATTCTTTTGGCCCACCAGAGTACTTTGCCCTAGCTCTCTTTGGGATTTCAATGCTTGCATCAATTGGTAGCGAATCACCTGTGAAAAATATTATTGGTGGCCTGATTGGATTACTGTTAGCGACAGTAGGCATTGACTTAATGACTGGGGTAGAAAGATTTACCTTCGGGAATCCTGAGCTTTATGATGGCATAGATTTTATTCCTGTATTGATTGGCCTCTTTGCGATATCAGAACTCATCAATCAATCACTAAAAATCAATCATGATCGTCTAGCCTTAGCTATTAATGCAGTCAAACTTCCAACTCTTAAAAATCTAAAAAAAATTAAAAATACGATCCTAAGATCGAGCCTTATTGGCACTTTTATTGGAGTTTTGCCTGCAGAGGGAAGCACGATGGCAGCGATGATCGGGTACAATGAGGCAAAAAGATGGTCAGCAAATCCAGAAAAATTCGGTACGGGTGAGATTGAAGGAATCGCCGGGCCCGAAGCAGCAAATAATGCTGCAACGGGTGGCGCAATGGTCCCTACCCTCGCACTTGGAATTCCTGGGAGTGCAACTGCAGCAATAATATTAGGTGGACTGCAGGTTCAAGGCTTGCGCCCAGGGCCTTATCTTTTTGAACAACAACCTGATCTTCTCTATGGTATTTTTGCATCGATGTTAATTGCCAATATACTTTTTATTGGGATAGGCCTCTATGGAGCAAAATATTTAAGTCGTGTTAGTTTAATTCCTATAAAAATATTATGGCCAATTGTCCTTTGTCTTTGTATCGTTGGCGCTTATGGTTTGGAGCAATCTATGGTCGATGTATGGATCATGTTGATTGCTGGGATTATTGGTTATGTATTAAAGAATTTTGGGGTAACACCTGCACCCATCATCATGGGATTAGTCCTTGGCACACTCATTGAAACTTCTCTTGCTCAATCACTGATATTGTTTGAAGGAAGTTGGTTAGGATTTTTCTCTAGGCCTATTTCCCTACTCTTTATTTTTCTTTCTTTAGTTAGCTTTTTTGGCAAATCACTTTATGCGACATTGAAAAAGATACTATGAAAAAAATTGAATCATTTACTCCGACTAATAACTTAAACTCAAGCTTTAAGGTCACTGATGAAATATCAAAATTTATTTTTGAAACAAAAATAAATGATATTCCGATTGAGGTGATTACGGCATCAAAAAAATCTATATTAGATGGGATTGGTCTTGCTATTTCTGGTTTGCATTCAGAGGCAGGCTCTATCGCATTTAAATATTTAACTAACTTGGGCTTACCATCAGGTCCTGCCTCGGCAATTGGGGCTAATAAAAAATGGCCCATGCGATTTGCTGCATTTTTGAATGGCTTAACCATGCACGCAGATGACTTCGATGATACCCAACTTGCGGTTGCTAAAAATAGAGTTTATGGACTGTTAACGCATCCGACGGCCCCATGTCTGCCTGCAGTCATTGCTGCTTGTGAAACAAAAAGGGCAACCGGGAATGATTTTCTCTTAGCCTATAACCTTGGCATTGAAGTTGAAACTAAAATATCTGAAGCTATATCTCCAAGACATTATCAACATGGATTTCATAGCACAGGAACATGCGGTGGCTTTGCTTCTGCAACTGCTATGAGTAAGCTTTTTGATTTCAACAAAGAGCAGATCAATAATTGCCTTAGCATTACAGCGTCACAATCCTCTGGGTTAAGAGAAAATTTTGGCACCATGACAAAACCGTTTCATGCTGGCAAAGCTGCTGAATCAGGGATTATTGCTTATGAATTAACTCAACTTGGTTTTAGCGCCTCTAATAATATACTCGAAGCACCTAGGGGATTTTTTCAGGCTCATGGAGGAGCATTTGATGAGTCGGCAATTATAGGGAAGCTTGGGGCCCCATGGACATTTAATTCTCCAGGAATTAGCATCAAGCCTCATCCTTCAGGCTCATTGACACATCCAGCAATGACTGCAATGCTTGAACTTATAGAAGAATATAAATTTTCTTCAGATGATATAAAAAAAATTTCAGTGGGCACCAATCATAATATGCCTAATGCATTGATACATCATCGACCCTTAAATGAGTACCAAGCAAAATTCTCAATGGAGTACTCGATGGCAATTCTTGCAATCGAACGGAAAGCAGGTCTTGAGCAATATCAAAATAAGTTTGTACAGAGAAAAGATATTCAAAACATGCTAGCTAAAGTAGATTTTTATATTGATCCGGTCGCAGAGGATTGCGGTTACAATAAAATGACATCCATCGTTTCGATTGATCTGGTGAATGGAAAAAAAATTACTAAAACGCTCGACTTTAGTAAAGGCAGTCCAGAAAATCCTATGACCTATGATGAGGTTTCTGAGAAGTTTATGGAGTGCGTAAACTTTGTTAACTGGCCAATAAAAAAGGCTAGGGAAATTATTAGTATAATAAGCTCAATAGAGGAATGTAATTCTCTAGATAGGCTATTCTCTAACTTTAGAGCAAATTGAATATGAATAATTTTAAAGATATTGGTGTCATAGTAGTTGGAGGGACAAGAAATATTGGGTTGGCAATAGCTGAAACCTATATTAATCTTGGCGCAAAAGTTTTTATTGTGGGTGGCTATTCTGAGGACAATCTAAATAAGGCATTAAGCAAACTAAAGGTTCTTTCAAACAATATTGAAGGATGTATTGCAGATATGTCAGATGAGAAAAATGTTCAAATGGTTTTTAAAAGTTTTGAACAAAAATATAAAAGCAATCCTCAAATATTGATTAATGGACAAGGATTTAGGCCACACAAAAAGTTTTTAGAAATTAATTCTGAAGAATTCAATGAAGTCATGAAGCGTAATGTTTTAGGAATGTTTCTGGCATCTCAAGAATTTTTTAGGAGATGTGATAGCACAGGATCAATCGTTAATTTAGGGGGACTGAGTGCTCATAAACCTGCAAAGGATAGAGCGCATGTCATTACCTCAAAAGCTGCAATTATTGGACTAACCAAGGCTCTTGCTGAAGAAGGTAGAAATAAAATAAAAGTTAATTGCATTGTTCCGGGAGTAATAGAGACAGAAAGGTCAATAGATCAGCCACAAGCAAGCTTTACGGATGAGCATAATTTTATCAAAGGAGATACTTCAGCTATTTCCCAGGCAGTTATCTCGATATCTGACTTATCGAATATTTATCTTACCGGCCAAACACTGCACGTGAATGGCGGTAGATGGATGCCCTAATATACCTTGTCTTCGCAAGATCGTGATAAATGGAATAAGCGATACCAAGATGGCTGGTATCAAAGTCGAAGTCACGCTTCCGAATATCTTATAAAAAGATTAACAGAGAATAGGTATCACCATGCTCTTGATCTTGGCTGTGGACTGGGAAGGAATATTAATTTTTTGAAAGACATTTGTGATCAAGTTACGGGGATTGATATTTCTAATGTCGCGATTCAGAAAAATATTGAAGCCACTTCAGATTTAGATAAGATTCACTGGCATTGCCTGGATCTTTGCAACCTATCGGAAATTGATTTCAAAGAATATGATTTGATTGTCATCGTTAGATTTATGAACAATAAGTTAATTCAAAAACTACCTGCCTTATGTCAACCTGGAACAGAATTTATTATTGAGCAACATTTAGAGACTGATCTCAAGGTAGCCGGCCCGACCTCAAGATCGCATAGGATGAAAAAAAATGAAATAAGAGAGTTATTAGATTCTTGTTTATTTTTAGATTTTTTTGAAGGAATAGACAATGATCCTGACGGGAAAACAGTAAGTTTGGTAAAATGTCACGTTAAAAATATTAGGGAATAAGTATGTCAGGAAAACTTATGGTCATTGCTTTCTTTTTAACTACACTTTCGGTGGTTGTACTGATGATTATTATCGCTAATTATCCTCAGCCCGAGCAGGCTGCTCAGACTGAGGAATTACAAACCATTCAAGAATAATTAACTTAAACCTCTTGGCTGAGCTTTAATATACGTATTAAATTACCCCCTAAGATTGCTTCTTTATCAGCATTCGTTAAATGGACAGAATTTAATATGATATCCATAGTATCGGGCCAGCCCAATGGCATATCAGTACCATAAACTACTTGAGAAATTCCCATTTCAGCTACCAAGTGCCTTAGCGCTTCATCAGAAAAAACCATAGTATCGGCAAAAATATTATTTCTAAGATAAGTTCTTGGCGGTTTCTTGTTTTGACAATTATCTGCCTGAATCGGGTCCACTCCAATGAAATCACCTGCCTCATTGAGAGAGGGGCCTCCAAACGCACTGCACGCTACCTCTGCCCTTCCAAAGTAAGAGGGCAAATAGCCACCTCCATGCGCACCAACAATCTTTAGATTTGGAAATCTATCAAAGGTTCCATCAAACATAAGTCTTGTAAAAAAGAATGCCGTTTCTAGAGGATTTCCAATGATATTACCTAAATCACCGTTAAAATCTAAACCCCCCTCAGCAATGATATTGCTGGATCCATTTGGGTGAATAAAAATTGGGACATCCAATTCCTCAGCCTTAGCCCAAAATGGATCAAATTCGGGTCCGGAGGGAACGACACCGTTAACATGACCACCAATTGATGCCCCCCTAAAACCTAATTGATTCACAGCATAATCTAATTGTTGTGCAGCAAGCTCAGGAAATTGAAGAGCCACAGAGGTCAGAGCCACGAATCGATCTGGATATCTCTCGACCCAAGCTGCAAAACCCTCATCTTGCACTTGAATAATATCAGCTGCCAACTGTTCATTATCAGCACGGTACCACCAGTACTGATTAGCGCTGATTACAGAAACATCGATCCCCCATTCATTCATCATATCCACTCTGCCTGGATTGAGGAGCCTAGATCCACCTATCCTTCTCTCGAGAGGAGTACCATTAATCACTTCCTCAACAGCCTGAATGGAAGCATGGGCATGAATATCAACTGTTTTAATTCTTTTTCCGTTAATTCGGACTTCTTTTCTTGTTTGCGTAAAAGCTCTTGGGACAAATGCCGTTCCAAGAACGCCACCTAGCAAGCCCCTTCTTGTTAGATTGATCATTAAATTTCCTTGTCTTAATTAAATATCTTATTAAGTGTACCACTTGGGCGCATGACTTTGTCAGTAAGCTCAGGGCTGGGATGATAATATCCACCAATTTCTGCTGACATTCCCTGAACTTGATTAAGTTCATTCATTATTAAATTTTCATTTTCATTAAGATTTTTTGAGATTTTAACAAACTCTTTGGCAAGATCGTTATCCTGTGTTTGCAATGCTAAGGCATCAGAAAAATATTTAATTAAATAGAAATGACTTCCTCGATTATCAATTTCGCCGCATTTTCGTGAAGGAGACTTATTTTTTAATAAAAATTCCTCATTCGCCTTGTGCATGCATTCAGCCATGATGGCTAATTTAGTATTACTGGTTTTTGTCGCCATATCCTCCATTGATACCGCTAGGGCTAGAAATTCCCCAAGTGAATCCCATCTTAGATGATTCTCTTTTAAAAGCTGCTGAACATGTTTTGGTGCTGACCCACCCGCACCTGTTTCATAAAGACAGCCACCTGACAGTAAAGGGACAATGCTAAGCATTTTTGCTGAGGTCCCAAGTTCTAAAATCGGAAATAGGTCTGTTAAGTAATCTCTTAGGACATTTCCAGTAACTGAGACTGCATCTTTACCATTTCTAACCTGCTCTAAAGTTTTTGTCATAGCTGATCTTGGGGGCAAGACCTCTATATCAAGTCCAGAGAGATCAAAATCTTTGATATATTTCTCAACCTTTTTAATAATTTCGTTATCGTGTGCTCTGTCTTTATCTAGCCAAAAAATCGTCTTGCTTTTTGTGGCAGTCGCCCTTGATACTGCGAGCTTTACCCAATCTTTAATTGCAATATCTTTGGTTTGACACATTCTCCATATATCACCCTTATCAACCTCATGATCTAGTATTACCTTCTTATTTTGAGTGGTGACAATCACCCTTCCATCCTCTGGGATTTCAAACGTCTTGTCATGCGATCCATATTCTTCTGCCTTTTGTGCCATAAGACCTACATTACTGACATTCCCAACTTTGGTAACATCCAATGCACCATTTTCTTTGAGGTTACGGATCATCTCATCATAAATGACTGCATAGGAACGATCTGGGATAATCGCTTTCATGTCTTGCGTCTCTCCCTGAGAATTCCACATTTTCCCCCCCGCTCTAATTGCTGCTGGCATTGAGGCATCAATTATTACATCGCTAGGGACGTGGAGATTCGTGATTCCCTTATCGGAATCTACCATGGCAAGTGAGGGTCCAGCATCGATAAGTTTTTGCATAAATTCTCTAATTTCAATCGCTTTTGTTGAATCCAGTTTATCTAGAAGTTGCTCAAGGCTTCCTAGTCCATCTTTAGACTTATACCCTGCTTGATCAAGCTCATTGCCGTACTTTGAGAATAATTCTTCAAAGAAAGTTTCTACTGCATGCCCAAACATAATTGGATCTGATATTTTCATCATGGTTGCTTTTAGATGAATTGAGTAAAGTATTCCTTCTTCTTTCGCTTTCTTCTTTTGATCATTGAGGAATCTTCTTAACGCTTTCACTGACATTCGAGCAGCATCAATGACTTCGCCTTCAAGAACTCTAAGGTTTTCTTTGAGTAGTGTTCTAAATCCTTCTTTGTTAACAAGTTCAATCTTAAGGACATCATCATGATCCATGGTTAAAGATTTTTCGCTCGCGTAGAAATCTCCATCATCCATATGTGAAACATGCGTCTTAGAGTCAGCATGCCAATCCCCCATAGAATGTGGATTAGCTTGGGCAAATTGTTTGACTGCTTTGGCAACTCTTCGGTCGCTGTTACCCTCTCTTAAAACAGGATTTACCGCACTCCCAAGAATTTTTTTGTATCGATCTGCATTAACTTTCTCTGACTTATTAGTCGAGTCGGGAAGAAATTCTGGCACTTTGAAGCCTTGTGATTGTAACTCTTTAATTGCAGCTTGAAGTTGTGGGAT
>Ga0222714_10000877_pt1 | contig 34206 bp, 34 predicted proteins | sample C33_3DmetaG_FD_165048 | JGI IMG/M metagenome (GOLD analysis project Ga0222714, IMG submission 165048) | Estuarine water microbial communities from San Francisco Bay, California, United States - C33_3D | ecosystem: Environmental > Aquatic > Marine > Unclassified | place: USA: California... | reverse complement strand
TATTGATTTCTCTCCAGGCGTATATCTTAAAAAATATTCATCATACTCTTTTGTTCCGCGTTTAGGTTTTAATTCAATAAATTTTTCTGCTCTTTTTTCACGTATTGTTTGTAAAATTGTTTCTGTGCCATAACATTCAGAATTAAATCGTTTTAATAATCCTTTATTAACAAGTCTATTTTTAGACTGAACTGTAAATAAATACTGTGCCATACATAAAATTCTGTCTTTTTCGTAATATGGTCGGTCGGCATAAATAAAAGCCAAATAGAGATTTAACATAGTATCAATAGTGGCGATTTTTACTGTATCATTTTTAACCCTAAGTGTATTATAACTATGACATCCCAATGGTTCATATATAAAACAGACGGATTGATTGCCTACTGCGATTTCATAATGTGGCGCAATGATTTCACCTGCTCCGGGTTTTTTATAAATTTTAACATTTTTAACGCCAGCCGAAGTAAGTTGTTCTTTAATATATTTTGCGGATTCTTCGGGTGTTTCGGATAAGGCATCAAAATCTGGATTACTTGATTTATTTTTTTGTTGTTTAATTGATAGATATTTTCCATATAATTCACATGCATATCCGCCAAAAAAAACCAACCCTTGGTCAATAATTGCTTTTTTAACCAATCCATATAAAGATAAGGATAAATCTTTATCGCCTTCAAAATCGCGCATAAATTTTACAGATTCGCATCTTTGTTTTTTAATAGGATAATGCTTATTTAACAAAGCAAGACGTTTAAATATTTTTTCCCAGCGCGCAACTTCGCCTTCGGGGCGAGACAGTTCTTTATACACATTTAACCGCAATAAATTCGCAGGGGCATATAAAATTCCACTAATTTTAATTGCTTCCTTTTTCACTGATAAAAACAATTTTTTTTCCATTTGGGTAATATCTGCGATAGGTATAAAATGAACTTGAACTTTAAAGGTGCCGTGATGCATACCGGCTTTTGCTTCCACGTCGTCATACCCTAATTTTGAATAGATATCGGCTAATTCTTTTGCGTCTTCTAAAGCATTTGGTGAATAAAAATCATAATCAGGCACTTCTGTATTTTTGTCGTAGAACTGGTCTTTTTTTGGGAGTATATTATTTAAAGCGGTTCCTCCATAACATATAAGTTGTTTTTTACGTAAAAAGTTTTCTAAAACTTCAATAATTTTTGTTATGATGGGTGATTGCGCAACCTTTTTTTTAGTTGATTCTTCTATTTTATCTACGGAATCTCTGAGTATATCTAGTTCTTTCTCTTCAAATGTTTTTTTTTCTACCTTACATTTTTCAGGCATAATTATATATTTATGAGAGAAAATATATAATTAATTAATATATATAAAATTGAAATAAAATAATATAAGAATTAATTCAGAACACTATATAATGGAAGCCTATACAAAACAAACACGCGAAGAACTCATCGCAATTTGTAAGGATAATAAAATTAAAGGTTATAGTAGCATGAAGAAATGTGAAATAATTCAATTATTATTGACATCAGCACCGAATATTAGTATTCCAGCACCGAATATTAGTATTCCAGCACCGAATATTAGTATTAGTATTACAGAAAATAATACAAGTCAACTAAAAATGATTGATTTATTTGCGGGAACTGGAGCATTTACAAATGCTTTTGAAAAAACAGGGAAAGTTCAATGTGTATTTTCAAATGATATGGTTGAATGGTCAAAAAAAATTTATGATGAAAATTTTAATCATAAGCTTACACTTGGAAATTTAAATGACATAAAAGTTGAATTAATACCCAATCATGATATTTTAACAGGAGGATTTCCTTGCCAGCCCTTCAGTATCGCAGGAAAACAGGAAGGGTTTCAAGATGAACGTTCAAATGTATTTTGGAAGATTTTATCTATCATTGATAAGCATAATCCGTCATGCGTTATTCTAGAAAATGTTAAAAACTTAGTATCTCATGATGAAGGTAAAACGTTTGAAATAATAAAGACAAATTTAATGGACCGTGGCTACCATATTCGGTTTAAAGTGCTTGATACTTCAGAAATTACCGGCATACCTCAACACCGTGAGCGAATATACATTGTTTGTATAAAATCAAAGGAAGTATTTGATAAGTTTACATTGGATTTTCCAAAGATAACAAAAGCTTCTATATCATCCTTATTAGAACCGGTAGTAGATGATAAATATTATTATACAGATAAATCGTCCACATGGGATTTAGTTAAAAGCAGTGTTATAAAAAAAGATACTGTATATCAATATAGACGGGTGTATGTTCGTGAAAATAAGAGCAACGAGTGCCCAACATTAACCGCAAATATGGGTGGAGGCGGACATAATGTGCCATTAATATTAGATGATAAAGGAATAAGAAAATTAACACCACGTGAATGTTTTAATTTTCAAGGGTTTCCGGCCTCTTATAAATTACCCAATATATCAGATACAAATTTATACAAATTAGCAGGTAATGCGGTTTCGGTTCCGGTGGTTGAACTTATTGCGAAGCGACTGATACCGTTATTGGTGGCGTAAATATGCCTTCAAATGTCCCTTCATATACTTTTACACAATGGTCTGATATTTGAGGGTATAAATTGTCCCATGCTATATGCGGACGTTTGCCTTGTAAACATTGGTCCTCATGCGTGTCTTTTTTATTCATTTTATTATTTTTCCACTCACACGATTCACTTGTTAAATTAACACGCCATAGGATAAATATATTATTAAACCAACCACGCATATCAAAGAAATATATAACTGAAAATTTTTTAGTAGGTCCAAATGAGGATGGTCCGTCTGAAGTAAAAGCTTTTACTTCAGGTGGTGAATTAACGCTGTATTTTTCTGACCATAGGTCTCCTTTTAATTTAATACCTTTCATTTTAATGCTTTTTGCCCATTTACATGTTGGATCGTTATCATAATTTTGTATAATAAATTTTACCATATTTTCGGTCACGTCTTCTGGTGGATTTTGGTGTCTAATTGGTAATCCTGTTGTCTCTATAATTTCCGAGGTCTTAATATATATAATACGATACATATCGTACCTAATACGCAATACATCTTGCGTATATCTATCTTTGCTCTCATCTTCCTGTTTTGCCTTTTTCATCGCATCGGCTTTTTCCTTTTTCTCTTTTTTTTCGGCGTCGGCTTTCTCCTTCTTCGCTTTCTTCTCAGCGTCCGCTTTTTCTTTTTTTTCCTCTTTATTATCTTTTGTTTGATTTTTCTTCTCCAAATTTATTTTAAGTGTATCTGATAAAAACGTTTCTTGAGATGTATCCATTGTGAATATAGTAATTTAAATATTATTTTATTTATATTTTTATTATTTCAATTTTATGAAATAATAAAAATATAAATAAAATAATATTAAATAGTAAATCAGTATAAATTTATATTGTAAATGAATAATAATCGGAAGTAACAGGTCGTTCTTTGTATGAATATTCTTCGGGAGGCGGGTCTGGCAAGGGTATAGTAACCGGAATAAACCTTAATTCTGCCGGTTTAAGCACAAATGCGGTGCCGGCGTCATCAAATGTTTCGTCATAAAATTCCATATTTGAATCAAAATTCTGAAACGACATCCCGACAAATTGACAACCGTATTTCATTGACAGAGCACCCGACGGATTATTTGTTTCTTGTGATAAATCAGGTATACAAATAGTCATATTTTTCTTATTAAATTCAATTAACTCCTGCATATCTGGCGTATACTTAACATCATGAAATCGTAAGCAGCGCATATAAACTGAATTACTTGCAATATTAACGTATTCATCTAATTTTGTTGTTTCAAATAAAGGATTTGTTTTATCTACAATTAATACAATCTTGCCCATTAGATCTTTTATAGGAGTCGTTCCAAAATTTTCTCCTCCACTCTCATAACTATATTTTTTACCTAAAATACGGTTTTCTAATATGGTAGAAATATTATCGGATATCTTATCATAAATTATACTATTATTGCTCATAATTCTTAAATGAATAATAAGAGGGTCATTTGGATTTGGACAGGTACTGCCAGCAAATGCGTAATCGGAAATGATTTCCATTGCCTGTGAAAAAGGGATAGTATTATATGATTCTTTCAAGAAAAAATCTTGTTGAGTAGAAACAGCAATTACTGGTTGATTATTAAGAGAAAATACTTGAAAATCTAAACATCTGGCTCCTTGTTTTATACAATCTTTTAAAGCACATAAATTTACAAAATCATTTTTATATTTTCCTGCTGAGCAACAATTATAAGCAGTTTTTATATAATAATCACGGAGATTAAGACCAAATTGGTCGCTATTTGGATTTATAGATTTAATAAGAGGAAAATCTTCATATAAAGCATTCATATAACTACAATTTTTTTTATTAAGTCTTAGTTTATTTATTATCCAAAGTATAACTGATAATATAATTAATATAAAAAAAAATATGGCACTTATTATAATAAATCCTTGATTACTTTTTTTGTAAGACATTAAAGTATCCATTCCTATTTATATTAAACATTTATTTTTTATAAAATTAAATGTTTAATTTTTTTAATATTTTGTATAAAATAAGTTTATATAATAAGTTATTAATATTTTATACAATAAAATATAGTTAAATAATATTAGCATTATAATATAAAGATGCCTGGGGGATTATTAAATTTAGTTTCATATGGAAATCAAAATATAATACTTAACGGTAACCCGTCTAAAACAATGTTTAAATTTGTTTATGCTAAATATACTAATTTTGGTCTTCAAAAATTCAGACTGGATTTTGATGGTGCTAGAACATTACGATTAAATGAATCTTCTACATTTGATTTTAAAATACCTAGATATGCGGATTTATTAATGGATACTTATTTAGTGGTTACCTTGCCGACTATATGGAGTCCTATTCTGCCTCCAATGGATTGTTCCGGTCAATGGTTACCATATGAATTTAAATGGATAGACAATCTAGGGACACAAATGATTAAACAAGTGCGTTTTGTAGTCGGCGGACAAACAATTCAGCAATTTTCAGGACAATATCTTTATAATTTAGTAGAAAGAGATTTTAGTGAAACCAAGAAAAATGTATACTATAATATGACTGGAAATGTTCCTGAACTAAATGACCCGGCGAACTCTGGAACACGAAATAATGTTTATCCTAGTGCTTATTATACTACTGCTCCAGAAGGACCGGAACCGTCAATCCGTGCTCGTAAATTATATATACCACTTAATATTTGGTTTACTCTCGCGGCAAAAATGGCGTTTCCCTTGGTAAGTCTTCAATATAATGAGTTACATATAGAAGTTGAAATCCGACCAGTAAATGAATTGTTTGTAGTGCGTGATGTAAGTAATCCCAGCGAAATGTGTTATATTCAACCGAATCAAAATGATACCTTATTTCAGTTTTATCGGTTTCTACAGCCCCCGCCTATTCCAACTACAGCTGGATTAAATTATACAGATAAAAGAACAAACTGGTCGGCCGATATACATTTAATAAGCACCTATGCTTTTCTTTCGGAAGATGAAGTGAAGGTTTTCGCAGCGGAAGACCAAAAATATTTAATTAAAGAAGCTTATCATTATGATTTTAATAATGTAACTGGTTCAAAAAGAGTTGAATTGGATAGTTTAAGTATGGTTGCCAATTGGATGTGGTTTTTTCAAAGAAGTGATATTTCTTTGCGAAATCAGTGGTCTAATTATAGTAATTGGCCATATGATTATTTACCATATGATTTAATAAATCCTCTTACAGCAAGCGGAGTTTATAATATGCCTCTTACTTGTGGGCTTGTTAATAATTATACCCCAGGAACAGACCCCTCTGGAAATGTTGATACAAAAATATTTATTACCGGTGATTACAACGATGCGAATCAAAAAAATATTATGCAAAGATGGGCCTTAATACTTGACGGTAAATATAGAGAAAATGAGTTTGATGCTGGAGTATTTAATTATATAGAAAAATACGCCAGAAGTTCTGGAAATTCGCCCGATGGACTATACTGTTATAATTTCAATCTCCAAACAAATCCCTATGATTTTCAACCGAGTGGAGGAATGAATCTTAGCAAATTTAATCAGATTGAGTTTGAATTTACGACATTTCAACCACCGTTAGACCCAAGTGCTCAAGTACAAGTTATTTGTAATGAAAATGGTGGAGGGCCAATTGGTGTAAATAAACCAACCTGGCGTATATACGATTATAATTACGACCTTACAGTATTGGAAGAGCGATACAATGTGCTTACCTTTTCTTCGGGTAATGCCGGATTAATGTATGCTCGGTAAAATTACACAAGGTAAACTTTATATATTATAATCTACTATTTCTAGCAATATAAAAATAATAAACTGCTATTAAAAAAAATACGAATGACACAATGTATTCTAATGTGCTCTCATTTAATTTTTTATTAATAATTGCGCCAACATATGCTGCTAAAAATGAAGTTATAAATAGTATTAATGCTATTTTTGTATCAACTTTATCGCGTTTATAGTAATCTATAACTGCTAGTAATGTTGCTGGCGGTAGAACGGCTAATAAAATAGTTCCTACGGCAGTTTTATAATCTTTTATTATTCCTAATAATAAAATTCCAGGAAGCATAAGTGCTGATGCGCCTAACCCTAAAGCTCCTCCTATAAGTCCTCCCAATGTTCCAACTAGTATTGCTAGTAATATTCTCAGCATTAATAATAATAATTATTTTAAATTATTATTATTTGTTTTTTGTTTATATTTTATCCTTTTAAGCCTAAATTAAAAATTTAAGCTCGGGCAGCGGCGGCCGAGGCAGATGCGGCGGCACCAGCAGCACGGGCAGCCGAGGCGGCACGGGAGGCAGCGGCACCAGCGGCCTTAGACGCAGAGACTGCCTTGGATGCGGACGCACCACGGGCAGCAGAGGCGGCACGACCAGCAGCCTTAGCGGCGGAGCGCGCAGCCTTGGCGGCACGACCGGCAGCCTTGGACGCAGATCTCTTAGCAGCCTTGGACGCAGATCGCTTAGCGGAACGCTTAGCGGAACGTTTAGCGGAACGAGCTCGAGCACGACGAACTTTCATTGACTTTGCCATTTATATATATATTCAATATAAAAATTTTATGAAACTGTGGTTAAATAAAATGGCTAAATAAAATGCTAAATAAATGGCTAAATAATTCAATGGCTAAATAATTCAATGGCTAAATAATTCAATGGCTAAATAATTCAATTAATTATATAAAAATAATTAATTTATAATAAAAATAAATGGCTAAATAATCAAGAAATAAATGCCTAAATAAATTACTAAATAAATTACTAAATAAATTACTAAATAAATTACTAAATAAATTATTTATTACCATATTGTATCATTATTATGCCACCACATTCCATCGCCCTTTTTAATATTAAAAATAGTCTTAAATAATTCCAAACGTGCTAAAGGACAATTACATCTATATTTTTCTAAAGGATGAGGATTCATTTTAAGTTGTGCTTTAATAGCGCTTTTATATATTTTTTGTCGGCCCTGTAACGCGACTTGCATATAAAATTGTTCTAATGATAATTTCATTATTCTATAATATAAATCATTACCTTTATTGAACTCTATCAAATATTCTTCTACTAAAGATAATCCGGAAATATCTGCTAAATCTTCTCCTACGCCTAGTTCTGCTTCAAACTTTATTCCGTCACGTTTTGCGAATGTTTCGTATTGATTTACTACATCCTTTATTTTTAATTTAAAATTTTTTCTATCTTCATCGGTCCACCAGTTATTTAAATTTCCATTTTCATCATAATTACTACCCATATCATCAAGCGAGTGGGATAATTCGTGACCAATTGTATATCCAATAAATACTAAATTATACTCCATACCACGTTCTTTTAAATCAATAAACGGTGGTTGTAGATAAGCTCCAGGCACATATATAGAATTACTTGTTGGGCGATAATATGCGTTTACCATATAATTTTGCGTTCCCACCAATTTAAAATTCTGCCAATCAAACTCAGGTATATCAATTATATTTTTTCCTTCTAATTTGACATATTTATTATGTTTCCATTTTCCAAGTAAACGCATATTCTCCCAGGGATCATCTTTTGAATAGTTTAATAAGGGGTCATATCTTAATTTTCCAGGATTGCCTACAAATATTTCAAGCTTTTCTAATTTTTTAATAGCGGTAGCCTTTGTTTTTGAAGAAAGCCACGTGTTCCTTTTTAGTTTTCGGATAAATAAATATTTTAAATCTTTTACTAATCTTTTTACATAACTTTCGTATACATGATTTTGATTATGTTGTGTATATTGTTCTGTTAAAAATGTATTAAAACAAAAAGACAACGCATATATCGGGTATATTTCAGCAGGAGTAATTATTGGCTGGCCTTCTAATGTTTTTTTAAAAAAATTATAATGAATGTGTCTTAAAGAAGTTTCAAACCGAATAAGTTGTCTATAATGTATATATAACCAATAAGTTTTCCATTTAGGCGTATTCCAATTTTTTTTATACAATTGGGTCATGCACTTAAGCGCATTTAAACTAGAAACTATCACTTTTTTCGGTGGTGTTTGATACCCTAATAATTTTGTAAAAGTAGTCCAATCAAAATCAAATTTTGTTTTCAATTCATTGGCCGTAACCACGTTATAATTGTTTGGGTCTTCTTTTTTAAAAGTATCACACCCCATTGCTTCTAACATATCATATTCAATATCCCATATATCTTGTGGGTTGTAGCCATGATTCTTTCCCAAACAAGCAGTAAAAACTTCATCTACATAGACAAAAAAGTTATCTTTTACAAATTTTTTATATTGCCTTGTTTCCTTATCCTCCTCGGGGTCATCAATATATATAAGATAATCATAAATACTTAATTGTGGGGGAGATAAATGACTTATATATTTTTTTACATTTTTTTCGTCCGGTAATAAGGACCATTGAATTGGCGCACCCCACGAAATAATTTCATTTTGATTTAAATCTACTAATAATCCATACATATCATTTTTTTTTATATAATCATTAGTTTCGTCTAATATATTTTTAGCATTTCTCTTAATAGACTCAACATTATTTGTAGTTAGTGATTCATATACATTTTTTATTGTGGTTGCTTGTTTTGAACCATGATTATCTTTTATATATTGTTTCACATAACCAATTAATTCATAATATACCTTTTCTTGAACTATTCTGAAATTATCTATTTCTACATAGAATTTTTTATTTTTTTCTTCATCAACTTGTTCAAGCCAATCATTATTTATAAATGTATAAAAATCATTTTTTGTTAATTTAGTTTCATAATTTAAATCTTTTTTTGAAATTTTTGTAAATTCCCTAATTAATGTTTTTTTAAATTCCTCAATGTCTCTTAGATAATATGGTTTTTTACTCAATTCTATTTCATATTTTTTTGTAAAAACATTATCCTCAACATCTATGTATTTATCAGATTCGCATATATGCGCTAATTCTCTATTTGAATAAGATACCTTTTTTGTTGTATTTTTATTTAATTTTTTTTTTGGCCGATTGTGTATTTTCTTAGTTTTTGAAACCATCTATCTATTTATTTATATTATCTAAATATTTTAATATATGTTATAATAAAATATTTAGATAATATAAAATGTCTTCTATCCAAGATAAAGTATTTCAAAAGGAAAATAATGATACAAAAAAAGGGGAGAGCAATAATTGGTATGAATTTTTTTTGTATTGTGTTTTATTTTTTGTGGTAAGTTTATTTATCATGGTTTTAGGCTCTAATTTTATTTTTATCAGTAATACAGATGATTCAATTATAAATAAAATACTTCCAACAAACATAAATTCTTATTTCAAACCAGAACAACAAGATGGAGGAGGAGGATATTCTTGTGGAATGAAAGGTAAATTTGGTTTTTCTAATTGGCCATATTCTATGCGTAAATCAAACGCAAATACTAAAGGAATAGTACAAAGTTTTAAAAACTGGTTTGCTAATACAATTGCTGAAACATTTATTATGAATAGAACATTAACAAAAAAATGGGTAGAATTATTTTCTCCAATAAATAATGCTTTTCTTATATTTTTAATTGCTATAATAACAATTGCGATGGCGCCTCTTGTTTACATTGGTAGTTTAGGCACAGCTTTATTTAATGCGTTTAAAACCGATTGGAGGTGGGGATTAGTGTCATTCTTTCTTATATTTTTATGGCCATTTATAATTAGTATTTCTCTTGTTCAGTTATTACAATATATATTTTTATTTTTATTAATGCCTGCTATTACTGACTTAGATGTTCTTAAAGATATAATGAAATGTAATATAAACACATTTTTTATATTTTTTGGTGGATTAGTTTCTCTTGCATCATTACTATCATTAAATAACACAATAACAATTGTTTATACATGTATATATTTGTTAATGAATATTATTTCATTAATATAAATAATAAGAACTAATAATAAATAAAAAATAAATAAAAAATAAATAATTACTATTTTAAACATATAAATAATAATTATTATAAAATATATTAATGCCACAGAAAAAGTCGAAAAATAAAATAAAAAATTATAAACCATTTGTAAGTGTATGTACACCTACCTTTAATAGAAGACCCTTCATAGAATACATGATAAAATGTTTTAATCATCAAGATTATCCAAAAGATCGGATGGAATGGATTATAATTGATGATGGAACAGATAAAATCGGCGATTTAGTTAGAGATATTCCAGAAGTTAAATATTTTCCATATGATAAAAAAATGCCTCTAGGAGAGAAAAGAAATATAATGCATGAAAAATCAAAAGGAAGTATATTGGTTTATATGGATGATGATGATTATTATCCACCAACGAGAGTCTCTCATGCGGTTGAGCGGTTAAGAGCGAACCCAGACGCGCTTTGTGCTGGTAGTAGTGAAATTTATATTTATTTTAAACATATAAATAAAATGTATCAATTTGGACCATATGGCCCAAAACATGCGACAGCCGGAACTTTTGCTTTTAAACGGGACCTTTTAAAAGACCATTCTTACGAAAATCATGCGTCATTGGCTGAAGAAAAAGCATTTTTAAAAAATTATACCGTGCCCTTTGTCCAATTAGATCCTTTACATAGTATATTAGTTTTCTCTCATGACCATAATACATTTGATAAAAAAAAATTATTAGACAACCAGCATCCTAATTTTGTAAAGGAATCATCAAAAACAGTAGATATGTTTATTAAAGATGCTGAGATTAAGGATTTTTATATGAATAAAATAGAAAAATTATTGGTAAACTATGCTCCAGGGAGACCAGAAATGAAACCAGATGTGCTTAAACAAATACTAGAAATTGAAGATGACCGTAAAAAACAGTTATTGGAATTACAGAAATCACAAAATCAAAACCAAATTGCATTTCAACAAGGAAATAATCCACCTCAAGTGCTTACGATGGAACAAATAATTCAGATATTACAACAACAGAAAAATCAAATTGATTATCTAATTGAACAAATTAAAGGAAAAGATATTGAAATAGAAGTATTGACTAAACAATTAAATATTAGTAATGTATAAATTAAATGAGTCATAGAATTAACTCTTAAATGCTATGGTAAAACAATAATGATTGATGATAATATATATATATATATATATATCAAAAAGTAAATAAAGACTTTTTATTATATATATTATCACTAGAGAGATGGATTATGAACACCGATACCCGAATGGTCGTGAAGATGAGTATGATAATTATTCTGACCGCGATAATAATGAGAAAGATAAGTTTGTGAATCGGGTTAAAAAGCGTGCTTATTACCCATCTAATACGCCGGATTCATTTATCAAGAACGCAATTACCGGCACTGCCTATCCCTGGAAGGTCGGTTCAAAAGATTCTAAGCGTTTGTTCAAAGTAGTGGATACTTTGGGCTTACATGATAAACAAGGAGTTAAGTTGCCTGGACGCAAGCGAAGGTCTGATGTTGGACAGGTCAATCCTAATCCAAATCATCTTTACTATGATTCGCCTGAAGAATTTATGCGCCACCGAAATTGTACAGTTACTCCGGCGCTTATTGAAAGTTGGTTAAAGACAAAAAATGAATTATTTTCTGACTCTACTCAATAATGTGTTTATTCATATATAAAAATATTATTTCTTGCGAGTTAGATATTAAAATACTAATATTATTACACATTTCTGGTATATACCTAATATCATATATAGAATTAACACATAAAACATTTATTTGCATTTCTGAAAAATAAGGGGTATATATTTGTGTTATCCAATCATCACAATACCAATTTTTTATAGATGGATGAAAAAAATAATTAAAAATATCTATATGTTTTCTGCTTACAAATGAATTTTCAATAACATACGGGTTTCCTGCCGAAATTCTCTGATTATAATTAACTAAATTACACGGACCTACTACTCCTATATTATTTTTTAAACTTAATTTTTCTATGAAAATTTTAGACCAATTAGGTGTTTGTAAAATAATATCATCGCCCACTTGAAAAAAATAATCATATTTAATATCTGTAGAATTATATGCTTTCATCGCAAGTTTATTCCAAGCAAATGCAGGGGCATGTTGACATTCGGATAAAATATGAACATTTTTGAATATTTTATTGAGTTCGTCATAATGTAATTTATAAAATTCATCATCATCATCAATTCCTATAAAAAATGAATAATTATATTCTTCATTTTTTGTGTTTAAGAAAGACGGATATATACAATTCATTATAGGCGTGTCTGATAAAGTGTTATATTGTTTGTTTCTAGAACAAACTGGGATAAGTAATGCTATATTTATCATTTATTAATAATAAATATTATTAATAAACATTTATATTATTATTATTATTAATTAATAAACTAATATGCTATCTATATAACTTTTATTATAGCTGACAATTTTTGTTGTTCTATCCATTGTGCTATAACTCATTATTACACGTGAATCTTCTACTATTAATCCTAAACAATATTCAATGCAGATATTTTCAAATTTAAAAGGCGCAGAATACCTCAATAAATTCATATTTTTATCAAATACAACTATTACGTGATAGTAATGCCGCGGGGTTTCATAGGAAACGATATGAATTACAAACCATATTTCATTATTATATTCTGCGCCACAAGTAGAACCACGAGCATATTTAAATAAATTCGGCATAGGTTTTTCTTCAACTAATTCAAGAAGTGTATCATGTTTTTCATTTATTTTACATATTTTTAATGGAAACCAATTATAAACTACACGCAATTCCTCATTGTAATTAAAATAAACCCAATTTTTTTCACATTCAGAAGTTGTATTAAATAAAGGAAATATTTCAGTTCCCTCTAATTTATTTTTATTTTTTATATCATATACGCCATGAGCCATACCTAATTTATTATTTTCATGATAACCCGTTCCTATAAATTTTATAGAATTTTTGTTATCAAATGAATTTAAATTGGCATTAAAAATGCGAACATCTTCAATTCCTATATAAAGTCTATCCACATAATTCTCATTTATTAGGTTTTCGTATACTATATTAAAATCTTTATCAAGTTCAAAATATTTATACATAGATATTATATGTTTTTCACATCCACCATAACCACCTGTTTCGTTAACTTTATAATTAACTAAACGAACATTAAATAAATAACCGTCATTTTCTTTATTAGGAATAACACAACTTGACGAGGAATTAAAATGATAATCAATGTTATTTAATGTATGATTTATAGAAAAACTAAAATCGTGTGTTTTTTCTTGTTTCAATACAAACGTATAGAATTTCATATTAGATAATACATTTCTAAATAAACTTTCATCTGAACAATTATTAAAAATAGTTATTAATTCATCATTTATATTTTTAATTTGTGAATAATATGCTATAATAAAATATTCATAAGCACATTTATAAGTGTATATATCATTTTCTAAAAATAAATAATCATCTTTATTTAACTTTCTATCAATTACCTTTTTTGCTATATTGTAAAATTCTAGTGCTAATTTTTGTTTTCCAATCACTCTATAATATTTAATAATTTGGTATATATTTTCAATTCTTTCTGGTATAATTTGATACGCTTCTAACCAATAAAATATTGCTTCCGCCATATTTCCTAATGCTTGAAATGATTGGCCTATTTTATAATTACTCTGCCATAATTCTTGGTCCCATCCTCCAAGACTAATTCGTTTTTTATAAAATTCTATTGCTTCATTGTATTTACCATTATCTTTATAACTATTAGCCAAATAGAAATAATATCTACAATTATTCGGTTCATCAATTATTCCTTGTGTTAATAATTTAATATCTCTTTCAAATTTATCACCTTTTGCTCCTCCGTCTCCAATATCATTTATGAATAACTCATTTTTTTCTATATTCGCATATATACTATTTGCTGGTGTTACCATGTGTTCATGTGTAACACCTGTATAAGAAAATAAACCATTATTCTTAACTATTCTTACATTTTTATAATAAAACGCATCGGACCCTTGTAAAATAAAATAATAATCTAAATTTAATTTAGATTTATCAAAATTGTTATTATTTACCATAATCATATCAGCATCCAATAATAAAATATAATCGGACATACCAATACAACATTTAAGAGCTAATGTGCGATTGTAGCAAAAATTTTTAAATGGTTCATATACAATTCTTCCTGGAATATTTCTTTCACTAAAATATTTTTTTATTAAATCAACTGTATTATCCGTTGAGCCTGTATCACATATACAATAACAATCAATTATGGGTAATACTGAATCAAACAAACGTGTAATAATTTTACTTTCATTTTTAACAATCATATTTAAACAGATTGTTTTCCCTCCTTTATTATTATATTTTTTAACTTCATTACTTATATCATTTAATGTATAAATACTACTTTTTGTAGGATTAATAATCATATATAAAACTTATATATCTAATCTTTAATATAATATTAAATATAATATTAAATAATATTAATTTTTACATAATATTATTTAATATTTACATTAAATAATATATTTACATTTCTGTTGAAGCAGATATATCATCTATTAACGCGGATTCTTCGTCTACAACAAATTCATCGTGTGTTACGCTTTCCTTATTTGTATATTTATCTATATAGCGATACATTCGGTTTATGTCTAATTTTCCAATATCGTATACATTCAGCATACTGTATATGTCTTCCTCTGAATAATTATTTCGTAAATCTAAAAAATATGAATACGCGTCTTTTTTATCAATGCTAAGTTGTTGACAAATATTTTGTATAAATAATGAATTATTATATTCGGTACTATATTTTGTTAGTACTTTTGTAAATCTAATATCCGATGATGTTGACCTTTGTGTTTTTGTAAAAGTATCATGATACATTTTATTACAATTAAATGTTTTCATAAGTGAACTCATTTCATTAAACAACCATATCTGTTTTTGAAACGTAATTCTATCAATATAATCAGCATAACACATATTATCTAGTTGTTTAGAATAAAAATTAATAGCATCTTTTGTTGGAATTTTATTAAAATTATCAATAATATTTTCATGCCACAATAAACCAACAATAGTTCGGTCAGTTTCATTCATTAAAGTTATATGGTCATTTATATTAAATTTTTCATTTAATAGTCTTTTTGTTATTTCTTTTGTATCATCATTGTATGATTTGGGTTTAAAAATATTTTTTATTAATTCATTTTTTAAAATACTAAAATTATTTTTATATATGTTATAAATGGTTGTTATTTTTCTAAGATCTCCTTGTAAATAATTTATTATATCGGGCAATAGTGTTTTATCTAAATTTGGCATATTTTCATCAATAATACTTTGTATTTGACATTCTGTAGGTGTTTTAAGTTCAAATGTATGACATACCTTCATGAGTTCCTTTATTTTTTTGTCTATATGATAATTGCTAATACAAATTATAGGTATAAATGAAATGTCTTCTAATATTTGTTTTTTTGTTTTCTTTGGCCTAATGAGTTTAATTAACGCATTTATTCCTCCTTTATCTCCATTATTCATACCATCTATTTCATCCATTACTATCGCAATAGATTTAGCCTTCTTTTTAAATAAACTAATTACGTTTTTATCAGACATATTATGTTTGGTTATTGTTTCTATTATAGATTTATTTCTTATATCACCTGTATCATATTTAATAACATCATAATTCATTTCCTTGAGAAGCCTCATTACAAATTCTGTTTTTCCGCTTCCAGGAGTGCCATATACATATATACCCCTTTTAAATGAAAGATTTTTTTTATTCGTTTCAAATTCACTAAGAGTTCTTATAATATCTTTTTCTATTTTCACTCTATTTAATGTTTTATTAAAATTTATCGTATTAAAATTTATATTATTAAAATTTATATGATTCATCATAAGTTTTAATATATTTTTATATTTATACTATTTATATTATTTGTAATAATAGATTTTATATATTTCACTTTCTACATATATTGTGATTTGTAGTAATACCGTCCCATGTTAAATCACACGATTTTGCCCATCTTGATTTATTGCAGAGACCTCTATCACCTGACCAATGAGATGTAGAAAAATTCATGGTTTTATCACATGACGAATTTCCTAAATTCTTCACATTTTTACAAATTGACCCATCCCCGTCTGAACTATCTATCCAGTAATCAGGACAATCCGCAACAACAGGAGGAAATGATAAAGTTGAACGGTTTCTATATAAGGCAATTCCAATTATTAATAAAGTTATAATTAATAAAAATACTGCTACTGAAAGAACTATATCTTGAAAACTACTCATATATATTTATATTACATAATATATTATTTATTAATATCACAATATTTTTCTAGTTTCAATATATATAATAATGAATTGTACAAGTAATAATGGAAGGGTAGATATATTAGGACCAAATACTGATTTACGATTTTCAATGACCGACCGCATTCCTATCAATGAAGCTTCTTCATTTAGAGATGCTATGACTGGTAATTGGAACAATACGGCTTTATCTGATGCTTTTTTTAGTGCTAAAAATATTAAAATTATACAAAATGGCATAAGAGCTGGTGTTTATAAAAAATCTAACGGCAACTATATTATAGGTGAGCAAAGTTATGATGAATTAAAAATAGTAATGAGAAGCATTTTTTTACAAAATTCTAAGAATTTAGCAATAAATATTGCTCAACAAATAGAAGATTTAAATAACATTGTGCTCAAATACACTATTCATCAAGTTTACGGTGAAGCCGATGGTTATATGAAATATAAAATGGACGCTAGCACTTTAGTTGTGCCTATAGCTATGCCTATTTTATCTTATTCAAATGATAAACAGTTAGAATTAAAAAAATGGTTTTAAATTTTAGAAAATATAAATTATAATAATATTATTATAATTTATATGGATCTACCTACTAGAATACCAACTAAATCTACTGGAATATTAAAATTATTTTTTAATAAAACCTCAGCCGATTTAGGTTCCGGTGCGAGGGATATTACTGAATTACAACCGCCGCAAAAACAAGGAGCAAGCACACTCGCTTTGGCTAACTATATTATTAGTATAGGACCTGCTAATCCTTATTATGAAGAGGCTATTTTTTTTAAATCTCAATGGGAATCTGGCAATTGTTATATTTGTGGGTTAAAAATAAATGATACTGGCCATACAATGGAATTAGAACATGTATTGCCTATAGCAGAAGCTCTTGCTTTAACCGGTATAATACAGGAAAATTTGTCAAAATTTACTAAACTTAAACGACTTGAAGACGTTGCCGATACACCTTATGCTAAAAAATATTTATTAGAATACGCACGTTCTCATCGTTGCTGTAATCAAATAAAAACTTCTACAAGTTTTTTATCATTTGATTTAAGCGCACATGATGATATGAAAAAATATACACCAAATTTAATAGGAATTAATAGAGTTTTAAACGATATTTGGGGACAAGGAACCGGCCAAGCAACAAAAAATCCTAGATGGCAAGAAGTAACCTCATGCGCAAATCCTGATTTTAGATCAAAAATTAATAAGATAACTAAACCGACATTTATTGAAAGTAGACGTACATTTATTATTGACAATTACATAACTCCAATTATTAAAGAGATTAATGATTTAATCCGTGGGACAACTTTTAATTTTGCTCAATTAGTATTTTTGGCGAATCAAGCCATGTCGGTTGACCAATCTATCTGGAAAACATTAGAAGGTAAAAAAATGAACGAAGTTAGTGTTGATGAAATATTAAAAAAATTATCTGATAATGCTCAACGATTAGATTATAAATCCACTAGAGACAAGATGATACCCGAATTAATGAAAGTTATAGAGAATATTCCATCATTAAAGGAGAAAGCTATACAATACATAAATAGTAATTTAACCCTATCCGAATCTAGTAAAAGACAAACTACAAGAACTGTTGATAAGAACACTTTATTAGGATTTTTAAATATTGATTATAACTTTTATAAGCAAATATATATTCAAAATATTACGACAAGAAATGAATATTATTCCAGTGTTTTAACTCAAAAGAATGAAGGATTATATGGATTTCAGTATATGTATTATTTATTAACTAACCAAGCTCCTTCTATAAAATTTACAGATAACCAGATTAAGAATTTTACCGATATGATGAATAATGTGAATAATTTTATGATATTATATGTATACATATATATAATTTTTTATAATCCTTTTAAGGATATAAAGAAGGACCAAAAAATTGATAATTCGGCAATAGATTATTCTAATATATCTTTTAAGACCGATATTAGTGAACTATCACAATTTAATTTAGAATTACAAACAAAACAAGGCATGGGTCAAATACATGAAAATTATTGTAGTCAAATATTTTCTAATTTAAATTATGTTATTCAACAGGAGGTTGGAGAAGATAATTATATATATACAGATATTAGAGATTTAGAAAATTATGGTATATTTGTAGCAAAAAGCACAGATGAAATTGTAATTGCTAATGAGCTGATTCGGTTTGCGGAAGTAGCAAACATTGAATACAATAAAGTACTTGATAATTATGTTGATCAACCTGTTAAAACATCAATGGGAGGAGTGAAGCGAAATAATAAATTGTATAAAAAAACCAGGAAAAATAAATCTAAAAACAGAAACCCACAAAAAAAAAACAAAAAACACACAAGAAAATTAAAAAAAACAAAATCCAGAAGGAAATTGAGATATACTAAAAAATATTAGGCCCAAAATTTATTAGGATGACGGCAACTGCGCGAGGGCTAATTTAATTTCTCCTAACGATGCTACGTTATATTTAACTACCAAAGGCATATCATTTTCTAAATACATCTCAATCTGATTACAGAGATTAGTACACTTAATAAAGTAGCCGAGATTTTTAAGCGAAAACTCGCCTTGAATAATTTTGCTCGTGTCTTGTTTTTGAATAAATTCCATACTTCCATCCGATTCGGCACGTCTTATTTCCGCCGTTGCGAATCCACCGACCACTTTAAAAATTAATTCCGCGCCTTCATTCGTAGCAATTGATTTAATCTCAATCTTATCAGATATACATGAAAGATCACGCACTATTTTCTGAAAATCAACCGAAGGCAGATTAAGTACCGATGAAAACTTTACATCAGGGACATCCAGTTCTTCCGTGTCTGGTTCTATTAGACGTAATTTTTGAATCTTATGTTGTTTAATATCACCATTTTCAAATTTTAAACCCAGATATTGAACAATACCATCGGTATAATCCGCTTCTTCAATATAAATCGTTAATGTATCATCATTATCAATAGTATTAATCAGCTTGAACAGATGAAACATGTTTACACCGATAATAATTTTATCCATCTTACAGTCATATACTTCAAAATTTTCGGCATAGAGCGATAAATGCGCCAAAATAGTATGAGATTTATCCATATTAATGATTTTGATTCCTTCCTTTGAAAAAGTAATATTTGTTTCCAGCAGAATATCTTTAAGGGCCGTCATAAGAGTTCTAAAAGGAGCAATTTGAACGGTTTGTATAGTTAAAATATTTTTACTATTAGATAAATTATTACTCATTATATATAACCTTTATTTTTAAATCTTTAAATACTTGTCCCTCTACAAATATTTAAATTAATTATAAATAACGCATTTTATTTATAATTAATATATATTTTATACATAATTATAAATAATATAAATATATTATTGCATTAATACTAATATTTATGGATTCTATAGATACAGCAACTTCTATGGATACTAACACAATGGATAATAACATTATAGATAAACAAAAATTATACAATTTAATAGATGATATTGTAAAAAAATACGCAAATAATGACTATATACTAGGACGACTTTCTAATTATATAGAAAATATTATTCCATCCGCATTAGAGAATGAAGATATCAATCATAAACAACGCGAAGAGAGAAAACAAAAATTAATTACTAATCGGGATGAATTTACACACCGATTTTTAAATATTAATAAATATTTTTATGCTCCCCAAACCGAATTATTTTTATCCTATGATGGAACTCATTTTAAAAATTACAGTGAAGATAATATTCAGCATCAAATTATGAGAACAATTACAAGTGAACAGAATTTAATGGTATGGAAAAGAAAAATTACAAATAATATTATCAAACGCATTAAAGAAATATCACCCTTAACCGCTATACCCGAATCAAAGACGATCCAATTTGCGTTGAATACCATATACCCCTCTATTTTTCAAAGTAGAAATAGTGCAAAATACTTTATAACAATAATAGGCGATTGTATTAATAATAAGGTTGAAAATAATTTTATATATATTATCTCTCCTGCCATAAAGAATATAATCAATGAAATTAGTAACCAATGCTGTACATTTTTTGGAATTTCAAATGGATTTAATAATATAAAATATAAATATTATGACCATCCATATGATAAATGTAGATTAGTAAAAGTAAATAATACTGATAAAAATAAAGTATTTCCAATTCCGCAAAATTTATTAAAACATATGCTAGATTTTTTGTGCGTATGTTCGCATTATTCAAGTAGATATGAAAATGCTGACGGGTTTCTTAAACAATGCTCAGAAACAAAATTAGTTGAACATTCATTTTATTTATTTAAAAATCCATTAGATACAATTGTAGATCATTTTATTGATACAAAAATAAATAGTAGTCCTTCATCTAAAATAGATGATAAAAATATGTTTTTTCTTTGGAAAAAATTTCTAGATGAAAAAAATATTCCCAATATTTCATTTCATGAAAATTTAAAGACTATTTTAAAAAATAAGTTAAATTATGATGGTGTTCATTTTTTAAATGTTACCAGTATACAACTACCATTAGTCACGCATTTTATGAAATTTTGGGAAATGACTATGAGCGAAGATAGCTTTGATGAAGAACCTGAATTAGAAATTGATGAATTCACTACTCTTTTTAAAAGTTGGTTGGCTAAAACAAAAAATATTATGAATATGAATATTAATGAAGGGGCATTGATTGAATTAATACGTCATTTTTATCCTGATGTAGTAATTGAAGAAGATAAATATTTAATACATGTAAAATGTAGTTTATGGAATAAGAGAGTAGAAATCGTAAATTCTCTCTACTTATTCAAACTTAAATGCAATGGTCAATCAGAAGCGTTTACAAAATCTTTGTATGAAGCTTATGAATTTTATTCTCTAAACAATAAACACAATTGTTTGGCGAGTAAAAGATATTTTGAGAAGATTGCTTCGGATATTATTGATGGACACATTGATAGCGATGGCTTAATATCGCCGACCTGGTGGAAATAACAAGCTATTACATCTTTAATAATTAATAATTTTATTTTTACAAGCCAAATTATTAATTTTTGTAAAATTAATAGTAAGTTAAGCCTCCCATTTTACATCTTTAAGTATCTAGATATATAAGAAAAGTATAAAAATACTAACCAAAACGCATTTAATCAAATCATAAATATTATTTTATTTATTATGACAATAAATAAATAAAATAAAAGAAAATATATAATGAGCATTGAGTTAATTGCTATAAGTTCGTTTGTTGTAGCAATTTTAGGTGGAATTGCTCAATGTGCGAAAAAATCTAATTTAAAGCAATGCAGGATGTGTTGTATAGACAGCGATTGTCGTGATGAAAATAAAGCAATAGATTTAAAAATGAAAGAATTAAATGAGAAGATAGAGAAAAATGAAAAGAAAATTAATAAAAATAAAACGAAGTTGGAAAATTTAAAAACTAAAAGAAGATTAAGTAATTTACCTGAAACACCTGATATCGCTTTATCTGAAATATCAATGGATATTACTGAAATATAAACTTATTTTATTTTTTTATAATATATTTTATAATTTCATTGGTTACACCACATTCAAATGCTAATAAATCACAAATTATTTCACTTGATTCTAAATACTTCATTTTTATATCCTTTATATCTTTTTTGCTCAATATTTTTTTTACACCTTTGGACATTTACACCTTTGAACATTTAAAACGCCGATTAAACCTTAAAATAATCGTTAGAACTAGGACATATATTTATGCCTAAGTTATTTACTAGATATATTTTTTTATCATCTATTAAATTTGTAACTTTACCCCATTTCCATTCAACACATTCGTTTTCATTAGGTTTTTCAATTTGTTTTACATATAAACAAGACATTCCTATTAATCCTGTAATACAATCATTCATTTTATAATTTACTGGGTTAAAATAAGGTCCATATTTTAGTACACAATCATAATTTGTATTATGTATATTTTTAATAATATTCATAAAATCACTATTATCATCTAAAATATATCTACCTGTCATTTTTACAATAAAATCAGTATTATTAATATTATATTTGTCTATACAATCTAAAATATCTTGTAATTCTTTTAAACCTTTATTATCTGTTTGGATAAAATTATTTTCAGTATAGTATACTTCACAATCTAATATATTTAAAAATGTATCTCTTTTTCCGTTATTTTCAACAATAATAATTTTGTAATTTTCAAAATTTAAATCTTGTATTATTTTTTTTAATTTATTAATTCCTTCAATATATTGGTTTTTTCTTGTAGAACAATTATTGAATATAGATGTAGTTACAATAAAATAAATCATATTATATTTTAATTATATTTTAATTATATTTTAATTATATTTTAATTATATTTTAATTATATTTTAATTATATTTTAATTATATTTTAATTAAAAATTGAAACGTTTTTATATAATTAATATAATTACACACAATAAGCAAAATAATAACAACACATCAAAAATGAATTTATTCATTCTCTCATTAATTCAGAAAGAAATAGCCCAATATATGATGGATAAACACATTAGTAAGATTTTGTTAGAAGCGGTACAGATGCTTTGTTCGGCAAAACGCGTTCTTTCACCGGATGACGAAAGCAATGAATTATTATATAAAATGGCACACAAAAATCATCCAGTTACTATTTGGTGCCGAACATCAAAGGCAAATTTTGTTTGGACGTTAGATTTAGTAGATGAGATGCATGCTGAATGGAAATACCGATATGCTCATCCTGAGTCAAAACAACACAAATCATATTTGATTGCTCAATATTTGAGAGAACATATGCCTTCCGATAAATCGTTTGAGAAAGAAGGCTTAACACAATTCGCTCTTGCGATGCCAGACCAATATAAAACAGATGACCCAGTTGAATCGTATCGCAATTATTATATGTCAGAAGAAAAACAAAAAATCGCAACTTGGAAAAAATTACGTGAAAAACCTGAATGGTATATTACCGTTTAAATAAAATAAAAATAAAAATAATAAAAAAACATAAATAAAAAATAATATAATTAAAAAATAATAAAAATGTAAAATTTTATTATTTTTTTATAAAATTGTTGTTAAATAAAATACACCCGGCGAGAATCGAACTCGCGCCAACACCTTGGAAGGGTGCCATGATACCATTTCACCACGGGTGCTTTTTTATTTTTATAAATATTTTTTTTATAAAAATTTAACGCAATTTACTTATGCTTGCGCTTACGCTTAGATTTACTTACGCTTAGATTTACTTACGCTTAGAATGACGACGCTTCTTGGTCGCCTTGGAACCATCCTTCTTAACCGCGCCGAATTTACCTTTCTTGGTAAAAAACCCAGCTTTCTCTAAACGTTTCTCTTTCTTGGCGGTATTGTGTTTCTTCAACGAAACATAGCGGTCATGTTTGTTTTTAAACAAATCACTTTTGGTCAGACCACCGGACGTCTTGTACGCAGTCGCGTGACCGACTTGCGCACGGGAACCAATCAACATTTCATACGATTTGCCGTGAACGTGGTATTTGCCATCAGAACTTTTCATAATCTTCTTTACCATTTTATAATATAACGAGAGAAAAAACTACTAAATATATTATTGCTAAATTAATTAATTATTAAATTAACCAAAAGTATTTCTTGGCGGAGGGTTTGAGCTTCTATTTTGTTGTGCGTTATAAAACTCGGTTCTACCGCCGTGGACATATAAGGAATTTATAAGTTGGTAGGATATTCTAAACGCTTGTGATTCTTCGTGTCCGGGAATATTTAAATTTCCACCAAAAGATATACCTTGTTTTGGCATGGGCGGGATTGGACAAAGACATTCATTATTTAAGGGCATAATTATATTATTGATATATTAATTTATATATATTTATTTTATATATATTTATTTTATATATAAATTAATAATAAAATTGAAACCATTTATAATTAATTAAACAAGTATAACTAATAAACTACAATGGCGACTTCTGTTAAACAAAGCGAGATTAAACAAAGTGAATCTAAACAAACCAAACCTAAATCGGCTAAATCTAGTGCTAAAACTGCTAAATCTGCTAATACAGAAATGGTTTCAGAGGAAGATAAAGCTCTCGGTCAAATGTATCAGAAGAAAACGGATAAACAACACGTCTTAGATAATCCCGATACTTATACTGGTTCTATGGAGATGACGGAGTACGATACCTATATTTACGATGAGGAAACAAAAGCAATTATTGCAAAACAAATCACAATTATTCCGGGTCTTTATAAGTTGTTTGATGAAGGCGTTGTGAATTGTCGGGACCACTGCGTGCGAATGGCGCAAATCATTTCATCCGGTTTGTCTGCTACAGGAGTTATTCCCGTTTCATTTATTGATATTTCCATTAGTGCTGACGGCACTATTACTATGCTAAATGACGGAAATGGTATTGATGTTGCTAAACACCCGGAAGAAGACATCTGGATTCCTGAAATGATTTTCGCTCATCTGCGTACTTCTACCAATTACGATAAGGAACAGAAGAAAACCACCGGCGGAAAAAATGGATTCGGGGTTAAACTCGTCTTTATTTGGTCTTCATGGGGACAGATTGAAACGATTGACCACACCAGAGGCCTTAAATATACACAAGATTTTGAAGATAATTTAAATATCATTAAACCACCTGTTATTGAAAAATCGCCGAAAAGTAAAAAGCCTTATACAAAAATCACATTTAAACCGGATTATAACCGTTTAAAAATGACAGGCGGATTAACGCCTGATATGATTAATCTGTTTAAACGCCGAGTATATGATATTGCGGCAGTGACCGATAAGGCGATTAAAGTGAAATATAATGGTGACCTTATTCCGGTGAAACATTTTCAACAATATGTAGATTTATATATCGGCGATAAAACAGAAACAACACGCATCTATGAAGAAGCAAATGAACGCTGGGAGTATGTTGTCTGTTTGGCACCGAAAGAAGAATTTACACAAGTCTCTTTTGTAAACGGTATTTATACTGGAAAAGGTGGTAAACATGTTGATTATATTCTGAACCAAATTATCCGGAAATTAACAGTCTTTATCAAGCAGAAGAAAAAGGTAGACGTAAAACCCAATACAATCAAAGAGCAATTGATGCTTTTTGTGAGATGTGATATTGAAAATCCGACTTTTGAGAGCCAAACTAAAGATTATATGAATACGCCGATGGGCGCGTTTGGTTCCTCTTGCGAAGTCAGTGATAAGTTCATTGAAAAAATCGCAAAAATGGGTGTCATGGAAGCCGCCTGTAAATTAACCGAAGTAAAAGAAAATAAAGAAGTAAAAAAGAAGGATGGAGCAAAAACGAAGAGCGTGCGCGGTATTCCAAAATATATTGGGGCAAATTATGCGGGTACTGAGCGGAGTGAAGAATGTACCCTTATATTATGTGAAGGAGATTCAGCTAAAGCCGGTATTGTATCAGGTTTAAGCACTGAAGACCGTAATTTTATTGGCGTCTATCCGATGCGTGGTAAATTATTAAACGCGCGCGGAGAACCCACCAAAAAAATTATTGAGAATAAGGAAATACACGAATTAATTCAAATTCTTGGGTTACAAACATCAAAAAAATACACAAAAGAAGAGGTGAAAAAAAGTATGCGCTATTCTAAACTTGTCTTTATGACGGATCAGGATTTAGATGGTAGTCACATTAAAGGGTTAGGCATTAATTTGTTTGATTCGGAATGGGCTACCTTATTAGATATTCCTGGCTTCATCGGGTTTATGAACACACCTATTATTAAAGCGCGCAAAGGCACACAAGAAGTGATGTTTTATAATGACGGTGAATATAATAAATGGAAAGCTGACACCGACACAAAAAGTTGGAAAATTAAATATTACAAGGGGTTAGGCACCAGTACAGGAAAAGAGTTTAAGGAATATTTTGAAAATAAAAAAATGGTGAGTTTTACAAGCACTGGAGCAGAAAGTCGTGATGCGATAGATATGGTGTTTAATAAAAAACGCGCAAATGACCGTAAAGAATGGTTATGTGCCTATGATAGAACTGCCTATTTGGATACAAATAAAGAAATGATTACCTATCAAGAATTCGTCAAAGAAGAGATGATTCATTTCTCCAAATATGACTGTGAACGTTCTATTCCAAATGGAATTGATGGTTTAAAAACCAGTTTAAGAAAAGTTCTGTTTACCTGCTTAAAACGCCGAATTACGGAAGGCATTAAAGTAGCACAATTAAGTGGTTCTATTTCCGAACTTACTTGCTATCACCACGGCGAGCAAAGTTTGAATGGGGCGATTGTCGGCATGGCACAAGATTTTGTGGGTTCAAACAACATTAATCTGTTGGAACCAGCAGGGCAATTTGGTACACGTCTACAAGGCGGTGATGATTCGGCATCTGAAAGGTATATCTTTACGCGGTTAATGAAATTAACGCGACTTATCTTTCCAGAAGCTGATGATTGTGTATTAGAATATTTAAATGATGATGGAACCTCAGTAGAACCAATTCATTATGTCCCGATTATTCCGATGATTTTAGTGAACGGAAGCAAAGGCATCGGCACGGGTTTCAGCACGGATATTATGTGTTATAATCCTTTACATATTATTGACTATTTGACTACCTCAATCGCAGGCAAATCAACAGAAGGTATGGTGATTTCGCCTTATTATGAAGGATTCAAAGGAGAAATTACAAGTATTTCAGAAACAAAATATTTAATTAGGGGAAAATACGAGGTCCTGAATGATAAACAGGTGCGAATTACCGAATTACCGGTAGGCACTTGGACCGATGATTATAAACAATATATTGAAGAATTAATTGAAGGCGATAATTCCACAAAAAAGAGTTCGGCCTCTACGCCTGAAAATAAAAAGAAAAAGCCAGTAAGCATGGTAAAGGATTATACCGATATGAGCACTGATACAATGGTAGATATTACTATCAACTTTACCGCTGGCTCTATTAAAGAATTACTCGCAAAAGAAGGCGATCATGGATGTAATGGTTTAGAAAAATTACTAAAACTCTATACGACAAAATCCAATACAAATATGCATGCGTTTGATGAAAATGAAAAACTGGTAAAATATAATACAATTAATGAACTTATTGAACAGTACCTTAAGGTGCGTTTAGCCTTTTATGTAAAACGCAAGGCTTATCAAGTTGAAGCTTTAAAGAAGGAAGCCATGGTTTTATCAAATAAAGCGCGATTTATTAGTGCTATTCTGGATGATACTTTGGACTTGCGACGCAAAAAGACCGCTGTTGTTTCGGCACTATTAAAAGAACAAAATTATGATATTATAGATGAAGACTGCGATTTTAAATATCTAGTGCGTCTGCCGATGGATAGTGTAACAGAAGAAAACGTAGAAAGAATTATTAAAGAGAAGGAGCGAAAAATCAGTGAATTAGAAACCTTGAAATGCACAACTGAACCACAGTTGTGGTTAAATGAATTAGATGTTTTAAAGAAGGAATATACGAATCAACTAAAAAATAAGGAATTAGAAAAAGATACTGCTAGTAAAAAAACAAAAGCAAAAGTAACAAAGAAAGATGCACAGAAAGTCAAGTTGGTTATTTCAAAGTAAGTTATAATAAACTAACATAAATAAAATAACATGATAAAGTAAAATAAATATATATATTTTTTATTTTATATATTTAATATTTTATATATATTAATAATTTAGATACTTAAAGAAAACATGAAAAAATTTATTCAAAAGAGTTTTGTAAAAATGGAAAAAGGACATTTATAAATGTCCAAAATGGACTTTTGCAAAACTCTTTTGAATCAAAAAAAGTCAAAAAATGGATTTAGACCATAATGGTCTGTTTTTCAAAATTTTATAAAATGTTTGTGATTGTAATATTTTTTTATAAAATTAATTTAAATAACTAAAAGTATTTAGGGGAAAAATAATATATCTTCATAAGATATAAATGGATAATGAAAACTTCCCAAAAATCCCCAATTTATCAAAAATTTATGAATGTATAAGTTGTAATATAAAAACACCTAATAAAAAAGATTACTCCAAACATTTATTGACTACAAAACATTTAAAAAAACAAAATGGATATGAAAAGATAAAGGAAAATCCTATATTTCCCTGTGAATGTGGAAATATTTATAAGCATAGTTCTGGTTTATGGAGGCACAAAAAATTATGTAAGAATACAGATTATACTCTTGAAAATAATATATTAGACGCTTCATCAAATGAAATTAAAGTATTAACAAATATAGTAATAGAATTAGTTAAAAATAATACAGAACTACAAAAACAAACAACTGAATTACAAAAGCAGAATCAAGATTTTCAAAAGCAAACAACCGAACTACAAAAGCAGATGATTGATGTATGTCAAAAAATACAACCAGGGAATACAGTAATAAATTCAAATAATAATACTACAAATAATAAAACATTTAATCTTCAGTTATTTTTAAACGAAGAATGTAAGGATGCGATGAACATGTCTGAATTTATTAATTCTATTCAACTGAAGATATCTGATCTAGAAAATATTGGAAAAAATGGTTATGTTGAAGGGATGTCCAACATTATCATCAAACAATTAAACGATACAGATATGTATAAAAGACCAGTTCATTGTAGTGATGCTAAGAGAGAAACTTTATATGTCAAGGAGGAAAATAAATGGGAAAAAGAAACTCAAGAAACTAAACAGATGTTAACGGCTGTGCGGGGAGTCAATAAGAAGAATTTCCAGATGTTAACCACATGGAAAGAGACACATCCGAAATGTATGGACAGTAAATCTAATCAAAGTGATGAGTATATGAAACTAGTCAGTAAAGTAATGGATGGCGATGAAGAAAATATAAATAAAGTAATAAAAAAGGTAGCAAAGCAAGTATTGATTGATAAATGAAATAAGTATAAATAAATTATAATATATAATATAATTTATTAACCATACATGTCTCGCATTTCTCCATAAGTCATCTTACGACCCGTTTGTTCTTCAAATTGTTTCGCACCGTCGGCTAAGATATTCTTAATATTTTTTTCCGTTATAGTTCCAGAGATCAACATATTTTTTGATTTTTCCATTCCTTCTATTTCTAATTTATTTTTAATTTTAGTTAATTCTTCTTCGGTAAAGGGCTTCTTAGTAATCTTTGTTGACATCTTAGTTTAAATATTATATAATAATAATAATATTTAAATCAATTTTATTTATTGTTTAATGTTTGCGGGTTCTGTGCTTGCGGGTTCTGTGCTTGCGCGAGCGCTTGCTCTTCTTGGTGCGCTTTCCACCCTTGGATTTAGAAATATTGCGCTTGATCATCTTTTGCATATCTAACGCAGAGAACATATCAACCGATACCTTCTTTTTGTATAACACATCAGAACCAACATTTTTTGATTTACTGTATCCAGCAGGAGCTTTGGTTCCTTTCGGTAAGGTCAAATAAACAAATTCATCAACTTTCGGCATTATAATATATATAAATATTATTTCTAAAAGTTAATTGTCTATTTACAAAAAACAAATCTATCGCTAAATAATAATCCATCCAATATAAAACATAACGCAGAACCTTGAATAATATTTTTTGTAATAGAATCCTGAAACAATTCAAAAATAATTAAAATAATAATTCCTAGAAGCCAATGATGTATATGATAGTCATCGCAATGTAAACTTCCATTTAAAAATTTCAAATTACATATTCCTATATCATAATTATAATCAAAAAATCGTGGAATGCTATTACATTGATGTGTTTCAAAATTTAATATATTAATTATTAATGTAATAAGAAAACTTATGGCAAAATAATTATTTATTATCATTAACTAATTATTATTTTTTATTATTTAATATGCTTCTTAAATATGCTTCTTAAATATGCTTCTTAAATATGCTTCTTAAATATGCTTCTTAAATATGCTTCTTAAATATGCTTCTTAAATATGCATCCTTGCGGAACAATTCCTTCTATTTCACTTATTGCTGTTGGATTTTGAAAATCCCTATTCATTAACCAAATTTTAATAATACAGAAATTTTTCTTTGGAGAAATGGTAATTCCTGTAATATTTGGACGCAATCGTTTATCTGTTGTTAAACATTCTCCTACTAAAGTATATGATAAATTCTTCCACACCGATGCTACATTTTTATTATTCACTTTATATGAAAAACAACCACCATTTTTATTTTTAGGGTCTTCCCACATAGGCAGAATGCCGTCCCTCATTAAGAATAACATACAATTATTAATCATTCTTTCTGGAATAGTTTCACATAAAGTTATTGCTGATTCTACACTGTTAAATGTAAATATCTTTTTGTAACTTTTAACAGTCCAATCTATATCGTGCGGAAGATGCGCCCATAGTGTCCATTTATCATTTAATAGGTGAAGATTTGAAGAAGTCGGTGCTACAGATAAAGATTTTGCGTCCATTTGGGTTATGGAATGCTCCATATATAATATAGAATCAATTTTTTTTATATCATTTAAATTAATTATATTATGATATAAAATGATTTACCTGTTTTCTCTAAATTGATTATATATATTATAATTATTAACAGCCACGTTCTTGAGTAATGTGTAGGGTTGTGTTAAACTCTTGTTTTGATTCTGTTTCTTCATCTGTTTCACATGCTTCTTCATCTGTTTCACATGCTTCTTCATCTGTTTCACATGCTTCTTCATCTGTTTCACATGCTTCTTCATCTGTTTCACATGCTTCTTCATCTGTTTCACATGCTTCTTCATTTGTTTCACATGCTTCTGCGTCCGTTTCACATGCTCTTTCTCTTTCATATTTGACAATTTCATATGTATCTTTTCCTAAAATAACGCATTGTTCACTATTCATCTCAATAAAATCCATTTTGTTATCAAAAAACCGAATAGAATATTCTTGTTTATTATCTAGAAAATAATTGTGAAACGCGTCCATATACCAAGTTATAAATGGTCTACTAAATATTTTATTATTAATTAAATAAATATTTTGAGTAAAATCTATTAATTTATTTGATTTATCTATAATTATTTGTGGCGCCAAAAAACGCACATTACTCTTCTCAATTTCTTCTATATTTAGTGCTAATTCTTTTGATATTTGATCTCGGATAACCATGAACTTAGGTTCATCTTCTTTATCCAATTCATAAAAGATAAAATCATATGTATTTATTTTACATAAATCAGAATCACTCTTAGAAATTTTAAGAACTTCCTGTCCATTGGATATAAAATGTATATCTACGGAACTATCAGTTCTATCATAAAAATAATTTTTAATTTTATAAATTTTTTTAACATACATATTAACTTTTGTATATGCTTTTAGTCCATACCAACCAATAATATACTTTAATGTTTCATAATCCGGGTTATCCCATTGCCGTAAAAATAAAAAGGTATATAATATAGACGATAACGTTGACAACGCAATAAAAAAATACATATTAATAGTAATAATATGTATTTTTTTTTAAATAGTTTTAGATAATCGTATTCTAATTATTTTTTTTATGTTTGCTGTAATGTGTTTTATTTTTATTGTAATCGCGCTCTTCTACAATGTGCGATTCGTCTCCATAAGTTACTTTTCCAGAACTTGGCGACATTCCGAGCGCAAATAAAAGTAAAGATGATATAATAGTCATCATTATAAACGGAATAAATACAAGAATCCAAGAAATAATTCCTAAACCTCTTTCACATAAGAAATTTAATACAAATGAAAATCCGATCATTAATGTAAATTTTAAAATTGCCGTATTGTACATGGTTTTAAATATATCTATAATTATCTGTGTAGTAGAAAAAATTAAATATAGTATTACCGGTGTGCATAAATTTTCAATCATATATAAATAATATTATATTTTAATTTATATTTTATTTTAGTTCAAAAAATTCTATATTTTTATTTATTCTGGGTCCAAAAATGTATCTACCTGATTCTTTGCTGTCTCTTCTATCCATTCATACAAAACGGAATCTTCATCCATCTCTAAATTATTTCCTGTTTCGTCCGCTAGTGTATCCAAATACCCGCGAAAATGAAACCCTCCACAAAATCGGTTGTAATCTATTCGTAGCCTTTCAACTACTTTCATTTGGCCTTCTTCGCATTTGATGACGCCTACATTATATCAATATCTATAAGTACATCTCGTTGAATGAGCCATTGTATAATTATCCGGCACATAATCATGATGGCCTTTAATCATTATTCCGTCGTCGCATTCTGTGCAATAAATAAACGTAATAAAACAAGTCATTTTATTTCTCGGGCATGTTAAATATATATATTATAAAAAGCGTTTAAATTTTCTAATATATATAAAATAAAAATAATAATTATTTATCAAGAATCAAGAATACTTCAACTGGTTTAGACGAACCAGTAAAACCAAAATTTACATGCGTTGAAATAGGCAAATCTTGTTGATTTATTATTTCACCGAAAGGCGCGGGTTTAAATCTTCAAGGTTGTAAAATGTCCCTTTATAATTGCGCCAGAAATTATAGTATGATAACTAATATTCATAAGAAACGAGTTATCATTTATATTAATTTACAATTTTTATAATATATCTCATTGATAATTCACCCAGACAAAAAAATAGTAAATCTAATGGTATATCATCGGTTACTGGTCCATTCGTTACTACTTTATATTTAAATTTGAAACCATCTATCAATTGGTATAACATAAAAATACCGGTTATATAGTGGATTTTAAAACTAATAACCCCTATAATAAAATGTATAATATGGTTTATATTACTAACATTTCCATTCATATAATATATAGGAACATTTTAATTCCTAAACAGGTTAAATCATGATTACTTCTCCATTTTTAAAATCTCCTACTTTATTTCCGACCTCATCATTTTCCATAATTTCATATATTTCTCCATTATTTTCATCATTTGTATAAAAATTTCCACATCCTTCAATTTCAATCATGAAAAATTCTTCTACTTCTTCTACTTCTTCTACTACTTCTACTACTTCTACTACTTCTTCTACTTCTTCTACTTCTTCTACTTCTTCTGCTACTATATCAGCACTTCTTTCGCAAATTGGTTTGTCTTCCTCTTCTTCTTCTTCTTCTTCTTCTTCTTCTTCTTCTTCTTCTTCTTCTTCTTCTTCTTCTTCTTCTTCTTCTTCTTCTTCTTCTGCTTCTCTTGC
>Ga0222714_10000876_pt1 | contig 34237 bp, 28 predicted proteins | sample C33_3DmetaG_FD_165048 | JGI IMG/M metagenome (GOLD analysis project Ga0222714, IMG submission 165048) | Estuarine water microbial communities from San Francisco Bay, California, United States - C33_3D | ecosystem: Environmental > Aquatic > Marine > Unclassified | place: USA: California... | reverse complement strand
AAGAAAGCAGCAGCAAAGAAAGCACCTGCTAAGAAGAAAGCAGTAGCGAAGAAAGCACCTGCTAAGAAGAAAGCGGTAGCGAAAAAGGCACCTGCTAAAAAGAAGGCAGTAGCAAAGAAGGCACCTGCTAAAAAGAAAGCAGTAGCAAAGAAGGCACCTGCCAAGAAAAAGGCAGCAGCCAAAAAGGCGCCTGCAACGAAGAAGGCAGTAGCAAAGAAGGCACCTGCTAAGAAAAAGGCAGTAGCAAAGAAGGCACCTGCCAAGAAGAAAGCAGCTGCTAAGAAAGCCCCCGCTAAAAAAGCAGTAGCCAAAAAAGCGCCTGCTAAGAAAAATGCGGTAGCGAAGAAAGCGCCTGCTAAGAAGAAAGCGGTAGCGAAGAAAGCGCCTGCTGCCAAAAAAGCGCCTGCGAAGAAAAAAGCAGCTGCCAAGAAGCGCAAATAAGCTTGCGCATAGGCTCTCTAGCCGCTGTGAGTTTACCTAGCATCTAGTTTTAGAGCTTTGTGATAAAAGTCCCTCTTAGCATGCTAAGAGGGACTTTTTTGTGTGTAGAATATGCGGCACCGCCCAAGGGCAGATTTCTTTATAAGGCGAAAACTCATGTCTCATTCCTCTATACTACTAATCGATACCTCCGCTTCCCGCTGCGCCGTGGGCTTAGCAGCAGAGGTCCTTCACCAGAGATTTGGTGCTGAGGAGCGCAAATCCGCGCAAAATTTACTGCCCCTAGTCGCTGAGATCACTCAGTCGGCGAATATTGTGCTGAAAGACCTGACTGCTATCGCGGTTATGGCCGGCCCGGGCTCGTTCACAGGGCTTAGGATAGGCGTCGGCGTAGCGCAGGCTCTCGCTATGGCAAATCGCACGCCAGGTATCGCTCTATCCAACCTTGCTGTTCTCGCTCTCGCGGCAGCCGAGGCGACGGAGGCTAATACTTTTTTCGTTGCGCTTCCGGCTCGAGAAGGCGAATTTTATTTTGCTGCTTACGCCTCTGACGATTTGCATGGCGTTCGGTTACTCGGTAGAGAACAGGTAGCAAGCCCGGAGCAATTGCTTTTCCCCGAGGGAGTAGAGGAAGCTGTGCTGCTCGGAGAGGTTTGGGGCTCGGAGGAGGGTTTGCGCCTGCGCGCTGAGGCATGCGCTAGAGGTATTTCCTATTTCAATCCCAGCGTTAGCCTTGAAGTTATGGCCCAGCTCGCCACCAAGCGTCTCTCTGCAGGGTTAGTTGGTGATGCCTCGTCTATCAGGCCCAATTACGTTAAAGAACACCTAGAATACTAGAGCTATCCCGCTTATCGGCAATAGGCGAGCAAAATTAGGAGGTTGTAAATTAATACCCTTCAAGTAACAGTACTCGCGATCCTTCAAGGTCTGACGGAGTTCCTGCCAGTTTCATCCTCTGGCCACTTGCTTTTGCCTGCGGTGCTTTTCGGTTGGGAAGATCAAGGTCTGACTCTCGATATTGCAGTGCACCTTGGTACATTGGTTGCCGTGATTGTCTACCTGCGACACGAATTATTGAGGTTATTTACGGGCTTTTTGGAGTGGTTGTTAACGCGGTCGGCAAATGAAGATTCACGCCTTGCCTTCAAATTGGCTGTGGCAACTTTGCCTGCGGGAGCCGCGGGATTTTTATTCAGATCGATAATTGAAGCGAATGCGCGCTCCCTTGCTCTGGTTGCGACGACGTCAATCGTTTTTGCCGTCTTGTTATGGCTCGCAGATCGCTCCGGCTCGCGGCGGGCGCGCACCGTAGCCATCTCGCAGCTTTCCGTCTCGGGTGCGTTCTTGATTGGCGCCGCGCAGGCACTCGCACTTATCCCGGGTACCTCGCGTTCAGGTGTGACAATGACTGCTGCAAGGTTTCTCGGATTTAGTCGAGAGGACTCAGCTCGATTCTCTTTCTTGCTTTCTATACCGATTATATTGGCCAGTGGCCTTGCGCTGCTCGTTGATACTCGTGCGGTTTCCTCAGCAGTTGATTACTCGACTCTAGGCTTTGCGGCAGCAGTCTCTGCGCTGACCGCTTTCCTAACGATCCATTTTTTCATGCGCCTACTACCAAAAGTAGGCGTGTTGCCGTTTGTTATCTACCGGATACTATTCGGCCTACTTCTTATAGTGTGGCTAGTATGACCGAGGACTTCCACCTCGTTCGGGTGGCGGAAAAATTGAGTCTTAAACGCGTCGATGCTGCTGATTCAAGCGCGGTGGCAGTCGATTTTTCGGCACCTGCGCTCAATTACCGCGTAGCGAGTGCAGTGAAGCAACAGGGGCTAAGTAAGGCTGTTGGTATCAAAGGGTCTTCCAGGCCAAGCGTGTTAGACGCAACTGCCGGCTTTGGCAAAGATGCCTATTTTTTGGCGAGTCAGGGCTGCGAAGTCACAATGTTGGAGCGAGACCCAATGGTGTTTGCTCTGCTCAACGACGGACTCATGCGAGGGCTCGCCTCGCCACAGTCGGCAGTCGGTGATGCATGTCGCAGGCTTACTCTTCTTAATCGCGACTTCGTTGAACTCAAGAGTGACACGTTAAGTGGAGTAGGGAGTGTCGATGTTGTCTATCTCGATCCCATGTTCCCCGAGTCCAAGAAGAGTGCAAGGGTAAAAAAAGACATGTTTGCACTGCAAGAACTGCTTGGCGCAGCGGACGATGCCGATGCACTTTGGCATCATGCCTGTGCTATTGCGTGCAGACGAGTTGTCGTTAAGCGTAGCAAATCCGCGCCCGCACTGGGTAATCGTGTGCCGGATATTCAGTATAAAGGCAGTAGCAGCCGCTTCGACGTGTACCTCACCCCAAAGCCTTAAGCGTTTACACCCTCTGCTATTTTCTCGATCAGACGTTCGTAGATCAACGCCAGCGTATCAAGGTCTGCCGTGCTAATTCGTTCGTTTACCTGATGTATCGTCGCATTACAGGGTCCGAGCTCCACTACCTCGGCGCCCGTTGGTGCGATAAAACGGCCATCGGAGGTACCACCCGCCGTGGACTGTTCTGTCTTTAAGCCGGTAATTTCCTCGATGCTCGCTTCCATGGCGTTGCGAAGTAGGCCCGGTTTTGTCAAGAATGGTTCGCCGGATAAATGCCAATCGATTTTGTAATCGAGGGCATGGGCGTCGAATAGCTCAGTCGTTTTTGCGATTAACCCTTCATGAGTGCTTTCGGTTGAGAAGCGGAAATTGAACTCTATTTTGCATGAGCCCGGGATCACATTGTTGGCGCCAGTGCCGCCTGCGATGTTTGAAATTTGGAGCGTCGTTGGCGGAAAGGCGTCGTTTCCCGAGTCCCATGTCACCGCTGACAGCTCGGCAAGCGCCGGCATTGCACGGTGTATCGGGTTGTCTGCGAGATGAGGGTAGGCGACGTGGCCCTGCTTGCCAAAAATAGTCAGCGCTGCGCTGAGGGAACCTCTGCGTCCGATTCTTATCGTGTCGCCAACCGCCGCGTTACTGCTCGGTTCGCCTACAACGCAGTAGTTAATCTGTTCGCCTCGCGAGACTAATGTATCGATGACGCGGCGCGTGCCGTTTGCAGCAATACCTTCTTCGTCGCTTGTGATGAGAAACCCTAACCGAAGAGTGTCTAGCGAGGGATGGGCCTTTGCTACTGCTGCCTCACACGCGGTGATCATCGCGGCAAGACTGCCTTTCATGTCTGCAGCGCCGCGGCCGTGGAGCATTCCATCTTTAACAAGCGCAGAGTAGGGGGCGTGATCCCAGTTCTGGCTATCGCCGGTGGGAACAACGTCAGTATGCCCTGCGAAGACTAACAGGGGGCCGGATTCTCCGCGCACCGCCCAAAGGTTGTCGACATCTTCGAAGCATAGGCTTTCGCAGACAAAGCCAAGTGCTTCTAAACGCTCTGCCATCAACTGCTGACAGCCTTCGTCTGCGGGTGTGACTGAAGGGCGCTTGATCAGCTGCTGCGCGAGTTCAATGGTAGGCGAGGCGCTCATAGACTAGTAGATTCCTATCGACGCGGGAGTATATTAATTGTGTGCATGCAATTCTTCGTTGAGTTCCACTTCACTCTGCAGCGGTAGGCACTCAACGGCGCCGCTAAGCGAATTGCGGCGGAACAGTAACCCTTCAACGCCGACGAGGTCCATCGCCTTGCAGTTGCGCTGAAGCTCGCCCTGTGTGTTGAGAAGCTGCACCTTGGTGCCGGCGGTCACATAGAGTCCCGCTTCGATGACGCAGCCGTTTGCGAGCGGTATACCGATTCCTGCATTGGCGCCGATTAAGCAGTTTTCGCCGACAGAGATTACCTGCTTGCCGCCCCCTGAAAGCGTGCCCATTGTGCTACAGCCACCGCCGAGATCGCTGTTCGCGCCAACCATGACGCCCGCGGAAATTCGACCTTCGATCATAGCCGGCCCCTCGGTCCCTGCATTGAAATTAATAAATCCTTCATGCATTACGGTGGTGCCTTCGCCGAGGTAAGCGCCTAGGCGCACACGAGCGGTATCGGCGATGCGAACGCCCGACGGAACAATGTAATCGCTCATCTTAGGGAATTTATCCACCGACGTGACGCTAAGCTGGCGCCCCTGCAACCGCGCTGCTAGCTGTCTGTCAGGCAGTTCGGCAAGATCGATAGGGCCCTCGTTAGTCCAGGCGAGATTATGCAGTACGCCGAACATGCCATTGAGGTTTAGCGCATGAGGTTTGACAAGACGTGCAGAGAGAAGGTGCAGTTTCAGAAAGGCCTCCGCGACGGTTGCCGGGGGCGTATCAGCGCCGAGTACGCAGAGCACGAGCGTTTTTTCGCTGCTCGCCAACGCGCCAAGATGCGTTCGTAGGCGCTCTCGCAGAGGTTCGTCGAGTTTCACATAGCCACTTTGGCCAGTCTCGAGACCGCAGCAAGTTAACACCTCAGTCGCAAAGTCGGCTTCCGCATCGAGGCCAAAGTGAGGGTAGTAAACTTCTATAACTTCGCCAGCGCTATTTTCGGTGGCGAGGCCAAAACCGTAGCTGTGTATTGCTGTCATCGTCCGAACTCCAAATTTCGTTACCGGTTGTTGAGAGACGCGAAGGCGTCTTCGTCGTAGCCAATCAGCCATCGATCGCCACTGTGTAATATTGGCCGTTTAATAATCGACGATTCGCGCTGAATCAGGGCGAGGGCGCTTTCGGCGTTTAGGTTCCGCTGTTCTTCTTCTGGCAGCTTGCGCCAGGTTGTGCCGCGTTTGTTGATAAGCAGGTCGATGGGGAATGTCTCCACTAGCTTAGCCGCGAGCGTCGCATCGCAGCCCAGCTTTTTGTAATCATGAAATCTAAAATCATGGTTGTTTAACTCAAGCCATTTCTTTGTCTTCTTTATGGTATCGCAGTTTGCGATACCGTATACCGTGAGCATGTTTTCAGTGTCCTTTTGTGCTTCTTCGCTTTTTCGCTTTGAATTCGAGTCTCGGTGTTTTGTCTGGCTTAACTCTCGAGTCTTTTTTCGAGGGTTTCTTGCGCACTGGCGATCAAGTTTTCGATTTCGGTTTCGTCGGTTATGGGCTTGTTGGCGCTGTTCGTTATGTAGAACAGATCCTCGACTCTTTCGCCAAGTGTAGTTATGCGGGCATCTTTTATATTGATCGATTCTTCAACGAATAATTTGCCGACGGCAGCAAGAATACCGGGGTGATCAGGGCAGTTGATTTCGAGGGTGGAGTACAGGCGTCCAGGATGATTAAGCAAGCGTACGACAACCTTACTGGCGAAGTATTTGTCCTTTCGCGTTTGTCTATACTGCGGAGCTCGTGCAGCCTGATGTTTGTCCGCAAAACTCAGTATCAGCGCCGATTTTATTTCTTCGATACGCGCGAGATTATCTCCAACGGGGCGGCCAGATTCTTCGAGAACAGTGAAGGTATCGAGGCAGTAACCGTGTGTTGAGGTGAAAATGCGCGCGCCTTGGACGTTGAGGCGCAATCGCTCCAGCGTTGCTGTGGTGTTAGCGAAAAGGAAATCGCCGTCTTTCGTGTAGATAAAAACTTGGGTTGCCCCTTCACCGTCGATTCGCGTGAGTTCCTGCAATGCGATTATTGGCCCCTTCCCTTGGCTGTTTGCGATAAGCTCCGAATGCCAAGCGATATTCACCGCAGACTCACGAACGAAATACTCATCGTCCAGCTTAGCCCAAATAGACTCGATCTGTTGCGTGTCTACTCCGCGCTGGAGGAGGGCTTTGTGTGCAGAGTCTTTCTTGTCATTAATTCGCTCTTCGCGATTCTGCGGGTTTTCGAGTCCAGAGCGAAGCGCTTGCTTTGTGTTTAGATAGAGCTGGGACATGAGCGAGGCACGCCAGCTATTCCATAATTCGGGATTAGTCGCACGAATGTCAGCAACGGTCATCGAGTAAAGATAATCGAGATGGAGTTTGTCCCCCATAATTGAGGCGAATTCATGAATAACCTCAGGGTCGGAAATATCTTTGCGCTGAGCGGTCATCGACATCAGTAAGTGCTTGTCGACAAGCCACGAAACGAGTTTTGCATCCCAACTACTGAGATGGTGCCGCTTGCAAAAATCGATCGCGTCGATCATCCCGAGCTTGGAATGGTCGCCGCCGCGGCCTTTCGCAATATCATGGTAGAGACCGGCGATATACAGAAGCTCGATCTTCGGTAGGTTTTTTACGATATTGGAGACCAGAGGGAATTCGTGCGCGGTTTCGGGAAGCCAAAGTCGGCGCATATTTTCGACGACCTGTAGCGTGTGCGCGTCGACCGTGTAGATATGAAAGAGGTCATGCTGCATCTTGCCCATGATTTTGCCAAACTCGGGTAGATAGCGTCCGAGAATGCCATAGCGCGCCATGCGTCGGAGTTGAAACGTCACCTTGTTCGGCGAACGCAGCAGTTCCATAAAGAGGGTGACGCAGCGGATATCGGCACGGAATTCGTCGTCGATTAAGTGTCGATTGTCTCTGATGAGGCGAATAGTCGATGCGCGTACACCTTCAATCTGAGGGTTCTGTGCGCAGAGGACAAAGACTTCGATTAGCGCGAAAGGCGCGCGCGTGAAAACCTTCTCATCGATCACTTCTAGGTAATCGTTGCGAATTTGAAATCTGTTGTTTAACGGGGTGATGCGTTCGCGTTCTCCCGAGCGCAATATCACTTCATCAAAATGCTGGAGCAATAAATCGTTGAGTCCGCGCAGGGTGCCGACGGTGCGGTAGTAGCGTTGCATAAGTTTTTCAACGCCCAGACTCAATTCATCATCTTCATAGCCGAAGATCTTAGCGAGCTCTCGCTGCTTATCGAAAAGGAGTCGGTCCTCTCGTCTCCCCTCGAGCAGGTGGAGCCCATAGCGGACACGCCAAAGGAAATTTTGCCCCTTATCGATCAGTGACTGTTCCATCTTGCTTAGAAACCCGAGTTCGACAAGGTCGCTAAACGAGGACGCATTGAAGTGACGTTTCGCAACCCAGGCGATCGTTTGGATATCACGAAGCCCGCCCGGAGAAGTCTTCACATTGGGCTGCAAAGCATAATCGATATCGTGATATTTCTCGTGCCTAGCCAACTGTTCGTCCCATTTGGCACGCATAAACTTCTTGATTGGCCAGACGCGTTTCGAGGTCGTAGCGCTGTACATTTCGGCTTGCAGAGTTTCGGGTCCTATTAACGTGCGCGACTCCATCAAGGCAGTGGCGACGGTTATGTCGTTGCTGGCCTCTTGGACGCATTGCTTAATCGAGCGCACGCTCTGCCCGATTTCCAGTCCGATGTCCCAGAGTAGAGTGAGGAAACCGCTCACGGCGGCTGTCAATTTCTTATCAGGCGTCTTGCGAGTGAGCAAGAGGATATCAATATCGGAGTGCGGCGCGAGTTCGCCGCGACCGTAACCCCCCACGGCAACGAGTGAAAGCTCGACCTGGGGCCACGTCTGCTGCTCCCATGCGAGCATGAGTATTTGATCGACGGCCCAGGCGCGTCCGCGCACGATAGCTTCGATTTCAGCATTGTCCCGGAAACGTTGATCTAATAGTGCGCTTGCCGCGCTTAAGGCGTTCTTTAAGGGGATAACCGGAGAGGCGTGCTGATTTAGCTCAGCGCGCACGGCGGCAACGTCGAGTAGGCTCGTGTCCGCATCTGGACGGCTTAACGCGACTGAATCAACGTCGAGCGGTGCTGCTATGCTCATAGGGTGTCGTCGCTGCGAAGTGTGAAGACCTCAAATCCGGTTGCGGTGACCGCGAGCGTATGTTCCCACTGAGCCGACAGGCGTCGGTCCTTTGTAGTGACGGTCCAGCCGTCTGCGCGGGACAGTTTCGTGTGCCTCATGCCTGCATTGAACATTGGTTCGATCGTGAAAGTCATTCCTTCCTCGAGGACAAGCCCTGTGCCTGCGCGGCCGTAGTGCAAAACCTGCGGCTCCTCGTGGAAAATGCGCCCGATGCCGTGACCGCAGTATTCGCGCACTACCGAGTAGTGATTGCCTTCGCCATGCGCTTGGATAATAGCGCCTATGTCCCCGAGTGTGGTGCCGGGGCGCACAATTTCTATGCCCTTATACATGGCCTCTTGCGTCACGCGGATGAGTCGCTGAGCGTGTTCGGGGACCTCGCCAACACAAAACATTTTGCTCGTGTCGCCGTGGTAGCCGTCTTTGATCACGGTCACATCGATGTTGAGGATGTCGCCCGCTTTTAAGATTTTTTCGTCGCTAGGAATCCCGTGGCAGACGACATGATTAACCGAGGTGCAGACCGATTTAGGGAAGCCATTGTAGTTGAGAGGTGCAGGTATCGCCTTTTGCACCTCAACAATGTGCTGATGGCAGAGGCGATCGAGTTCTCCCGTGGTTACGCCCGGCACCACGAATGGTTCAATCATTTCGAGCACTTCGGCGGCGAGTTTGCCTGCTATGCGCATTTTGGCTATTTCATCTGCTGTCTTGATCTGAACTGTCATGCTTGTCTACTTTGTAATGAGTCGAGTCTGTGGTGAGTCTATTGTGCATTGCTGAAGTGGTTAGGAGCGAACGAGATTGTAATGCACCAAGGGTCTCAATACGACCCTCGGGCGAGGCGCTGTCGGGAGAAAACAGGGTTAAATCTTTAATCGAGAGCGGCTTTATGGTATAAAGCGCGGCGTTTTATGGATCGGTAGCGAGAGCGTAGACGAAACGTCGTTTAAGAACTCCTGCTTAGAATTTGTAAAAAGTATACAATTCAATAACTAATGTCGCACACTTATCGTCACGTCTGATCTGGGTGCCGCGCGGCTCTTGTGCGTTTTCACTGAAAACGTGCGCGTTGGGTGCATAACCTAACCTTGGAGGATTGTGCGGTTGATCGATGGGATAAGTGGAGGCCTAACCCGCTACAAAGGAAACTTATGTCAGTATCAATGAAAGATATGCTTCGTGCAGGCGTCCATTTCGGTCACCAAAGCCGTTATTGGAATCCAAAGATGGATCGGTTCATCTTCGGCGCACGCAACAAAATCCACATCATCAATCTCGAGCACACCGTTCCTGCAATGAACAAGGCGCTCGAAGAAATCAGCAATCTCGCTGAGAAGAATCGCAAAATCCTCTTCGTCGGCACCAAGCGTGCGGCCTCGAAAATCGTTGGCCAAGAAGCGGAGCGTGCGGGCATGCCATTCGTAAATCATCGCTGGCTCGGTGGAATGCTGACGAATTACAAGACCATTCGCGGTTCGATCAAGCGTCTAAAAGACCTTGAGACTCAGGAAGCCGTCGGCACCTTCGCTCGCCTAACTAAGAAAGAAGCGCTGATGCGCACGCGTGCGAAAGAGAAGCTTATCCGCAGCATCGGCGGTATTAAAGACATGGGCGGCTTGCCTGATGCACTTTTCGTTATCGACGTTGAGCACGAGCGCATCGCGGTGACTGAAGCAAACAACCTTCGCATCCCTGTTATTGGTGTTGTCGACACGAACAGCAACCCAGACGGCATCGATATCGTCATTCCAGGAAACGATGACGCCTTGCGCGCTATTCAGCTGTACGCAACGGCTGTTGCCGACGCTTGCATCGCAGGTAAGAAGCGCAACGGTGGCGCGGCGTCGAATAGCGAATTCGTCGAAATCGATGAAGAGATCGTCGCAGCGCCAGTAGCTGAGGCAGAAGCGGCACCTGTCGCTGCTGAAGAAGCACCTGCTGCTGAGGAAGCGCCTGCACCCGTAGCAGAAGAGACGCCTGCTGCAAGCTAATTGATCGAGGCGATTGCGGAAAGTCGTCCTGATCTAGAGTAGCGAAGATAAGGGGGCAGAGTGCCCCCTTTTTCTAAGGTGATCGCGTAAGGATCGCTTTTTAAAAACACCGAGGGACATTCTTGGCTTAAGCGCTTGGCGAAAGCGGCCGTCGAATAGTCCACGACAACTTCTTAAGAGCTAGCGCATCGCTGGCTCGCACCAATTACAGTAGAGGCAAAGCTCATGGCTAATATAACTGCGGCAATGGTAAAAGATCTGCGCGAGCGCACAGGTCTTGGCATGATGGATTGTAAGAAAGCGCTTTCTGAAGCGGATGGCGATATCGAAAAAGCGATCGACGATCTGCGTAAAGCGAGCGGGATGAAAGCGGCGAAAAAAGCGAGTCGCGTTGCTGCAGATGGTATTGTCGCAACCAAGGTTGCCTCAGACGGTAACTACGGCGTTATCATCGAAGTTAACAGCGAGACAGACTTCGTTGCGCGTGACGAGAGCTTCCTCGCTTTCGCTAACGATGCCTTAGAAGCCGCATTTGCTCACAATGAGGCTGACGTCCCTGCAATTCTCGCGTCGGGGCTCGAAGATCAGCGCGAAAAGCTTGTGCAAAAAATTGGTGAGAACATCAACATCCGTCGCATTGCGCGTCTTCAGTTCGCAGATGCAAACGAAGGAATTGTTGAAAGCTACGTGCACAGCAATAACCGTATCGCGGTGCTAATCTCGCTGCGCGGTGGCGATGAAGCATTAGCTAAAGACATCGCCATGCACATTGCGGCGGTCAATCCGATGGTTGTTCGGGCAGAAGATGTGCCGGAAGAAACGCTCGCCAAAGAATCTGAAATTTATTCGGCGCAGGCTCGAGAAAGTGGCAAGCCGGAGGAGATCATCGAGAAAATGATTAGTGGCCGACTGAAGAAGTTCGTCGCTGAGATCAGCTTGCTAGAGCAGCAGTTCGTTAAAGATCCAGAGACTACTATTTCGGACCTACTAAAAGCAGCAGGCGCAGATGTTGTCGACTTTGTTCGCTTTGAAGTAGGCGAAGGCATCGAAAAAGAAGAAGTCGATTTCGCTGCTGAGGTTGCTGCGCAAATCGCAGGATCAAACTAAGAGAGAAGAGTCGCCACTAAACTCAGGAGCATGTCATGCCAAAGCACGAACGAAAGTATAACCGCATACTCCTGAAGCTTAGTGGCGAGGCGCTCACCGGTGACGCGGAATTCGGTATTGATCCCAAGGTGTTAGACAGGATGGCCGTCGAAGTCGGGCAGCTAGTTGGCTTGGGTGTTCAGATCGGCATGGTCATCGGTGGCGGTAATCTTTTTCGCGGTGCTGCGCTGCACTCTGCGGGAATGGAGCGCGTAACTGGCGATCACATGGGGATGCTTGCGACCGTGATGAACGCTCTAGCAATGCGTGATGCGCTCGAAAGAGCGAGTATTCCGACCCGTGTGATGTCTGCTATTCCGATGAGCGGCGTAGTAGAACACTACGATCGCCGCACTGCGATTAGACACCTCAATGCCTCCGATGTTGTCATTTTCTCTGCCGGTACGGGTAACCCTTTCTTCACGACGGATTCTGCCGCATGCCTCCGAGGCATCGAAATAGATGCAGACCTAGTTCTCAAGGCGACGAAAGTCGACGGCGTCTACTCGGCAGATCCTGAGAAAGACCCTTCCGCTGTAAAGTACGATCACCTAACCTTCGATGAGGTTATTGAGAAGAAACTCGGTGTTATGGATATGACAGCCATCCTACTCAGTCGAGACCACGGCGTGCCAATCAAGGTGTTTAATATGAACCGCCCCGGCGCGCTCCTCGCCAACGTCTTAGGTGATGCAGACGGTACGCTGATCAACTAGAATTCAGAATCATAAAAGCACGCAATTAACGGACAAAATTATGATCGATGAAATTATTGCAGACGCAGACGAACGTATGCAAAAAAGCCTAGCGGCGCTGGATGAGGCCTTTAAACGAATCAGAACCGGGCGTGCCCACCCCAGCATTCTCGATTCGGTTATGGTTCCCTACTATGGCTCCGACACGCCGCTGAATCAGCTCGCAAATGTGAATGTGGAAGAGGGGCGTACGCTCATCGTGTCGCCTTGGGAAAAGCCGCTTATCGCAGATATTGAAAGAGCGATTATGAAATCTGACCTGGGCCTCAATCCGTCGAACAACGGCGACACTATTCGAGTGCCTATGCCCGCTCTGACAGAGGAGACGCGGCGCGAGTATACCAAACAGGCTAAGAACGAGGCCGAGAATGCGCGTATCGCCGTTCGAAATATTCGTCGTGATGCCAACTCAGACTTCAAAGACCTCGAGAAAGAGAAAGAGATAAGCGAAGACGAGCAGCGTCGTGCAGAGGACCTCGTTCAGAAGCTAACGGACAAAACGATAGCTGCCATCGAAGCGGCTTATCAAGTGAAAGAAGCCGACCTGCTATCGATTTGATACGCGTCGTGCTAATTCTAGGTCAAACTGCTCGGCTGGGAGCTAAAGTGGGTATACTGTTGTCCAACTGTATAGCCCGCTTTAGTTTAACGACTACGCCATGACCACAGCATCCTCTCAAGCCACCGGCGATCTGCCGCGGCATGTTGCCATCATAATGGATGGCAATAATCGCTGGGCGAAGTCGCGCCAACTTAAACCGCAAGAGGGCCACAGCCGAGGCGCTGAAGTAGCGCGTGAGATCGTGACTGCGTGTGTCGACCTGTCTATTCCCTACCTTACTCTCTTCGCGTTCAGTAGCGAGAACTGGCTTCGACCTCAGTCTGAGGTGCGTGCCCTTATGGCGCTTTTCCTGACGGTTCTAAGGCGCGATGAAATTACGCAGCTCCATGCCATGGGCGTCCGCATACGGTTTATTGGCAATCGTTCGAGCTTTTCATCAGCGCTTCAGAAAGGCATGGATGAAGTTGAAAGACGCACCGAGGCTAATCGAAAGACAACGGTTTTCGTCGCAGTGGACTACGGAGGTCGTTGGGATATCTCGCAGGCAGTCTCGTCACTCGTAGCCGGTCTACCATCAGGATCCGAGATAGCAGGCGCCATTACCCCTGAGACGCTGCATCGCCATACCAGCCTCGCAGAGGCGCCGGATCCAGATCTTTGCATCAGAACAGGTGGAGAGCGCAGGCTGAGTAATTTTTTACTTTGGCAATTAGCCTACACAGAGCTCTATTTCTGCGACACCTATTGGCCAGACTTTAGCACGACTGAGCTTCAGCTTGCCCTTGATGATTACGCGCGCCGACAGCGACGTTTTGGTGGGCAGAGCTCTTGCGAACACGGCAGTCGCGAGCAGCCTAAGACTAATGAGGTGTTAGCCGATGCTTAAGCAGCGCATAGCTACCGCACTCGTCTTGCTAATCGGTTTAATTGCTATGACTACCAGTCTGGGATTGGAGGCATTCGCTGCAATTACCGGCGCCTTGGTATTAATTGGTGCCTGGGAGTGGGCTGCCTTCGCTTCGCTGGGAGACAAGTCTCGTCTTGCCTTTGTTGGGACGCTGGCGTTGTCTATTGCGTTACTGTGGTTTGCCCTCGGAGTAGGCGGCGCGCCTGGCTATGACGCAAGTTTTGCCCTCGGTTTCTCGCTTCTAGGAGCCTTATTTTGGGTGCTGATGTTTGCTGCAATAGCCTCTTTTCCTCAGTCGACCGAGGCATGGAATGATAAATCTCGAATCTCAGTGATGGGTATGTTGTCGCTGCTCTGCACATGGGTGGGGCTGGTGACATTGAAAGCGTTATTACCAAACGGTGGACTGGTGATCATGTTGATCATAATGGTTGCGGCGGTTGATGTTGGCGCCTTTTTTACCGGCAAACTCTTTGGCAAGCGGAAATTAGCGCCAGCGTTAAGCCCCAATAAGACTTGGGAGGGCGTCTGGGGGGGAGTCACGCTCAACGTTGCCGTGTCGATTGTTTTCGCCATACTGCTCGACAGCTACGTTCAAGCGTTTGCGCTGATTGACTATGTGTTATTCGCAGCGCTCGCGCTTATCGTTGCTTTTTTTAGTGTCGTTGGTGATCTTGCCGAGAGTATGCTCAAGCGCAATAAAGAGCTCAAAGACAGCGGGTCGATTCTCCCGGGTCACGGCGGTTTACTCGACCGAATCGATGGACTGATGGCCGCAACACCGATCTGTGTCTCGGTTCTCATCCTTTTGCTTGGAGGCGTCTGAGATGATACTCAATGCTCTCGACCGCGATGCCTCGATTACGATACTTGGCTCTACGGGCTCGATCGGCGAAAGCACGCTCGCAGTCGCAAGAAAAATAGAAAATCTCTCAGTTTTTGCTTTAACAGCAAAGTCCAACGTAACGACGCTGCTTAGGCAATGCCTAGAGTTTAATCCGCGGTATGCTGTGCTAGTGGACACTCAAGGCGCGGATACCCTCGCAGAAGGGCTGCGTTCTGCCGGCTGTGAGACAAAGGTATTGGTTGGCCGCGAGGCGCTCGAGCAGGTTGCCTCCGATTCGCAGGTCGATATGGTCATGGCGGCGATTGTTGGAGCGGCGGGGCTTGCGGCTACGCTTGCGGCAGCGAAGTCTGGCAAACGACTGCTTCTCGCCAATAAAGAAGCGCTTGTGATGACGGGAGACATCCTCATGGACGCCGCTCGTCAGAATGGCTCCACTCTTCTGCCGATTGATAGCGAGCACAATGCGATCTTCCAGTGTCTGCCTACGGTTGCTGAGGGTATCGGTGCGTCACAGGTAAAATTCGTCGAAAAAATTGTTCTTACAGCTTCTGGCGGGCCGTTTCTCGATACGCCGCTAGACCAATTCGCGGCCATAACGCCAGCGCAGGCCTGCGCTCATCCAGTGTGGTCTATGGGGAGTAAAATATCGGTAGACTCCGCAACCATGATGAATAAAGGACTAGAGTTTATCGAGGCGTGCTTTCTCTTTAGTCTTCCCGCAGGCCAAGTCGAGGTGATTATTCACCCGCAGTCGATAATCCATTCGATGGTGCATTACAGTGATGGTTCTGTGCTCGCGCAAATGGCGAGTCCCGACATGCGCGTCCCCATTGCACACTGCATTGCCTGGCCGCAGCGAATCACGACTGAGGCGCCTAGGCTAGATTTAGCGTCTGCGAAAACCTTGGAATTTCGCGAACCCGATCTCGTGCGTTTTCGCTGTTTGTCTCTGGGGATCGAGGCCGCACGGGTGCGTGGCACTGCACCGGCATTGTTAAATGCAGCCAACGAAGAAGCCGTGAGCGCGTTTCTGGCTGGGCGTCTACGCTTTGACCGAATCGCCGAGATCAATGCCGATGTCATGGCACAAATACCTTGTGAACCCGCGGCTAGTCTCGATATCATCATTGACGCAGACTCGCGTGCAAGATTGCTCGCTAATTCACTGATAAATAATGGTTAATTTAACCGAACGCGACTGGCGCATGCGTCAGATGAGGCAGTAATGATCGAGAATGTAATCGAAATCACTACCAGCGTGCTGGCGTTACTAGTCACGCTCGGCATCTTGGTCACGGTACACGAGTTCGGCCATTTTTGGGTGGCGAGGCGCTGTGGCGTCAAAGTCCTAAAATTCTCTATCGGGTTTGGCAAGGCCGTCAAAACGTGGGTTGGAAAAGACGGCGTAGAATACGTTATCGCCCCGATTCCACTTGGTGGCTATGTCCGTATGCTCGGGCAGGAAGATACATCGGTGGCAGACGCCGACGCCGTTCCCGCGGAGGAACGAGAAAAGTCCTTTGCGTCGAAGAGCGTATGGCAACGCATGGCAATCTCCGCTGCCGGTCCGGCTGCCAATTTTTTACTCGCCATCGTAATTTTTTGGGTAATCAATATCACTTTTGGCACATCGGGCGTCGCACCCGTCATAAGCTCGGTAACCGAAGGCTCAGTGGCGGAGCGCGCGGGCCTTGAGCCAGGTGATGAAATTATCGCGATCGATGGGGAGCCAACGCTGATCTGGCAACAGGTTGCCCTTCAGCTGGTCGGCCGCATGGGAGAAAGTGGCAGCGTTACCTTTTCGGTGAGAGGGCCTGCGTCGGCAGCCGCGCGCGATGTTAATGTTCCCATACTCAGCTTCATGGCTGACTCGACCGATCCGAGACCGCTCAAAACTCTGGGCATCACACAAATAGACATCCCCGCGGTCATTGATAAGTTGGTTGAAGGCGGAGCGGGTGAGCAGGCGGGTCTTTTGGCCGGCGACAGAATAGTCCGTGTCGCAGGGCAGAGGATCGATGGCTGGACCCAATGGGTCGAAATAATCAGAGCGAGTCCGGAACTCGAACTCGATGTAGAGGTCGAACGGGGTGATCAATTCGTCGAGTTACGCGTTACCCCAGCGCTTTCTGAGCTTGCCGATGGAAGCCGAATTGGCATTATCGGCGCTTATGTACAGCAAGTGGACTACGATCAGCTCGTTCCGCGGGAGATGCGGCGTGAAGTAAAGTACAATGCGGTCTCAGCCATCGTACCGGCCATCACCGAAACCTATGAAAAATCGGTGTTTGTGCTTGTTTCGATCAAGAAAATGATCGTTGGCCTGATATCAGTTAAGAACATTAATGGGCCGATTACGATCGCTCAGGTTGCGGGAGAGACCGCCTCCTATGGTCTAAACGTTTACCTCGGGTTTTTAGCGCTTCTCAGCATTTCGCTAGGCGTTATGAATCTAATGCCTATACCCATCTTGGATGGGGGGCACATTTTGTACAATCTGATTGAGATCGTCACGCGTCGACCCGTGCCGGAGAAGGTGCAGGCTTTCGGATTGCAAATTGGACTATTACTGATCTCGGGCATCATGATGTTGGCCGTTTATAACGATGTAGCCCGTTTACTTTAGGGGTCGGAGCTCCCTTACCTAAAGTTGAGTTGATGGGGCTAAGAATAAGATTGCACTGCTACAACGTAAATTGTGGCCTGCGCGGGCGTGTAGACGTTCCTCAAATGAATAATCCGAGAAAGCATTACGCATGAAGAAACTGCTCTGTTGTTTCCTATTAGCCTTTGGCTTCGCAAGCCCGCTCCACGCGCAAAATTTCATAGTTGCCGACATCATTGTCGATGGCTATCAGCGTATTTCGCCCGGGATTATTTACAATTTGTTGCCAGTCGGCATTGGCGATGAGGTCAATGCGCTGACCTCTGCTCAAATAATTCGCGAACTCTCTCGGTCGGAATATTTTGATGAGATCGAAGTGTCTCGTGAGGGTAATATCCTCGTCGTGACTGTCTTAGAGCGCCCCTCGGTTGCCGAGATTACCATCGAGGGAAACAGCGTACTCAAAACGGAAGACATCATTGAGAACATGGCCTCGGCAGACATCGCAGAGGGTCAAATTTTTACGCGCGCCGCGCTAGAGGTCATTCGGCAAGGTATACAAGATGTCTACTCTTCAAGAGGTCGCTACGGCGCTGCTGTCGAAATTGAAGTCGAAGAACTCCCCCGAAATCGGGTGAGTATCAAGTTGGATATCAATGAGGGCGAAGAGTCGCGTATTCGTCATATCAATATCGTGGGTAATGACTCCTATGCCGAAGAAGATTTACTGCGCCTATTTGAGCTTGGTACGAAACCGTTCTATTTAATTATGAGTCGCAGGGATCGGTATTCTCGCGAGCAATTGTCGGGAGATCTTGAACGCTTAGAGTCTTTTTACCTTGATAACGGCTATGTTGAATTTAGTATCGATTCTACGCCTATCGCGATTACACCGGATCGAAAAGAAGTCTATATCACAATCAATATTTCCGAGGGCAAGCAGTACGCGGTTCGCAATGTCGAACTCGCTGGTGATCTGGTCGACGCTGAAGACTTGTTGCGCGCGGCACTGTTTGTCCGCTCTGGGCAAATCTATTCGCAGGGGTTGGTGACCGGCACTGAAGAGATCATGGTGCAATTTCTGGGGAATCTCGGGTATGCATTTGCCGAAGCCACAGGCGTGCCGGAGGTCAATGATGACGAACAAACGGTAGACGTTACCTTTTTCATCGAGCCGGGTAATCGAACCTACGTCAATCGAATTAGCTTTGCCGGTAATGTATCGACGGCCGACGATGTGTTGAGGCGCGAGATGCGCCAGCTCGAGAGCGCCCCGGCGTCGAGTCTACAAATAGAGCAATCTAAAGTTCGTCTGGAGCGACTCGGTTATTTCGAATCGGTCGAGGTCGACACAACCGAGGTGGCCGGGGTCGAAGATCAGATTGATGTTAACTACGACGTTGTGGAACAGAATTTCGGCGCGGTGAGTTTCCAAGTGGGCACCGGCGGCGGCGGTAACTTTTTCATCAGCTCGAGTCTGCAGGCGCAAAACTTTTTGGGAACGGGGCGAACTATCGGTGTTGGCGTAAATAAAAGCCGGTTTCAGCAAGGGCTTAACTTCCAGTACGTTGATCCCTATTTCACGCCTGATGGTGTGAGTCGTGGATTTAATATTTTCGCACAGAAAATGGAATCGCCGTTTAACGTATCTGCGTTCAATACTAGCTCCTACGGCGGCTCGGCAAGCTTTAGCTACCCGCTAAGTGAAATCGAGATGCTCGGCTTCGACCTAGGCTTCACACACACAGAACTGAGCGCCGGCATTGGCTCTGTACAAGAAATCATGGCGAGTCCGACGCTTTTCGAAGGGGTAGATAAATACATCATCACGCCTGCCAACGGCAACGCATTCGATGGACCTGTCGTCGACTCGGTGCTCGGCAACGTGGCAGACCTGACGCCGCAGCAGCTGCGCAGCCCCACTGAGAAAGGGTTCGTCGACAAGTTTGGTGACGAATTCGATAACTTTACAATAACCGGCAATTATTTTCGCAATACGCTGAATCGCGGCCAGCTCCCGAACGCCGGTTTTTTGCACAGCTTAGGTCTCGAGGTCACGCTTCCTGGGTCGGATCTTGAATATGCGAGAATCAATTATAACGGGCAGTTTTACTGGCCCATCTCGCAGAACCGAGAATGGGTTGTCTCGCTGCGTACCAACCTCGGCTACGGTATTGGCTACGGTGAAACCGATGAGCTTCCGTTCTTCAATAATTTCTTTGCAGGCGGGCTGAGCGCCGCAGGTGTGTTGCGCGGATTCGAAGAGAATAGCCTCGGTCCAGAAAGTACCCCGGGTGCCAGATACCTGACCCAAGGTGGCATCAGCTTGCTGAAGGATGAAGAGGGCAACATTGTCAAAAGAGAAGATGGTTCTGCCGCCGGAGTTAGCAACGAATTTGGCTACAGCACATCGCCGGTGTTTGACGCTAACGGCAACCAACTATTCGATGAGAATGGCAATCCAGAGGTAGCGCTTGCGGTCGAAAATTTCTTTCTGGATAGGGATTTCGACAGCTTTGGTGGTAACATATTGGCAACAGCCACGCTGGAACTCCTGTTCCCGCTACCATTCGTAGAGGACAGGAGCAGGGTACGTTCAGCGTTCTTTATCGATGCCGGAAACGTTTTCTCTTCTAGTTGCTCCGAAAGGCGGCGGCTATCGAAAAACTGTTCGGATTTTGACCTGGCTGAGATTCGCTACTCGGTGGGTGTTAGCGTGACGTATCTGTCGCCCTTCGGGCCGTTAACCTTCTATCTCGCCCAACCCTTTGGAAAAGACGGTGACGATACGAGGACGTTCGACTTTACGGTAGGCCAAGGTTTTTAAGGAAAGAATTTTAGACATCGGGGAATTCGCCGATAAATCATCAACCGAGCAGAGCCGCATTGCCCGTCTCGCTTAAACAAGTTTAGTTAGATTTGGAGAACACAAGTGAAAACATTGAAGACTTTAATTGCTGCATTGTGCTTGGTCACTGCATCACAGGCGACGTTCGCGCAAGACACCAAAATTGGTGTTCTCAATGCATTGCAAGCGCTGTTTAACTCTGACGCGGCGCGAATAGTGCAGGAAGAGCTGGAGCAGGAGTTTAGTGCGGATGAAGCGCGGGCACAGGAGCTATCCGAACAGCTGACAGCTCTAAGTGAGAAGTTCCAACAGGACGAGGCAGTGATGACACAGGAAGAAATTCGTCGAATGAATTCGAATGCGCAAGACCTGCAGGTTCAGCTTCAGCTCATTCAGGAACGTGTTCAGAAGGCGCTGCAAGAAAAGAATCAGCAGTTTCTACAAAGCATGCAGGGTACTCTGGCAGAGGCAGTGTCTGACGTCGTTGCAGAGGGCGGCTATGACCTGATCCTCAACGTCGACAGTGCTCCTTATTTCGCGCCAGTACTCGATATCACCGCAAAGGTTACGGCGAAATTAAACCAGAACAGCGCGGCAGCTAACTAGAGACTCGCGACCGCTTCAAACACGCCGACTCGCGAATTCTTTTTGAGTATAGAGCGTTATACCTAAGGAGAGGGGCCTTGCCGCAAGCTAAGCAATACAGACTTGCTGAAATCGCCGAACTTCTTGGGGCGAAGTTGGAGGGAGATGGGGAAGTAATCATCTCCAGTTTGTCGCCATTAAATTCGGCTGGCCAAGGCCAGCTGAGTTTTCTCAGCAATCCCGTCTATGCCCCCCAGCTAAAAAGCTGTCAGGCAAGTGCCGTGATTCTTGCCGAAAAATCAGCCGATGCCTTCGCAGGCAATCGGCTTATCTCTGACAACCCTTACGTAACCTTCGCTTACGCAACGCAGCTATTTGCGCGAGAAGAGTCACCCGAAGCTCACATCCATCCATCGGCAGTCATTTCCGAGTCGGCGACGCTCGCCTGCGATGTGAGTATTGAGGCCAATGCGGTTATCGGCGATGGGGTGACGATTGGTAAGGGAACGTCGATTGGCGCTGGAACCACTATCGGGCGCGACTGCCAAATTGGCGAGAATGTGCGAATCCACCCCAACGTCGTGCTCTACCATGAGGTGACGCTTGGCGATCGCGTGATCATTCATTCAGCAAGTGTTATCGGAGCCGATGGCTTCGGATTTGCGTTCGATGGAGAGCGTTCCGTAAAGATCGCTCAGCTCGGCGGCGTGCGTATCGGTTGCGATGTTGAGATCGGTGCTGCGTCAACGATTGACCGCGGAGCAATGTTAGACACGATCATTGGCGAGGGTGTAAAGATCGACAATCACGTGCAGATCGGACACAACTGCGTCATCGGCAAGCATACAATTATTTGCGGCTGCGCCGCCCTTGCAGGCAGTGTAACTGTTGGGGAGTACTGTGTCTTTGGCGGCGGATCAGGCGCCGTGGGCCATATTACTGTTGCCGATCGAGTGCAAGTGAGTGCGATGGCGCTGCTAAGTAAATCCGTGACCGAAGCGGGGATGATTTCATCCGGTACGCTCGCATCACCCACGCCGGAGTGGAAACGCAACGCACTGCGCTTCCAGCAGTTGGATAGCATCGCCAAGCGTCTCAAGGAGCTCGAGCGCAAGGCTGACTAATCACCGTTACCTAATAACATCATAACTATCGAGATCGAGATGCTTTTAGACATTAATGAGATTAAAGAGTATTTGCCCCAACGTTACCCGTTCTTGCTTGTTGATAGGGTACTTGAGATGGAGCTTGGCAAATCTATCGTTGCCTATAAGAACGTCACTAATAACGAGCCGTTCTTCGAAGGTCATTTCCCCGAAAATCCGATTATGCCGGGCGTGCTTATTATTGAAGCGATTGCTCAGGCGGCTGGCATTCTTGGTTTTAAAACACAAGAAAAAAAGCCTAAGGATGGGTTTTTATATTATTTTGTTGGAGCCGATGATTTGCGGCTCCGGCGACCGGTTGTGCCGGGCGATCAGTTAATTCTCAAAGCTGAGGTGATCACGAATCGCCGGGGGATCTACAAGTTTCAAGGCACCGCGTTTGTTGGCGATGAGCTCGCTGCCTCGATGACAATAATGTGTGCTGAGAGGAAAGTGAATGTCGATTGATCCCAGTTCTCGGATCGATCCGAGTGCGGTAATAGAAGAGGGAGTCACAATAGGCCCTTGGTGCATAGTCGGTCCCAATGTATTTATTGGCGCCGGCAGTGTTGTCGAGTCGCATGTGGTAATCCGAAGCCATACTCGTATAGGAAAGAATAATCGCTTCTTTCAATTCGCCTCTGTGGGAGAGGACCCCTCGGATAAGAAATTTGAAGGTGAGGAAGCGTGGCTTGAGATTGGCGATAATAACGTCTTTCGTGAAGGGGTTACTCTGCATAGGGGTACCGGCTTCGGCGGCGGGCTAACGAAAATCGGCAGCGATAATTTACTCATGCCCTATGTCCATATTGCCCATGATTGCATTGTTGGCAACAACACTGTGTTTGCCAACAATGCAGGATTGTCGGGGCATGTTGAGGTAGACGACTGGGCCATTCTTGGCGGTTACGCCGGCGTTAATCAATTCGTTAAAATTGGCGCCCACGCGATGATTGGAGGCGTCACACACGTTGGACAGGATGTTCCTGCCTACATGCTCGTCAGCGGACAGCCGGCCGCAGTTCGTAGCGTAAATACGGTAGGGCTAAGTCGACGTGGCTTTAGTGACGATGCGATTAAAGACCTTCGTACTGCATTTAAAATTTTGTATCGCAGGGGGTTGAGTCTCAAGGAAGCCCTTGAGGAACTCCGCGCGATGGCGACCCGTTGCCCTGAAGTTCTGCCTCTTATTGCTTCGATCGAATCTTCAACCAAGGGTATACAACGCTAAGAGAGCGGGAGGCGTTATGCCTAAATGTTTCGGTATAGTCGCCGGTGAAAAATCTGGAGACATACTTGGCGCCGGACTCATCAAAAGCTTGAAAATACGCTTTCCCGATGCACAATTTGTCGGCGTTGGCGGTCCCGAGATGCTAAGCGAGGGCTGTGAGAGCATCACAGCGATGGACCGCCTCGCAGTGATGGGGTTCGTGGAGCCGCTTGGCAGACTCCCTGAGCTATTCCGACTGAAAAAAGCATTGCGAGATCTCATGGTCGAGCGCAACGTCGATGCATTTATTGGAATCGATTCGCCGGACTTCAATCTCCGACTCGCGAGCGAGCTCAATGCCCGCGGCATAAGAACGGTTCATTACGTGAGTCCGAGTGTCTGGGCTTACCGCAAAAAACGCATTCATAAAATTGCCCGCGCTGTAGACTTGATGCTGACTCTCTTTCCCTTCGAGACGGAGATCTATGACGAGCATGGTGTTCCGGTATGCTGCGTTGGTCACCCGCTGGCAGACAGGCTTGCGAGTTCAGATGAACTAGCGAGACTCGCGCGTCAGCAGTTTGATTTAGACCCGTCTGACAGAGTCGTCGCGCTACTCCCCGGCAGTCGCGGTGGCGAAATCTCTCGCCTCGGACCCGTTTTCCTCGCCAGTGCGGTCGCATCACTGGCGCTCGATCCAGCGCTACGCTTTTTGATACCCGCAAGTGGGCCTGAGTCGCGTGCGCGTCTTGAGGCGTTGCTGCGCAGCAATGGATTGGTCGACGGAACTCCATTCAAGCTAGTCGACGATTCGCAGCTTGCGATGCGAGCGGCAGATCTCGTGGTATTGGCATCGGGCACTGCAACGCTTGAGGCGATGTTGCTGCGGCGGCCGATGGTGGTTGGCTATAAGCTAGCACCGGTAACGCACTTCATCGCTTCGCGATTGGTGAAAATTCCCTTTGTCGCTTTGCCTAACCTGCTCGCTGGCACACGCCTCGTGCCGGAGTATATTCAGCATGACCTTACTGAGGAGGTCTTGGTGTCGGAGATAATGTCTTTTTTTTCAGGGGCCGACGACACTTCGCAGATGTTGGCGGCATTCGACCAGATTCACGCGTCAATTCGCTTGAACGCCTCGGAGCGAGCAGCTGACGCGATAGCCGGAATTATCGCCTGATGGTGTTAGAGCCTTGGGAGAATATTGCGGTTGCGCCCGAAAAAGCTGCCGGTTGCGATGAAGCAGGCAGAGGTCCGCTAGCAGGCAACGTGATCGCTGCTGCGGTTATTCTAGACCCGCGAAAGCCAATCACAGGGTTAGCCGATTCGAAGAAACTCAGTCACAAACAAAGAGAGTCACTTTATGAAACCATACTGAGTAAGGCGCTTGGCGTTGGAATAGGTAGCGCATCGCCTCAAGAAATTGACGAAATCAATATTCTACAAGCAAGCCTTCTGGCAATGACTCGCGCCGTTGAGTCTCTGCCTACCAAGCCTGAGTTCGTTTTTGTCGATGGCAATCGATGCCCGCGCTGGTCTTTCCCAAGCCTTGCCGTGGTCAAAGGAGATGCCAAAGTAGCGAGTATTTCTGCAGCATCAATTGTGGCTAAAGTCGTGCGTGACCGCGAATTACTCCTTCTGGACGAGCAGTATCCAGGCTACGGCTTTGCCCAACACAAGGGCTATCCGACGGCGGCTCATTTCGCTGCGCTTGAGAGCCTCGGAGCCACGCCTGTGCATAGATTAAGTTTCGCGCCAGTTGCCGCGAGAGTGAAGCGCGGCTGAGGAATTTTGATCGCCCCGTGGGCCTGCTAAAGCCGCTAAACTTTTAGGTGCGAACGCGGTATATTAAATGCCAGCTTTAGTTCGCCCCACCGCGATCAGATGCGCGAATAGTTATCGTCGCAACAACCGAAACGGACCCAATGACTGAGTCACAAGACCAAGCTCCAGTTGCAAGCGAGTCTTCGCCAGATTTTGTACACCTGCGACTGCATACCGAGTTTTCAATAGTCGATGGACTTGTCCGGATAGAACCGCTGCTTGCGCGTGCACGCGAATTAAACATGCCAGCAATTGCAGTAACAGACCTTGCAAACATGTTCGGCCTGATCAAATTCTACAGTGGCGCAATAAAAGAGGGCATCAAGCCCGTTTGCGGCTGCGATGTCGTGGTAAGAGGTGAAGAGGGTGCCGCGGACACTCGGCTACTGCTGCTGGCCAAAGACCGCGAAGGCTATCTGAATCTCTCCAAACTAATCTCGCTTATCTACACCGACAATCCTAATCGCAGCGATGCAAGCCTCCGGCTAGATCAGCTGGGGGCTTTCAGTGGTGGCGTGATTGCATTATCTGGCGGTCAGTTTAGCGATATCGGTGCGGCACTTCTAGAGGGTGATCAAGCGAGGGCCGCAGCCTATCTGTCTCGCTGGCGATCGCTCTTCCCAGAGTCGTTCTACTTAGAGCTTCAGAGAGTTGGGCGCGAGAGAGAAGAAGACTATATCGACGCCGCACTTGATCTTGCCGCAGCGACGAGAACACCTGTTGTTGCGACCAATGATGTTCGCTTTCTCGAACAGGATGATTTCGATGCGCATGAGGTGAGAGTCTGTATAAACGACAGGCGCACACTAGATGATCCGCGCCGATCGCGTGAGTATACCGACCAGCAATATTTGAAAGAGCCGGCTGAGATGTTGGCGCTATTTCATGATATTCCTACCGCATTGGAAAACAGCGTCGAAATCGCCAAGCGGTGCAATTTATCGCTAGATCTTGGCACGCCACGGTTACCGAATTACCCGGTCCCCGAAGGGCTGACCATGGAGGAATTCTTTTCTCAAATTAGCGTCGACGGATTGAAGCGGCGGCTGATTAGTCTCTACGGCGAGGGCTATGCTGAGCAGGAGGGCATCGATCGCTATTGGGAGCGACTCGATTTCGAGCTAAAAATTATTAATCAGATGGGCTTTGCCGGTTACTTCCTCATCGTGATGGAGTTCATCCAATGGTCTAAGGATAACGGCATTCCTGTTGGGCCCGGTCGCGGCTCCGGTGCAGGCTCGATTGTGGCCTATGCCCTAAAAATTACAGACCTAGACCCGCTTAAATATGATCTTCTCTTCGAGCGATTTTTGAATCCAGAACGGGTTTCGATGCCTGATTTTGACGTCGATTTCTGCATGGAGGGGCGTGATCGTGTGATCCAGCACGTCGCCGAGTTGTATGGTAAAGAGGCTGTGTCTCAGATCATTACGTTCGGGACGCTTGCAGCAAAAGCGGTGGTGAGAGACGTCGCGAGAGTGCAAGGCAAGCCCTATGCGTTGGCTGACAAACTTAGCAAACTCATTCCTTTCGAGCCGGGCATGACGCTGACTAAAGCGTTCGAAGAAGAGCCCGAGTTGGGTGCGTTCGTCGACTCCGACGAAGAGGCGCAGGAAATTATCGAAATGGCCTTCAAGCTCGAAGGCATCACTCGCAATGTCGGCAAGCATGCAGGCGGTGTTGTCATAGCGCCAACTAAGCTCACTGATTTCACGCCGCTCTATACCGACGAAGCAGGGCAAGGACTCGTCACACAGTTCGATAAGAATGACGTTGAAACAGCGGGGCTTGTGAAGTTCGACTTCTTAGGGCTGCGCACTCTTACAATCATCGATTGGGCGGTGAAAATGATCAACGAGCGCCGGGACGAAGGCGCTCCTGAGCTCAATATCGATCATCTCGAACTGAACGATGAGCGCGTCTACAAGCTTCTCCAAAGCGGAGAGACAACGGCGATTTTTCAGCTTGAATCTCGGGGCATGAAGGAGCTTATCAAGAAGCAGGTGCCCAACTGCTTTGAAGACATTATCGCTCTCGTCGCGCTGTTTCGTCCTGGGCCTTTGCAATCGGGCATGGTTGACGATTTTATCGACAGAAAGCACGGCCGCACGAAAGTCGTGTACCCGCATCCAGAACTCGCACCCGTCTTGTCTAACACCTATGGCGTTATTCTTTACCAAGAGCAGGTGATGCAAATTGCCCAAGTGCTTGGTAATTACACGCTTGGCGGCGCCGATATTCTGCGCAAAGCGATGGGTAAGAAAAACCCAGATGAGATGGCAAAGCAGCGCAGCTTGTTTACCGAGGGGGCGATTAAAAGAGGTATTGACGCCGATCTTGCTGAATCCATATTCGATCTTATGGAGAAATTCGCCGGCTATGGATTTAACAAGTCTCACTCTGCCGCCTACGCCTTGGTTTCGTATCAGACCGCTTGGTTAAAAACTCATTACCCTTCGTATTTTATGGCAGCAGTCTTGTCTGCCGATATGCAGAATACCGACAAAGTTGTCACACTCATCGATGAATGCCGAGCGATGGGACTTAAAATTGTGCCGCCCGATATCAATAAAGGGCAGTTCAATTTCACCGTCAATGAGGCGGATGAGATTGTTTATGGCCTCGGAGCGATCAAAGGGTTGGGCGAGGGACCCGTCGGCGGGATACTCAAAGCGCGAGAAGACGGGCCTTTTACGAACATGCTCGAACTCTGTCAGCGCGTCGACTCGCAGCAGCTCAATCGAAGAACATTAGAGGCAATGGTTAAAGCGGGCGCTCTAGACAGTCTGGTCGAAGGCGTGCCCGATAGCGCGAGGGCGAAGCTCACCGAGCTCTTGCCGCAGGCGATGAAAGCGGCTGAGCAGGCAAATAAAAATGCGGCGGCGGGTGTTGCCGATATGTTTGGCGAGATCGCCCCGGAGGGTACGACGGCCAGTGAGCTGTCGTCCGAGACATCGAAGATTAAGCCGTGGGCTGAGCAGGAAAGGCTCAAAGCCGAGAAAGAGACGCTGGGTCTCTACTTGTCTGGACACCCAATCGACGAATACTTAAGCGAGCTTTCGCACCTCACAAGAGACAGGCTTGCGAATCTGCGTCCGGAGCGCGCCCCTCAGCCCGTCGCAGGTTTGCTCATCGATGTGAGAACCATGCGCAACAAAGCCGGCGACACGGTGGCTTTCCTCACTCTGGATGACCGAAGCGGACGCTTCGAGATTCGCCTCTTTGCGAAAGAGTACGAGCGTTTTCGCGACATCCTGCAAAAAGATCAGATTGTGATCGTGGACTGTACCGTGAGCATGGATGACTACAGCGGCGGTATGCAAGGGCGTGGTAAAGAGGTCATGACGCTCGAGCAGGCGCGGCAGCGACGCGCCCGCAGCATAACGCTAAGCCTACGTAGCGATGCGCTCGCAGAGGGCTTTAGTGAGCATCTTGCACAGGTGCTCGAGTCGTATCGACTCGATTCCGGCGCTCAGCCACAGTCTGCGACCGCAAAATTGGCGGCCACTGCGTCATACACGGACGATAGGCAGGAGGGAAGTTTGGGCTGCGGTATTACGATCAGTTATCAGCGTGAGGCGGCGAAGGGGTGTATAATGCTATCCGATGAGTGGCGCGTCGCGCCATCTAATGAATTGGTTCAGCGCCTGCGAAGCGAATACGGGCGCGCGAACGTAGTCGTAGACTACTGATTATAGAGAGTGAGTCAAATAGGACATGGATCCAAACTACCTAGATTTCGAGCAGCCCATCGCAGAATTGGAAGCCAAGATAAGCGAATTGCGCTTGGTCGGCAGTGACAACGACTTAAATATCGGCGAGGAGATTCATAACCTCCGCGCGAAAAGCACCAAACTCACCGAAAAAATCTACGCGAATTTGAGTTCATGGCAGGTGTCTCAGGTCGCTCGCCACCCACAAAGGCCCTACACACTCGATTATATTGAGCATATTTTTACCGATTTCGACGAACTCCATGGTGATCGCTATTTCGCCGACGATCAGGCGCTTATTGGCGGGCTAGCCAAAATCGATGGGCGCCCCTGCGTTGTGATGGGGCATCAGAAAGGCCGGGGGACGAAGGCGAAGGTCAAACACAATTTCGGCATGCCGCGCCCCGAGGGCTACCGCAAGGCGCGTCGACTCGTCGAGCTTGGCGAGAGATACAACCTTCCCGTGTTGAGCTTCATCGATACCCCTGGTGCCTACCCCGGAATCGATGCCGAGGAGCGGGGCATTAACGAAGCCATTGCGGTCAATATGGCGATGATGTCGCGGGTTAGGACGCCGCTGATAGCGACAGTAACCGGCGAAGCCAACTCTGGCGGTGCGATTGCGATCGGCGTTTCGGATCAGCTGAACATGCTGCAGTATTCGACCTACACAGTTATCACGCCCGAAGGCTGCGCAACGATCCTCTGGAAGTCCTCGGAGTATGCGTCGGCTGCGGCCGAGGCGATGGGGGTGACTTCGGCGCGCCTCGAAGAGCTTGGTATTGTCGATCAGACCATTGCAGAACCATTGGGGGGTGCGCATCGGGACGTCGCCGCGACCGCCGAGAACATCAAGGTCTCGCTCTTGGAGCAAATGGATCGGCTAGGTGCCACCGATACTGACGCGCTCATCGAGCGACGCTATAAGCGTTTAATGAGCTATGGCCTCAGCGCCTAAAAATTCCTCTCGCGATGCCGCAGCGGTGCAGGCTGAATCTGCGCTGCTCAGCGCACTAAGGCGCGCAGTCTGTTTCGAACCAAGCGCCTCCTCAGGTTTGCCGGACGGCAGCCAATCTGCCTCGCTCCCATCTAGTATTCTAGTGGGACTGAGCGGCGGCTTAGATTCTTCGCTACTGCTGAGATTGCTCTGTGATCTTAGGGACTGTGGCGATCTCGAAGTGCCGCTTAGAGCCATACACGTCAACCATGGGTTGCAAGCCGACGCAAATCAATGGCAGTCCCACTGCGAATCTGTTTGTGCAGAGTGGGAGGTCGATCTACGGGTGTGCAATGTCGATTGTGTGGTCAGCGGCGCGAGCGCAGCGCTCGAGGGGGTTGAGTTACCCCAGGCCAGCGAGGATGCCGCTCGGCGTGCTCGCTACCAGGCCTTTGAGGACGTACTGGGCGACCGCGAATGTCTGGCCCTCGGCCATCATCAAGACGATCAGCTCGAAACCTTGCTTCTGCGACTAGCTCGCGGGGCGGGCGCTGACGGTCTTGCAGGAATGCCGGCGACACGCGTGTTGGGTGTTGGTTCACTTGTTCGTCCTTGGCTAGGGATTCCTAGACGCATCCTTGAGCAGGTGGCACAAGAGCGCAGACTCGTCTTTATCGAAGATCCTTCGAATCGAAATACTCGCTATGACCGCAACCTTCTCAGGGCGCAGGTGTTGCCGCTGGTGGAGAGCCGCTGGCCACAGTACCGGCAGAGTTGGGGAAAATCCCAGACGCTGCTGCGTGAGTCTTTCACGCTCAACGAGAACCTTGCGGACATAGACCTGCAGTCGTGTCAGATAGAGGGGTCTGGGCGACTGCGACTCTCTGAGCTTGCAGTGCTCTCAAGTCCGAGGCGACGCAATTTGCTGCGGCACTGGCTTCTGCGCCTAGGCTGCGTCACACCGAGTTGGAACCTGCTGAGCAGGCTGGACGTTGAGGTCTGTGCAAGAGCCGATCAGGGCGCTCGATGGCACTGTGGTGCCTACAGTCTCTATCGTTACAAAGGGCAGCTCGTCGCAGTTCTCGAAGACAGGTTTAGGCCGCAGCCTTTGGCAGGCGCCTGCTCAGCCACTGCGAGCACAGGAGTCATCGAGCTGCCTGACAACGGCAAGCTTGTGTTGGCTTCAGACGGCGATACGTCGCGGATGATTGCCTCCCTGCAGGTGCGTTACCGCCAAGGGGGAGAGCATCTCTCTCTGCTCGGACGACCCTCGAAGTCGCTGAAGAAACTCCTCAACGAAGAGGGCGTTTCGCCCTGGCTTCGTGAACGTTTGCCGTTGGTGTTTTATGCAGACGAATTGATTTGGGTCGCCGGCCTTGGCTATTGTGAAAGCGCGGCTGCAAAAGCTGCCGCTCGCGGCGATTGCGGCCTTCCAAGGGTGACGTTTAGCTGGGAGCCTCCGGCCCTTGAGCTCGGCCAATAAAACAATTCTCGATTGTGAGTCTCAGACGTTTCTGGTACGCTATAACTCCATCTGCTTGGGTTAGTCCAACGCCTAATCCAACTCTCTTTGATGGGGCTCCAATGACAAAATATATCTTCATTACCGGTGGTGTTGTCTCATCACTGGGCAAAGGCATTACCGCCGCTTCGCTCGCCGCCGTTCTTGAGGCGCGCGGTCTCAACATCACAATGCTTAAGCTCGACCCCTACATCAACGTAGACCCCGGGACTATGAGTCCTTTCCAGCACGGGGAAGTTTTTGTCACCGAAGATGGAGCTGAGACGGATTTAGATCTAGGTCACTACGAGCGTTTTATCCGTACGACCATGCTCAAGAAAAACAACTTCACCACCGGCAAAGTCTACGAAGAAGTACTGAAAAGAGAGCGGCGAGGTGACTATCTTGGCGCTACGATTCAGGTGATACCGCATATCACTGACGAAATTAAGCGCCGCGTTGTGCTCGGCGCAGGTGATGCCGATGTAGCGCTGGTCGAAATAGGTGGTACCGTCGGTGACATAGAATCCCAGCCTTTCCTCGAAGCCGTGCGACAGATGCGAGTCGAGCTCGGATCGGAACGCGCGCTGTTTATGCACCTAACCCTCGTCCCCTATATTAGTACGGCGGGCGAGACCAAAACTAAGCCCACGCAGCATTCGGTAAAAGAGCTAAGGTCTATCGGTATACAGCCTGATATTCTTATCTGCCGCTCTGATCTTGAGATAGATGAGTCGGCGCGTAAAAAAATTGCACTGTTTACCAATGTCGAGTTGCCGGCAGTTGTCTCTTTGCCCGATTCGGATTCCATCTACCGCATTCCTTCGATCCTCGGCGCCGCGGGTCTCGACGATATCGTTGTTAAAAAATTCCACCTCGACTGCCCGCCTGCCGATCTGTCGGAATGGGACGAGGTAGTTGATGCAGATTTACATCCCGAGCGCGAAGTTAACCTCGCGATGGTCGGTAAATATATGGAGCTGCTCGATGCCTATAAATCGCTTAACGAGGCGATTACGCACGCTGGCATCAAGACACGGACTAAAGTGAACGTCACCTATATTGATTCCGCCGATGTTCTCGATAAAGGCACAGACATACTCAAGGGCATGGATGCAATTTTGGTTCCGGGCGGATTCGGTGAGCGCGGTGTCGAAGGTAAGATCATGACCGTGCAGTATGCGCGCGAGAATAAGATTCCCTACCTTGGCATATGCTTAGGCCTGCAGGTGGCAGTAATCGAATATGCGCGCAACGTTGCAGGGCTTAAAGATGCACACAGCACGGAGTTTGCGCCGAGCTGTGACAATCCCGTTATTGCCCTGATCAGTGAGTGGACTACCTCACAGGGCAGTGTTGAATTTCGCGACGCAGATTCCGATCTGGGCGGCACCATGCGCTTAGGCGCACAGGTATGTCAGGTCGAAGAAGACTCGACTACTTTCAAATGCTATGGCGCTACTAGCATTAAAGAGCGTCACCGCCACCGCTATGAGTTCAATAACGATTATCTTGAGGTGCTGCAAAAAGCGGGTCTAAAACTCACCGGTAAATCTGAGGACGGGATGTTGGTTGAGGTGGTTGAGGTACCTGATCATCCTTGGTTTGTTGGCTGCCAGTTCCACCCCGAATTCACCTCGACACCGCGTGATGGCCATCCGCTGTTCACTGGATTTATCAACGCAGCAATCGCGCAGAGCGAGCTGAACAAAGAAGCAGTGCAAGCCTGATGGTCGCTAAAACAGTCAGCATAGCGGGTCTGCAGGTTTCGAATGGGAAGCCTTTCACGCTTTTTGCCGGAATGAACGTTCTTGAGTCGAGAGGCCTTGCATTGAGGGTTGCTGAAGAGTTTAAGCGAGTCACTGACGAGCTCGGCATCCCCTACGTTTTTAAGGCCTCGTTCGATAAAGCTAACCGCTCTTCCATCAGTTCTTTTAGAGGACCGGGATTGGAGCAGGGGCTTACATGGTTAGCGGAGATTAAAGAGACATTCGCCGTTCCAATCATTACCGACGTTCACACTGAGGATCAGGCTGCTGCCGCGGCCGAAGTCGCGGATGTCATTCAGTTACCTGCATTTTTATCAAGACAGACCGATCTCGTCATGGCGATGGCTAAAACTGGCGCCGCGATCAATATCAAAAAGGCACAGTTTTTGGCGCCACAGGAGATGCGCCATATAGTGACCAAATTCGAGGAGGCGGGCAACGACCGGCTAATGCTGTGCGAGCGGGGGAGTAGCTTTGGCTACAATAACCTCGTGGTCGATATGCTGGGTTTTTCGGTCATGAAGAAATTCGGCTATCCGCTTCTATTTGATGCAACCCATGCGCTGCAGCAACCGGGTGGGCTACCTGACGCGGCGGGTGGCCGCCGCGCCGACGTGACATCGCTGTCGTTGGCGGGCCTGTCGCAGGGTATCGCCGGACTTTTTATCGAGGCGCATCCCGATCCTGCGAGCGCGCTTTGCGATGGCCCCTGTGCGTTGCGGCTAGATCGAATTAAACCGTTCCTTGAGCAGATGAAAGCCCTCGATACGCTGGTAAAAGGATTTCCGCAGCTAGATACCGCCTAGAGCCATGCCGTAGGCTACGTTAGACAATGAGTATCAAAAGTACAAAGTAAGGGATTGTTATGTCAGTCATTAAAACCATTCGAGCACGCGAGGTTATGGATTCTCGCGGTAACCCAACTATTGAGGCAGATGTCGAACTTCAGGGAGGAATCATTGGCACCGCCTGTGCACCGTCGGGTGCCTCGACCGGCTCACGCGAGGCCCTTGAGCTGCGAGACAAAGATCCCTCACGCTATCTCGGAAAAGGTGTGCTAGGTGCCGTCGCCAACGTGAATGGCCCGATAAAAAATGTCCTAATCGGTAAAGACGCGATGGACCAAGCGGAACTCGATCGCGTGATGATCGAACTCGACGGCACTGAAAACAAGGCAAAACTGGGCGCCAATGCAATCCTAGCAGTCTCTCTCGCTGCGGCCAAAGCGGCGGCACAGGCGGCAGAGTTGCCACTCTATGCCCATATTGCGCGGTTAAACGGCACCGAAGGCCAGTACAGTCTGCCTGTGCCGATGATGAATATCGTTAACGGCGGTGAGCACGCGGACAATAACGTCGATATTCAGGAATTTATGGTGCAGCCAACCGGCGCGCCAAACTTTTCCGAAGCACTGCGCTACGGTGCTGAAATTTTTCATGCGCTTAAATCTGTGCTCGCAAAACAGGGTTTGAGCACCGCGGTGGGTGACGAAGGCGGCTTCGCGCCGAACCTACCGTCGAATGCCGCTGCGCTCGACGCGATTCTTACAGCCATCGATCTGACCGGCCTGAAGGCGGGTAAAGACATTCATTTGGCACTCGACTGCGCCGCGTCTGAGTTTTATAGCAACGGGGTTTACGACCTCAAGGGTGAGGGCAAGGCGTTTAATCCCGGTGAGTTTGCAGACTACCTAGCAGGACTCAGCG
>Ga0222714_10000875_pt1 | contig 34239 bp, 48 predicted proteins | sample C33_3DmetaG_FD_165048 | JGI IMG/M metagenome (GOLD analysis project Ga0222714, IMG submission 165048) | Estuarine water microbial communities from San Francisco Bay, California, United States - C33_3D | ecosystem: Environmental > Aquatic > Marine > Unclassified | place: USA: California... | reverse complement strand
GCTTGTACCCTTTTCCTAGCTCACTAAGAATTGTATCTTTGGCTTCTTGTGGTAACTTGTCGTTTTCACGCACTTCTGACCACAAAGCAATAGTTTGTTTTGTCCGTTTAGCTTTAGCCCCAGCCAGCTCAATTTCAGCTTGGCTAACCACACTGGTGGATTGGTCGGCTTCTAGGGTTTCGCCCTTACCGGCGGCCTTAAGAATGGTAGCGCGTTCAGCTTTGCCCTCGGCTTTAGCAGCGGCTAGTACCTCACTCTGAGCACGAGTGCCTCGCATCTGGGACTCACGGACGCGCAACTGGGCTTCCGCTAGCTCAGCGGCAGTGATGCGCTGGTCTTCAAGTTCTAGCTGCCCGCTAAACCATTGGTCAACATCCGCCTCAGCTACGCCTTCTTTCTTAGCAGCCTCCATCACCATGTCCATGGCTCTGGTACGAATATCGGTGGGAATGTCTTCTCCCGTTAAAGCTTCTTTCAAAGCGTTGGCTCTGCGACGGCGGACAGCCGCATTGACCCCGCCAAGTGGGCCTAACAACAAAGCCATACCAAGGCCGCCCTCGGCAGAAGATTGTGCAATCTCGCCCATGTCGGTCGCTTGAGCGCCGTAAGCTCGTTCGACAGCCTCGGTCCCTAAGTCCTGAGCAACTTCAGTAGCGGGCTGAATCACCAAGTTCTTTGCGTACTGTTTTCCGAACTCTTTCAAGCCGCCAGCACTCATCAAATCTGTAGCAACATCACCGGTAGTTGTGGCGCTCTTACGAAAAGCTTTACTTCCAAGGCCGACTAACTTTGCACCGGTGTAAGTCGCAATAGCTTCACCCGCACCTTGAATCACACCCACACGACGAGCGGCTGCAGACGCGGCTTCTTCATCACCGGTTTCGGCTAAAACTTTCTCATAGGTGACTTGCGCGGAAGAACCGCCAAAATACCCAGCAGTTAGCCCAAGACCAAGAGCAGGGTTAACGATTGAAGCCGCCAAAACCGGCGCGGCAGCGCCTGCGCCTCTAGCACCCGCAACTAAAGAGCGCCCGATGACTCCACGCCCCCGCTGGTCAGCCTCCCAGTCTTCTTGGTTTCTTTCCCCAAACTCGCGTACAGTTGTGCCTAGCCGCTCGATCGGAGTAGGTTTGGCTGGTTGCCCGACTTCTTCTGGGGTTAGGGCGTAGACTTGTTTAGGCGCTATGTATTGCAGCCCCTTGCCTATCATAGATGGGACATCAACAGCAAAACTTGCCCCAAGCTGCCTGCCCATTTCAGAAAACGTCCCGCGTGGCCCAACACCAACAGCGCTCGCCACCTCCTCATAGCTGCGCCCCGTAGTGCGCATAATTTGACCAATTACTTCATCGTCACTAGCGTCCTCCATGCCGGGGAACATGGAACGAAAGCGGTCAATATCTGCCATGGGTAATCCTATTTAGAAGTCTTGGTTTGGCTCAAATGGGCGTGTTTGCATGCGACGTTGTGTGCCATCAATACCAACCGCGTTAGGGCCCCCACGTGGACCAGCCTGCCTACGCAGTTCAATCTCTTCCGCCAAAAGGTCAGCAGCAGACTTAGGAGCTCGCCGCATCGACCCCGGGTTACGTGCAGCAAATGCGGTACGGTAGGCCTCAGCGTAGGCTTCAGAAGCAGAGTAGACAAGGGGCTTACCGGTGACTTTATCCAATCCGCCTTTTGGCGTACCAATAAGATTCTCAGCAAGTTTTTGCACAACTGCTTCACTCGGCTCAACCTTCTCAGTAGCAGGGCGTAAACCTTGAGGTATCGCAACGGTGCCATCGTCTTTCACCGGAAGTTTGCCAATATCCAAAATGACAGTATCGCCGTTTGCATTAACAAACCTCTGAAGGCCTTGAGTCCGACGATAGTTCTCTGTAGAAGTGGCGTTTGCTTTGGCTGCAGCAGCGTTGGTAACGGCTGCCGCCCCGAGGGCTTGGTTTTTGTCGATTTCGGATTGCGTTTTAGTCGCGTCGAGTTTAGCTTTTGCCACAGACGCAGCGTATTCAGCCAGAGTCTCAGGCGCACTGGCAGCGGTGTATAAGTACTTAGTAGCCTCGGCTTCAGACCCCGTAAACGCAGGAGCGCCGATAGGCTTACCAGTAGCTGAGTCGACCATCTGCAACGTGACCGTGCCTTTTTTGTTCCGTAAAACCTCAAAGTGTCTACCGGGGTCTAGCATGTCATTGGTTTTGTGTAACTCAGACAGCTCATCTAGGCTCTTATTTTTAATCAGCTTAGTGATGTCGTTACGGGCCAACGTAATCTCGTTTGTTGAGCGCCCCGCGCGAGCAGCAATTAACTCGTCTTGTTGTTTAGTGGTCAACTTAAATTTAGTTGCCAAATCCACCAGTACCTGAGAATTATTCTGTTGGTCAGGAGGAAGCGCAGCCACGGCAGCTTGGTAGCTCGCCATATTTGTGCGCTCAGTTTGCTGCTGCTTTAACGTCTCAAGCGTATAGCCTTTTTCTTGAAGGTTCAAATCAGCAAGGCTAATGTCTTTTTCAGCTTTTTGTAACGCTAGCGGACGTGCTTTTGCTTGGTATTCAGCGTCTGCAATCTCAGCCAGCGAACGTCGCGCATTAGCTTCTAGCTCCGCCGCCTTTTCAGGCTCCCCTAGCTCGCGGTAGACCCGCGCTTGGTTCATGGCAGTTACAAGCCCTTGTTCACCGGTGGCGCGCTGAAGCGTTTCGTAGTTAGGACCGGCGCTAGCCAAAGAATAGTCTGCTTGCTTAAGCGCTGCGCGGCGCTGTAATTCTGCTATGGCTGGGTTATATTGCGCATCAACTTTACCAATGGCGTCTTCGCTGCCGTCGGTGGCTAACACGGCTTGCCGCTGCAGTCCTCTTACCTCCTCAATATTTTCTTCAAGCCCCGGGCCGTAAGCGCCCTCAGTAATACTTGGAGTTTGCTTTGCTGCCTCTGCCATGAGGCGCCCTTTTCGAGCTTTTTCGTAAGCGTCTAGCGCCCGTTGCGCGACTTGTGAACCGGCTTGAAAACCTGATGCCCATCCCATGATTAAACCTCCACCATTTCAATACCGAGACCGGCGTAGTTAACGGCATCGTAGCCGTCAGAAGTTTGAACAACCATCTCTGGGAACTTCTTGCGAACATCGTCAGACATAACGCCCAAGTATGTTGTACCGGGCTTGCCGATGTATTCAAACTCGTAGAGAGGCAGCATGGTACGCTCATCACGCCCAACTTCCTTGATGTTCATCTTCAAGCGGCGGTCAGAAGCAGCAAACAAAGCCGGATTTCCTAAGTAGGCACCACCAACCGTCGCGCCAGCACCCAAGAGAGAACCCATCATCTCGCCCTGCGCATTATTAGCGGCGTTATATACATTGGCCTGTGTGTTCGCCATATTACCGAACGTCGTACCTGCGTTAGACAGCCCTTGCTGGAATTGATTACCAGCTGCCATGTAAGTATTGCCAGCTGACGTACCGGCTTGTGTAGCACCAGAGTAAGCAGCGGTAGAAGCACCAGCCAAATTGCGACCAAGGCCTGCAGCGTCCAGACGACGTGCCCAACCCATATTTTCAGCCTGTTGACGAGCGCCCGTCATAGCGTTAGCGCGTTGCGCCGCCAGACCTAAATTACCTTGGGTAGCCATCGCTAAACCAGCGCCTGAGTTAGGGTTAACCCCACGGGAGGCCATCGCACGCTGAGACATAGCTTGTGTTTGCCCAAACGCTTGCGCGGCGGAAGCTGCGGCTGCCCTAGCCTGCTGCTCTCGGTAGCCCTCAGTACTAAACCTCTGTGCATCAGCAACAAGGCCTTGTTCAAGTGGCCTGAAAGTCCCGACGTTGTAGTCGTAGTAGTCTTTGGCCTGTTCCATCTGTTGCTGCTGAGCGCTGCGCATAGTATTCGCCAACCCCGTCAGGGTGGGCTTCATTTCTTCGTACTGACGCTCTGCAAAATCAAGTTGCCTATTGGCAACACGCTCCATACCGCTATAGTCTGGTGCTGGTGCTGATTTACCGCCCATATTTCACTCCTTGCGTAGCCATCTGCAATTGTAGGGCCACATTACTAAAACTTGCATATCTGCCCCGGGTGCGCCGTCTTTCATAACGTACTCTTCCTCAAAGCCAAGATGCTTATCAAACTCGATGATGTGCGGCTCGTTTGTAGGAACCATACCAGTTAACCTTTTTAGATTGCACACCCTAAAGGCGTAGTCGCATACATGCTCAAACAACGGAATAATCATCTTTGTTTGCTGGGCGATCGCAATGTGGCATGTAGCGTTAGCACCATTGTAGTTATTTATCACCACGCCAGCTATAACATCACCGCCGCTAATAACGCCCAACGCGTAAAAATCACCCCAGCTAGCACCCTGCCCGACCATTTCAGCAACCCAAGCGCCAATGCGCTCTTTCTGATCTAGGACAAGTTCTGCCATAGGCAGATTATCACCCATAAAACGAAAATTTGCTAGATTTGTTAGCCATTATGGTGTAGGCAGGACAATCTGGTCTTCAAACTCCCACTGGCGCAGAAATGTGTACAAAAGTAGACGGACGGGGCTACCGTTAACAAACATCACGCTGCAGGCTATAACTGGAATGTAGTGCCCCTCACCAAGGCCAAGTAAATCGTAATGCCGTGCTCGATACAACGTTGGTCTAGAGTCCAAGATGGCGGCCTGTTCTGCGTTATATGGCACGGGCAGCCCGTAGTACTTAGCTACTTCGACAATCATATCTCTAGATTCGGCTGCAAAAATAAGCTCCTGCTCATCAGAGTCGTCGTAGTAAGACCGTCCAACCCAGTAATTAACCGCGGGGCACAGGTCGGTGCCTAAAAATTCAGCACCGGCTTTCTTTTTAGCAATAGCTATTTGGGCCCAGCGAGCCGACTCGTAACGCTTGACTCTGGAAACACTACCATCAGCAGCTAGCTCTTGCCCTTCCCAGAACATCAATGGGTCCGCGTTGTGCTTAAGGAACTTGTAACGCAGACTTACACCATCCGCCCGAGTTGTTTCTATCAGTTCTGCTTTTGTAAACCCCCGTTTACCTCTCATTTCAGCATTAGGCCATTCCGCTCCGCCCGTGTGGGTTTGGTAGACAGCACCAGCTTCCCAAGGTTTACCGCCATCATAATAAGACGCGCCGTACATCCAGACATCCCATCTACCACGTGGTTTGGGGTAGGTATAGCACTTGAAGATGGCAGGCTTGCCGTCGATAAACTTAACCCCCGCCGGGACAATAGGGCGCCCGCCGTCTATGTTCCAAAACATCAGTTCCTCTGGGGCGCGATCAATCCAGTCGGCGACTTCTTGAGTTATGGGGTAGGGCAGGTTGTAGTAGTCCGCGACTTTCTGTAGTTGGGCGCTTGAGTCAATAGCAAAGAAGATGTCGTAGTTAGTCCGCTCTTCTGGGGTAGGAGCCCCTAGACATATCCACAGGCTAACATCTGGGCATAAATCAATACCGTCTAGAGAAGTACCTTCGCCACCGTTGAAGTAGCTTTTGAACTCAGTGGTGAACAAATACCTCTTGCCGTCGACTTTTACAAAACTAAATATGGCGTCGGCAGTGGCGTCTGCTACATAGCTACTCCCAAGGTCTGCATCAGTTGGGGCTTTGTAGATAGCCCCGCCGTTAACATAAACAACTTCTCTAGGGTTGGCGCTCATAGATAAGGTCTCACGTCTGCAACAATAATGACGTTGTTGGATAAATTTATGGTTGCGTCAGCAAATGGGCGACTACCAGTGGTAATACTACCGCCTCCACCGTCAAACCAGCCACCAGAATCCCACGTAGAAGAAAAAGAATAGCCCGCTGCGTAAGGCCCCCAGCCTGCGTGAATAGCGTTTGATGCGAGCTTGTACTGCTGATGGTACATAACCCACCAGTTTGCGGCAGAGTAGTGATCTTGGCTACTGTATGTGCTGGTAGAGCGCTTAAAACCATTCTTCTGTCGACTATACACCGCCTGCGCCACCGAGGGGGCAGAAAACATTAAGTTACTTCTTGCTACCGACGAAGACATAGCGTAAGTGTTATAGGTGTCGTCAGAAGTAAAGTCCCAATCTAAGGTGTTCTCGTTCCACGCATATCCACTGCTGGTGTATGGCTGCCCGCCATCGCAAGGAATCGCAGGGGGTATAACAGACTCCGCAGCGTAAATAGCTAGGGGGCGCTTCCTGCTGTCGAAAGCTTCAGCGCCGTTAGGCAGATAGGTAGCCATTCCATACGACTCGCCGTTTGATGCAATGTTGGAGGGGGGCACAAATGCGTATATAGTCGGTATGCTTGCTGTCGTCCCAGTTTGAATAATATCAACATACCACAGGCTGCCTGACTGAAATTGCTGCAAAATCCCGTGGAAAACGTCGTAGTTCGTAGGCTTAATGAAGAACAAAGGGGCGTCGGATGATGTAACGTAGTACCGGTGTACGTGCCTGCCAGACAAAGTTACCGTGCCATCGTCTCCTGAGTATCCGGGGAAATCTGTAAGATTGGTAAGAAGCGTAGAAGAATACGTAGCCGTACCTAACCTGTGCAACCCCGGCACATCGCTAGAAATTAAAATTTTCCCGCTGGTATTAGTAACTAAAGCGCCGTAACTCATTAACGTCCCAATACAATAACAAGAGTGCGAATAGTTCCGCCGCTGTAAGAGACGGTGGTTCCACTCCTACTAACTGAGTGAATGTACCCCGCTTGGTTGTCAGGCACACTATCCACAGCGCCGCGCTGAAAAATAACCTCGCTCACGAAAGACAAAGTACTGAAAGAAACCGAGCTGTTAGTATTCGCAGGGGCGATAAAGTAGCCAATAAAACTCCATGTCTGCGTGTCTGTTGAAAAATACGCAAGACCGTTTGCATCACTAATCTGGATGCCGACAGCCATTAACTCAAGTCCCCTATCTTCACACGGACAACGTTGCTAGCGTCGTAAACACGAATCGTAGAGTTTGTAATCTCTGTGCGCGCCCCGGAGGCGGCGCTCCTCACATCAATCGTTCCCCTAAATGTGGCGTTGTTCATTTCCATTTGCCCGGCCTTGTCTATTTTCCAGCCAGCGGACCCTGCTGTGTAGCTTGCGGATTGTATGACGTTAGCAATTTTGGCGTTGGTAATCGCAGCGTCGTTAATCTTAGCAGTAGTAATCGCAGCGTCGTTAATCTTAGCGGTAGTAATCGCAGCGTCGTTAATTTTGGCAGTTGAAATAGCCGCATCGGCAATCTTAGCAGTGTCTACAGCCGCCGAGCCTATCTTTGCGTTGGTAATAGTGCCGTCGAAAATAAACGCCCGCTTCATATAAGTGCCAGCGGCTATAGTGACTCCGTCTATCACAACGGGCGCGTTTAGTTGAAAAAACGGAGCAACGCTAGTACCGCCATAAGTGTCTGACAGCAACTGCATGGTGTACTCGAGGTCGCTGCCTGTTGTAGCCGCAACTCCATTTGTAGAGTGGTATGCACCCACTGTTCGGATAGTGTTTACAAAACGAACCCAGTAATACGTCGTCGTGCTTGGTCCGGGAGAATCCACATAAATAGCCCCCGGTGCAAGCCCAAGTAAAACCGCCGTACCGAGGTCATCGGTGTTAGAAGACCAAACCTCTGCGTAAGCGTGCCCAGTGTAAAGCGGAGAATCCCATGTGATGATGACCGTGTTAATGGCTGGACTGGCGGCCACGTTAGTTGGCGCTGGAGGCGTGCTGAAATAAGCGGACGCTGGAGAAATGTTCCCGCTGTTATCTATATCTATGACTCCAGCTGTAGCTAGTTCATCAGCCGTGAGTAACCTATCACGCCCAGCGGAGTCGCCGATAAAATCCCGCAAGCGATCTAAAAACGTGCGCAGGTCACGAGGTATCTGCGAAGTAACAGTCGGAAGACTCTTACGCATTATTTAGCTCCGCCATAGCCTGCGCGACGGCAACGGAGAACACTTCGACAGACCCCTCAAGCTGCATTTCAAAGTCACGACCGGAAACTGCCGGTAGGCGGAAAGGATCACGGTCAGCAACTGTTTGGGTGTGAATCAACGAGCCATCGACGTAAAACTTAGCTGTGAGCGGGTAGGCCTCGGCTTCGATTTGGGCGCAGGAAAAACCAGCGACAGTCTGGCTAGTGAATTTCTTCGAGCGCCACACGTAGTTTTTTGCAGCCCCCACGTACCAAGGTTTGATGGAGCGATCTGCAAAAGCTAAAAACAGCTTGTCGATCTGTAGGTCCGTATACCCAGCAGTAGCGTACTCATCGTGCAGAATAAACTGTCCGGAAGTAAGGTCGTATATGAACCCGCCTTGAGTGACGCCGTTGTCGTAAAACGCTACGTATTTAAGGTCGTGCTGGTATGCGTGGATACTATCCGGTTTAAAGTACTGCTGCCACTGTGCGTGCGTGAAGTATTTCTCCGTGATGATCTGAGAACCGTTTGCCGACAATAGCACGAGGCCGTCAGGGCTAGCGTAAATAACTGATCCGTTGGTACTTACGATACTGCGTTTAGATGCACACGCCTGCGCTAAGTCAGACTGCACAACCACCATAGAGTCTGGGTGGCTACCTTGGATAAAGTACGGCGTGCCCGTAGTCAAAACCGCAAGGGTAGTGTCCATACGCCCAAGACCCACAACGGGATAGTCAATAGACTGCATGTACTGCACAGGCCAAGCATACGGGCGATACGGATCGCAGAAGTAAATATCACGCCCAGTAAATCCGGCTAAGGTACCGTTGGGTAAGTTAGTCAAGCCTTTTAAGTCGTCGGGTGGCGGGAGCCACGTCAAGCTCGGAATTTCTTCGCCGAGAGCCTCGGCAAGAATGGTGTCTACATAGGTAGCGTCTGCAACAGGGATTTCTGCTACGAACAAAAACACTCCGGCTGTTGAACGATAAATACGACGGTGTGTTACAACATACCCAGAAGGCACGGAAGAAAAAGCGGCAATCGTAACCGGCTGGCTAGGGTACACCTCAACTTCATTAGAGGCAGGAGACGGTGCAGACTCTATCTCAAAACCAGACTCTTTATTAACCAGTGTGTACGCGTAAACCCTAGTCTCTTGAATTGCGTTTGTGTCTACCCCAGCGGTAGAACCAGCCGTAGCGGTGGAAGCGCCAACAGGGGCGGGCAGCCCAAGGGGGCGAGTAACCGTAGGGTAATCGGAGCCAGACAACGCGATACTTGCGTAAGTAGCCTTGGGGACGCCATCCCCGGTGAAAAATGTCCACTCCGACGTGTCTTTGCTAATCTGACTGCGGCACACGTCTACATCAGTAGTCCAATGGAACCAATACTCAGAGTCAGAAATAGTGTCCTGCCCAAACCGGTAAATAGTCTGTGGGGTGCCAGTCTTAGTCAAGGTAGCAACGGTCGCGCCGAGGCCCGCCAGAGGTTGCAGAGGGCCGTTAAAGACAGGGCAGTTTATGGCCACTTGCGCTTGGTGCTGCTGCAAAAAACGAGCAGGCACTTTAGGCGATATACCGCCAAATGTTTTCATGCTTAAGACAGCCATAAAATCTACCCGTGTGTGGTTTATGCTACTAGACCGGGTAAGTATACGGTTTTACCGTCTTTTTTGGTAGCCGTAAGTACCTGCTTCTTGTTATCACCGGGGTTGTAGCTGACATGCACCCAGCCTGAATCAGGGACGCCGGGGGTGTAAAACTCAAGGATAACTTGTCGAAACTCCATGTGGTCTACGATCCACTTAGCCAAGTCTGCGTTAGCAACACCGGGAATCTCAATGTCCGCAGCCATGCCTTTGCAGTGATCTGAGGTCTTAGAACCGCCAACTTTTGCGTTCACATCTGGATGACGGAAGCCTGAATTCACCTTGACCCCCATGCCGTAGTAGTCACGCACAGGCTGCAGAACGCACTCACACAACGCTGTCAGGTTCGCAATCTCTTCCTCACCGGGGGTGTTGTCCATATCTAGGCGTAAGGCTGTATCGCTCTTGACCATCTCCGCTAGGCTGAAGTTCTTCGTTAGTTGCATTTCCAGTTTCCTTTAGTAGCACCTGAATACAGGTCACGTCGTAGGCCCGCACATCGGGGTCAGCTTGCATTTTAGCCACGGCCTTGCGGTTGACTTCCTCGCACTCGTATAAGTATTTCTCGACGTAAGTTTGGTGAAAGCCGCACGCCCCGCTGTGTAAGCAGACGAAGGCGACGGGTATCCACAACATTACTTTTTCCCCTTCATGTCGATGATCTTCTCCAGCGTGCGTCCGCCAAAGTAAAACGACATAATCAGCATCCCCCACTGCCCAAGCAGCTCGACGTAGGCAGGATTCGCATCCTTACCGAAAGCTGACATAAACGCGAAGGTAAAGTAGCCCAACAGGATGGCGCACAAGGTCATGGGCCGGATGTTCTTAGACAGCCAGCTATCGCTTGCCATATCCGCCTTCAGGCGGTCTGTCAGGTTGTTCTGCTCGGTCTCGTAGAGCTTGGTGTCGTTAGCCATCTTAGCCAGTTCGCCGTCTTGCTGCATCTTGAGCAGCTCTGCTTGGGCCTTGGCTTTGGCTTCGGGGTCTGGGATAAGTTTATCGACGAGCTTGCCGCCGATCTCTAGTAGTCCTGCGAGTGGGATCATTATTCGGTCTCCTTATCGGTTACCCATTTTGGGGGCGTACCACTAAGTTTAATTGTGCCTAGCGGCTCTTTCGGGTCTCGTGTAGGCGGCGGACGATCCACTTTATTGCTCTGTGTTCCGACCATGATGCCAGACAGCGCACCAACGATGAAAGTAGCGATCGGACCAATAAGTTTAAAGAATTCAGCGTCATTTGGGGCCTGACCAACCATAGGTTGCGTTACAAAAACAAGAGAATAAAGCACCACGCCAACGATGCCAACAAGGGTCAGCGCCATGGTCACGCCGACTACGAATCTCAACCACTCATCAAGACTTGGTTTCATAATGCTCCACTAGGTACTCAGTACAAGTGCCGTCTGCTTCACAGACTGGCGGTTTACACTCTTTTGAGGTTTGATTTGCTGGGTCTTGGCATGGGTACCTATATTGGTCTGAACAGCCAGCGATCGCAAAGACGGCGGCTACCACCATAAACCCAGTCATGAACCACAGGACTCTAGCCGTAATGTACTTCGCTATAAACAGTATAGTTTCTTTCATCTACCGTTCTGCTTCCATTCAATTGCGGTAGCGATCATGCCCCACATAGCCCAAACAGCAACCGCAATAACAACAGCGGCTAGTGCGTACCACATCATATCTCGACGACGTTGCTGTTGGTGAATCTTCTCGCGCTCACGCTTTAGTTTAATCTGGCGCTGCATGTGCATCAAGTCATCAAACGCCTGCGGCCCGTAGGCCAGCTTCACCATGGACATCATCTCAAGGTGCTGTTTGCGCATGGCCTCCCGGCGCTGGAGTTGCTCCATTGCCTCTTGCTCGACGGACTTACCGCTGCCGATACGTTGGAATAGGCCCGGCTTTTTGTTGTCGATTTCAGCAAGCTCAGAGGCTTTACCCATCCAAGTGCCGATTTGACCCAGAACATCTTCGACCTCACGGCCCGCTTCCACCAGCTTCTTGACGGTATTGAAGGCAGCAGTGGCTGCCATGAAGATGCTAATCGGGTCCATGAGCGCTCCTTGCTAGGCTCTATTGTGCCCGTTTTACTCGTCTGCGGGAAGAGGCTCATTCCCTTCAGCCAGCCACTCAAGGTACTCTTGGTAGTCTGTGTTGGCAGGGTCGAATGGGATGAAGGCGTTGTCGGACAGGCGTTTGATTGTTGGGGCTTCGCCACCAGTAATGATGTTGATTTGTTTTTGATACATTTTTTTCTCCGTCAAAGTTCTGCACTTGCAGTCCAGTTGGGGGCAAAAGCTCCAGAGCCACCCAAACTTGGGTTTGCGTACAAATTGCAAGAGTCAACCGTCACAAATTGCGAACCAACTGAACCAGCAGTGTTGTAGGAAATGCCTGCTATTGTCGGAGTAGCGCGCATTGAAGCCTTGAAGTCAAATCTTGTTCGTGTATAGGTGTTGCCTAGAGCCACGGTTTGAAAACCCCACTCTTCAGCTAGGTGCTTGTAGAAATACCGCTGACACAGCGCCAACTCCTGCCCATACTGCCGATGCTCAAAAGGTGTCGCTACGCTTCCGACCTCTAGCTGTACGCCTGTGATGTAGAAGGTTGCGCCTGTGTTGGCAGCTATTTTTACACCGCCAGTTAGTCCAGTGCCATAAGAAGACCCCCAAGCGGAACTTGCAGCAAGGCTACGAGATGTTCCACTACCCATGTCCCAAAATATACGCAGTCCAATGCCCGCATCTGGAACCCATGTACCCGTAGTATCCCCAGCAACCGTTATGGTTTTAAACTCCCACGTATTTGCAACGTCAATGGAGTAAGACGCTATGTAACAGCGGTTGGGTGCGCTATTAGCAAGGGAAACTCCGTAAGTACCTGTAACTGAACTACGTGCCCAAAACGACAGGGTGAAACTACGTGCCGCAGCAGTTCCAAACCCAAGGTCGGCAAAGTTAAAGCCCTCAATAAATTGGCGGATACAGCAATCATCACCCACCCCCGCAGTCGCTCCAGTTGTAGTTGTCCACAACAGGCTTTTTGTAAACTCGCCATTCGGCACAGTTGATGACTGTTGTGCGGTACAAGTAGCGCCAGCGGTGTCTTTAAAAGCCGCAAAACGATCTACAGGAAACTTGGTCGCATTTGTTAAAGTCAGCGCAGACCCAGCGTTCCTCTGGTCAATCCGCATGTCTCCGTTGATGATGCGGTTCCTGCCAGCCATGTTAGATGCGGTAGGGGTGAAACCATTAACAGTCGTGGTCGTGCCGCCAGAGGCATCTAAGATTGCATTTGTGTTAATTTGACTCATGGCTTTGGATACTCCTGTTTCACTGCGGCAATCTGAGCCTTCCAAGCGTCGATGCCCTCGTGGTAGATTTTGTCTAGCTGGTCAGCGATGCTTGGGTATGCTAATGCACGTTGATATTTGTATGCTTCAGGGTCAACCCAAGCGTTAACAGCATCCATGTCGATGGTGACTTGGTTGCCTTGAGCGTCAAATGCGCCAGCCGTGTCATCAACCGTGACTACCTGTGGGTATAACGAATAAATTGCCTTGTGGTTCATCCTGCAATCTCCATGACCGTGATTGATGAGATACCTCGTAATGTGTAGCTTGCATCAGCATCCTCAGAAGTCCTGTTTATATAAGTAGTAACTGCTGAATTTACAGATCCAAACTCGACTTTATATGTTTGAGCAGAAGTAGAAGATGGGGTGTCTAAAAAAGAACCATGGGCGTTGTACAAGGTATAAACGTAGCCTGTTCCTGCGTCTGGGTCTAAGCCAAAACCTGAAAGCACGCTTGTTCGACTTCCTGCTGTATCCCCTACACCTACCACAGTGCTGTTGCGAACTACTCTGATGGCGGTATATCGGTTTGAGCCAGAACCTTGTACGTTAACAATAACCATTATTTTGTTAGAAGCACTACTGGGAGTTATTGAAACAGAAAGACCAGTTACATCACGCCATGCTTGTAAAGACGTACTTTGTGTATCAGACTTTGTGGCGCTAACAACCTGCAACACACTCCCCGCTGGCATCGCTGACGCTGGCACACCTGCTGTAGTCAACACCGTCCCCGCTTCATCAGGCAACACCAATGTTCGGTCGGTATTGCCGTTAGGTGCGCTGATTGTGAATGTGCCTGTGCCGCTTGGGTCACCGACTATGGCTACGTTACTCATGCTGTTCCTTTAGTTAATTGCGTATCGAATAACGACAATGCCTGAACCGCCAGCGGCTGAGTTAGTGTTGTCACCGCTTGAAGTTGATACACCGCCAGCGCCGTTACCTGTGTTTGCCGCACCAGCGACACCATTAACAGTTCCTTGTACGCCTTGACCGCCTGTTGCGTATGTTACGTTGGAGCCTGTGCGGAAATTGTTTGCAAGACCTGCACCGCCTGCCGCTGTACCACCATTTGCCGCCGTACCAGCACCGCCAGCACCGCCACCACCGCCTGACCCACCTGATGGGTATGGTCCACCTGCGCCCCCAGCATTACCATAGCCAGTAACACCAGTAACGCCAGAATATGTATTTTGAGTTGTGCCTCCAGCAGAAGTGCTGTTTTCTGAGCCACCCGCACCAGAGCCGCCTGATGAACCAGCCGTGTCGTAATCTCCACTGCCACCACCCCCGACTGCGACATAAGAGGCAAATGAACTATTGCCCCCACTACCCGCTGATGCGAATACAGATGCCCCTGCTGCGCCACCAGCCCCCACAACAACGGAGTGATTTCCTGCTGAGATTGTCTGGGAAGTGCCAACGACCATGCCGCCTGCACCGCCACCGCCTGTTGAACCTGAAGCGCCCTCTGCCATTGCAGAGCCACCACCACCGCCAACAATTAAGAAGTCTACAGTTAGATTGCCTGTCGCGGAAAAGCTAAAGTTTCCCGTATTGGTAAAAGAGTGAACTCTGTAACTAACACCCCCAGACTCGTACTCTGTTACTGTGCCGCCTTGTGTAATGGTTGCGATGTTCCCGCCAGTTAAAACAGCATTACCATCAGCATTAGTAATCCCTGTCGTACCGTTTAAGACAATAGCCATATCTGTTCCTTAGATGATTACCCAGCGAGCGCCGGACTCGACGGTTACTGTTACGCCACTGCCGATTGTGACGGGGCCTGCGCTCATGGCGTTCTTGGTGGATACGATTGTATAGTCGTAGTTGACTGTCTGCCCGTTTTCGTAGAACACCTCGTCTGTGCCGCCACCCGTGGCTCCGCCCCCACCACTCTGGGAGACCAACTCCACGGGGAAGTACGCAATGGACTTGAACTCATCATTGAGCGCAGCAGCGCTGGTCAGTACGACATCCGCACCATTAGGCGCTGAGAAGTCTGCGTTGTTAAGTAAGACACCGTTCAGATATACGTCGATGTACCCCGGCATGTAGCCGCCAGATGGCGCAAAGGTAGTCTGTCCAGCAGACGCGGTGATCTCAGTAACAGTCCGTACTGTCTGCCCAAACGGTGGTACGCCGATGTATGACATTATTTTTCCTTATGCCGTAAATGTGCCTGAGCTTGTGAACGTATGGTAGGTGTATCCTCCAGCAGAAGTTACTGTACCGCCTGTGCCGCGCTGTGCGCCTGCGTAGCGGATGATGACAATACCGGATCCACCAGCCTGACCTGCTGGCTTAGCGTTAGTTCCGCCGCCTCCCCCGCCCCCCGTATTTGCTGTGCCCGCAGTAGAGTTTGTTTCATAATAAACAGACCCCGAGCCTCCACCTCCTTGGCCGCCAGCGGGTGTTGGGTACCCGCCTTGATTGGTGCCTCCCCCACCTCCAGAGAACCACCCGCTATCCCCAACGCCTGTACCAAAATACGCGGACATATCTATGCCAGCGCCTCCATTACACGGCGTACCATACTGACCAACCGCTCCAGCGCCGCCACCGCCACCGCCACCATTAGGGGAAGTGTTCCCGCCGCCGCCGTTGTTCCCATACCCGCAAAAACCAGAACTAGCAAACTGACTGCTTTGCGTAGCCGAGCCGTAATTAGTTTGCGCTGACCCCGCCGATCCACTTGGATACCCTCCACCGCCGCCGCTACCTCCGCCTTGCCCTAACCCGTAGTCTTGTGCACCGCCGCCACCGCCACCCTTTGCGGTAATTCCATACACCGTAGAATCAGACCCCGAGTTGCCAGCCGCTGCGCTTGATTGACTCGCCCCACCAGCGCCTACAACTACGACTATTGTTTGGGTCGTTGGTATGCGCTCAACAAAAACAAGCCCTCCAGCGCCGCCGCCGCCTCCGTAGTTTGTTCCCGGAACACCCCCACCAGAACCGCCGCCAGCAACCACCAATAGGTCTACAGAGTACGAAGCTGTCCCCGCCTCAATACCTGCTGACCCGATTTTACTTAGTGCCATGTTTGTTCCTTACTGTGCAGGAGCCAGTACCCATGCGGTTGTCGTTTCGTCCCATACGTAGATTTCGCCGTCATCAGGGTAGGCTACAGGGGCTTCCCACAGGCAAGAGTCTTCGTTTAGAGTCCAGCTTGCGTATGGTTTTGGGGGGATAAAAGCATCTTTGGTGGCGTCGTATGTGAACCCAATACCGGCATAGTTCTTCCGCAGCGGCGTGCCGCCCAGAAGATGAACACCACCATGTGTGTTGTAGCTTGTCTGAATCCACTGACCGGGGCTTGAGTCCACGAACGTATCAAAGAATTCAGGTTCAGCAACGATGACTTGCTCTACGATGCCGTTGTTTACTTTTGCAAAATGTGCCATGTCTTACGCCTTTGGGTACTTTGCTTTAACAGCCTGACAAGCCGCAATGTATGCGTCGATCTGCGCTTGGTCGCCCTTGACTACGCCGTCGATGTAGTCGGTGATTGGAGGGTATTCGGAGGCACGGTTACGGGCGTAGGCTTGGGAGTCATATTCAGCTTGTAGGCGAGAGACTTCTGCTTGGATTTCCGCTTCGGTTGGTTGTGTTTGAGTTGTATCCAGCCATTTCAAAGTATCGTTTTCAAAAACCCAATACGCACCTTGCCGTAAGTTTCTTATAGCCAATAAATTGAAGTTCTTTGTAGAATCAGTCATGTAGTCACCTCATATACAACCATTGTAGAAACTGCGCCGTTGTAAGCCAGACCCCCATATACATAATCAGGGCCGCTTACTACCAAGTAATTTGCTACACGAATCCATGTTGAAAAATAAACAGCAGTATTTGAAGCTATTGAAGGGGATACTTCCAAAACAAAACTTTTTTGTCTTATCTCATAATCAGACCCCCAAGGACCGTCCGTATGTCCCTCTGGAACATCACTTTGGTAAAGTGGATAGTCATAACCACCCATGCCTATAGCGTCAGAGTTTGCGCTAACACCGCTCCTACCGCCAAACCCAATGTAGTCTGCTGGGTTTGAACTTGCTGTGCTTGTTTTGTAGCCAGCTTGCATAGACCAATTATACGGGTCTCTATTAGAAATATTGAAAGCGCTATGCGAAAGGTGTATGGCAACAATAAACTTTGAATTAGCGCCTTTTGTTGTTAAATTTACTTCCAGTGGTTTGTGTGTAGTGCCAGCGCCACTATAAGCAGAAGCATCTGTTTTGTTATACGCCACAACCTGAATCACACTACCCGCTGGCAGTCGTGCAGACCCCAAAGTCCCCGTAGTTAACGCACTGGCATCATTGGCATTACCCAAAGAACCAACTTCAATATCGCCGTTGGTATCGACTTCGACTTTGGACAGGTTACGGGCGTTGCTCATTAGACACCTCCAACTTGTGATGCCTCAATAGCCGCCTGATAAGCCGCTACAACTTCAGCGGTGTGGGTTGCCGCACAGATAGCTTGTACCCGTGCGTCTTCGCCTGAGTAGTCATCGCCGGGGACAACAACGTGACGATGGTAGCTTTGTGATAGCTGAACACCGTCCTCGATGATTCGGGTAGCGGTGCGTACTTGTACACAGCCGTTTTCCAACACCTCAATCTTGTCTACTACTGTTTGTTTTTCTAAAGCCATTTTGATTTCCTTTTTAAAAGTCCGTCTGCATCGTCCGAGGCAGATAATTAAGCGGTTGTCATATATGTTGTTTGTAACCACATATTAAAATTTGAAATATTGCTGGGGTCATACCCCCGCTCGTACCAGACAATTGTACTGTTCGTGTTAGTGAACATATTTCCATCTTTTGTCCAACCAGCAGATTGGTTGTTGTAAGTCATAACAGCCTCTGAAATGGCGATAGGAACAAAAGGCAAGCCATTAAAAAACATATGACCAGCACACCCAGAGCCAAACGTTACATTTACAAACATAATGCAAGTTACTAAATTTCCTATTTTTGTGTATGAGTTGGTTTGGTTATTTATAGTGGCACTGCCACTTGTCTGGAAAGTAACACTAGAGAAATTAAACGCCCCCTCCTCATAGTCATCCAGCGCATTAGCCGCAGAGGTGTCGCCGTTAAACTTTAAGCCATCGGAGTCGATGCGGAGGCGTTCGGCAAAAACCCCTGATGTTCCCGTCATTGTTTCAAAAACCAACGTACCTAAGTTTCCTGACGGGTTTATATTTCCAATGCGTGAACCACCGTCGCCATATTGAGTACCAATTTCAATATATGTAGTTCCTGCATTTCCGTAGTTTGTTGCGGCAAATTTAGCAACCGTTGCTGTTGAACTTCCGCTAAAGGTGTGTAGTTTGTTTGCAGGAGAACTTGTGCCAATACCTACGTTGGCATCAACAATCAAATTCCCCGTCATCGTATCGCCGGTCTTTTGTACTGCGCCTGTGTCAGTAATCGAACCCACGGGGAAGTCGCGGTAGACGACGTAGATGTTTGCTGTGCCGCTTGATGGGGCTGCTGAGAAGGTGAGCGTCGTGCTGCTTACGCTGTATGAGCCGTCGTAGGGTGACTGCTGGACGTTATTGACCATCACCTCAATGGCATTGACTGCCGAGACAGGGCGGTTCAGGGTAAACGCAACAGTAGACCCGTCGCCGTTAAACGACTGGGAGTTGACCCCAGAGAACCCAACTGGGATAACAGCAGCGGATGATCCTACGTATGACATATTTATACCAAGTAGCTGACAACAGTATCAATCGAAGCGGCAGCGCTAGAGACAACCCCAACGTCGTCACCTTCTTCGATAACAAGTTTCTGATCCCCGCCAACGACAACCAGTGCGCCGCCCACAGGGACAATCGCCCCTTTGACCATATATGCAGAGGAACCGCCGTTCTTATTCAGAATGACATCCGCAGTGATGTTGCTTGTCGTGACGTTAGCGATAGACACGCCGATAAGAGTATGCGGAGAGCCAGCACTCACCGTATCAGTAATAGAAGTCTCGGAAGTTCCGATACCTGCTGTGAGAGTGGATTTAAAGGCCATTTTTTACCCCAAGGCGATAGCCATAGCTACAGAATAGCTTTCCGCTTCGCTTTTACTATAGACGTTAAGGTTAGTACGGGCAGTAGCCACACTAGCTAGGTCGCTTAAGTTTGCAGATTTCTCCGCCTTATCGGTGTTAAGGTTAGAGAAATTATTGTCTACCTCAGTGTTCGTCAGTGGCGAACCTTTGGTATTGCGAAGCGTTAGCGTTGACATAGTTGACTACCCCCGCCTTAATTAGATCGCACTCAGTGTGATGGTCCAAGTGACAGTCATTGTATCATCGGCTGCCTTATTTACAACACCAAACACAGTACGACACAGCATGTCACCACCTGTAGAAGCATTGAAAATGCCAGCTTCAGTAACAGCTCCGGTTGCATCGCCAGCTTCAAAAGAAGATACATAAACAACCTTCTCGTTGTTAGTGCCAGCAATCGTAGTGCTATCCAAAACTTCACGAGCGCCAAGCAAACTGCCTAAGTCTGTGTCGCCTGCAGCAGCTGCTGAAGTACCGGAGCCTAGAGCCATGTGCGACATAACATTTTTAGACGTGCCGGTCATGCGGCTGATGATGTACGCCAGTCCGGAGTTAACTACAAGGTTTTTCACCTCGCGGTTGTCTTTGACGTTGCCGTTTTTGTCTTTGAGGACAATGCTTAACTGCCCTGCAAGTTTCAAGTTTTCTTGGATCATTTAGATACCCTCGTTAAAAAGTTCTGGAAGCCCCGACGTAGTCTTCCGCAAAGTAAGTGAAGTCGCAGTACCCTTGACTTCGCAGCGACCCCGTGTCGGAGAAAAGGGCCGAATCTGATTTACCCAAGCCGGGCGTGTTAAAACTACTATCGGCTATAGAAAAAGCGTCGACAAAAGGAGCCGGGCTAAAAGCCTTGGCTGCCTGTTCGGCTATACCTGAAGTGTCCGCTATTCCTCGTAGAATGTCAAAATAATGTTGCTGGCTGACAGCAGCTGCATCCGCCCGCGAAGTACCAAAAGCCGCGACGGCAACATCAGAGATTGCGGTAGCCTCTGAAAAAGCTCTAACGTAAGCTACTAAGCGGTAAAAAACGTCGGATACCGTTGCGGGCTGGGTAATAGCCTTAAAAAACAGCATCTCTTGGTCGTCTAGGATAGACGCCGCCCCGTCTACGTCATCAGTTACAGAGATACTGCTCTGTAGCACCTTACTCAAGAACGAAGCTGAGGAATCGCCAAAGGTGGGGTTTTCCTCTAGGGCCTTAAAAAACTCAAACACCTGAGCGTCTGTAAACCCAGTGGCGTCGGTAAGCGCTTTGTAAAAACTAGAGGCCAAAGCCTCGGCTACAGCAAAATCGTCCGTCTTGTTCTTAAAGAAGTCAATCAGAGCTTCTTCTAGAGCAGTTGAATTACTAGAAGCGAAGACAGTTTCAAACGCAGCCAGCCTGTTTAAGAAAAACCCAATCTCGGCTAGCAGTTGAACGTGCGAAACCCCGGCGTCGAGAACTGTCCCGAGGCGAGTTGCTTCGCTTTGCGCTCTTTCTACCGTCTTAGCCGTTAATCTCACACAAAGTCCTCTCTGACTTTGAACTTCAGTATGTCGTAGATAGTTTCCCGGAGGCCGCTTGAGCGAACAATCTCTACTTCCCCTTCGTACTCACCCGCGTCTACATCAAGGTCGCCGACAGCCCACTCAACAATGCAAACCCCAGTTGCGGCGGTGGCTGGGTTAATGTAAGCAGCTCGCGAAAACAAAACCGTTGAAGAGCCAGCTGCACGAAAGTGCAACGTTACTGTCGCCCCTGATAAATCAGAAGCCGTTCCAGTGTCTTCATCTGTAAGAGTCAACCGAAGCTGCGGGCCGGTATCGCCTTGAACTAATTTAATTTTTTCAGCCATGTATTACCTCATTTACGGGGGGCCATGCCAGTAGCCCCACTTAGTTCTGTCGCTAAGGCGGCTTTAAATGCTTCAAAATGCGCTACAGCGCGTTGAGCGTTAGCGGCGACTTCGCTGTCTTTGGTGAGCGCGCGGTATAAAACGTAGTCAACCAGTGCATTGGCGTATGTGTCTGGGAGATCAATGTTTCCAGTTACCGATGTGTAAGTAGTTCCGGCTGCAGGCTCTGCCACGTTGGTCGGCAGCGCCGAATACACAATCTCCAAACTAGCGGCTGTACCAGCTGGCGGGTACACATAGAAAATCTGCGGATCGCGAGGATCGTACATGTAATGCAGAATGGTGTCTGACGCAGTAGACGTATACCAGTTGGGCTTCTGGGCGTCTAGAATAAATCGAGGGGTCAACCGGACAACTCGACCGGATGTATTCCTGATAACCTCTACAAGCCGCGATACGCCCGCTGGTAGCGTTTGTTTAGCCCCGGTAGTAAGGGCCATAGTACCATTAGTAATAGTCGCGTCTGGGCGCAAAATAACGGCTTCGCGCTGCCCATCGTTAAGATAGCGGACAAGCTCGCTAGTGGCCCATCGAACGGCGGACGTGTCTTGCAGCGTAGTGGCTACGCGCTGAATAATTGACTGGGCTGTTATAGCCATGGTTTACCTCACACAAAGGGCCGTGGGGAGACTCGCATAGAACCGCGAACCATCCCGTAGTTACTCTCAACGCGAGAGGCGGTTATCTTTTTGGCAGCAGACAACGCAAGAGCAGCTGCTTGTGCTGGGTTTGTGAACGGCTGATCTGGAATCATCATTGCACGGGCAATGGCGGACTCGCAAATCGGGTCGATCCATAAGTTGTACAAATCGTTATCGAGCGATGTAGCATCACGCGCGGGGCGCAACGCGGCGATAATTTTTACTGGGTACACTGCATCAGGCGGAGGTGCAAGCCGCAGGACAAGTGTAGAGTCTACGCGATCCGTATAAAACCCGGTTGGTTTAGCCACAGCTGTTGGGAGATCGCTGCGAACTGTCTCCGTCATTACTGGGGCAAGTTCATCCCCATTTACATTAACGCTCATCACACGAGCAATAATATACTGGTTGGACGGCGGGTCTAGATCGTACTCAATGGCACCGATGCGTGTGTTAAAAGAGTCTAGGGTTTGCCGCAAGACGGGAGCGTTCTCGCAAAACTCAATGGCAGCGTCAAGCAGAACCTGATCTATTAAAGGCTCTGAACAGCCGGGTAGAAACGGCATGATCCGCGGATAGAAATCGCTCAGAGCTTTCATAGCGTACCTTACTCGTCGATATTAACGTTTAGGCCAGTAGCTGGCGCACGTGACACTTGCGCTAATTCTACAGGAGATGACCTAATTTTACGAGCTTTTGAGGCTTTTGCGTCATTTTCCGCAGCAACTTGGTTAGAGTGCAAGTCCGCAAGGGCTTTACCTTCGTCGGTAAATACTAACTCTGCGCCTTCGTAGCGACCGATAACAACAATCTTCCCGTCGATAGTAGCACGAACGCGGGCAGACAAAACTTCGCCACCAAGGTGATTCATTAGCTCTACAACAGTCATATTTTCTCCAAAGGGTGAAGGGGGCCGCTAGGGCCCCCTCTTACTCAGCTATTAGCTAGCTGAACCGACCTGAGCAACCACGAGGGCTTCAGGCTTAACCACTTTGCGACCATAGATAGCCAAACCGCGAACGATGTCGCCGAAGTCTGTCTGGTTACGCAAAGGCTCAGTCTTGTTGATGGTCATGGCAAAAGACGTTGCGGCCTTAGTACCAGCGATCATCGTACGACGTGCTTTAGCGTTAGTCACAGCGCCACCAGTAGCAGTAGCGGACAAGCCAGCAACCAATGCCTTACCAGCTGCGCCTTTTGGCAGCAAGTTAGACACATAGACGCTGAAGCGGTCCAACATACCGATCTTGCCGGTGCGGATGGTGCTTGAGTTGTCACCAGAGAAGTACGCCTGAGCGATGCTTGATTGCATCAACAGGTGACGGTCATAGGGAGACAGGATCAAGAAACGGCCATCTTCAGGAACGTTCTGCTCGTCCAGAGCCGTAGACATGCGAAGGATAGCCTTCAGCACGTTTTCAGGCGTAGCTTGGTCGATAGGAGCAGTGTCAGAGCCCAAGTTGTAGGCAGCAGAGATAGCACCAGCAGTCGCGCCTTCGTTAGCAGCGGCAGGGCCTTCGGTCACAAAGCTATTGAAAAACACTTCGTTTTCGATGGAGATCTTCAACTGCTTAGCAGCGTCTTCGGTGAACATGTTCATCAAGTTCATGTCAGACTGATAGGCCAACACGTCGTTGACTTGCACGCCAAAGTACTTGCCCTTGTTGACTTGCATGTCTTGGAAGCTAGGAACTGGCACTTCGTAAGACAAGTTCTGACCGACAGTGTAGTCAGAGATGCTGATTGAAGGAGCCAAACGGATACGGACGGTATCGCCTTGGTTCTTCAACTCGCCTTCGTAGTCAGTGTTAGTGACTTCTGACAGCATAGTGTTCTGATAGAACTTAGCCAACAACTTGCCTGACCACAGCGTGGGGATAAAGGCACCAGAGTATGAGGGGTTGGTGTCAAACACACCAGAGCCCGTGACGGGATAAACAGCAGCCATTTTGGCCTCCTTAAAAATTTAGAACAGGTTGGTTAGACGCCTGTATATGTTTTACGCGGTAACGCGGTTTTCCATATACGCAGCATCAATTTCAGCTTCAAGTTTCCTAGCCGCATCCAGTTCGCCTCGGCCACCCAAGTCCGCTGCCTTTTTAAACATCGCCTCAATCTGTTTTACAGAGTAGGTCTTGCCTTTAGGCTGGACAGGTGCAGCGTTAGTCGCACTACGGTTCGGTTGAATCTGACGTTCTAGCTCTTCGTTCGGACCCTTCGGTTGCGACACTGGGGCGTTGCTCTGTTTGAACAAGTCCACATAGTACGCTACCGCTTCGGCATCGCCTCGGTTAAACGCTTCTTGGGCAACAGTCATTCGAGGTGCTCGTAGCAACGGATCAACTTCATTCAACCACGAAATCCACTGGGGATCGGCGTTGACGGCGTCAAAATCCGGCACCATACGGTGCAGGCGCTGCTCAAAACTAGCTTCAGAAACCTGTGAACCGGTCTTTGTTAACTGCTCGCGCAGCACATCGTTATCGGCTCGCAACTTCTCAAGCTCCTCTTGGAACTCTTGGGCCACTTCGCGGGCAACCTTGCGTTGTACCTCAATAAGGTCTTCGCCAAAGGCTTGGACATCATCATCGGTGACCAGTTTCTTACGCTCTTTAGGCTTAGGAGCTTCCTCAGCTTTAGGTTTCTGCAGCTCATCCATCTGAGCTTTCAATTCCTTTAACTGGGCGTGCAATCTTGGGACTTCTGCATCGTACATCCCTTGCAGGGTACGGTACTTCTGTCTCCAAGTTTCCTCTTCCTTAGAGTCGGCTTCAACCGGTTTAGACGGTTCTACCTTCTGTTGTTCGTCGGTTGTAGGCTCTTCAGCTACGGGCGTGGGCTCTGTCGGCGTCTCTTCAGGCGGGTCTTCCGGTCCCTCTTTTGGAGGGGGTTCGTCTTTTGTCCCCTGATCTTTAGCCAACTGCGCTTCCAGCGCTTCCAAATCCTTTAACGTTTGCTCAACTTGTTTAGGCAATGCCATCTTAATTTCCCTTTTAGCTCCAACTCTGCTCCGGGCTCCTGCTGCGGTCTGCCGTTTGCATAATGGTTTGCTTCGGTTTCAAAAATACGGGTTATTTAACCCGCTCGACTATCTCTGACGATCGTTCGACCGCTTCGAGAAAATCTTGGAGGACTTCCGCGCGACCTTGCAGGCGGTGAATCATTACCTTATCTTCCGCCATGACTAAAGCATTTTTTGCTTCGTCTAGCCTAGACCGGAATAATTCGATCAACGCTGCACTTTCCGGCTGCTTGCAGCGTAGTAACGCTTGCATGTGCTGCCTGTCAGGCTTTGGTCCAATAAAAATCCTCATGTGCTTAATTTTATAGCAACTTCACTCTATTATGTCAACTACTTACACACCATTAGGTCTTGGCGACATAAAGTTCCCTTCCCGACCGCCTACTTGAGAACCATCGGGTAACATATTCTTAGGCTGCATCTGTGGGCCGGGCTGCCCGCCCTGCGCCATCTCGGCTTGACCCATAACCATTTGTAGTTGTTGTTGCAACTGCGCGATCATTTGCTGTTGCTGCTCCATCGTAGTAATCTGCTGTCGAGCAGGAACAATACGATCAACATTACCGTTTAAGTTACGAGCAGACTCGCGGAGCAATTCAGCAGCGCCGTTCATGCCAACAATCTGCTGGGCAACTGGGCTACTAAGAACCAGCTGCAAGAACTCATTACGGCGAATAGCTTCAGCTTCCTTAACAACTAAACTAGACGCGCCCCGTGCGACGATGTTTACATCGCCTATCAAATCAGGGTCATCGCTGTACCGCAAATTATCTTGGTACAACCGCTCAATAGCCGGAACAATGACGTTGTGGTCAATGTTGCTAATAACCTGTTTAATACCCTTACCGGCGTTGCTAATCAACATTGACAAGCCAGACGAAGTACGCCCTGCACCGGGTGTGTGCTCACCCGTCATATAACGAGGAATCATCGTGTCTTCATCAGCGCGGGCTGAGAACTTCTCAAACACTGTCAGTAATTCACCTGCATTACTGTTGGGCTGGAAGAACTGAATAGGCGCAGAACTATCACCATAATCAGATGCTTGGAACTGCCAAATCTTCCAAGGGTGCAGTGCAGTAATGTCTTCGCCAGCTGGCAAGCGAGACACGTTTACACCGACCTGCGGGCCTGATGAGATGCCCATGTTGTTTGCTAAAGCGCGAGCGGTAGCGTTGACCATAGCCTGAGAGTCTCGGCACAAATCAGTAACGCCTTTACCCTCAACTGCGCCGGGTAACTGCTCGTAGGAAGTCAGGTAATACGGCTTGCGGCCCAGTGGGTCGTAGTTCAGCACGGCGCGAATAACCGTACCGCCAATCAGCCAAACTTCGCAGGGGTAAGTCATGGCTGGGTCTGGAATATCTTTTTCGGACAGGCCCCACTCAAGCAAGTACTTACCCTGTACTGAATCCCACAACTGAATCGCGTCGATTAGATCATTAGTAACAGTTGCGTCGGTCGTGTTTTTGCCTTCAGCTTCAGCCTTTGCAGTATCGCTCCACAACCATTCTTTCAATCCACCGCCAGTAAACTCGTCTAGTACTGTGCGGATTGCATCGTTGTTGTACCCCGGGACGTCGATCAAAGCCTGCAAATCTTCCGCTGTCATGCGGTGGCGCTCAATTACAAATCCGTCGTTAATATCCCAAGCCCAAGGAGCCCAGTACAACATAAACGGATCGACACGTTCCCACTCGTTACGGATGACCTGTTTGGGGACCAGCTTTCCGTTCTGCCAAGCCATGGTCTTACGGCGGCGTTTGATAGGGCCCTTAAGCGCCGCAAACGGAAATGTCACGATGTCATCAAGGAACTCGTTAAACGCCTTAGCCCAGCCGCCTTCTAGCAACTGATCTTCCATGCGTTTCTCCATTCGCTTCACACGCTCGGTTGCTTCTTCTTGCAACGAGTGTTGCGCACGGTCTTTCATCTCGATAGCAATCTTGCGAAGTTGCTCTTCGCTAGGCATGGGCAAACCCTGCTGCATAGCAGCTAACAGTTCCTGCTCCATCTGAGCCTGCAAGGACTGCAACACCTCCGGTGGCATATCCGCAATAGGTGATGGGTCTACTGCCCACGGTTTGTCCGAGCCGTTCCCCAACAGTGTGTCGCGCAGCCAGCTGGTAGCAGCACGGCACTTAACTGACGTTAAGTTAATAAATATGTCAGAGCCACCCTGCTCCATAATTTCAGCTAATTTATCAGGGTCGTACTCGCCGTTGCGTTGACGCAAACACTGAAGCATGCGTTCTTCTAAATCACGCTTACCTGTTTTAGCAATATCCCAGCGTTTGCGCACATGCGCTGCTAGGCCTTGGATAATGGGTTGGTTCTGAAGCTCGTCGCTTCGACGTTTAGCTTCTGCTTGCGCGTCAAGTTGTGTCGCTGTGACAATAGGAAAAAGGGCGATGCCACTCGTTGCCATAGATGTTCCTTAGATTACAGTTCGTGCCACAGTGCTTTAATCAACCCGCTAGATGCTGAGTTGTCTGTGTTTGTCACGCGAATATAGTACGTACCAGCGGGGAAGCCGATTTGGAAGCTCTCTCCAACGGATACGCCAACTGACTGGTTAACATTATCGCCTGTATTTACTAAAAACAGGTCAAGTGTCGTGCCGCCAGTAACCGTGCCGCCGGACTGAACCGTTGTAGTAGTCGCTCTAGGTGCAGCAGTGCTCATAGTGTTAACAGGAAATACAGGCACGGATTGACTAAATGTTCCGCCTTCAGTGCCGCCACTTACGATCTCAACCCGCGCAGTACCGGCCATCACCTTAATAATGAATGACTCCATTACGGTATCGCCAGTAATAACTACTTTTACCACCTCAGTCCCAAGCGACGGAACTGAATACTCGTGGAACATAAAGTAGTGCTTGTTATCGGGAGGAGATATGTTTCCAGCGTCAACAAAAAGACGACCGTGCAGGCCGTGAACCTGCTCGAAGAAACCTGAAACCGGGTTCAGGTAGTTGGTCGTCATGTGACTCATAGCGGTGTCCTACCGTAAATATACTAGAATTGTACTCTTTGCAGCCGTCGGGTCAAGTGTACGCATACTTCTTGGCTTTTTTGATCTCTCGCCGCCCAGTATTTAAAAGCCCAACCCCGCGAATGTTCATATCAATCACGGCATCGGCGTACTGGTTTGCGTCATGCACGTGTGAAAACTTGTTCTTGTCCGGCTTATCCTCAGTCTCTCCATTTCGCTTAATTTTATAGCGGTATCCTGACTTAAACCCCTGAACTAACATGGTACATCCCGGGTCAACAAGATACATCGCTTTGCCTTCGAGCTGCTGGTTCAACAACCGCTCAACCGCTTGAATACGTAGCTCCGGCAGGTTGGTAGGTGGCCTAACGCACTTATACCCTTCATTCTTCAAGACATCAACTAGGGACATTTCGTTCTGTTGCTGTTTCGCAAACCCCGCAGGATCAGGCGCGCAGACAAAAGTACACCCTCCCATATTGTTGGCGATAAACGGGTTGAGCCTCGTACGGACAAAAGTCTCGATGCCCATATTCTCCGATGTTAGCTCTGCTAGTGTCAACACCCGCCCTCTAGGGTCTCGTTGTTTAAACACAGCAGCGGGCGTTCGCCCAAAGTCGATGCCAATAACAACGGGGTAGTCCGCCGAGCGAATAACTTTCAGCGGCCCCTCAGAGATGTGAAAGTCAGGCACAAAAGTCTTCTCGTACACCGGCGTCCCTGAAAGTGAGCGACCGTACTCTGACCGAAGGTAAACACGCAACCAGTCCTCGGTTTTACCCGGGATCAAGTTGGGGTAATACTGCTTCGGCAAGTTGTCGTAGTTGTCAGCCTCGGGGTTAACCACCCACTCTTCACCGTCCTTGTCAAGCAGCACCTCATCCGGGTCTTCCTTGAACTTCTCTATATACCGTTCTGGTTTGATGATAGCCGCTGGCTGTTTAAAGATCGCCCAGTTACTAGGCGGCTCTTCCATCTTGTCCTGCCACCACGTATCTTCGTCTGGCATGTTGGTATCGAACAACGCACACGACCGCGTCGGCCCGCCGTCCTTCATGCTGGGGTAGCGGTTTAGACGACCAAGCAGGCCATCGACAACATCAGGGTGCAACTCGCGACTCTCGTTACCCCACAAGAACGTAGTTTCTAGTGACAGCGCTTTTCTCACGTCGTCAGGTGTATCCAGAGCAATAAACAGCCACTCCGACTCAACAACAGTGTTATCAGACAGCTTAGCTCGCAACAAAAACGTCTTTTCTACCGCCTTCCAGACCCCCATTTCCCCCGGTGGGAGCCAGTCAAACACCGTTTTTCTAGTCGTTAACGCCAGCTGATCGGCAGTATTTCGGACAATAACAGCCCTAGTTTTGCGTATATTTTGAGCATTTGGGGCCTGTCCGCACGCTAATTTGACCAACTCGTGCACACAAGTGACAGATTTTCCCCCTCCAACCGGGCCTGCTAGCACCCTAACGTATGCTTCGTCAGCCATAAAAGATGCTTGCGTAGGGGTAGGGTTGTATGTACTCATGTGTTAGTCGTCGTTATCCATGTCTATAGTAAGTGGAGGCGGCTCAGATACCCCGCCAAGCGACACTGTACCCCCATTGATGATAATAGTGGGCAAATTCAGCATCTGCTTGTCTTTTTCTTCCTTCGGCTCTAGCCCGCCTAACTTAGAAAACGTCTTAAAAGCGTCTAATTTTTGTGCAAGTGGTGCTTTTGGGTTTTTTGCCAGCACGTATATGTCGTCCATCAAGTCCTCAGCCCGCATAGCGGCCTTAGTTTTGAACGTTATACCCTTACTCTCAAACTCAGAGCGCTTGATATTAACCTGAAGTTGGAACCACTTTTGCTTTTCTAGTTCCTTATAGGACTCAAGACTATAGCCGTGGCGTGCTGCCACGATAACGTCTTCTTCTTGCCCCAGCGCAATGCTGTTAATCATCTCACTCGGGACAGACGGGAACGAGGACTGCTGTTTTGGCCCTACCTCAAGCGGATCATCGTCAAGATCAAGGTCTTCAGGAAGCATTTGCTGCCTCTTGCTCAGCCGCACGCTTCACAGCCGCCAGATATTTTGAGCACGCAATCCTTGTCAGCTTGCTTGCCGTGATGTTGTGGGCTTTAGCCACTTCTTTGATCTCATTGAGAAGATCGTCGGGCATAAAAAGTGTCCATCGCTTCATGTCTTTTTCTGATTCGGTCATGTTACCTCCTTCGTTAATACATGCATTGTACATACTTTTTATTTTGTAGCAACATGTTTCAGAGAAGCGACTGTGGTTAATACGTCACTATGGGTAAGTTGCTGCAGCGGGCTGAGTCCACGTTAATACATACCTAAAAATTGGGCTTGCTGTATGAGCGCCTCGTAAGGCGGGGCGGGGGGCGGGGGTGGGCTGGGGGGCCCGTGGGCTAGGTCGAATCCTGTCATTGTAGACGGGGCAACCCCGATACGATTAGGTGGAATCCTAGTCCTGAGAGTATCGCCTCTCAACCCTTCGTTTATTAACAATGTGCGGATAGTCTCGCCAGTAGTGCGCCTAGTGTTTCGCTTTCAAGCTGTCATGGTTTCGAGGGCAAGCGCGGCAGGTCATCTACTAGCAACATGGGGTTATCGGTGCATTAGGGTACGGTGTTTAAAAATTTACGGGGTATAGGTTTGCGGTAGCGCGTAAACCATGATGCGGTAATAGTGGCGCATCTGACTAAGCATCCAACGCCTTCGTGCGGTGGCAAACCCATAGTGGAGCACTGGGCCACTTTGTCGGGACTGCGAATATGTGCAGACGGTAAGAATCCGTCCATGTATAGGCCTACTGGAAAGACAGTAGCAAGTAACGCTTACTTAAAAAGAGCGGTGAGGTAGTCCGAGCGCACCAAGAACAGCAAGCGCGTAATCCCCCTCGCAAGAGGGCTTCATTGTGTGTACGGTTGTGCATACATCAAGCCTTTTTAACCATCAGGAGAGTAAATCATGCAAAACGCAATCGCAATCATTGAAAACGCAAACAACGGTTTAACCGTTACTATGAACGCCAAGGGTAAGCAGGGCACGTTCGCTCGTGCCATCGCCTTTGCATCCCGTGATGCCCGCATCGCATTAGGTCAGGCAATGCACCTTAAGTGGTTACAGAATGGACAGTATCGCCCACTGGTGAATGACATTCTGTCCTGCGGTCTTGTCCCCAAAGCGGCTGTGCCTTTCGTGTCTGGTCTGATTCCAACGAACGGCGCGGTTCCCAAAGAGCAGTTCATCTCTCTGTGCCAAGCGGTGAAGTACGCAGTCGACAACAAGCGCAACAAAGACGGTCAGCGTGTCGAGGTTAAGGGCGAGAAAGCCTTCGTGTACGGTCTGGTCAACGCCATCGTGTCAGAAGTTGCCCCACAAACTGTGGATGCTTAAGGGTTTACCGAGTACTACACTGCACCCGAATTAGACGTGTTCTATTAAGCACTACTTTCTGGGTGCGTGTAGTCCCAAAGTACCTAATAAGACAATTAGGCAGAGGGGTATCGGCTCTGTCTTATTACAACAGGGCTCCCAAGTTGTTGATTTCATTCCAGTTTCAATCCAACCAAGTATTACAATAAGACAATAAGACAATAAGACAGTATAAATAGGCTCCCTTCGCGAGAGAAAGTTTCCGAAAACGCGCAACGCACCGCGCATAAGTTCTCAAAATCCCGCGCAGCCAAACCCATTTCCTGTCTTATTGCCTAATTGTAGTACCAGTAGTACTCGACTTTCACGGTTTCATGCGGGCTCCAAGCCCACCACATAATAAGACAGCCCCCCGAACTCTGTCTTATTGCTGTCTAAAAACACCAAAAGTATTACACCCGAAAGGAGAAAAGACGTGCATACACATCGCGTACATACCATGACAATGGAAGCTAAACGTGCATACATAGCCGTAATGACCCAACTCGACCTCGCCTTAGCCAAAGAACGAGCGCAACGTAAATACCTAGAACGCTTGAGCAAAGCACAAACCACGGCAGAGTTCCGAGCCATCGCAACCCAAGGATTCCGACCATGGCGTTAATACCATACAACACTGGCAAAGTTAAGATCGGATGTGCATACATCGCCAAGCCCCCAACGTACACACCAGACGCTGACATGGGCGCATTGCAAACAGCACTCATCACAACCAAGTCAACCCCAAGACAAAGCATCCTCGAGTCCCTCATCAACTACCTACTAGGAGATAAACCATGATAACAGTTTATTTTGAGGCTAATGCAGGCGCACACATAGTGGCGCAGTTCGACAGCGAAGAGACTTATATGGCTTGCCTCCCTGCATTGGAGAAGTTAGCCGTTGAGCAGGGCTACATCGTCACCGAAAGCGTAAATGAAGAAGGAGAACCTACATGAACGAAGAACATAGACAGGAGCTGTACGCCGAGTATGTCGACATGAGAACGAAACTGCGTTATGTGTTGGACAACCTCAACGACCTGAGCAAACGCGATGCTGTGAAAGGGAAGATAGAGAACTTGTATTTCACGCTCGATGAACTAAGCGAACAAATAAAGGAGATGAACCATGACAACTAAGACCATCACGGTGGACGTGCGAAATGTATATGGCAATACCATGTACTACCCGATGTGCGACGACGCAAAAACACTAGCCAAACTTGCGGGGACTACCACACTCACCCCCAATGCAGTGCGGCTCATCAAGTCACTTGGGTACACCGTCCAAGTCCAAAAGACCATACCCGCCACACTCTAAGGAGATAAGCCATGACCGACGAAGACTTCAAACAAGCCCAGAAATTACTCGCGGCTATTGATAGCGACCTAGCCAATTACCTAAGCTGCGTCCATCGCTATTCACCCGAGTACATAGAGAGCGTACACGCCGCAGTAGTGGAAGTGTGCAGACTACTTGATGTCACGTTAGTGACAGACAAGCCCCAAGCCGCGTATTAACCTACGCAAACCAACCACAACAGGAGAGTAACCATGAAATATAGCGACATCAAAGCATCCATCCTCGAGCAGTTCCAAGCACCCAACGGACACGAGGTTGTTCCATTTATTCTAGGCGCGCCGGGCGGCGGTAAGTCAGCGTGTGCCAGAGACGTTATCCGCTCCCTCGAGATACCCGAGGACCGCGTTGTAGAGTTCACTGCGTCACTGCGCGACCCTGTCGACGTGCTCGGTACGCCTAACAACCAAGGCGACTTTACCAAGTGGGTGCCACCAGAAGAGTTCTACAAACTGCGCGATGGTGTAGGAAAAGCCGCGCTCATCCTCGAGGAGCTGTCAGACGCACCCATCCCCATGCAGAACGCGTTGTGCGGTGTGGTTTATGACCGCCGCGCTGCTCAGTTGAATCTGACTAAACAGTTGTTCATCATTGCCACAGGCAACCGCACCGAGGACAAGTCAGGCGCCACTCGCATCACTACCAAGTTAGCTGGGCGTACACGTCGCTTCGACTTCACCGAGAACCTCGATGACTTCACCCTGTGGGCACTGGACAACGACATCAAGCCAGAGTTAATACAGTTCTTGCGCTTCCGTCCGTCCCTGCTGTCTGCGTTCGACCCCAACACCTTCGCTAGTCCTACGCCGCGTAACTGGGCTCGTGTGTCGCTCATCCCTGACTCACTACCTGACCAACTGTTCTACGATAACGTAGCTGGTGACGTTGGCGAGGGCGCCGCCGCAGAGTACACAGGCTTCCGCAAGATTTACAAGTCCCTGCCCAACATCGACGCTATCTTGCTCGACCCTGCCAACTCGTCCGTCCCTGCTGACCCTGCGACCCGCTTCGCTCTGACTGGTGCGTTAGCTCGTAAGACTACGGTAGATAACATGGACCGAGTTATGCAATACACCGCTCGTATGCCTGTCGAGTTCAATGTCATGTACGTCAAAGATACCCTGCGACTGACACCTGACGTCCTGCACACCAACGCGTTTAGTAAGTGGGCAGCCGAACACGGAGACGTGCTGTGCTAAGACAAGACCCCAACACCCACGCCAATTCCATATTTTCGTTAACACCACAGGAGAGTAACCATGAAAGTAACTAAACTAGCCGACAAAGCCCTGCTTGTCAAACTCACTCGCCGCATGGCTAACCTTACTCGACGCGACGCTATGCTAACTCAGCAAGTGCGTATGCAAGAGAACGACAACTCTATCGACGTACTGATGAAGTTGTTTAGTAATAAGGCAAGCGATATTTACGACGTCAAGCAAGCGTACAACGAGGTGTACCAGTACCACAAGATGCACACCCTGCCATACACAGACGCTGGCCCTCGTATCCTGCCGAACAACCTGTACTTCGAGTACACACAGGAGATGAAACACCTCATTGCCAAAGTCGAGAAAAAGTTGGCGGCTATCTTGCCACACTACGACCAGTTAGTACACGAGGACATCATGTACCGCAACGCGTCCATCACTAAGACCGCTCGTGCATCAGTCAGCGACTACCCAACGGCGGAGCAGTTCGGGCAGAGTATGTCCATCGACCTGCGGTTCAGCCCACTGCCTGACGCTAGCCACTTCTTATTTGACATCAGTGAGGAAGATAAGCAAGCGTTCGAGCGTAGCGAGATGGAGATGTCTGCACTTGCACAGGCTGATACTGTCAACCGTATGCTCAAGCCGCTGTCAGCACTCATCGAGAGACTGGGCGAGTACAAGGGCGAGAAAGGTGAG
>Ga0222714_10000874_pt1 | contig 34255 bp, 30 predicted proteins | sample C33_3DmetaG_FD_165048 | JGI IMG/M metagenome (GOLD analysis project Ga0222714, IMG submission 165048) | Estuarine water microbial communities from San Francisco Bay, California, United States - C33_3D | ecosystem: Environmental > Aquatic > Marine > Unclassified | place: USA: California... | reverse complement strand
GGTCGACGGTGGATCCGGCGGTCGGTACCTTCGGGCATGACCACGCGCCCCTTCTCCCGGTCGGTCGAGGACTACCTCAAGACGATCTACGAGCTGTCGGCCACGGGTGACCCGGCGTCGACGTCTGCGATCGCCGAAGCGCTGGAGATCCAGCCGGCGTCCGTGACCGGCATGGTCAAGCGGATGGCCGAGTGGGGGCTCCTGGAGCACGTGCCGTACAGGGGCGTGAGGCTCACCGGGCCCGGCACGCGGGAGGCGCTCTCGATCGTGCGGCGGCACCGCATCCTCGAGACCTACCTGTGCGACCGCCTGGGCTACGCGTGGGACGACGTGCACGACGAGGCCGAGCGACTCGAGCACGCGGCATCGGATCGGCTCATCGAGCAGATGGCGCTCGCGCTCGGCTTCCCGAGTCACGATCCGCACGGGGCGCCGATTCCCTCCTCCTCCGGAGACGTGGAGGCGGCCGTCCGCGTCACGCTCGCGGACGCGGAGGCCGGCGAACGCCTGGTGATCCACGCCGTCCGGGACGAGGATCCGGCCGACCTTCGTTCCATGGCCGCAGAGGGTCTGGTGCCCGGGGCCCGGGTCACGGTCGACGGCACGACATTGACCGACGGATCCGTCCAGATCGACCTGGCAGGCAGCGAGGGTGGTGCGCGCAGCGTGCCCGCACACCTGGCGCGCAACGTCTACGTCGTGCCGGACGAGAAGTGACGGCCCCACGCTCGGCCCTCGCTGCGCTTCACCCCTCCGGCGCCTCCGCTTCTCTCACCCCGTCGGCAGCAGACCCGGGCAGTCGACTCCGCTCAGGAGCGGCGCGGCGCGTGCCAGGACCTGGAAGGTGTGCCCGTACGTCGCGCCGAATACCCCGGTGCCGGCCCCACGCAGACTCGCGATCCGGACCTGGCCGGACGGGTTGAAGTTCCCACCCCGGGCCCAGTTCACGTAGTTCCGGTCGACGGCGGTGATCGAGATCTGCGCCCTGGAGCCGGCGGGCAACCCACGCTGAAGGCGCAGGGCCACGTCCTGATCGAGGTCGAGGCGATTGAAGACGCCGAACTGGGAGGGAAACACGATCGAGGTGTCCGAATCGGCGACCGACAGGCCGAGCAGGTACAGCGGATCGTCCTTGGCCTCGATCCCCTCCGGCTCCAGTGCCGCCGGCAGATCCCGGATCGAAGTCTCGTTCAGGTATGCCCACGCGCGATCCGAGCGTGACCAGCGGACGTCCATCAGAACGTCGGGAGGAAGACGACACGTTTCGGGATAGGGCAGGTCGAACCGTCCGGGCACCTGCGTGGCCCCGAAGATGATCCCGCCGTCGGCGAGCAGGATGTCGACCTCGAAGATGTCGCCGGGTGAGAGGACCGTCGTCGTGGCGTCGTCGACGAGGAAGCACGCTCCGGGTTCGAGCAGGGGAGCGGTTTCCACGCAGTCTTCGACCGCGGCGCCCGGAACGAGAAAGGAAAGCCCGTCCGATCGGCGAATGGTGATCCGCGCATCGAAGAGATCCTCGACGCTCGTTCCCGTACCGACCGTGCGGTGCAGGAAGGCGCGTACCTCGTTGTCCTCGGGGTCGGACGCGAGGTTGACGTAGACCTCGGCCACGACCACGTCCTCGGCGTCGACGAGCGTGATCTCCTCGAGCTCGCATGCCGCCGCGCCCGCGCCGAGCAGCACGAGCGCCACCATCCGGCGCATCAGAACGACACCTCGAGTCCGATGGTGGGCAGCACGGGGAACATCGAGATCCCCGAGCGGACCGCGGGATCGAGGTTGTACTCGTAGAAATAGAAGAGGACGTTCTTCCGGTTGTAGACGTTCACCAGGTTCACGTAGGGCGTGAGACGGCCCCACGACTTCGGGAACGTCCGTCGGAAGCTCACGTCGAGCCGGTGATACAGGGGGTAGCGCGCCGAGTTTCTGTCCCCGAGCACCACGGCGTACCCGCCGTCCTCGCCCTCCGTCCCGGTCCAGTCGAGGCCGCCGCTCTCCACGTAGCGGGGCGAGTAGTACGCGTATGAGCCCAGCGCACGGGTGTAGGGTAGGCCCGTTCCGAAGTTCCATCGCACCCCGCCCTCCCAGCCCCACGGGGCCGGATAGCGGAGCACGACGTCGAGATCGAGGCGGCGGTCGAAGACCGGCGCGTAACGGATGTCAGGCGCGTCCGGGACCGGGGAGGTCGGGTCCGGGAAGATACGCTCCGCCTTGAGCCAGGAGGCCGCGAGCCATCCCGTGACGGCCCCCGTCTCCTTGCGCAGCAGGAGGTCCGCGCCGTAGGAGACGCCCTCCCCGGCCAGGATGTCGTCCAGCGGATCGTTCGGATCGTCCGACGGATTGAACGTGACCACGCCGTCGAAGGACCTCAGGTACGCCTCGACGGACCAGAACCAGTCGATGTCCCGGTATCCCTCCACGCCCAGCTGGAGCTGATCGGAGACCGTGTGCGGCGCCCGCTCGCCGGAGATCACCCAGATGTCGAGTCCGACCGGAAGCTCCTCGTCCCTCAGGGAGTGCAGGAACTGAGTGTAGCGACCCGCTGCGAGCTTCACGGCCAGATCGCCACCGCCAAAGAAGCGCTTCACGGCCAGGCGAGGGGCGACCTCGCCCACCCCGGCGCCTGGCTCCGGGCGGAATCCATCCAGGCGCACCCCTCCCTCGACGAGCCACGCGCGCGGGGCCGACCAGCGCGCCTGTCCGTACACGCCGGCCAGCCACCCCTGGCCGACGCCGGCGCCGAACGTCGTCCCCCCGCTGGTGAACCGGTTTTCGTAGGAGAGGCGCTCCAACGACGAACCCAGCTGGAACGACCAGTGCGGCGTGGGGCGTGTGTCCAAGTCCACGCGCACCTGACCCTGCTGGATGCGGCTTCGGACGTCCGTGTCCGCGAAGTCCGGGAAGAGCAGGCCGGTGGAGAACCGGCTGAAGTTCGTCCCCACGCGCAGCGAGCCCCCGCCCCGACGCGGGCGGGTCCAGGACGTGCCCACGGCGTCATTGCCCCAGTCCCAGTCGATGCGCAGGGGGAAGTCCTCGGCGTCGATCGAAGTGAGGTCGAAGACATCCTTGCCCGTATAGGCGGTGACGGTGAGGCGGTCGCCGCCCGGGCTCCACCCCTCCACGAACGCCTGGAAATCCGTGAGGTGATAAGGAAAGTCGAAGGCCGGCCGGAAGAGGACGTCGAAGTACGACCGCCGTGCCGATACGCGGTACCGGAGGCTCGAAAGGCCCACTCCCTTCGCCGCACCCTCCGGGACGCGCCCGCCCGCCGCGACGCGCGTGGCGAGGAGCGACACGGCGGCGTCCACGCCGAAGCTCCGCCCCCCGGCGTCGCTCTCGATGTCGAGCACGGACGACACCCGCCCCCCGTGCTCGGCCGCGAACCCTCCCGACTGGAGTTCCACCCGATCGATCATGTCCGCGTTGAACACCGAGAAGACGCCGCCCAGGTGGAACGGCGAGAAGAGCGGAATTCCGTCGAGAAGGATGAGGTTCTGGTCCTGGGATCCACCCCGGACATGGAACGCGGCCGAGAAGTCCGACGTCGACACGACCCCGGGCAGGACCTCGATGGCCCGGACCGGATCCGGTTCCGCCACGCCGGGCACCATCCGCATGTCGTCGAGCTGCAGCTCGCGAACGGTAGCGCCGCCGATCTCCTCGAAGCGCACTCGTGCACGGCTGCGTTCCGCCTCCACGGCGATCCCTTCGACCTCCAGGGCGCTGGCGGTCAGCGTGACGTCGACCTCGAGCGTGGCGCCGAGGCCAAGATCCACCGTCCGGGAGTACTCCGCGTATCCGAGGGCCTGGACGCGCAGCTCGTACGAGCCGGGCACGACGCTGGACAAGCGGAAGGAGCCGAGCCGGTCGGTGTCCGCCACGTGGAGCCGCTGCTCTCCACGGAAAAGCGACACGGTCGCACCGTATACCGCCGCGGCGTCTTCCTCGCGCACGCTTCCCTGCACCGTGGCGAGCTGTGCCGCGCCCGGCGCAGCCGAAAACGCGGCCGCGCCCATGGCGATCCACAGCAGGCTGACGACTCGCAGACTCATTGATTCACCGATCGATCGCCGGTCCACTCCGCCACCCCGGCGGCGACCCGTCGTCGTTTCAGGTACATTCCCGACGCTGACGTACGCGCTGTCCCGAGCACGGATTACGGGAGGCCGGAAGCGGACCTTTCCGTGCGGACGGTGCAACCCCCGAAGCCCTCGGCCGGGTCCACCATGACCGACCACGACGCTCTCGAGCGGCTGGCACACTGGCCACGCCGGCCGTTCGCCGATCTCCCCACGCCTCTCCTCCGGGTCGACCGGCTCGCCGGCCGCCTCGGCGTGCCCCATGCCTACGTGAAGATGGATGCGGAGACGGGTTTCGCGCTCGGAGGCAACAAGGTGCGCAAGCTGGAGTTCGAACTCGCCCCGGAGCGACTGGCCGGCGTGACCTGCCTGATCACCGCGGGTGGCCCCCAGTCGAACCACTGCCGGGTGACCGCCGCCGCCGCCGCGCGGCTGGGACTCCGTTGCGTGCTCGTGCTGAACGGACCCGAGCCCGAGCACCCGACCGGCAACGCGCTCCTGCACCGACTCTTCGGCGCCGAGATCGTCACTGTCGCAGACCGTGCTCTGCGGGGCCCGACGATGGAGGCGGTGGCCCGACGCATCGCCGGCGAAGGCGGACGGGCACTCATGCTCGCCCTGGGAGCATCGACAGGCCTGGGAAGTCTCGGATACGCCGCGGCGGCGGTGGAACTGTGCGCACAACTCGACCGGCTCGACGACGGCTGCACGAGCAGTACGGTCTGGCTGTCGAGCTCCTCGTGCGGGACGCTGGCGGGTCTCATCCTCGGTCTCTCGCTGCTGGGCCGCACCGACATACGCCTTGTCGGCGTAAGTGCCGATGCCACGGCGGAAGAACTGCGAACGACGTCGCTCGCTCTCGCGTCCGAGGGTGCCGCGCTCCTCGGCAGCGGGACCCGGCCGGACCGGATCCCCTGCGAGACCGACGATTCCCAGGTGGGCCAGGGGTACGGGCTCCCGACAGACGCATCGCGGGAAGCCACGGAAGCCTTCGCGCGCCTCGAAGGGCTCGTGCTCGACCCGACCTACTCTTCGAAGGCCGCCGCGGGCATGTTCGCCGCCGTGAGCCGTGACGGCATCCGACGGGGTGAGCGGGTCGTCTTCCTCCACACGGGGGGGGCGCCGGGACTCCTCGCCTGAGGGGAACGACGACCCTGGCCGGGTGATCCGGCGTCAGCCGAATCGCTGCGAGAGCCGCTCGAGCGCGCCCAGGAGATCCGGCTCCCCGTCGAAGGCGAAGACCACGACCGCCTTCGCGCCCGGCGCGGCCATGCATGCCGCGAGGCGCAAACCCCATTGCGGCCCGCGAGCCGCGTGCTTCTGCACCACGAATACGCTGCCGCCGGAAACCACCTGCCCGCCGAAGGGTTCTGGCGTGCGGGACGCGGTCCGCTTTTCGCGGTACGCTGCGAGCCATTCGTCTCGAGTGGGCGTCATGGCACGGACTGGAGCGCGCGGACCGAGAAGGTATATCCTGTGGGAACCTTGCCCGCACCCGCCATCAGAGAGGCGACATGGCAGCGCTACGCCCGGCCGGCCCCCGCGACTCGCTCCGCGGGAAGGCTTACCACGTCATTTTCGAGCACGATGCGGGCTGGGCCCGACGCTTCGACGCCGTCCTGATCGTCCTGATCCTCGCCAGCGTCGGCGCCGTGATGCTCGACTCCGTGGCCGGCCTGCGCGCCCGCTTCGGCCCCGAGCTCCTCGCCATCGAGTGGTTCTTCACCGTCGTCTTCACGCTGGAGTACGTCGTCCGGGTCTGGTGCGTGCGGCCGGCGACGGGGTACATGTTCTCCTTCTTCGGGCTCACCGACCTCCTCTCGGTCCTGCCGACGTACCTCAGCATGGTCCTCCCGGGTGGCCAGTATCTCGCGGTCATCCGGGTGCTCAGGGTCGTGCGCGTGTTCCGGATCTTCAAGCTGGTCCGTTTCGTCAGCGAAGCCACGGTGCTGACGACGGCGTTGCGCAACGCGCGATACAAGATTGCCGTCTTCATCACCACCGTGATGTGCATCGTCGTCGTGGTGGGATCGGTGATGTACGTCGTGGAGGGACCCGCGGGTGGCTTCACGAGCATCCCGCGCGGCGTGTACTGGGCGATCGTCACTCTGACGACCGTCGGCTACGGGGACATCGCGCCCCACACGCCGATCGGACAGACGCTGGCGTCCTTCGTCATGCTCCTGGGTTACGCGATCATCGCCGTGCCCACGGGTATCGTGACCGCGGAGATCGCACTGCTCCCGGATATGCGAGGCCAGGGGATTCTGCCTTGCCCCGCCTGCGAGCGCGTAGAACTCGACCCGGACGCCCGATACTGCCGCTTCTGCGGCACCGGGCTGAAGAGGATCCCGCCCGCCGCCTGAGCAGGCGCGCGGGGGTTACGGGAGGACGCGGACGCCCAGGAAGTCTGTGACCCCGAACCCCTCGAGTACCATCCACGCCCCGAAGGCGACGTACAGGAAGATCATGACGTGCGATTCGCCCGTCGAGAGGTGCATGTCGCGCAGCATGAAGACGAGCATCACGACCGTCGCGATGACGAGGAACGTCATCATGGGAACGATCTGCGTGAAGTTGACCGCGATCGCCCCCGAGATCATCACCCCCAGGGGCACGGCCACGAGCAGATCGAAGACGTTGCTTCCGAGCACGTTCGACACGCTCGACTCCGTGCGTCCCATGACCGAAGCGCGTACGCTCACGAAGGTGTCCGGGATCGACGTCGCCGCGGCGACGATCGTCATTCCCCAGAGGAACGTGGGCGTGTTGAGCTCCTCGCCGAGGCGGATCGCCACCTGCAGCAGGACCTCGACGCCGACCAGAATGACCAGCACGCACAGGACGAGAATGCCCCACTCACGCCACGGGTTGATGCCGTCGACGCGTGGATGGTCCGCGCGCTGCCGCTTCACCTCCTCGAACTGCATGTAGAGGTAGAGTCCGTAGAGCAACAGCGGGAAGAGGGCGAGTGGTCGGGTGAAATTCCCGATGAAGATCCGACGCCCGTCGTCAAGAAATGTCTGCTCGGACGGCCCGAAATAAATCACCGTGAGACTCAGGATCAGCATGAGCACGGAGACCGAAACCAGATAGAACTGCGCCTCCCGGTACACCAGGTCCCGGTTCGCTTCCAGCGGACGACCACGCGCATAGACCGAGAACGCCGGGATCACGAGAATGTTGTAGATCGCCGAGCCGATGATGGCGGCGAGTCCCAGTTCGAAGTCCTGGTGCGCGAGCGGCGCGAGAAGTGCAGTGACGAGCTCGGGCATGCTCGACGAGATGGCGAGCAGCACCGAGCCCTTGACGGCGTCGGGGATACCGTAATGCTGGGCGAGCCGATGCGTCGAATCTTCGAGACGCGAGCAGGAGAACCACAGAAGCGCCGAGCCGAAGAGCGTGCCACCGACCACGAAGGCGATGATCATCGCCCGAATGCTCATCGCTTAGATCGTGCGCGGCAAGTGAACACCGTCGATGCCGTCTAAAGCCGTAGGCCTTCGTGAATGATCCCTTCGCGCGCCACGACGACCGAACCCCGCGTCTTCGGCCCATGACTGCCCGCGCGATCGGAACCTGGAACACCACCATCGCGCTCGACCACGCACACGCGCATGCCCAACTGAACCTGGGGCGCCTGCTCCATGAGGGGGGATGCCTGGACGACGCCTGGCGTCGGTATCGAGCCGCGGCGCGAGCGGCCCCCCGGCACGCGCGAGTCGCGTACAACCTCGCGGTGGCAGGGGAGGATCACGGTGAGCACGAGGACGCCTTTCCGCGCGCCCCCGGAAGTCTCATGATGGGTCCGGTCCCGAACCGGTCCACCCCTGATCCGAAAGAGGCGCGAAGATGGTCAACGCGGTCGTCCTCATCGAAGCCGAGCCCGACAAGATCCAGAGGCTCGCCGAGCAGCTCGTGGAAATCGAAGGCGTTCCGGAGGTCTTTTCCGTGGCCGGCCGCTACGACCTGGTCGCGATCCTCCGCGTCCCCGAGAACGAGCACGTCGCGGACATCGTCAGCTCGAAGATCCGCAACCTCGACGGCATCGCACGCACGGAGACGCTGATCGCCTTCCGCGTCTACTCGCGCGAAGACATCGAGGGGGTCTTCGCCCCGTGATCCCGAGGCGCGCTGCCGACATCCCCGCCTGGTACAACGCCGTCGACATCCTGGAGCGGAACCTCGCGGGGCGGGCTGAAAAGGTCGCGCTGCTGACGCCGGATCGGGAGATGACGTTCGGCGAGGTCTCGGCCGAGGTGAACCGCGTCGGCAACGCGCTCGAACGACTCGGCGTTCGTCACGGTGACCGGGTCGCGATTCTCGCCCCGGACGGTGCGGAGTGGGCAGTGACCTTTTTCGCGTGCCTGAAGATCGGCGCCGTGTCCGTGGGCATGAACACGCTGCTCACCCCCGCCGAGCTCGCCCACATCCTCGTCGATTCCGGCGCGCGCGTGCTGCTGCTCCACGGATCTCTGCTCGAACCGGCGCGCAAGGCGCTCGAGCAGAGCACGCCGGTGGAGCACGTGGTGCTGATCGGTGATGCATCCGACGCTGCCGACGATGTCCTGCGGTGGGAGGAGTGGGTCGCGGTCGAGAGCTCCGAACTGGAGAGTCGGAGGACGCACCGCGACGACTTCGGGACGCTGAGCTACTCCAGCGGCACCACGGGTGCGCCCAAGGGCATCTTCCACGCACACCGCGACTACGTGCTCTGCGCCCAGCTCTGGGGCGTCGACGTGCTCGGGCTCACCGCCGAAGACCGGACCTTTTCCGTGGCCAAGCTCTTCTTCGCCTACGGCCTCGGCGGCAACCTGCTCTTTCCCTGGTGGGTGGGCGCGTCGGTCGTCCTCTACCCCGGAAGCCCGCGGCGGGCCGTGGACGTGCTCGCGATGGTGGACCGGTTCCGGCCGACCATCCTGTTCAACGCCCCGACGGGGTACGCTTCGATCCTCGCCGTCGAAAACTTCACCGAACGGTACGACCTGACCTCGCTCAGACTCGGCGTGTCCGCCGGAGAAGCGCTTCCGGCACCGGTGTGGCACGAGTTCAGGGAGCGCACCGGCGTCGACCTGGTGGACGGGATCGGTTCGACGGAGAACTTCCACATCTTCATCTCGAACCGTCCGGGAGACATTCGGCCGGGCAGCAGCGGCAAGCCCGTGCCCGGCTACGACTGCCGCATCGTCGACCCCGACGGCGTGCCGGTGGCGCGCGGGGATGTCGGGACGCTCCAGATCCGCGGCGAGACCGCGGCGCTGTTCTACCTGCACCAGGCCGAGCGCTCCCGTCAGGTCTTCCTGGGCGAGTGGCTCGACACGGGCGACAAGTACTGCGAGGACGCGGAGGGGTACTTCTGGCACGCCGGCCGGAGCGACGACATGCTCAAGGTGGGTGGCATCTGGGTGTCCCCCGTGGAGGTGGAGAGCGTGCTCATCGAGCACGACAGCGTGCTCGAGTGCGCCGTCGTCGGCGTTGCCGACGACTCCGACCTGGTCAAGCCGAAGGCGTACGTCGTGCTGAAGGACGGTGGCTCGGGCGACGACGATCTGGTCCGGATCCTGGTGGCTCACTGCGTGGACCGCATGGCCGCGTACAAGCGGCCCCGGTGGATCGAGTTCGTGGACGAGCTGCCGAAGACCGCCACCGGCAAGATCCAGCGCTTTCGTCTCCGTTAGATCGGCGGGGCGCACGGATCACGACCGTGCGCCCCGCCGAGATCCTCCCGAACGGACCCGCGTCTACTCGCGGCCCATCATCATGGTGCGGACCTTGGGCGCGGCGACCAGCGCGACGATGCCGACGCCCCCGATGATCAGGGCGACCGTCCGGAAGAGTTCGGCCTCTCCGAGCGTCTCGAGCTGACCCGCCACGAGACCGGCGAACAGGTTGCCGAGCGCCGCCCCGACGAACCACACGCCCATCATCTGACCGACCCGCTGCTGCGGTGACAGCTTGGTGATCGCCGAGAGCCCGATGGGCGAGATGCACAGCTCGCCGACAGTGTGCAGGAAGTACGTGACGACCAGCCAGGCGGGCGACACGGGATTCTCGGGGGTGGCATTCGCGGCGCCCCACGCGAGTACGAAGAAGCCCAGCGCGAGGCCGAACAGGCCGAGCGCCGCCTTGAGCGGCGTCGATGGGTTGACCTTCCGGCTGTCCAGCCAGACCCAGAGGGAACCGAAGAGCGGCGCGAGCAGGATGATGAATCCGGCGTTGATCGACTGGAGCGTGGAAGCAGGGATTTCCCAGCCGAACACGACGCGGTCGGTCAGATCGCGCGCGAACAGGTTGAGCGACGTGCCCGCCTGCTCGAAGCCGGACCAGAAGACCGCGATGAGCAGGAAGAGCCAGAAGATCACGCCCATCCGCTTGTTTTCCTCGGCCGTGTGGCCGCCGAACGTCCAGACGTAGACGAAGTACAGGGCGACGAGGATGAGCACGCTCGTCCCGAGCGCCTGCGCGATCTGCGTGATGCTGACGTCGACGGTCCCGTTGCGCACCAGGAACGCAAAGCCGGCGACGGCCGCCACGACCGCGAAGAACGTCCCGAAGAACTTCCGCGACATCGCCGCGACTTCGGCCTCGCTCCTGTCCGTGCGGAGGTGCCCGATATCGCCCAGGTGCGGCTGCCCGATCCGGTACTGGATGAGGCCCAGCACCATCCCCACGCCGGCGGCGCCGAAGCCCCAGTGCCAGTGATACCCCTCACCCAGGAAGCCGGTGACCATGGGCCCGAAGAAGGCGCCGAGGTTGATGCCCATGTAGAACACGGAGAAGCCGGCGTCGCGTCGTGCGCCTCCGTCCGGGTAGAGATCGCCGACGATGGTCGAGACGTTCGGCTTCAGCAGCCCTGTGCCGCAGATGATGAACGCGAGGCCGAGAAAGAACGTCGTGTTGCCGGGGATCGCCATGGTGAAGTGGCCCAGCGCGATGATCCATCCGCCGACCCAGATGGCCTTGCGCTGGCCCCAGAGGTTGTCGGCGATCCACCCCCCCGGCAACGCCATGATGTAGACGAGGGCCGTGTACATGCCGTAGATCGCGCCCGCGGTGGCGACGTCGAACCCGAGCCCGGGATTCGCCTCCATCGTCGCCGTCGTCATGAAGAGCGTCAGCAGCGCCCGCATCCCGTAGTACGAGAACCGCTCCCACATCTCCGTGAAGAAGAGCGTCGCGAGGCCGCGGGGGTGACCGAAGAAGGTCGCCTCGGAGTTCGCGGACGGCATGCCGGCTCCAGTGGTATTCACGCGCAAGCTCTCCTGAAGGTCATGGACCGGGAGACTCGATCGAAGCCGAGTCCGGACGTTATGTGCGGTCTTGCCACGCCGCACCGCAAGGTCCGCCACGATCGGGGCCGGAATTCTTCACGCCAGCAGATCGGCCACGATGGCCGAATCGGTCACTCTGACACGGCGGGTTCGGCCAGCGTGTCCAATCCGCACCGCACGCCCTTACCCCCCTGGCGCCGCACATTCAGAGGCCCAGTGTGCAGCATACAAGTTGCTTAGAAATTAAACCTATTTTAGGGTAGACATTGGCGCGTTGTCTGTCTGCCCGATCGAAAGTACCCGAAACACGAGGAATCCTGTGACGACCCCCCGGTATCGACTCTTCGTGGCCCTTGGCGTTCTCGCCCTGGCGTCCTGTCAGCCCGATTCGACCACGGTGGCGCCGGACGTCGACTCGGACCCCGCGTTCGCGGCCGTCGGGCAGGAGCTCACCTCCTATATCGTCGTTCTGCGCGACGGGGTTTCCGACGTGGCCGGAGCGGCCAACCTCCTGGTGGGCCCCTACGGTCGGCGTCCGGATCACGTGTACGAACACGCGCTCCAGGGCTTCGCGGTGCAGCTGCCGGCCGGCGTGGACCGGGCCATCGCCCGGAATCCCATGGTGGCGTTCGTGGAGCCCGACCAGCCGGTCTCCATCGCCACGCACGCGATCCCGACCGGCGTCCGGCGCATCTTCGCCGACACGAACACGAACATCGACATCGACGGATCGGACGACGTCCGCGTCGACGTGGGTGTGGCCATCATCGACACGGGGATCGACTGGGAACACCCCGATCTGGACGTGGTCGACGGCATCAACTGCGCGAGGCGGAAGGGGTGCGGGGGCAACGGGGACGACGACCACTATCACGGGACCCACGTGGCGGGAACCGTAGCCGCGCTCGACAACGGCATCGGCGTCGTCGGCGTGGCGCCGGGGGCGAGGCTCTACGCGGTCAAGGTCCTCGACAGGCAGGGCAGCGGATACACCTCCTGGATCATCGCGGGCATCGACTGGGTGACCGCCAGAGCCGGTCAGATCCAGGTCGCGAACTTGAGCCTTGGCGGGAGCGGGAGCTGCAGCTCGGCCTACCAGGCCGCGTTCAACCGCGCGGTCGGCGCCGGCGTGGCCTTCGCGGTCGCGGCCGGAAACTCGGGTGCCAACGCCGCGAACTATTCGCCGGCGAGCTGCAACGATGTCCTCACCGTCTCGGCGCTGGCCGACTTCGACGGACAACCGGGCGGCCTGGGATCCAGCACCTGCCGCAACGATCAGGACGACACGCTGGCGGGCTTCAGCAACTACGGATCGGTGATCGACATCACGGCGCCGGGTGTCTGCATCACCTCGACGTACCCGCTCGAGAAGGGCGAGTACGGCACCATCAGCGGCACCTCCATGGCGTCGCCGCACGTCGCGGGCGGGCTGGCGCTGCTGGCCAGCCGGAACGACCCCGCCAATGCCAATGACGTTCGTGCCCTCTACAACACCCTCAAGACCGCGGGGAACCTCAACTGGACGGACGACTCCGGGGACGGGATCAAGGAGCGCCTGCTCGACGTAAGCGGCTTCCAGCCGACGATGATCGCGGCCAACGGCGGCAACACCCCGCCCGTGGCCAGCATGGCCGCCCCGTCGTGCCCGAGCCTCACCTGCTCCTTCGACGGGTCCGGCAGTTCCGACCCCGAGGGTGCGCTCGTCGGGTACGCGTGGGACTTCGGAGACGACAGCCCCGCTGGCTCGGGCGAGACGACGAGCCACACCTACGGAGCCTATGGCGAGTACACGGTCACGCTGACGGTGACGGACGGTGACGGAGCGACCTCGTCGACGTCGGAGACCTTCACGATCGTCGATCCGAACAACAACGCGCCGACCGCGAACATCACCTCGGTGAACTGCCCGGACGGCGTGTGCACCTTCGCGGGCTCGGGTACGGACTCGGACGGAAGCGTGGTCTCGTATTCTTGGGACTTCGGCGACGGTGCTACGGCGAGTGGTGCCGGCGCCAGCCACACGTACGGCGCCTCCGGCACATACACGGTGACCCTCACGGTCACGGACGACGACGGTGCGACGGGATCCGCGTCGCAGTCCGTCGAGGTCACGGTCCCCGCCGGGCAGATCACCTTCACCTATTCGTACGGCAAGGCCGGAAAGGGGCTCAACGCCGTCCGGATCGATTCCTTCGGCGGTGGCAGCGGAACGCCCGGTCGCCTGCTGGTGACCCGAGACGGGAACACGGTCTTCACGATTGACCCGTTCGTCGTCGGCACGATTTACGAGCTCGGCGAGAAGGGTGGCGCGACGTATCAGATGGCCGTGTGCGACGGCGCGGGCGCGTGCGCCGCGCCGGTGACCATCGTCTTCTGACCGGACTGCGCGGTGCCGTGACCGGCATCGCGGTACGACCGAGGAGGCCCGGGGCGCTTAGCGAGAGGCGGCGAGGGAGATGGGAGGACCGACATGAGTGAGCGGCGCACGATCGGCCGAATCCTGGCCGACCTCGGCAGGATCACGGAGGACGAGATGGCGCGTGCGCTCTCGTACCAGCGCGATCACGGGGGGTACTTCGGCCAGGCGCTGCTCGCGTGCGGTGTTGTGTCCGAGGGAGAGGTCGACTGGGCGCTCGCGGAGCAGTTCGACATCCCGTTCGTGTTTCCCGACGCCGAATCCGTCGATCCGGAGGCGGTCGCGCTCGTGACGCCCGAGTGGGCCCTGGCGAACCTCACGCTGCCCATCCTGCGGACGGAGCGCTCGCTCACGGTCGTCATCGATTCGCCACTCAGGACGGAGTCGGTCGAGGAACTCCGCCGCCGCACGGAACTCGAGGTCAAGCTCGCGCTGGCGGGGCCCGCGGCGATCCGCGACCTGGTCCGCGAGGTGTTCGCGCGCGCGGCCGCGGCCGAGGCCGAGGAGGAGCACCGGACTCCAGTCGAGCTGCACGAGGCCCTCGACGCCGTGATGCTTGCCGAGTCACGAAGCTACGGGGTATCGGTCCGTGGGGCCCGCGCCTATGCGTGGTGGGACGACCGTGGCGTGACCCGGAGACGGCCTCTGGCCGGATCCTGGCGCACCGCGCTGGACAAGATGCTGGTTCCTGCCGTCGAGGAGATCGTCGCCGACGGGCGCCGGGTTTCGTGGGAAGGCGAGCTCGACCGGGAGGTGGAGGTCAGTCCGGTCCGCGTGCATTACATGGCCGATGGATCGGGACGCGAGTACGTGTTCGAGCCGAGACAGGTCGGGGCCTCGCTGGAGGAGCGATTCCCTCTCCCCGACGAAGGGATCGCCACGGAGGTACGGCTGCTCGCTCGCTCGGGGACGGCTCGCTTCATCGTTACCACGGAGCCCGCGGAACTCGGACATGAGCTCCTGCCGTACCTTCCGTCGCTGCTTCTGGATCCTGCATGGCGAAGCGTCTACCTGTCCGCCGGCGAAGGGGCCGGCGCGCAGGACGTCTTCAGCCTGCGGATGCCGGCGGATCCCTCGACGTGGCAGCAGGCGATCGAGGGGCTGAGAGCGTTCCATTTCGACGCAGTGACGGTGGACCTGCCGGGCTCAACGGAGGCGTGGGTGTCCAGGGCGCTGGACGTCGCCTCGGTCGCGTTTGTTCTGTGGCCCGCGGACGGAGCTGTCCGGCCGGCGCGAAAGGCAGGCGTCCGGTGGCAGATGAGAATCGAGCGAGGGACGGACGGTGACCTCGGGTGGTCGCTCGGCCCGCTGACCGGATGAACGGAGAGCCGACATGGCCCAGATCGATCAGTTCCTGAAGGTCCTCGTCGACCAGGGAGGGTCCGACCTCCACCTCACGGTCGGCTCGCCGCCCGTCATGCGCGTCCATGGACACCTGCAGCGGATCAAGTTCCGCGAGCTGACCAATGCCGACATGGAGGCGCTGATCTACGAGATCATGGAGGAGGATTGGCGCATCTCCTTCATCGACCTGCAGGACTACGACTTCGCGTACGAGATCGAGGGACTGGCTCGCTTTCGCGCCAACGTCTTCTGGCAGCGTAAAGGTCTGGGTGCCGTGCTGCGGACGATCCCGTCGAAGATCCTCACGGCCGACGACCTCAACCTGCCCGAGGCGGTGCGCCGGCTCACGAAGCTCACCAAGGGGCTCGTGCTCGTGACGGGACCGACGGGTTCGGGTAAGAGCACCACGCTCGCTGCCATGGTCGATCTCATCAACGCGTCACGCCCCGATCACATTCTCACCATCGAGGACCCGATCGAGTTCGTGCATCCCAACAAGAAATCGCTCATCAACCAGCGCGAGATCCGGACGAACACCAAGAGCTTTGCGAACGCGCTGAGAGCGGCGCTTCGTGAGGACCCGGACGTGATCCTCGTGGGCGAGATGCGCGACCGCGAGACGATCGAGCTGGGAATCACCGCGGCGGAGACGGGTCACCTGGTCTTCGGTACCCTGCACACGAATTCCGCGCCCAAGACCGTCGACCGGATCATCGACGTCTTTCCGGCCGACGAGCAGGAGCAGATCCGCTCCATGCTCGCCGAGTCGCTGAAGGGCGTGATCGCGCAGGTGCTGATGCGTCATAAGAACGGCAAGCAGCGGATGGCCGCCATGGAGGTCATGGTGGGCACGGCCGCTATCGCGAACCTGATCCGGGAAGGGAAGATCCATCAGATCCCCTCGATCATCCAGACAGGCAAGAAGGACGGGATGCAGCTGCTCGATCAGCACATCCTGGAGTACCTCATGTCGAGTCAGATCACGCCGGAGGAGGCCTACATGAAGGCGAACAACAAGCAGGCCTTCCTGCAGTACATCGAGAAGCCGCCCGAGTCCGAGTTCGTCTGAGCCGCGCGTCCCCCGGTCCGCGCACGACGTCGTCCTGCGCGCGGCGGCGCCTCGCGACGCCGGCGCTGCGGTCGAACCGCGCGACCTTCGACTCTGCGGGGATGCCCGCGTTGGATCGCGCCCCCTGCGGGACGATGAACCGGTAGCCACCCAAGGGGTAGTCGGGGTTCTCGAACAGGAAACGACAACCCTCTCGATCGAGGCCTCATGGCAACCCAGGGACACCCGTGTGACGTCGTCGTTCTCTCCGGCAAGCGGACAGGATTCGGCACCTTCGGCGGAACGCTCAAGGACTTCACCGCGACGGATCTCGGCGTCGTGAGCAGCGCGGCCGCGATCGAGGCCGCGGGGATCACGGCCGATCAGGTGGATCACACCTTTTTCGGCAACGCACTCCAGACGTCGGCCGACGCCATTTACCTGGCTCGTCATGTCGCGCTTCGCGCCGGCGTGCCCGAGGAGAAGCCGTCCCTGACGGTGAACCGCCTGTGCGGATCCGGGTTCGAGGCCATCGTGCAGGGCGCCAGGGAGATCATTCTGGGCGAGGCGAAGGTGTGTCTCACGGGCGGAACCGAATCCATGAGCCAGGCACCGCACGTGCTGCGTGGCGGGCGCTGGGGCAGTGCGCTTCGGCTCGGACCCGCGGGTGGGCAGTTCGAGGACATGCTCTGGGAGTCGCTCAAGGACACCAACTGCGACCTGACCATGGCGCAGACGGCCGAGGAACTCGCGGAGCGCTATTCGGTCACCCGCGAGGAGGCCGACAGGGTCGCATTCGACTCTCAGCAACGGGCCAAGGCCGCGTGGGACGCCGGCCACTTCGCCGCCGAGATCGCCGAGGTCGTGATCAGGACCCGGAAGGGTGATACGACCTACGCCTTCGACGAACACATGCGCCCGGAGACCACCATGGAGGCTCTTGGCGGACTGCGGCCGTACTTCAGGAAGGACGGCCTGGTCACGGCGGGCAACGCCAGCGGCATCGGTGACGGTTCGGCCAGTGCGGTTCTCGCGAGCGCCGAATGGGCGGAGGCCCACGGGGTGAAGCCCATCGGCAGGATTGTCTCCTGGGGCTTCGTGGGCGTCGAGCCGAGGGTGATGGGTATCGGCCCGGCTCCCGCGGCGCGGCTCGCCCTCGAAAAGGCCGGGCTGACGCTCGCCGACATGGATCTCGTGGAGGTCAACGAGGCGTTCGCACCTCAGTTCAAGTCGGTCGAGAAGGAGCTGGGTCTCGACCCCGAGAAGACGAACGTGAACGGGGGGGCGATCGCGATCACGCATCCCCTCGCGGCGTCGGGGGCGAGGATCACCATCCACCTGATCCACGAGTTGCGTCGGCGTGGCCAGAGGTACGGTCTGGGCTCGGCGTGCATCGGTGGTGGGCAGGGTGGTGCGGTCATCGTCGAAGCCATCTGACCGAGGGCCGGAGCGGCCGCATGAACCCCGGCGGTGGACGCAGTCTGACGCGCAGGGAGTTCGACGCGGTCATCCGTCGCGCTGCCGAACTCGCGGAATCCGACTCCGGTGGTGGGGAAGGATTCCTCAGCGAGGGTGAACTCTTCCGGATCGCCGGCGAGGTCGGGCTTCCCGAGTCCCATGTCAGGCGCGCCCTGGCCGAGGTCCGCAGCGGCGGGGCGGAGGAGGGAGTGCTGGATCGACTCTTCGGTCCGGCCATCGTGCGGGCTTCGCGTGTCGTCCCTGGCGCTCCCGACACGATCGCACGGTCGCTCGACGACTTCTTCGTGGCGTCGCAACTGCTACAGCCGGTGCGGCGGACCGCGGAGATGCTCCAGTACCGGCCCGCCCTCGACTGGGCGTCTCAGCTGGCCCGGGCTGCTTCCCTGACCTCGCGAAAGTACTACGTCGCGTCGGCCAAGTCGGTGGAGGTGGGGCTGGAGCGGGTCGACGAAGGGCACACTTTGGTCGAGTTTTCAGTCGATCCCGGGACTCGGGGTGAGCAGTTGGTCGGTGCGGTCCTGGGCGGTGGCGCGTCCGGAACCGCGATCGGCTTCGTGGCCGGTGCTGTCGTCGCGTCTGCCGCGCCGCTTGGCGTGGGCATCGGGGCGGGGGTATTGGTCGGCCTCGCGGCCTGGTCGGGGATTACGGTCGCCGTGGGTCGAGGACACCGAAACAAGGTGATGGACGTGCGCGACGAGGTCGAGGGTATGCTCGACGCGCTCGAGCAGGGACTCTCGCTGGAGCCGCCGCCTGCGTCGTGGCGACGGTGGGTGAAGCGCAACTTCCACGGCGTGGCCAACGACCTCATGCGGTCCGACGAGTCGTGGCGGTCGGGGAAAACGGACACGAGAACGAACACGGAGGAATCGTGAACATCGAGAAGGTGGGTGTGGTCGGCTGCGGCCTCATGGGCAGCGGCATCGCCGAGGTGGCGGCCAAGAGCGGATTCGAGGTTAAGGTACGCGAGATCAACGACGACGCGGTCGAGGCCGGGCGCAAGCGCATCCGTAGGTCCCTCGACAAGGCGGTGGAGAAGGAGAAGCTGTCGGCCGAGGATCGCGACGCGACGTGGGAGCGGCTCTCGTTCACCACCGAAGTTTCGGACCTGGCGGACCGCGATCTCGTCATCGAGGCCGTCGTCGAGGATCTGGAGCTGAAGAACGCGCTGTTCGGGGAGCTTGACGGTCGCTGTGGCGAGCACACGATCTTCGCGTCCAACACCAGCTCGCTCACGATCACCGACATGGCCGCGGCGACGTCCCGGCCGGACCGCTTCGTGGGTCTCCACTTCTTCAATCCCGTCCCCGTGATGAAGCTCGTCGAGGTGGTGCGCACCATCGCGACGAGCGACGAGACGTTCGACCGTGCCTTCGCGTTTTCGAAGGCGCTCGGCAAGGTTCCGATCGCCGCGAAGGACAACTCCGGCTTCGTGGTGAACCTGCTGCTCGTGCCCTACATGCTCGACGCGATCCGCCAGCTGGAGCGCGGGGTGGCGAGCGTCGCCGACATCGACACCGGGATGACGCTCGGGTGCGGCTACCCCATGGGGCCGTTCGTCCTGTGCGACTTCGTCGGAATCGACACGCTCTACAAGATCAGCGAGATCATGTTCGACGAGTATCGCGAGGAGCGGTACGCTCCGCCGCCGCTGCTGCGGCGCATCGTGGCCATGGGTCGCTACGGCCGGAAGACGGGTAAGGGCTTCTACGACTGGTCGGGCGAGCAGCCGGTTCCCCTTCCCATCTGATCCCATCCCGGGCGGGAGAAAAGAAAAACGGTCCTCTCCCGGAGGAGAGGACCGTCATGTCGATCCGTCGGGAGGCTCAGGGGCGCTTGCGCCGCTGCCGCCGCCGCTCACGCCGGATCGCCGCTTCACGCTTGCGCTTGCGCTGCGCGCTCGGCTTCTCGTAGTAGCGACGCTTCCGGAGCTCCGAGTACAGACCCGACCGCTGCACCTTCCGCTTGAAGCGGCGCAGGGCCCGATCCAGGCTCTCGTTGTCCTGAACGACAACTTCCAAGACGATCACATCCTTTGGGAAGAATTCATTGAACAGTCGGAAAAGCTAAAAGCCGACGATCCGCCCGGCAACGGGCGGCGCAGGAGCGTCGGATGGCGCGCGCGGTCCGGGCTCAGGGAAGACGGCCCTGCCGCTGCAGCGTGTGGGCATAGAGGCGGTAGGCCTCCGGGTGCGCGAGAAAGTCGGCCGCCCACGTCTCGAAGTCGGGCAACGGGAGCCGCCGCTCGATGAAGTCGATGACCATCCTGGCGAACTGGACGCGGTCGCCCGCTCGGAAGTCGATGCTCTCGCCTTCGAGGATCCGGTCGACGGCGGCCTCGAAGTCTTCGGGCTCCACGAGACAGATGAAGTGTGACACCTGGTCCAGGACGTAGGATTCGTAGAGCGATCGAAGCCGCTCGATACGCTTCGCGGGTCCGTCGAGGTCCTCGTCCACCCACGACCCGGCCAGGGCCTTGGAACTCTCCGAAAGCATTGATCGGAACCGGCCCCTGAGGTGCGTGGAGTCGGCGCGGGGTCCGCTCGCGTGGAGGGCGGATTCCAGAAGGCCGCGCAGGAGCGGTCGGCCGAGCCCCCTCGCCTTCGCGTGGATCTCGGCCTCCGAGTGCTCGACGAAGATGTTGGCTGTTCGGACTTCGTCCGTGGCGACCTCGCTGTGACTCGGCCGAAACGCGAAGTAGCCCTGCCACCGCTGCTCTGCTGCGCGAAACGTGACGAGGAAGCACGACCAGCGGTCCGTACCGTCCTCGAGAAAGGCGACGGAGCGTCGACGTTCTGCGGGAGTCGTCACGAGGTGGCCAACCTTCGGGCGCCGGGGGGAACGGCTCAAGGGGCCGGCCCCGGGGCAGGGCGCGGCCGATGGAAGATGTCCGGCGCCGCTGATGGCATCAAGGCACGCCTGGCGGGCGATTTTTTTCCTTGCAGGCGCCGGAAACAGACTGTTATCGTGCAGGCCCCACATCAGTCCGGCTGAAGGATCGAGGCCGGAAATCATGGATTGAAAGAGCGTCTCCGGCCGTCCGTGGCCGGGACGCTCTTGCTCGCACGGAACGCCGTGCGCCAGGCCGGAGAGGCACTCAATGCAAGTCGATACGACCATCAGCGCCAGGCCCGAGGCGATGGGCGATGTCCCGGGCATCTGCGAGCTTCCGCTCACGCGAGCCGTGGTGCAGTACCGGGACCTCCACGAGATGGACACCCCGGGTGGACGGATCGAGGACATCGGTCTCGCGCTGGTCGTGGAAGGACGGTACGCCTCGAGTGCGGAAGTCGTCGATCTGGGCAGTGGACGGGTCAAGGTCCTGGATCTGAGTACCGAGCTGGTTGTGCTGGACTGGGTCTACGAGCCCACCGTCGAACACGTGTCCCAGCTCATCACGGCGGCCGCCGCCGCGCGGGACGACGACGAGCTCCGGGGGTACAGCCGGCGCCTCGGCCTGCGTGTCCTGGAGCGTGTTGGGTTCGGTCCGCTCACTCGTCCCACGTTCCTGCGTGTGGGGTACCGCGACATCTGCCGTGACCTCGATCTGCACGAGGGAACCTCGATACGATTCGTTCTCGGCCCCGGTCGCCTGACGCGCGCCCACCTCGACTACGACGCATGCGCGCTCGTATTCCGGACGGCGCTGCGCGAACCGGACCGGCACCTCGAGCACGCGCTGGCCGAAGCGTTTCCCGGGGCCGAGCTGAGACGGTCGGATCCGGCCATGAGCGTCGACTCCCTCTCCTACCAGGTCCGCTTCGCCATCCCGACCTCGCTGCGCGAGGCGCGCGGCGTCCTGGCCGAGATGCGCCGCGGTCTCGTCACGCTGGTAGCCCGATACGAGCCGGACCGGTATTCGGCGCTCTCCGACCTGATGGAGGCGTTCGGCGCGCGCGAGACCCTCGCGGGCCTCGGCATCCACGAGCCATCCGTCTCGATGGTGTCGATACGGACGTCCGCCGTCGGCTCGCGGGTCGTGCATTGATGCTGTCCTGGGATGCGCCTCGTCCAGCGTCGGCGACTCCCTCTGGGGCGGAGCTCGTCGAACCCACGGATCGGGAGCTCCGGGACCGTTACCGATCCTACCGCACTCGACAGGCGCGTCGCATTCTCGGGATGATGCCCCGCGAGGCGGTACGTCCTCTGTACCGGCGGGCGCTTCGGGGCATGAAGGTGGACTCGCTCGGTGAAGATCCGATGACGCGTCTGGTGGAGTTCTGCGAGACCCTCATTCCTTTGCCTCCGTTCGAGATCTGGGTCGCGGACCTGCGACAGAATCCCGAGGCGCACCTCCTGGACCTCCAGGATGCGGCCGACGCACCGACGGCTCTGGCGCCGGCGACGCTGGAGGCCCGTCGCCTCGACCGGAAGGGGACGAGCTGGGTTGCCCGCCTGCGCGGCTTCCGCGACCACGATGCGTGGCGCGGCTTCATCGCCTTCGAGGAAGCTTCCGTCGGTACCTTGCATTCGACGGCGATCATCTTTCGCGAGCACGACGCGTGTGCGCTCCGCGAGCGCTTTCTCAGCTTCGAGTCGACCACACTCGAGGCCTTTCTGCGCTCCTCCCTGCCGTAGCCGATTTTTTCGAAATAATCGGTCGTAAAACAGGTGCCGCGGGAAGGCCCGTACGAGGCGCAGAACCCCCTGCCATTGTTGGACTTCCGGTCCGTGCCGTGTGGAAGCGACTAAGTTGCGGTGGCCAGAAGGAACAATTGGTTTTCAATTTTCGGGCGAAATCTAAGTCATTGCAGTATAACAGTTTACGAATTATACAGATTCTTCGACGTGGGGGTTGCGCCCGCTCTCAGGCCCCTTTACAGTAGTCGTCCGTCGAGGTTGCTGGTGCCTCCCCGCCGCTCTCGAGGTTCGTCCTCCCCCGGGGTCTCGGCACCTGTGTAAAGTTTAAGAATTCTCCGCATTTAACCGTGGGGTGAGGTGTGTCCATGTGGGAGACGCGTACCGTTCAGCTCTCCGTCCGTCTTCCGTGCGATATCGCGTCGATGGCGGAGGAAGCCCAGAAGTCGGATCCGGAGTTCCTGAGCCGGATCGTGCTCTACGGCCTCACGCGTCGGTCCATCTATCAGCACCTCCGCAGCGTGGACACGTCCTTCTCGGGTGACATGGAGTCGATCCAGGTCCAGCCCTGAGCACGGCGCGCAAAAGACTTGCGCGGGCGGCCCCGCCGGTCCGAACGTAGGCGCGACTCGACGATCCCCCTTGGCGCGGGACTCCGCGCCCTCGCCACCGCCCGGGGGACTCTTTCACGTCCAGCGGGAGGAAGCGCGGTGGACGCAGGCCAGACTCGCTCAGACGAGCCGCTTCACGTCCTGCGCGCCAAGTACCACGACTACTGCTCGGCGCAGGTCGCGGATCTACTCATCTACATGAGTCCGGACGAGATCTACCTGCTGGCGCACCGGGCGCTTCGCGAGAAGGGTGGACGTGGCGACTTCTCCTACGCCGAGATGGTGAGGGTCGCGACCGACTGGCTGGCGAGTCGCGTTTCCCTGCCCCCGTTCGAGCTCTGGGTCGAGGACTACAGGGCCCACCCGGACCGCTACGAGGAATATTTCCTCGGCCTCTGGGCGTCCGAGCTGGACGGGGCCCCGGCGAGCGGACCGGACGAGGACTAGCTAGAACGGCAGGTCGTCGTCGGGGTCGTTGGCCGAGCCGGCACCACTCCCGGTTCCGCCGAACCCTTCTCCACCGTAGCTGGCCCCACCGCCCTCGTAGCCGCCGCCGGAACCGCCCGAGGACCCGAGCATCACCATCTCAGAGATGACGATGTCGGTCCAGTACTTCGGACCCCCGTCCCCCTCGGTCTGCGAGTACTCGACGCGACCTTCGACGTAGAGCCGGTCGCCCTTCTTCACGTACTGCTCGACGATGTCGACCAGGCGACCGAAGAAGGTGAGGCGGTGCCATTCGGTCTTCTCGTTCTTCTGCCCCGTGTTGCGGTCCGTCCACGCCCGGTTCGTTGCGAGCGAGACCTTCGCGACGCGCGCGCCGGACCCGGTCGCCCGAATCTCCGGTTCGTTTCCGACGTTCCCGATGAGCATGACCTTGTTCAGCGACCGACTCATTTGTGCCTCGACTCCTGGGAGGGTCGGTTCCGTGCCGACGCTCAAAATGGAACGGTTCGCGCGGGACTCCGGCGGAGCCTCGTCGCCGTCTCGAAGAGCGGAAAGTTAAGGGCTTCAGAGAGGTTTTTCCATCACGCGCGGGGCCGCTATCTTGCGGGGTTCGATCCTTTCAACACGAGCGGAAGAGGCGGCCGGAATGGCGGATCTGAACTATGTGCGGGTCGAGTGGGATGCCGAGATCGCGCTGGTCACGGTCGACCGACAGGACAAACTCAACGCCCTGAACGCCGAGGTCGTCGGCGAGATCGGCGAGGTGTTCGAGAGTCTCCAGGACGACGACAAGGTCCGCGGCGTCATTCTGACGGGCGCCGGCAGCAAGGCCTTCGTGGCCGGTGCCGACATCGGCGAGCTCGCGACCATGAACTCGGTCTCGGGCGTGCGCGTCAGCCGGGACGGGCAGCGGGTCTTCCGCCTGATCGAACACTTTCCCAAGCCTGTTCTCGCTGCCGTCGGCGGATATGCTCTCGGCGGTGGGTGTGAGCTCGCGATCGCGTGCCACATGCGTATCGCGAGCGAGAAGGCGCGGTTTGGCCTGCCCGAAGTCGGACTCGGTATCATTCCCGGCTACGGCGGCACGATTCGGCTCGCCCGGCTCATCGGCCTCGGCCGCGCCATCGAGATGACGCTCACGGGTGAAATGATGGACGCGAAGCGGGCGCTCGACGTGGGGCTCGTCTCCGCGGTCGTCGAGCCGGACGCGCTCCTCGACGAGGCGAAAGCGCTCCTGCGCAAGGTCACGAAGAACGGTCCGGTGGCGATTCGGATGGCCCTCGAATCGATCTACCGGGGGCTGGACACGTCGACGGCGGAGGCGCTGGACTTCGAGTCGGCGCTCTTCGGACTGCTGGCGTCCACGGACGACATGAAAGAGGGCATGGACGCCTTCCTCGAGAAGCGCAAACCCGACTTCCGCGGACGCTGACGATCGCCGGGCAAGCCATTAGATTTGCCCATGTGTTCAGCGACTCTCCCGAGCGGCAGGCCGTGCGTCTGAGCGCGCTGGCGCTCCGGCACTTCCGGAATCTGCGAAGCCAGGAACTGGAGCTTCCGGCCGAGGGTGTCGCGCTGATCGGAGACAACGCCCAGGGCAAGTCGAACTTTCTCGAGGCGATCTACTACCTCGAGACCCTCCGATCCTTCCGTGGTGTGCGGGACGAGCAGATGGTCGCGTTCGACGCGGACGTGTTCCGGGTGGTGGGGACGACCGAGTCCGGTGACGAGCGCCGGCGCGTCGAAGTGGCGGCGGCATTCCAGAAGAAGGGGAAGCGCAAGAAGGTGTCGATCGACGGTACCGAACCCGAACGGATGGCAGACGCGCTCGGCCACCTCTCCGCGGTGATCTTCTCCCCGGCGGACGTGGAGCTCGTCAGCGGCGGGCCTTCGGAGCGGCGTCGGTTCCTCGACATCGTCCTGTCCCTCAACGAGCCCGGCTACCTCGGGGCCCTCCAGGACTATCGAAAGATCCTGTTGCGCCGCAACGCCGCCCTGAAGGGGGGCGAGGCCCCTTCGGTGGTCAGCGCATGGAACCACGGCCTGATTCGATCGGGCGCCGAGATCATGCAGACGCGCCGGGCGTGGGTGGAGCATCGACATGCGGCTTTCGCCGACTACTACCACCGTGTCAGCGGACGAGACGGAGCTCGCATGACGTACCGTCCCAGCGTTCCGCTCGTGGACGCTTCCTCCGTTCAGGACGTGCGCGAGGCGTTCGCCGAGGCGCTTGGCAGGAGCGCCGAGCAGGAGCGCCGCATGGGGGTCACGGTCGTCGGGCCACACCGTGACGACGTCCGACTCCGACTCGAGGACGAGCGCGAGGGACTCGACCTGCGCGATTACGGATCGGGTGGACAGCGTCGAACCGCAGCCCTGGCGCTTCGACTCGTGGAAGCCGCGACGATTAGGGACCGCCGCACGCACCGGCCCCTCATTCTGCTCGACGACGTGTTCGCCGAGCTCGACGGAGGCCGCAGCGAGCGCATCCTCGAGCTGATCGAGACCGAAGAGACCGGCCAGGTCGTACTGACCGCTCCGAAGGAGGCCGACGTGCGCGTCCGCCGCGACGCCCTCCCGCGCTGGCGCATCCGTGGTGGAGAGATCAGCACGTGAAGCCGACCCGCTCCCGCTCGGGGTCGCGTCCCGTGGCCGGGCCCCGGCCGGGCCCGAAGCCCATCGGTGTCGTCCTTCCCGACGTTCTCGAAAAGGCCGGGATGCTGCGACAGTTCGAGCGGCTCGGGGTACTGGATCTTTGGCCCGAGATCGTGGGCGAACGGGTGGCCGCGGTCACCCGGGCGCGCAGCATGGCCGATGCCACGCTGATCGTGGAAGTGCGTAGCAGTGCATGGCTGATGGAACTGAACATCATGAAGGGCGCGCTGCTCGAGAGGGTGAACGAGCACGTGTCCGAGACACCGCTGGACAGGATCGTCTTCGTGCTGGCGGAGACGGAATGAAGCGCGACATCGCGCAGTACACGCTTCGGAGCTGAGATGGCAAAGAACGAGAAGAACGACCAGACCAAGGCCGCCGGAAAGAAGGGTGGCGAGTATACCGCTGGACAGATCCAGGTGCTCAAGGGCCTGGAAGCGGTCCGGAAGCGGCCGGGCATGTACATCGGCTCGACGTCGGCGCGCGGTCTGCACCACCTCGTCTACGAGGTTGTGGACAACTCCATCGACGAGGCAATGGCCGGGTTCTGCACCCAGGTCACCGTCACCATCCACCCGGACGATTCTGTCACGGTCGAGGACGACGGCCGGGGAATTCCCGTCGACATCCATCCGACGGAGAAGGTGCCGGGCGTCGAGCTCGCCATGACCACGCTCCACGCGGGTGGAAAGTTCGACAAGGACACCTACAAGGTGTCCGGCGGCCTCCATGGCGTCGGCGTGAGCGTCGTGAATGCGCTTTCGACCTCTCTCGAGGTCGAGATCCGGCGCGACGGCCACCTCTATCACCAGCGCTACGAGCGGGGCATCAAGACGAAGGAGCTCGAGGACAGGGGCAAGGCGAAGGGTCGCGGTACCCGGGTCACGTTCAAGCCGGACCACGAGATCTTCACCGAGGTCGTGTATTCCTACGAAGTCCTGTCCAATCGGCTGCGGGAACTCGCGTACCTCAACAAGGGGCTCAAGATCGTGCTCGTGGACGAGCGCGATGGCGGGACGAAGGAGGAGTACAAGTTCGACGGAGGTATCGCCGAATACGTGACCTTCCTGCGGGGCAGCCGAGGACCGCTGCACGACAAGATCTGCTATTTCGAGACCTCGCGCCCCGAGGCCGAGATCGAGCTCGCTCTTCAGTACGACCAGGGCTTCAGCGAGAACACGCACTCGTTCGTGAACAACATCAACACGCACGAAGGCGGAATGCATATCACCGGCCTGAAGGCCGCCCTGACGCGCACCATCAACGACTACGCCCGGCGCAACAACATCTTCAAGAAGGGTGAGACGCTCTCCGGAGACGACGTCCGCGAGGGACTGACCTGCGTTCTGAGCATCCGCGTCATGGAGCCCCAGTTCGAGGGGCAAACGAAGACGAAGCTCGGCAACAGCGAGGTTCGCGGCGCGGTGGAGGCTGCGGTCAACGAGCGCCTGTCGATCTTTCTCGACGAGAATCCCAAGGCGGGCAGGGCGATCATCGAGAAGTCTTTGCAGGCCGCCCGGGCCCGCGACGCGGCGCGCAAGGCGCGGGATCTGGCGCGCAAGAAGAGCGCGCTCGAGGGTGGCGTGCTTCCCGGCAAGCTGGCGGACTGCTCGATCTCCGATCCGAGCATGTGCGAGCTGTATCTCGTCGAGGGAGACTCCGCGGGCGGCAGCGCCAAGCAGGGCCGCGACCGCGGGTACCAGGCGATCCTGCCGCTCAAGGGAAAGATCCTGAACGTGGAGCGTGCGCGAATCGACAAGATTCTCTCGAACGACGAGATCGGCGCGATGATTACCGCCATCGGGGCTGGGATCCGCGAGGAGTTCGAGATCGAGAAGACACGATATCACAAGATCGTGATCATGACCGACGCCGACGTCGACGGCGCCCACATCCGGACGCTTCTGCTGACCTTCTTCTTCCGGCAGATGAAGGAGCTGATCGAGGCGGGGTACGTGTACATCGCGCAGCCCCCGCTCTATCGGGTCCGTAAGGGCAAGCAGGAGTTCTACGCCTACAACGACGCCGAGCGCGAGGAGTACGTGAAGCGGCTCGGGGGCAAGGACGGCGGTGACAAGGGAATCCACATCCAGCGCTACAAGGGCCTCGGTGAGATGAACCCGGATCAGCTCTGGAAGACGACGATGGATCCGGACTCGCGCACGATCCTGCAGGTCCAGATCGAGGACGCCGCGATCGCGTCGAATCTCTTCGACCGTCTGATGGGCGACGATGTGGAGCCGCGACGCGAGTTCATCGAAAAGAACGCGAAGTACGTCCGGAACCTCGACGTCTGACGGCGGATCGACTCAGACGCCGAGGAGCGCCTCGGCGTCGATGAGGCGGGTGTCCTGGCTGCGCGCCGTATCCCGCCGCAGCCAGGTGGGAGGTCTGCGTCCGGCGAACACGAGGCGCAGCCGGCGCTCTCTGCCGAAACCGTAGCGCGTCTCGCGGACGAACCGGTCGAGCGTATGGAGCGGGGACGCCGCCCGCTCGGGTGGCCGCCACGTGGTCAAACCGTAATACGCCGCGCCCGACCTGAGCATGCCGGCGACCGGGATCTCTACTTCTCCGCTCCAGAGGCTGCCGCTCTCCCTGGCGACCGACCCGAGCGTCTCCAGGGCATCGAGCTCCATGTGCTGCCGGGCCACGACCGGCATGACCGTCTCCATGTGCCCATCGATGAGGGGACGGATCTCTCTGCCGTAGTGTTCCCGGACGGACGCGGAGGGGTCGACCCGGCGCGGGTCGAACAGCCAGGGAAACACGAAGCGGAACCAGAAGGCCAGAAACGGATCCGTTAGCGCGTATCGGGTGGCGCGGGAGCGCGGTCCGGCGTCGAGCGGCGTTCGGGACGAGACCAGGCCGAGCTCGCCGAGGCGTCTGAGGTAGGGGGCGACCTGACCGCTGCGCGTAAGATCGGGCACGCCGCCGTGCACGGCCGCCCAGTCCGTCTCGCCGTGGGCGAGGGTCGACAGGATCGACACGTAGCGCGACGGTGTCTGTACCTCCCGCTCGAGCCAGGCCAGGGGGCCGTCCGAGAGCTCGCCGTTCGGTGTGAGAAGGAGGCGGCGCACATTGGTGCCGACCGTCACCGAGGTATCCAGCGCCGCGAGGACCCGGGGGATGCCCCCGAAGACTCCGTACGCGCGCAGACGGGACTCCGGGTCGCTCCCGGGCAGGTGCGGGGCGGCGGCCCGGAAGGGAAGTGGAGCGACCTCGAGGGTATCCGGCGCGAACTCCTCGAACGCGCCCTCGCCGGGCGTGTCACCCTCGCGCCCCACCATGACCACGTGGAGCGCGGTGCCCTCCGAGGCGGCGGCGCGAAGGACCCCGGTGGCTGCCACCACGAAGCGGCCCCGGGCCTCCGTCAGCCGGTGTGCGTCGTCCAGGACGAGTACCCACGGACGGGAGCTCCTCGCCGCCAGGCGCCGGGCGGCGTCGAGGAGGGTGGCCCAGTCGGCCTGGGTGGAGACGGCGCCGTCACCGACCGGGGCGAGTGCGCGCGCCAGGGCGGCGCGGTGCGCCGGGTCGGGCAGGGGCGGGCACCGGAGCCAGACTCCCGGGAAGTCGGAGGTCGCCCGGTGGACGAGCGCCGACTTGCCGACTCCGGCGAGCCCGACCACCCGCACGAACTGGGGGTCTTGCCGGTCCAGGATCCCCCGAATCCAGCCGAGTTCTCGAGACCTTCCCGTGAAGAGCACGTCGTATGTTTCCGTTTGACAGTAACTATAGAAAAAATAGCGTAAGATAATTTAGTGAATTTGTGACCTTGGGGCTCTTGAGGCGCTCGTCGGGTCGGCACACTTTCCGACCTGCGTCACGCCAATCTCACGGGAGCGCCCGATCACATGAGCAGAGTCATCCCCCGTTTCGATACCCTCGCTGCAGCGAAGTACGATTCCACTCCGTCGGCCGAGAAGCGTCATCGGATCGACCTCGAACAGGTCTTCGGCGAGAACCTCTTCGGTCTCCACGAGATGAAAGCGCGCATGCCGAGCGCGCAGTTCGAAGCGCTGCTCTCGACGATACAGAACCGCACGGAGCTGGATCCGTCGGTCGCCGACGCGGTCGCGGCCGCGATGAAGGAGTGGGCGCTCGAGAAGGGTGCCACCCACTACAGCCACTGGTTTCAGCCGCTCACCGGGAACACCGCCGAGAAGCACGACTCCTTCCTGAAGCCGACGGGTGACGGGCGGGCGATCGCGGAATTTCGGGGCAAGGCGCTCGTGCAGGGTGAGCCCGACGCGTCGTCGTTCCCGTCCGGCGGCTTGAGAGCGACCTTCGAAGCGCGCGGCTACACGGCCTGGGATCCGACGTCGCCCGCCTTCCTGATGGAGGGTCCGGGTGGGGCCTACCTCTGCATCCCCACGGCCTTCGCCTCCTGGGCCGGCGACGCGCTCGACAAGAAGACTCCGCTGCTCCGCTCGATGGAAGTCATCGACGAACAGGCGCGCCGCGCGCTCCGCCTCTTCGGTTCTCCTCCGCTGCCCGTGACGGCGACGTGCGGGCCAGAACAGGAGTTCTTCCTCGTCGACGAGGAGTTCTATTTCCGCCGCCCCGACCTGCAGACGTGCGGGCGGACGCTGTTCGGCACGAAGCCGCCGAAGGGCCAGGAACTCGACGACCACTACTTCGGCTCGATTCCGGCGCGGGTGCTCGAGTACATGAACGAGGTCGAGCTCGAGCTCTACCGTCTCGGGGTGCCGGTCACGACCCGCCACAACGAGGTCGCGCCGGGCCAGTACGAGATGGCGCCGATCTTCGAGGACGCCAACCAGGCCGCCGACCACCAGCAGCTCATGATGTCGACGCTGCGCCGCGTCGCACGCAAGTACGGGCTGGTGTGCCTGCTGCACGAGAAGCCGTTCCAGGGCGTGAACGGCAGCGGAAAGCACCTCAACTGGTCGATGGGCACCGACGAGCAGAACCTGCTCGAACCGGGCGAGACGCCGCACGAGAACATGCAGTTCCTCTTCTTCTGCTCGGCGGTGCTGAAGGCCGTGGCCCGCCACCAGGATCTGCTCCGGGCGGCAGTGGCGCACGCCGGTAACGACCACCGCCTCGGCGCGAACGAGGCGCCGCCGGCGATCATCTCGGCCTTCTGCGGTGATCAGCTCCAGGACGTCTTCGAGCAGATCGAGAAGGCGGGGACGGCGACCTCCAGCAAGTCGAGCGGGCTGATGGGTCTCGGCGTGAAGTCGCTGCCGCACCTGCCGAAGCACGCCGGCGACCGAAACCGGACCTCGCCCTTCGCCTTCACCGGCAACAAGTGGGAGTTTCGCGCCCTGGGCTCGTCGCAGAGTGTTTCCTTCCCGGCCACCGTGCTTAACACGATCGTGGCCGAGTCCATCGACGAGCTGTGCACGAAGCTCGAGGCCCAGCTCGAGAAGGGGACTTCGTTCGAGGACGCACTTCGAGGGCTGCTCGCCTCGGAGATCCACGAGTTCAAGCACATCATCTTCAATGGCGACAACTATTCGGCCGAGTGGGTGACCGAGGCCGAGAAGCGTGGCCTGCTGAACCTCGGAAGCACGATGGATGCGCTTCCCAGGCTGGTCGACGAGAAGAACCTCGCGCTTTTCGAGAAGTACGGGGTTCTGTCGCATCGGGAGCTCGAGTCCCGCTACGAGATCTTCTTGGAGCAGTACTTCCACGCGATCAACATCGAGGGCGAGACGGCACAGTACATCGCCCAGACGATGATCCTGCCGTCGGCCGTCCGCTTCCTGAGCGAGCTGCTCACCACGGCGGAGAGGGCCGACGAGCTCGGTATGAAGCTCGGCGGGGTCCTCAAGACGGCGGCGCAGGTCAACGATCTGATCGATCGCCTCACCGACTGCATCGCGGTGCTCGCCGAGCAGAACCAGGAGCTCGGTGGAGACGACGTGGTGTCGAAGGCGGAGCACATGCGCAGGAACATCGTGCCCGCCATGAACGCCGTGCGCGACGTGGTCGATCGCCTCGAGCGCATCGTGCCGGACGATCTCTGGCCGGTGCCGACCTACCGCGACATGCTGTTCGTGAAGTGATCGAGGCGGCGGGGCTGCCCCTTCGCGAGGGGTGACCCGGCTGCGAGCGATGCAGCGTCGAGGGGCCGGTGGGTATTCCACCGGCCCCTTCGCCGTGTCAGCGGCCTCGCGTCAGCTTCGTCAGCGCGCGATCGAAGCTCGACGCGAACGCCTGTTTCTCCTTCGTGCCCCACGCCCGCGGCCCGCCGGTTTCCACTCCGGTGGACCGAAGCCCGTCCATGAAATCCCGGATCGACAGGCGTTCTCCGATGTTCTCGCGCGTGTATTCGGTGCCGCGCGGATCGAGCGTGCGCACGCCCTTCTCGACCAGCCGGGAAGCGAGCGGGATGTCCGCGGTGATCGCCAGGTCGCCAGGCTGTGCCTGTTCGGCGATCAGGTCGTCCGCGACGTCGGGCCCGCCTTCCACCCGCAGCGCGGACACGAATCGATTGTTGGCAGGTGTCTGCAGCCGATGGTTCGCCACGAACGAGGTTTGGATCTCGAGCCTCAGGGCAGCTCGTGCCACGATGCTCTTCACGTCGCCCGGGGCGGCGTCGGCGTCGACCCAGATCTTCACGAGGTCAGGCTGCCGTGAGCCGCGCCTCGAGGGAAACCGGCGTGACGTGGCATTCTCCGCGGAGCACCACCACGCCGTCCCGGACCCACGCACCGTATCCGGCGCGCTCCACCGTGAGCGTGTAGCGTCCCGGCCGTTCGCCGGCGCCGGAGAGCGTGCGCCCGTCGAAGCTGTCGGTGACCACTTCGACATACCCCGAATCCCGGATGGTGAGGGTCGCGCCGTTCGCGATCGGCTCGCCGGAGCTCTCGTCGAGCACGGTGACCGTGACCCCGTATACGAACTGCGCCGTGCACACGACGTCGAGAGGGCTCTTGCAGCCGCTCGTGAGAAGAAGCAGCACGAATGCGGCGGAGGTGCCTCGAGCGCGACGCCTTCGCAGGGCGGAACTCCTCGTGCCGAAGCGGCTCGGCATCGGGCTCATCGATGTGCGGCCATGGGACCCATAGCGTCGAAGATCCTGCTGAGCAGTCCGTCGAACGCGCCCCCCTGGATCCACCGCGCCACGACCACGAGCTCGTTGGCGGGATCGACGTAGACCAGGTTCGAGCCCGCACCCGTGTGGGTCCACGTGTTCTCCGGCGCGCTCGGATACCCCGCCCTGCCCGTATTGAGGTAGTAGTTCATGAACCCGTACGCGGGGTTCACCTCGCCGGGTGTCAACGACAGATCGACCCAGGCCTCGGAGAGGATGCGCTGCCCGTTCCATTCGCCCTTGTGCAGGGTCAGGAGGCCGAGCCGCGCGAGGTCGTACGCGTTGATGAGCATCCCGCCTCCCCAGTGCGAGCCGCCGCTGATCGCCTGGACCATCGTGCCGTCGAGGATGATCCACGAGTTGTCATACCCGTGCCAGCGCCAGGTGGGCGACGCGCCGATCGGGTCCATGACGTGATCGCGCAGAACCTCCGGGAGCGGCCGGCGCCAGACGCTCGTCGCGACGAGGCCCAGCAGGTTCACGCGCGTGTCGTTGTATTCGAAGACGCTCCCGGGTTCGTTGCGCGGGCGTGTGCCCCACGTGGTCGGATCGCGATCGGGGCGGTCGGCCCACTCGGGCTTGCCCCAGAGCGTGCCCTCCCAGTCGCTCGTCTGCCGGAGGAGATGGTCCCAGGTGATCTTGCGATTGTGCTCGGACTCGAAGAGCAGCTTCACCCGTCGGCCGTGCTCGTCGCCCGGCTCGCCGTCTCCCTCCGCCAGCTCGATGGGCGGAACGTAGGAACGGACCCGGTCGTCCACGGAGGCGATCATCCCCCGGTCGTACGCCAGACCGACCGTCGTCGAGAGGAAGGTCTTCGCCACGCTGAAGGTGTTGTCGACCTTCTCGGGGTCACCCCACTCGGCGACGATGTACCCTCTGTGGATGACGAGCCCGCTCTGCGGGGCCCTCACGGTGAAGGGCCCGATGGCCTCGCCGCGCGGCTCGCGTCCGAACGTGCGATCATGGTTGAGCTCGAGATCGCGGGGCGACTCGGACTCGGACGCGATCGCGTATTCGATCGCGGCGCGGAGCAGTTCCGCGTCGAACCCGGCCGCGGTCGGGTCGCGTCGTTCCCAGTTGGGGTGCCGGTCCGGCCAGTACGTCTGGGCGCCCGCGGGCGAAGCGAACGGGGCTGCCAGGAGCAGGGCGAACGTCAGGAGCGAGCGGCTTCGCGGCGTCGGATTCATGTCGTGTCCTCAGGGTGGTCGTTCGAGGCGGAAGGGTAGGCCACGACGGACTCCCACGCCACGGTCTCGAACCATATCTT
>Ga0222714_10000873_pt1 | contig 34284 bp, 42 predicted proteins | sample C33_3DmetaG_FD_165048 | JGI IMG/M metagenome (GOLD analysis project Ga0222714, IMG submission 165048) | Estuarine water microbial communities from San Francisco Bay, California, United States - C33_3D | ecosystem: Environmental > Aquatic > Marine > Unclassified | place: USA: California... | reverse complement strand
GCGCCGCCCATATCTTTTCGTCAACCGTTTTGTTCGCCACCATAACGTAACACCACACATCGTGCCGCTGGCCGCTGCGGTGCAGGCGCCCGATGGTCTGCTCGTAGAGTTCCAGCGACCAGGGCAGCGACAAGAAGATGATCTTGCTGCCGCCGTGTTGCAGGTTAAGGCCGTGCCCGGCGGACTTAGGATGGGCCAGCAGCAGTTCGACCTTGCCAGCGTTCCAGCGTTCGATGGCGTCTGGCTCGTCCAGCGTCACAGCGCGAGGGTAACGGCGCTTGAGTTCGGCCAACTCCTCGCGGTAGGTGTAGGCGATGATGGTGTTGGCGTGTTGGTTCTCGGCCAGCAGGTCGTCCAGGGCGTCGAACTTGGACGTGTCGAACCAGACGGGCAAGTCGCCGTACACGAACCCAGACGCCATCTGTTGCAGCTTGGCCGTGACCACGCCAGCGTTGACGGCCACCGCCTGGGCGTTGGGGAACTGCGCCACAAACTCCTTCTTCATCTGGTCGTAGGGCTGGCGGTTGACTAGGTCGAACCGCACCGGCACGGTGTGCAGCGGGGGCAGCTTGTCCTTGTACTCGCCCGGCTCCAGCACGAACGTGGCTGGCTTGATCCGCGCCATGACCTGCTCCAGCGCACCTGGGCGCGGCTCCCACTGGTTGAAATCTTTGTTGACCAAGAAGAAGTACTGCTGCTGGAACGCGCCCTTGCTACGGCCCAGCAGCGCCTGATCGACAATCTTGCACTGGCCGAACACGTCCTCTAAACCGTTGCTGGTGAACGAGCCGGTCAGCCCCCAACGGGTACGCACCTCGGTGATGACCTTGTTGAAAGCCTTGAATCTGGCGCCAGAGGGGTTCTTCAGCCGGGTCAGTTCGTCGAACACGACGGCGTCAAAGCCCCATGATCTGTCCCAATGGTCGGCCAGCCATTGCAGGTTGTCGTAGTTGGTCACCACGATCTGGGCGTCTGACCCTTCAATCGCAGCCAGCCGCTGCTTGGGCGTCCCAACCGCCACCGACACTTCGCGGTACTCGGCCCACAGCTTGGCCTCGGTCGGCCAGACGCTGACGGCCACCCGCAGCGGTGCCACCACTAGGAACCGGCCCACAAGGCACTTGCTGATAAGTTCGTCCATAGCCGTCAAGGCGATGGCGGTCTTGCCTGCGCCGACCGGGGCGAGGATCATGGCCCGGTCGTTCTCATACAGGAAGTCAACTGCCTGTTCTTGATATGGTCGTAAGTTCATTTGCGAATAACGGGGGTCGAAACCCCCGTTGTGTTGGTTAAATAATTCCGTAGACCGGCGTGAGTTCTGTAATATGAGCGGCGGTCTGAATAAATTTAGGCAACTCGCTAAACACTTCACTAGCCTCTGCCTCTGTCTTAAATTTCAGTTTGCCTTTTGAGTAATGCTTGAGGTCAAATTGCAGTTGCTTGATTAGTTTGAAGTATTCTGGTTTAGGCATTTTTTGTTGCTCCAGTTTGTATGAGTTAATTTGAATAGCCCAGTATGGTGTACCTAAGTTCATTTGAGTTTCCTTTAGTTTTTACACTGCCACTATTGACAATGTAAAACCATTGTAACACATTTTATTACTGTTGTCAAGCCTTTTTTATAGGGGTTTACCCTAATGTTTTGTCAGCCCACGCATCCACCTGCTCCTTTGTCCACAGTACACAGTACCGCTGGTTCAGCCGCGCCATGTCGGCGGCAAAGACTTTCTGGAGCGCGGACAGCCGACCGCCGAGGGTCTTGACTTCCACGAACCACACCACGCCGCCGGGCAGCACCACGATGCGGTCGGCTGCGCCGCCGTGGCCGCGCCACTTGTAAGCTACACCGCCCAGCGCCTTGACGCGCTTGACTAGGTAGGCTTCGATGTGTTTTTCCATGCACAGAACTTTAACACAGAAAAAAAGTTTGTGCAGCTTTATTTTTATGTGCTATGATGGCATCACCCAATTCCGGGTAACAACGAAAGTAGAGTCCATGAAAAAAGCTATCAAGATGTATGTGTACTTCAGCAAGTACTCATTTGACAAGGTGGGGACGTTTGCCGCTTACAGTTTTCGCACACCAGACACGGCTAACCTGACCTTGGTTTGCGAACAAGACATTGAGTTCGACGTGCCCGAAAAATACGACCCCACTGCCCAGAAGATCGCCGCGCTGCAAGCCCAAAAAGCAAAGGCGCAAGAAGACTTCAACAATTCCGTGTTCCAAATCAACGAACTCATCAGCAAACTGCAAGCCCTGGAGTACAACAGTGAACCACAGTAAGATCGTCGGCGGCTCGACCGCCAAGCGGGTCATGCACTGCCCCGGCAGTGTGGCCCTAGTGGCGCAAATGCCGCCACAGGTTGAGAACAAGTTCATGGCCGATGGGACGGCCCTGCACTCTGCCGTTGACCTGCTGGTGAACGACGGCGACGCCAGCGCCTACAGCTTGCTGGGCAAGACCTTCAACGGCATCGTGTTGGATGAAGACCACTGCGAGAAGTTGAAGACGGCGCTGGCGCTGCTTGACGAGATCGACCCGCTAGAGCAGATGAACTTCAACACGGAACAGCGGGTCGGCTTTGGCGACCTGCTGCCAGGCGTGTTCGGCTCGACCGACCTGATTGGCCGCATTGGCAACCGGGCCATCGTGCTGGACTGGAAGTTCGGCGACGGTGTGGTGGTGACCGCCGAGGAGAACGAGCAGTTGATGTTCTACGCTGCTGCTGCCATGAGGACGCCTGAGTCATCGTGGGCGTTTGAGGGTGCGACTGAGGTGGAGTGCGTCATCATCCAGCCCCCGGCGGTGCGGCGCTGGGTGACCACGCCCGAACGGATTCGGACGTTCGAACGTGATCTGGTGCAGGCCGTCAAGCAGTCGGCCCTGCCTGACGCGCAGTTGTCGGTGGGCGACCACTGCCGGTTCTGCCCGGCCAAGCCCATCTGCCCACAGATGACAGGCGCTGCCGACCGGGCGCTGGCGACCACGCTGGACAACCTCGACAAGAACCTGATTAGCGACTACCTCAAGAACGCCGACCTGCTGGAGACTTGGATCACCAGCCTGCGCGAGTTGGCGTTGTCGATGCTGGAGTCGGGTGCTAGACTGCCAGATTACAAGCTGGTTGCCAAACGGGCAATCAGGCAATGGACTGATGAAGACAAGGCCAAGGTCGCCTTGTTTGCGTTGGGCCTTGAAGAATCTGAAGTGATGGAGACATCCATACTGTCACCGGCCAAGGCTGAGAAGGCGCTCAAAAAGCGCAAGATCGCCCTGCCGACTGACTTAGTGGTCGCCGTCAGTTCGGGTAGTACCCTGGCAAGCGCGGACGACCCGCGCCCCGAGGTGCTTTTGTTGGGCAAGCAATTAGCCCGTTTAAGTAAACTGCAATAAAGGTAAATTATGTCTAATCTTTCAGTGTTCTCCAAAGCTGGTCTGCCAGCTATTAGTACTCTCTCCTCCGCTCTCAAGAGCATCAGCGCAAGCGCAGGCCCGGTGGGTGTCGTTATCCTCAAAATGGATAAGGGCGGTCACTGGGTCTTCGGCGCAGACCAGACCGAGGTCGAGGACGACTCGACCTGGGCCGTCAATCCCTTCTCCTTCGTCCACGGCTATATTGCCTGGGGCGACGGTGAGGTGTTGGGCGAGAAGATGGTCGCGGTGAGCCAGCCGCTGCCCGAGATCGACGATGCACCGCCCGGCGCCAAGAAGGGCTGGGAGCAGCAGATCGGCATGAGCCTCAAGTGCCTGACCGGCGACGATGCTGGCATGGAAGCGCGGTTTACGACCACCTCGGTGGGCGGTAAGCGCGGCGTCCAGACCATCGCCGCTGCGCTGGCCGAGCAGGTCGAGAAGGATCAGACCAAGCCCGTGCCGGTTGTCATGCTCAAGCGGGATCACTACCAGCACAAGTCCTACGGCAAAATCTACACACCTGTGTTTGAGATTGTCGAGTGGATTAGTATGGAAGGTGAGCCAGAGGTTGAGGCTCCGGCTCCTGCCGGTCGCCGTCGTCGCGTAGCGGCAGCGTAAGCCGTTTTCTGATGCCCATTCTCACGAATGGGCATTGGAAAATGATCTGGCTTGATTTTGAAACCCGCTCCACCTGTGACTTAAAAAGTCGCGGCGTCTACAACTACGCGCAAGACCTGACGACCGAGGTGCTGTGTATGTCCTACGCCGTTGATGACGGAGATGTTAAGACTTGGACGACAGGCCCACTACCTGACTTCACCGGCCACCGCATCATGGCCCATAACGCCGCCTTTGAGCGCCTAATTTTTTGGTACGTTTTGCAGGTCAACATCCCGCTGGAGCAGTTCTACTGCACCGCCGCGCAGGCCCGTGCCAACTGTGCGCCAGGGTCGCTGGAGGACGTGGGCCGGTTCATGGGCGCCAGCATGAAGAAGGATCACAGGGGCGCTGCGCTCATCCGCAAGATGTGCGTCCCACCGTTCCAAGAGTCGGCTGAGTTGACTGCCGAGATGACCCGTTATTGTGAGCAAGATGTCCGGGCCATGAGGGCCATCAGTCAGGCCATGCGCCCCTTGTCGGACGAGGAGTTGGCCGACTACCACGTCAACGAGCGCATCAACGACCGAGGCGTCCTGGTCGATGTGCCGCTGTGCCGCGCAGCGGTGTCCTACGCCGCCACAGAGGCCGCTGAGATCGCCGAGATTGTCAAGGAGGTGTCCAAGGGTGAGTTGACTTCTGTGCGGTCGCCTAAACTGCGCCAGTGGGTCTGGGACAGAGTTGGCCCCGAGGCCAGAGCGTTGATGCAGCGGCCCCACGGAGTTGTTTTGAAGTCCCGGCGGGTCGTTGATCGGGACGACAAGGTCAGCATCGACAAGACCGTGAGAGCCAACCTGCTTAACTGTGAAGGAGTACCCCCCGATGTCCAAGAAATCATCCAGTGCGCCGACGACCTTTGGGCGTCATCAGTCGCCAAGTTCGCCCGACTCGCCCAACTGGCCGACGAGGAGGACAGTCGCGTCCGGGGTGCGTTCGTGTTCGCAGGCGGCAGCGCCACTGGCCGGGCCAGCAGCTACGGCGCCCAGGTTCACAACTTTACCCGCAAGTGCGCCAAAGCCCCCGAGGATGTCCGGGCGGCAATGTGCCGGGGTCACGCCATCGTCCCCAGGTTTGGCAAACGAGTTACCGATGTCCTCCGGGGGATGCTACGGCCTGCACTGATACCTGCCAAGGGCCAGCAGTTGGTGGTCGCCGATTGGTCTTCGATTGAGGCTAGGGTTAACCCTTGGTTGTCTGGTACAGGTCAGGCCAAGCTGGACGTGTTTGAGTCGGGCCTCGACCCCTACATCGTCAATGCCGCCGGTACTTTCCAGCGCAGCTACGACGACATCAAGGCCGACTACGACCGCGACGGCGAGTCGGCCCAGCGCCAGATCGGCAAGGTGCAGGAGTTGGCTTGTTTTGCCGCTGAAACCAAAGTCTTGACTAATAACGGAGTTAAGGCTATAACGGAGGTTCAATTAACTGATCTTTTATGGGATGGGCAATCATGGGTGACACATCAGGGGGTAATCAGCAAGGGAGTTCGACCGACTATCAACGTGTGCGGAATAGAGGTAACGCCGGATCATTTAATGAGAACAAACACAACTTGGACGCAGGCGCATCAACTCGTTTCAAGCAAACAGTTGCTGATCCAAGCATTGGAGACAGGTTCGGCCAGCTTACCGTTTTGGGCACAGAAATACGAATTCAAGGCGCTTGCCGTCAGCGGGTTGTACAAGTGCAATGTGATTGTGGCGCTGCGCCGCATAAAGTCTATATCTACAATCTTTTTAAGGGGGCGTCAACCCGATGCCCCATTTGTGCAAAAAAGGCATCCGGCTTTTGGCGAAAGGATTTTTTTAAGTACGCCGATGCCTGCCCTGATGACAACCATCGACGGCGGCTGCTCAACCGATTATCGGCTTGCAAAAACCGATGCCACAACCCAAAAGATAGCGGCTATTCAAACTACGGCGGCAGGGGGATACATTTATTTGAGCCTTGGCGCACGGATAAAGCCGCATTTCTTCGATATGTGCTTACTCTTAATGGTTGGGATCAGCCGCGCTTGGAGTTGGATCGGGTCGATGTCAACAAAGGCTACGAGCCAAATAACTTGCGCTTTATCTCTAAGCAAGAAAACTGCAACAACAAACGATCAGTTCAAGAAATGCAACGATACATCTTTGAACTTGAAGCCCGTGTTCGACATCTTGAACAGCGGCCCCCGCAATAAATTCACGATCCTATCTGATAGTGGCCCGATGATTGTCCACAACTGCGGGTTTGCAGGCGGCGTGGGCGCGTTTGCGTCGATGGCCCGTATCTACAGTGTGCGCCTGTCCGAGGCCGATTCCAAGCGCATGGTGGACGCATGGCGCCGCAACAATCAGTGGGCCGTCAACTTCTGGTCGCAGCTTGAGCAGCAGTACACCAGGGCCATGCGGAACAAGGGGCAGGAGTTCACCGCCGGGCGGGTAACGTACCTGTTTGACGGGCGACATCTCTGGTATTCTTTGCCTTCGGGCCGGGTGCTGTGCTACCCGTTTGCCCGGCTGGAGGACGACGGCATCAGCTACGCGAAGGCAGCGTGGAAGCCTGCCCAGGATGCCAAGGAGTGGCCCCGCGCCCGGCTGTGGCGCGGTCTGGCTTGCGAGAATGTCACCCAAGCGGTTGCCAATGACCTGCTGCGCTACGCGTTGCGCCAGCTTGATGGTGTAGTTTTGCAAATTCACGATGAAATTGTCGTCGAGGGCGGCAGTGAAGATGAAGTGCGTAGGGTGATGACTACGCCGCCAGCTTGGGCCACTGGCCTGCCGTTGGCAGTTGGAATCAAGACGATGCCACGTTATGGCAAATAAAAACGCCGCCCGGTTCAGGGGCGGCGCAAAGGAGGCAACGTGCAATTTTTAGATTTTATCACGGCACTCGCGCCCGTGGGCGAGACCATGCTGTTTGTGCGTCAGAAACCACAGATGCGTGGGGGCGAGATGCAGTTCCACGCCGACGGGGCCGTCAAGGCTACTTGGCCGTCGTACCTGCCCTCGCATGGCGTTCGTGCTGGCGAGGCTTGGTACGGCAACACTGCCAGTTTTATCCTCGACCGCTTTGAAGATGGCCGGGTGTCGGCCAGCGCAGCCAACTGCGAGTACGTTGCCGTCATGGTGCTGGACGACATTGGCTCCAAGAGCAAGACCCCGCCGCTGCCGCCGACTTGGATCATGGAGACATCGGCTGGCAACTTCCAGTACGGCTACGTCTTCAGCGAACAGCCGCCCAAGGGTGAGTTCGCCGCCGCCATCAAGGCCATCGCTGCTGCGGGTTACACCGACCCCGGCGCCTGCAACCCGGTTCGCAATTTCCGACTGCCCGGCTCTGTCAACCTCAAGCCTGACAAGGGCCGTTTTGCTTCTGCTTTGGTCGAGTTCCACCCAGGCCGCGAGTTCCTGCTGGCCGACATCTGCGCCGCTCTGGACGTTGTCCCCGGCCCTACCGAGTCAGGCGGCATCCGACCGATTCGCATGGCCGACGATGGCGCCGATGACGTGCTGATCTGGCTCTCGGGCCAGGGTCTGCTGCTCAGTCGCCCAAACGCCGAGGGTTGGGCCGGAGTCATCTGCCCTAATTCAAGCGAGCATACAGACGGCAATCCCGAAGGCCGTTATATGCCGCTCAACCGGGCGTTCTGCTGTATGCACGGCCATTGTGTCGATCTGGACAGCAACACTTTTCTGGCGTGGGTCGCCGACAATGGTGGCCCTCGTCACGCCCCCGGCCTGCGCGACGACCTGATGGCCGCGCATCTAGAGTTGGCCCTCGCCAAGATCAAGCCCAGCCCCGAGTACCCAGACGCCGCCGCCGAGGTCATCGCAGAAGTCGAGCGCAAAGAACTAGGCCGGGTCGAGAAGTCGGGTTGGTATTCTAGGTTCGCGTACTTGCAAGATGATGAGGCGTTTTTTGATATGCAGGACAGGCGCGAACTGTCGCGCAACACCTTCAACGCCTTATTCAGGCACATCAAGTGCATCTCCATCCACTCCACCGGCAAGTCAGCCCGGCGGGTCGAGGCCAGCGTCTGCTACGACGAGAACCGCCAAGCGGCTGGCGCCCGGGCCTTGGTCGGTATCACCTACGCCGCTGGCGAGTCGGTGCTGGTCAGCAAGGACGGGCTAGTCTACGGCAACCGCTGGCGCAACTCGCGCCCGGCGCCCGTGGCCTGTGACGTGAGCCGCTGGCTGCGTCACGCCGAGCGGATGCTGCCGGTCGAGTTTGAGCGTGAGCATATTTTGAACGTCATGGCCCATAAAATTCAATACCCAGGCCATAAGATCAACCACGCCGTGCTACTGGGCGGCAAGCCCGGCTCCGGCAAAGATACCCTCTTCGCCCCATTTTTTTGGGCCGTTGGTGGCCCGGCCAAATTGAATTGTTCGGTCGTCAAGAACGAGGACTTAACGTCGCAGTGGGGCTACGGGCTGGAGTGCGAGGTCATGGAGATCGCCGAGTTACGTCAGGCCGAGGCCCGTGACCGCCGGGCGTTGGAGAATCATTTAAAGCCCATCATCGCCGCCCCGCCCGAGTACCTGCCCATTAACAGGAAGGGCTTGCACCCGTACTATGCGTTGAACCGGGTGCTAGTGGTCGCGTTTAGTAATGAGCGCGTGGCGATCAGCTTGCCCTCGGACGACCGCCGATGGTTCGTCGCGTGGGCCGAGGCCGGGCGCCTGCCGGAGAGTGAGGCCGTGGCCCTGTGGAACTGGTATCACCACCGAGGCGGCTTTGCTGGCGTGGCGGCGTGGCTGCTGGCCCGTGATGTATCGGCTTTTAACCCGTCGGCCCCGCCGCCGATGACCGAGGCCAAGGCCATTCTGGTTGAGGCTGGCATGAGTACCGCTGAGAGCGTGCTGGTCGAGATGCTCCGCGACCGCCGGGGGCCGTTCGCCCAGGGCGTGATCGGTTCACCCTTCCACGTCATCTGCGACCGAGTCCAGGGGTCGGGCGCAGCGCCGCCCGGCGTCAAGATCGTCCAGGGCGCCCTCTTCCATGCCCTGCGCGAGGCTGGCTGGCTAGACATGGGGCTAGTACACTCCCGCGAGTTCAACGCTAAGAAACACGTCTTCGTGGCGCCCGAACTGGTCAGCATGACCCGGTCGGAAATGCGTCGCGCCGTGGCATGAAAAAGGCCCCTCGCGGGGCTTAGTATCCGGTACGCGCCCCGGTATCGGGCGGCAGATTAACTGCGTTCGGCCAACCATGCCGCAAAGGCGCGGCGGTTGTAAAAGGCCAACGTGTCGCTTGTCCAGCGACGATTAGCCCATTCCTGCCCACCGATAAGGGTTGTCAGGTCTGCTTGCATTGCCCATTCATGTTTCATTTTTTTTCTCCATGCCGAGATATGCCCGGCGGCAGTTGGGGAGGATGCCCCGGTTCACAAATTCAGCAGTACCGCCACCAGGGCGGCCAGCAGCGCGGCCATTAAGAGCATGAGCGCCCCCAGGCGTCGGCCAGGGCCGTGAAGGTGACGCCCGGCCCGGCTGGCTGGCCGAACAGGCCCGGCCCCCGCCGGATGCGCCCCCAGGCGTCGCGCCGGTTGAAGTTGACTAGGTCGCCGCGCTTGACGGCGCCGTAAACCTGATCGCGTGTCCAGCCGTCGGCCAGCAGTTCCCGCATGGTCTTGGGGTCGGTCAGGCGCATAGTCCCTCCGCATAGGCCAGGGCGTCGGCTTCGCTGGTGTAGAACCGCGCCGGGCCTACAAGCTGGCCGGAGTCGTCGTCGCGCAGCAGGACGCGCCAGCGCCCGTCGTCGGTCTGGGTGACCTCGCTAGTGGTCATAAACTCGACATTAAAGAATTCAGTTCGCATCGCAGACCTCCATACTGTCCTCGCCCTCGGGCACTGTGACCCGGTCGCTGAGTCCCTCGTAGAAACCCGCCAGGGTATTCTCGTTGCCGTAGGGCGCAGCCAGGTTTTTAAACAGGCGCCGGGTCGAATTGAGCGCGTAGTATTGGCCGACGTACGCCGCCGTGCTGAGAGTGGCGCCGTCGGTCGGATATAGGCGCCGCTCCGGCCCCTTACTCTTGACGGGCTTATGCTTGCCGGTCAATTTGAGAATGTCACTTAGGAATGAGTGCCGGTCATCGCGTACTGTGTACCGGGCGCGGTTGAGGGTGATGGTTTTCATAATGTACTTTCGTTTATGGCATGAGTGCCCATGAGCCGACCGTATCGGCTCATAGTCCATCACGCGACTAGCACGTCAAAGTAGGCCAGCATGGCGGCCAGTAGCGCGGCCAGCATGAGCACGGCCAGCATGAGCGTGGCGGCCCTCATGCCGTGCAACACCCGCAGCATGGTGCGTCGATACACCGACCGGCTTTGTTGCGGTAGTACTCGCGACCGCCGCTAGTCCAGACGTGAGAGACCCAGGTCGGGTTATAGCGACTCGGATGGTCGATCACGTCCTGCTGGCCGTCGCCCGGTTCGGATAGCCATGCGCGGCGTGTGGCCGTGTCGTATTGGATCTGGTCGCCCGGCCTGATGCTGGCGCCGGTGCGCGAGTCGAACCCGGCATACCGGGCATTCATAGTCTTAATCATATTGGCTCTCTAGTTCGGGGTTAGTGAATTCGGACAGTAGCAACAATTGGCCGGGCGCAAGCGCGGCGGCGGCGGCGTTGACCATATCAATCGACGCCTGATCGATCGGCCCGATATAGCCGTGGTCGGCCAGATAGGCGACATAGTCGCCGTTGTCTAGTGTCTGGCCGGGCGCAAGATAGTAGGATAAACCGGCAAAATCAATGCCGTCTACTGGCACGCAAGTGAGATACAGCATCATTTGGCCCGAGTAAAGATAGCGGCCTGAATGCTGGCGCCGACGTACAGCAGTCCCAAAAATAGCCAATTGCCATTAGGCACTAGCACAATTAACGATTCAAAAATCATCGCACTAGTCAGCAAAATCGTCAGCAGATAATACTTAATGTCGGACATAATTTTCTCCAAGTGTCGGCGTCAATACGCGCCCATGAGCGGCCAGCCGGGCCGCTCATAGTCGAGCATTAGGCGGCCAGACGCATATTGATCACGCGATGCCGTGAGCCGTGAGCCGGGAAACCGACAATGGCGCCGCGCTGCCGTTGGCACAATTGGCATGTGGCGCAACTAACATTGTCACGCTGAGTGGCTGGACAGACGATAACCGGGCGACCCTTAGGTGTGGTGGTGTTAGTTGTTTGCGTAGACGGCAGCACCACTACCACAGGCCCGGCCTGATAGTCGGCCAGCATATCGGCATCGGCTAGATTGTTGGCGCTTAAATTGACAGTGAAACCCCAAACATTGGCGTGGCGGATCCAATTAATTGACGCGGCGTCGCGGTGGTGGCTGTAAGTAAAGCCGCGCCGCCCGGTATTGGCGGCGACTAGCTGGCCTAGAGCGGCGGCGTCAATAGTGCCGTCGCGCTGTGGTAGGTCGCCAGCTTGATTGTGGCGCCACAATTGGCCGTCTGGCAGCGCGGCGACGCTAGCGGTAAACGTCGGCCAGTCTGTACCGCGCTGGCCGGTGCTAACTGCTTTCCAATGTAGGGCCAATGGCCCGGTGGCGGCGTAGCATTCTGCTTTCATGGCGCAATTGGCCGGACATGAGTCGCTGGCCGTGGTGGAGACAGGTATCGGGCCTGTCTTGGCATTCGCGCTCTTGAGTGTTAAATGTACTTGCATGGTACTGTCCTTTACTAGGATGCGGATCGCATCGCATAGTGGCCGGCGCGGCCGCTATACGCTGGAATCAGACACCTAAGGCATAGTCGCGCAGAGAGCGCAGATATTCGCGGTAATCGACGCGCGATTTTGCATTGCCATACCATGCGACGACGACGACGCCAGAGCGCTTGACGCCAAGAAATATGCCCTTGCTGGCCTTGTCGCCCGTGTAGACCCATTGGCCCGGTTGAATGTGCTTGTAGAGCGCGACCGGTACAGACCATAGGTCGAATGCTTGTGTGTACTTCATGATGTGCCTTTACTTTATTGAGAGAGAGCCGAGAATTCGACCCTCTCACATAGTAAGCATAATAGATTCATGCCAGCGCCCTGGCGCGCGCGCTAAGTGCTTGATACGTAACACTATTTATTACATAGGGGTTTACCCTAATAGGCCGTGTGCCGGCGTGGTGCTGTTGTGGTCTACGGCGCAGGTGTGATCTGGCTCTCTAAAAAACCCTTTATGTGTGCCATGTGTGCCATTAGATGTATAGGTCTTTTGAAAATATATATACTGTATATAATAACAGTATGAATAGTATAAGACTTCCACGTTTGGCGCGCGACCTCGATTTGAAAATAATGGCACACACGACCCACAAGACACACACGGGCGCAAGTGTGTGCCATGTGTGCCATTGTGCTCTGGTGACACACATGGCACACACTGGCCGTGTGCTGGCTGGCCGTGCTGGCCGTGTGGCTGGCCGTGCTGGCCGTGTGGCTGGCTGGCCGTGCTGGTGCTGGCCGTGCTGGCCGTGTGCTGGCACACACGGCACACGGCCCTAATGCTGCGCGGCCAGCGCCCGGCGGCCCGGCGGCCAGCGGCCAGCGCCCGGCGGCCCGGCGGCCCTGGCCTGGCCCTGGCCCTGGCAGCGCCGAGGCGGGGTGGCAGGGCCGAGCGGTTAGGGCCACAGCTACGGAACGTATGCCCTAAATTTTTATTTTTATGGTATAAAACGGAACATGATGTCACTGCCGTTATCTATTAGGACGCTCAAGGCGACTGAGTCGCGTTTGCAATCGGTGTACGAAGCAGCCCGGTTAGGCTTGCATGGCGAGACACTGGCGCTTGCAGCCGGTATGCTGCCGCAAGAGTACCTGACGCTGTGCAACTTTGACCCGGTTGTTGGCATGGCTGCGCTCAAGGGCAAAGCCGACGGCGAACGCGAGATGGCCGAGATACTGCACAACGCAGCGCGTAACGGGGACGCCAAAGCCGCGCTAGAGATACTCAAGCATCAACACGGCTGGGTTGCCAAGCAAGCTATCACAGTCGAAGTCAACCAGCGCATCTCCATCACCCAGGCACTAGAACAAGCAGAAATGCGCGTCATAAATGCAATCGACTATCTACCAACCTGAAGACGAGCAGGAACTCATGGCAAGGCTATGGGTTCCATCGCTTAAAGATAACCCACTGGCGTTTGTTCTGTATTTGTTTCCTTGGGGTCAGAAGGGTACGCCGTTGGAGCATTTCTCTGGCCCAAGAAAATGGCAGCGTGATGTACTAAATGATATTGCCACACATATTAAGAAGAACAAAGGCGAGATTGATTTTGCAGTACTCCAAGAGGCAGTATCAAGCGGTCGGGGTATTGGTAAGTCGGCATTGGTGTCATGGCTGACAATATGGATGTTGTCTACTAGGATTGGCAGCACAACTATCATCTCGGCGAACAGTGAAAACCAGCTACGCTCAATTACTTGGGCGGAGATTACCAAGTGGCTGGCGATGTCTATTAACAGTCACTGGTTTGAAGTCTCAGCCACCCGGGTGACGCCTGCGAAGTGGTTGACTGAGTTGGTGGAGCGGGATTTGAAGAAGGGTACGAGGTATTGGGGTGTGGAGGGGCGGCTTTGGAGCGCGGAGAACCCGGATGCTTATGCTGGGGTACACAATTTTGATGGTGTGCTGGTGATTTTTGATGAGGCGTCTGGTATTGACGACAGCATCTGGGCGGTGACGGGTGGATTTTTTACTGAAAACACGCCAAATCGCTTTTGGCTGGCGTTTAGCAACCCACGACGCAACACGGGGTATTTTTATGAGACATTTCACTCAAAGCGGGACTTTTGGGTGACTAAGGTGGTGGATGCGCGGACGGTGGAGGGGACGGACAAACAAGTCTACGAGCGGATTATCCAAGAGTACGGGCCGGACAGTGCCCAGGCGCACGTTGAGGTGTATGGTGAGTTTCCGAGTGCGGGGGATGACCAGTTTATTCCATCAAATACGGTCGATGAGGCCATGAAAAGGCCGAAGTACAAGGACAATTCAGCACCAATCATCATTGGTGTAGACCCGGCGCGGTTTGGGGCTGATGCTACTGTGATTGCGGTGCGGCAGGGGCGGGATATTGTGGCGATTAAGAAGTACCGGGGTGATGATACGATGACGGTGGTGGGGCATATCATTGAGGCGATGGAGGAATACAAGCCTGCGATGGTGGTGATTGATGAGGGTGGGCTGGGGGCGGGGATTGTGGATAGGCTCAAGGAGCAGCGGTACAAGATAAAGGGTGTAAACTTTGGGAATAAGGCCAAAAACCCGATCATGTACGGTAATATGAGGGCGCAGATGTGGGGTGACATGAAGGACTGGCTCAAATCTGCTAGTATTCCGCAGGATAGGTTTCTTAAAACAGACCTGATTAGCCCCCTAATGAAGCCTGACTCACGGGGTACGATCTTCTTGGAGAGCAAGAAAGAAATGAAAGCACGGGGTTTAGCCAGTCCAGACGCTGCGGATGCGATATGCGTGACGTTTGCTTTCCCTGTGGCGCATCGGGAATACAGGGAAGCCCCAGCGCGGCAGTACTCAAATCACTCGGCGGTGTCTACCGGATGGATGGGATCATGAAAAAGAATGTATCTCTATCAGTAGGCCGTGGCGAGAAGCTGCCAACGTCCAAGGGCGCGGGTTTGACTGCCAAGGGCCGTGCTGTATACAATGCAGCAACTGGTTCTAACTTAAAGGCTCCTGCGCCTAACCCTAAGACCAAGGCAGATCAGGGCCGCAAGGATTCATTTTGTGCAAGAATGGGTGCAGTAGCTGCCAACGCCAAGGATGGCGAACGTGCCAAAGCAGCCCTTAAACGATGGAAGTGCTAATCATGGCTACAAAGAAAATGAATCCGTTTGGCAAAGGCGAGTCCAAGAAGATGGAGGCGTCTGAAAAGAAGATGGCTCCTAGCAAACAAGCCTATGCTGCTATGGAAAAGAAGATGGAATCCGGCGTCCACAAACCTATGGCAAGGAAGAAATAATGGCTACCAAACCCGGCCTCTATTCCAACATTCACGCTAAACAGGAGCGCATCAAGGCTGGTTCTGGCGAGAAGATGAACAAAGTCGGCAGCAAGGCGGCGCCTACCGCCAAGGACTTCAAAGACTCGGCCAAGACGGCTAAGAAGAAATAGCCATGCCACTCAAAAAATCACCCACGCCTGCGGCGTTCAAGGCCAATATCAAGGCCGAGGTCAAGGCAGGCAAGCCTGTCAAACAGGCCGTGGCGATAAGTTATGCGGTTAAAAAGAAAGCAAAGTAATGGCTGACTACACCGGCATTAACAAGGTTGGCAAGGTTGCCGATGTTGGTGGGGGCGGCGACGACGACAAAGAGTACGGCGATATGCTGTCCACCATGCGTTCGCGCATGACAATGGCGGCAGATGCCTACAGCGACAGTCGAAACAACGAACTGGATGACCTGCGGTTCATGGCGGGTAGCCCAGACAACCAATGGCAATGGCCTGCTGACGTACTGGCGACTCGCGGGGCCGTCCAGGGGCAGACCATTAACGCCCGTCCCTGTCTGACTATTAACAAGTTGCCGCAGCACGTGCGGCAAGTCACCAACGACCAACGGTACAACAAGCCAGCAGGTAAAGTGATACCTGCGGATGACGTTGCTGACCCTGAGATGGCAGAAATATTCAACGGCATAGTGAGACACATTGAGTACATCAGTGACGCTGACATTGCCTATGCAACTGCCTGCGAGAACCAGGTCACCTATGGCGAAGGCTACATTCGCGTACTAACTGAATACTGCGACGAGAACAGCTTTGACCAAGAATTGAAGATAGGCCGTATTCGCAACTCATTCTCGGTCTACATGGATCCCGCCATCCAAGACCCATGCGGTGCGGATGCACGGTGGTGCTTTGTCACGGACGATGTACCCAAAGACGAGTACGAACGCCTGTACCCAGACGCTGCGCCTATCAGTAGTTTGCAGTCCCTTGGAATTGGCGACCAAGACCTACAGCAATGGCTGCGGGATGAGACAGTGCGGATTGCGGAGTACTTCTATGTGGAGTACAAAGCCGAGACACTCAACCTGTACCCCAACAACATCACGGCGTTTAACAACACGCCTGATGACAAGCAACTCAAAATGCTCTACGGCAAGCCGTTGAAGACTCGGATTTCTCAGCGGGAGAAGGTTTGCTGGGTTAAGACCAACGGCTACGAGGTGCTGGAGAAGCGCGACTGGGCGGGTAAGTACATCCCCATTGTGCGGGTGGTGGGCAATGAGTTTGAGGTCAACGGGCAGATTTATGTCTCTGGCTTGGTGCGAAACGCCAAGGACGCCCAGCGGATGTACAACTACTGGGTAAGTCAGGAAGCCGAAATGCTGGCCCTGGCGCCTAAAGCTCCATTCATTGGCTACGGTGGGCAGTTTGAGGGTTACGAAACTCAGTGGAAGACTGCCAATACCACCAACTGGCCTTACCTTGAGGTCAACCCAGATGTGACTGATGGTGCTGGCGCTACCCTGCCACTGCCCCAACGCGCCCAGCCTCCGATGGCCTCTAGTGGCCTTTTGCAAGCCAAATCGGGGGCATCTGAGGATATTAAGGCCGCAACTGGGCAGTACAACGCCAGCCTGGGCATGGGCGGAAACGAGCGCAGCGGCAAGGCTATCCTAGCCCGTCAGCGCGAGGGTGACGTTGGTACTTACCACTATGTTGACAACCTAGCCCGTGCCATACGCTACGTAACCCGGCAACTGCTGGACATGATTCCCAAAATCTACGACACCCAGCGCATTGCCCGAATCATTGGCGAAGACGGCGATACTGAGATGGCGAAGATTGACCCGTCCCAAGAAATGCCGGTTAAGAAGATAGTTAATCAAGAAGGCATTGAGATTGACAAAATCTACAACCCCAATGTTGGCAAGTACGATGTGGTTGTGACCACCGGCCCCAGCTACAGCACTCGGCGGCAAGAGACACGGGAAGAAATGGCCCAACTGCTGCAAGGCAACCCTGCGCTCATGCAGATTGCAGGCGACTTGTTTGTCAAGGCAATGGATTGGCCTGGCGCAGATGAGTTGGCTAAACGTTTGGCTAAAACCATTGACCCCAAACTCTTGAGCGACGATGAAGACCCAGCCCTGCAAGCTGCCAATATGCATATGCAGGCAATGGGGCAGGAGATGCAGCAGATGCAGGAAATGTTGCTAAACGTCCAGCAGTCAATGGAAGCGCAAGAGTTGGAGATCAAGCGGTTTGACTCTGAGGTCAAAGCCTACGATGTAGAAACCAAACGCATGACCGCAATGGCTGCTGCCATGACGCCTGACCAGATACAAGAGATTGTGCTGGGCACTGTGCAAGGCATGATAACCAGCGGTGATCTGATGAGTTCGATGCCGCAAGACCAAATGCCCCCGCAAGACCCGATGGGCCAAATGATGCCGCCACCAAACCAAGGTATGTAATATGGCTACCACCTCCCTAGCCCCCACGCCCAAGCTGCAATTCTTTGACGCCAATGGCGCACCGCTGGCTAGTGGGCTGTTGTACACCTACGAGGCTGGCTCGACTACACCACTAGCCACCTACACCGACAGCACTGGCGTCAGTCTCAATACTAATCCCATTACTTTGGACAGCCGTGGCGAGGCCAATGTGTGGCTTGGCGCAGCAATCTACAAGTTTGCCCTGTACACCAGTGTTGCTAGTGGGGGCGTATTGATCTGGACAGTAGACAACATTAACGGCAACACCTTTGTTGTAACTGCTATTGGTGATGGCACAACAACTGCCTTCTCGGTGGTCAACGGGGTTACCAACATTTACATCAACGGTGTGTACCAGAACCGCAACACCTACACCGTTACTAGCGGCACAGTGACGTTTACCCAAGCCCCTCCCGATACATCAATCATTGAAGTTGTTTACAACTAGGAATCGCCATGTTAAAAGTAGCAAATTCAGTCATCAACGCCAGCCAGATTACAGGCGTATTGCCCGTTGCCAATGGTGGTACAGGCGTTACTACCAGCACAGGCACTGGCAGCACGGTATTGTCTGCTGCACCAACGCTGTCTGGTGACGTTACCCTATCTACAGGCAACTTAATACCAAGCACAGCAGCCAAAGGTGTTAACTTTACCGCCAACACCCCCGCAGCAGGTATGACAAGTCAACTGCTGAACTTGTATGAGGAAGGGACTTGGACTCCAAACCAAGGTTCTGGGTTGACTGTTGTTGGTGCGTTTAGTTCTTCTGGTAGATATACAAGAATTGGGCGTTTAGTCACAGTACATTTTTCTGTATCTGGCGCAACTACGGTTGCTGGTGCTGGTGGCGGTGTAATTACAAGTAACTTACCTTTTGCAACTGCCGGTGTTGCTCCAGTAGGCGCAGCTACAAATAATACGCCCAATGCATCTTCTACCGTTCAAGCTGGAGGAACAACTGTATATTTAGCAACTGCTATTCCAGCAAGTGCATCTATATATGTGACATTAACATATCAAGCCTAATAACTTCACCAAAAGGCAATATTATGTCTCTTACAAAAGTTTCCTATTCAATGATTACGGGAGCGCCGATAAATGTTATGGATTATGGCGCTGTAGGGAACGGTGTGGCCGATGACACTTTGGCAATTCAAACTGCCCTCGACTATGCGGGAACCTTCGCTCCTTTAGCTGATACTTACACTTATGGAACTGTTTGCGTTGAAGTTCCTTTTGGCGTCTATTTAATATCATCTGTAACAATTCCAACTGGTGTTGGGTTGGTATGCAATGCAGGAATAGCAATATTTAAAGCAAGTAGCGCTGGTGTTATGGTGGACACAACAGTTTATTCTTCTGGAACTGATCCTCACTATAATGGAATGTTAAAAGGAATTCATCTTTACGGTATGGGTTCTGGCACTGCCGTATCGGGTTTGCGAATTAACAATGCTCAAAACTTTGTAGTTGAAAATTGCCGTGCATACAACCTTGCTGGCTTTGCAATACAGACACAATCAAAATGGACTGGCGCAGCATTTACTGGAACTGCTACGTCAAACACTTGTTCTTTTACCGAAATTAGAGCATTTGAATGTTGTTTAAATGTTGCATCAAGAACCGGGGTTTTTGATATTGCTGGTACTGATCACGAGTTTAATGGATGCGAGGTATTTAGCAAATTAACTAGAGTAGGGTCAGGCGCAGGAACCAAATATCAAGTTGCATGGCGATTGTTTGGCTGCACAGAGTCCAGATTTATCTCATGTAAGGGTTCATTGATGGATCAAGGGTTGTATATTGACAGCAACTCATTTCTTAATTTTTTTACTGATTGGCGCTCAGACACAAACTTTTATGAAGGTATCTACATTGATGGAAACATCAACCAGTTTGATATGCTGGATTTAAATGGAAACTGCATTGCTACAACAAACACTTACGACCAGTTAGTCTTTTCATCAAATACAAGCAGAAACTATATTAACTCTGGTTATTTTTCTGCACAAAACAATGGTTCTACTATTCTTCCAAGATACAACATCATAGACAACGGCACAAGTTCAGCAAATGCTAATCGTGTTGGGCCAATGGTTTATTTTACAGATGCAGGAACAGCGTCCATTAACAATACAAACGGAAAACTGTCAGTAATATTGTCAGAAGGAATATCAACTGCGTTTACTGCTAATTCAACAACACCATCAGTTACCAATGGAACCACTCCACTGAGGAATTGGAAAACAAACAACAACGTGCCTACAAGTGTAACAAACTTTACTAACGGGTTTATAGGACAAATTTTAACCTTAGAGGGCAATGATGCAAATACAACCATAGTAAATGGTGCAACCATTGTAAACACAACTGGCGCAAATATAACAATGGGTGGTAATAAGATTGTTAACTATAGACTAAATTCTAGTTTAGTTTGGATTCAATACTAACCATGAACACCCTACAACTTCTAAAACCCCACACCGCTAAAGGCCCAATCCTGCTCTACATGAACCTGTGTGGGTTTAAAGGCTGGACTAGCTTTTGGAATATGATTTACATGGCCCCCGGCTTTGAGCAACACGATGCGCTGATTAGGCACGAAATGATGCACCTAGAACAGATGCAACGGGATGGCAAGGTGCTGTACGCCATCAAGTACACATGGTGGATGCTGCGCTACGGTTATAAAATGAATCCTTACGAAGTCGAGGCACGAGCCGCTGAATAACCTTGAAAGACAAATATGGCTAACGATCAAACCGCATTTTTTCCCAACGGCCCGACCGTTGTGGTTACTGCCAATGCAACTGCCCCAACAGCCGCGCAGATTCTGCCGACTTTTACGGCAGTCACACCACCCACCAACCAGTACCGAGTGGTCAACGTGGGATCGGTAACGGCATTCTTAGGCGTTGGCGCAACGGCTGCAATTGCAGGCACCAACTCCGCAGCAGTCACCACCACAGGCAATGCCGTACCCATTGTGGCTGGCGCTGTGGAAGTGTTCAACTTCCCGCCAACCTCATTCTTCACCGCAACAGCGGCATCGTCCACGACTCTTTACATCACTCCTGGACAGGGACTATAATGTTTGTACTGGCCCAATGACCAGGGAATCTTAGGATTCAAAAATGTCAGATGTAGAGCAAGTAGCGGAATTAGCCCCCGCGCCGGAACTGGAAACCACGGCGGTTACTCCAGAACCTGTAGTTGAAACGCCGGAAGTAGCAGCTAAGACATTCTCGCAAGAGGAACTTGACGCCGCTATTGGTAAACGCCTCGCAAGAGAGCAGCGAAAGTGGGAACGAGAGCGACAGCCTGCACCAGCAGTGGCAGTGGACTTACCTCCGCAAGATCAGTTTGAGTCGGTCGATGCTTACGCAGAGGCCAAGGCTTACAAGCTGATTGAGCAGCGGGAACTCCAGAAACAGCAAGCTGAGATTCTTAATGTGTATCACGATCGTGAAGAAACGGCTAGGTCTAAGTACAGCGACTTTGAACAAGTTGCCTACAACCCCAGCCTGAAGATTACGACCGTGATGGCACAGACGATTCAATCGTCGGACATTGGGCCTGACTTGGTTTATCACCTTGGCTCAAATCCGAAAGAGGCAGATCGTATTTCTCGACTAGCGCCTATTTTGCAGGCTAAAGAGATTGGACGACTTGAGGCTAGGTTAGCCGATAACCCCGTCCAAAAGCGTACTTCTGGTGCGCCTGAACCGATTTCACCAGTCACCGCCCGAGGGGTGGGTTCTGGGTCTTTTGACACTACTGATCCACGGTCTATCAAGACCATGACGACCAGCCAGTGGATTGAGGCCGACAGAGCGCGACAAATGAAAGTGCTACAGGCGCGAAAGTTTTAATTTATTTTTTAAGGAAAAATCGTGGCTAACAGTATTCTTACCATTGACATGATTACTCGGAAGGCTCTTGAGATTCTTGAGAACAACCTGGTAATTACCCGCAACGTGAACCGACAGTACGACGACAGCTTTGCTGTTAGTGGTGCAAAAATCGGCTCTACCCTGCGTATTCGCCTGCCTGACCGGGCTCTGGTGACTGACGGTGCAGCCCTGCAAGTGCAGGACGATGCCGAGCAAAGCACCACGCTGACGGTTTCTACCCAAAAGCACATTGGTGTGAACTTCACCACCGCTGAGTTGACTTTGCAGTTGGACGATTTTGCAGAGCGGGTTCTAAAACCCCGTATCTCTCAGTTGGCCTCTAGCATTGACGCTGACGTTGCTAACGCTTACAAGGCAATCTTTAACACCGTTGGCACTCCTGGCACTTCTCCCGCTACCGCTTTGGTTCTGTTGCAAGCGCAGCAGAAACTCAACGAATCGGCTGCTGGTATGGCTCCACGCTACGCTACCGTCAACCCTGCTGCCAACGCTGGCTTGGTTAACGGCCTGTCTGGTTTCTTCAACCCAACCACCACTATCAGCCAACAATTCAAAAATGGCATGATGGGTACAGGCGTGTTGGGCTTTGACGAAATCAACATGAGTCAGTCCATCAAGGTTCACACCACGGGTACTAGAGCTGCAACGGGCGCAACGCTAACTACCACGGTAGCAACGCAAGGCCAAGCAACGGTAGATATTACCGGGACTGGTTCGCAAACTATTGTGGTTGGTGATGTGTTTACGATTGCAAGCGTGTTTGCAGTTAACCCACAAACCCGTGAGTCAACTGGTTCGCTCCAGCAATTTGTTTGCACTGCGCTAAATACAGCATCCGGTGGCGCGTATACAAGTGTTGCTATCAGCCCTGCTATTTACACCAGCACTTCTGCATTGGCTACGGTTGATGCGTTTCCAGTAGCTGCCGCTGCAATTGTGTTTGTTGGTACAGCATCGACTGCCTATCCGCAAAACATTATCTACCACAAGGACGCCATCACATTTGCTACTGCTGACCTCGTTATGCCTCAGGGCGTTGACATGGCTGCCCGTGCAAACCACAACGGCATCAGTATGCGTGTGGTTCGTGCTTACGACATCAACAACGACCGTATGCCTTGCCGTATTGACGTTCTGTACGGTTTTAGCACTATTCGTCCTCAGATGGCTTGCCGTCTGTGGGGTTGATCTAACTCATTTGAAAGGAAATTATCATGGCTATTCCTAATGGTGCTGGTGGTTACCAGCTTGGTGACGGTAACCTTACCGAAATTAACTTTGTTGTTCAAACAACTCCAACTGCAAAAGCAGCAGCAGCCACACTGACTGCCGCTGAGTTGGCTACAGGTATTGTCACTTACACCGGCGCTGCCGTTGCCTTGACTGTGCCTACTGCTGCTGCTTTGGACGTTGCGTTTTCCAATATGAAGAATGACACTTCTTTTGATTTTGTCATTATCAATACTGGCGCAACAAACGCTGCTACTGTTACAGCTAACACTGGTTGCACCTTGGTTGGTGTTGCTGCTGTTAGTGCTTTGACCTCGGCTCAATGGCGTGTCCGGCATACTGCGGATGCAACATATGTGTTTTACCGAGTAAGCTAAATGGCAGTCATCTACCTACGTCACCCCGTGCATGGGGCAAAAGTAGCTTGCCTTGAGGCCGAGGCCGTTTATGACGAAAAGAACGGCTGGGTGAGGTTTGATGTAGATGAAGAGCCTGTCACGGTAAACGAAATGAAACGTCCCCGTGGCAGGCCCCGAGTTGAGGTTGTTGACGTAGGAGCATAGGGTATGACCACATCTGCTGGCGACCAGATAAACGGGGCGTTGCGCCTGATTGGGATGTTGGCAGAGGCTGAGACACCTTCAGCCGCTACATCTGCTGACGCATTGTCGGCGCTCAATCAGATGATCGACTCATGGAACACTGAGCGGTTGTCGGTGTTTACCACGCAAGACCAAGTGTTCACTTGGCCTGTAAGTCAAGCTACACGCACGTTAGGCCCAACAGGTAACTTTGTTGGCAACCGACCTGTTTTGGTTGACGATGCCACCTACTTTAAAGATACCTCAAACGGTACTTCATATGGCATCAAAATAATCAACGAGCAGCAGTACAACGGCATTGCTGTTAAGAACACAACCAGCACCTACCCGCAGGTGCTGTACGTCAACATGGGCTACCCCGACATTACGATGACGGTCTACCCTGTGCCGAGTAAGACACTTGAGTGGCACATTGTGTCGGTGGAGGAGTTGACTCAGCCAGCAGTGCTGGCGACTACGTTGTCATTCCCCCCAGGCTACCTACGATGTTTTAGGTTCAATCTGGCCTGTGAGATTGCCGCTGAGTTTGGCGTCGAGCCAAGCCCACAGGTGCAGCGAATTGCCATGACCTCCAAGCGCAACATCAAGCGCATCAACAACCCTGACGATGTGATGGCAATGCCTTACGGCATAGTCGCTAATCGTCAACGATATAACATTTACAGCAACAATTTTTAGGATAATTTTATGACTACCGTTGCCATCTCTAATTTGCCAGCCGCGTCTGCTGCCGCATCTTCAGACATTATTCCAATTGTGCAAGGCGGAACTACAAAAAGGCTAACAAATACCCAGTTGTTTGACAGCCCGACAATGGTGACGCCTGTGCTTGGCACAGTAACGTCAGGAAATATCAGCGCCTGTACCAGCACCAGCATGGTTATGGTGACGCCAGTTCTTGGCGCGGCTACGGGTACAAGCCTTGCGCTCACTGGTCTAGCCACCGTTGGCACAACCCTTGGTGTAACTGGAGTGTCCACGCTAACTGCTGGTGCGGTTATTCAAGGCATGACAGTCGGTAGGGGTCTTGCTGCTGTTGCCACAAACACGGCAGCAGGAGCCTCTGCTTTATCGGCAATTACAACTGGCAGTCAAAACACTGCCGTGGGCGCTAACGCTGCAAAATTTATTCAAGCCGCTGACAACTGTGTTGCCGTTGGAAATTCTGCGTTAATCAACGCTACCGCTGGCAATGGAAATACGTCAATTGGCTCAAATACATTGACAGCGGCAACTCCAGGTGCGCTCAATACGGCCTTGGGAAATTCTGCACTTCAAAGTGCAACAGGTGGTTCTAACACCGCAATTGGTAATTCAACACTAATATCTGCCGCAGGCGCTTGCGTAGCTTTAGGTAATTACGCTGGGCAGTATGAGACAGGCGCAAACGCTTTCTACATCAACAACCAAGACCGCACCAACACCGCAGGAGATCAAGCAAGTTCGCTAATGTATGGAACGTTTAACGCCACAGCATCTAGCCAAACTCTTAAAATTAATGCGGCTTTAACCGTTAATGGGCCTTTGGTAGGGGCTGTTCAAACCCTATCTGGGCCTGGGGTTGTAAATCTTATTACGTCAACTACTTCTTTTAGTTCAACTGCTGCTGGCAATGCACTGACGCTTGCAGATGGCGCACAAGGGCAAATCAAGATAATTGTTTATATCGCAGAAACAGCAGGCGGCGACACTGGTATTCTGACTCCTACCAACCTTGGCAGTGCAACCACAATTACTTTTAACAATGTTGGAGATGCAGTAACCCTTCAATATGTCGGTACTGATTGGTGGGTTGTTGGATTCCGTGGCGCTGTAGTAGCCTAATGAAATCGCCCATCCTTGGCAGCGCCTATGTTGCCCGTAGCGTCAACGCTGCGGATAATCGATGCGTCAACCTGTTTCCAGAAGTTGTCCCAGACGGAGGGCAGACGGGCGGGTTTCTAAACCGAGCGCCTGGGCTTGACTTGCTGGTGACGGTTGGGACAGGGCCGATACGGGGCTTGTGGACGTTTAACGGCGTTGGCTATGTGGTTAGTGGCACTGAACTCTACAGCCTTACCACGGCCTATGTAGCCACCTTGCGTGGCACGGTAGCAGGCACTGGCCCGGTTAGCATGAGCGACAACGGCACTCAGTTGTTCATTGCAGCCAACGGGCCGGGTTACATCTACAACAGCAGCACGGCAGTCTTTGCTCAGATCACAGACGTTGACTTTGCTGGCGCGTTAATTGTTGGCTACCTAGACGGTTATTTTGTTTTTACCCAGCCTGACAGCCAGATATTTTGGGTAACGCAACTGCTGGACGGCTCATCCGTTGACCCACTTGACTTTGCCAGTGCCGAGGGTTCGCCTGATGGTTTGGTCAGCATGATTGTTGACCACGGGCAAATTTGGCTGTTTGGCACTAACTCAGTTGAGGTCTGGTACGACTCTGGCGCTGCCGACTTCCCCATGACCCGCATCCAGGGTGCTTTCAATGAGATTGGCTGCGCTGCGGCTTTCTCTGTTGCCAAGTTGGACAACGGCATCTTCTGGCTAGGCGCAGATGCGCGAGGCCAAGGCATTGTCTACCGGGCCAATGGCTACACCGGCACTCGGGTCAGCACCCACGCCATTGAATACGCCATTGCCCAATACGGCGACATTTCTGACGCCATTGCCTACACCTACCAGCAAGAAGGCCATGCTTTTTACGTCCTGACATTCCCCACTGGCAACGCCACCTGGGTCTACGATGTGTCCACCCAGGCATGGCACGAACGGGCTGGGTTTGACAACGGCCTGTTTATGCGCCACAGGTCAAACTGCCAGATGGCGTTTAACAGCCAAATTGTGGTTGGTGACTACGTTAACGGCAACATTTACGCTTTTGACCTAGATGTGTACGCCGACAACGGCGGCATCCAAAAGTGGCTGCGTTCATGGAGAGGCTTGCCAACTGGTCAGAACAACCTCAAACGAGTGGTACACCACACCTTGCAACTTGACGCTGAGACAGGCGTAGGGCTAGGCGTCACGCCAGAGCAAACTGCTGATGGCATCATCACTGAGTTGGCAAACGTCCCACCAGCAGGGCCAAGCTACCAACTAATTGCCGAGTTTGATTGGGAATATCTGGCAACTGAATCTGGCCTTGAGATCATCACCGAATCATCCTTGGGCCTGCCGGGTGAGTACCTAGTGACCTTTGCCTACACCGGCCCAGACATTGATGGCGCTGATATTGTCACCGAGTCATTTCCTGCCACCCCAGGCTATGACCCGCAAGTTATGTTGCGCTGGAGCGACGATGGTGGTCACACTTGGTCAAGTGAACATTGGACAAGCATGGGCCAAATTGGTGAGTACGGCTACCGCACGTTCTGGCGGCGTCTTGGTTCGTCCAGAGATCGGGTGTACGAGGTCAGCGGCACTGACCCGGTAAAGATTGCCATCATGGGCGCTGAGTTGGTGCTGAGTCCAACGTCAAGCTAGTATGTCAAACGTCACCCAAATCCCTGCGCCTCGGGTTGCTTTTACGGAAGACGGGCAGATCACGACCCAATGGTTTCGTTGGCTCAACAACGTCTACACCATCACCGGCTCTGGCCTTGGCATCACGCCGGTAATCAACGGCGGCACGGGCCTAGGCACAATTCCGACGAACGGCAAGCTGTTGATCGGCAACGGCACAGGCTATTCGCTCAACACCTTGACGGCTGGCACAGGCATCACCGTGACCAACGGGGCCGGGACGATTACCGTGGCCTCCAGTGGCCTGACAAGTTTTAGCGCAGGAACAACAGGGTTTACGCCCAGCAGCCCTACAACTGGTGCGGTGGTGCTGGCAGGCACATTGGTGATAGCCAATGGCGGCACTGGCGCTACTTCAGCCGCAGCAGCCCGAGCCAACCTGGGTGCTGGCACAGTCACATCAGTAGGCGGTACTGGTACGGTCAACGGCATTACGCTAACAGGCACGGTCACTACTACAGGCAACCTAACCCTTGGCGGTACGCTGAGCGGGGTGAGCCTGACCACGCAAGTCAGTGGTATCCTGCCGGTAGCCAACGGCGGCAATGGCCTGGGCGCGGCCTATCTAGTGGCAACCCTGCCAGCCGCAGGTACGCAAGGCCGTAGGTCATGGGTAACTAATGCTCTGGCCCCTACATTTCTAGCGGCCCCTGTTGGTGGTGGTGCGGTGGTTTGCCCGGTGTTTGACAATGGCACGGCGTGGGTGGTTGGGTAACAAGGAGAACGATTATGGCATTTGATATTACAGACCCAACTAGTTGGTGGAAAGAACTTTCCGATGCGCTGGGCGGTGTTCCCGACACTAGCGGTTTAGATGCTGGAATAATCGCGGCTGGGTCAGATGCTTTGCCTTCTTACAGCCCAGCAGATTACAGTAATTTAGATGCTGCAACGATGGCTTCTGGGTCAACCACTTTGCCCTACGGCGGCGCTTCTTCTGGCACACCGTTCTATCTACGCCCAGGCTTCTTGCAAGGCGCTGGGTCAGCCATTGGAGGCTTATCGCAAGCCTACGCAGGCTCACGCGCAGCCGGGGCACAAGTAGACGCTGCTGACCGTGCAGCGGCGCTGCAAGAGCGCATCTACAACTCAATGGCAGCGCGTAATTTTCCTGCTGAATCACTCGGCAATCTGGCGCGTAATCGGTACGGCGAGTTGGTTGGGCTAGGGCCAAATACCAACGCTATGGGTTACGGGTCTGCTGTTCAACCCTTTGACATGAGCAAATTCCAAGCTGACCCAGGTTACAACTTTCGTCTAAGCGAAGGCTTAAAGGCTCTTGATCGGCAGGCTGCTGCTAGAGGTGGGATGATGTCTGGTGCGGCTCTCAAAGCCGCAGGACGCTACGGGCAAGATTATGGATCACAAGAGTTTGGCAACGCTCACAACCGTTACCGCCAAAACCGCGCAGATCAGTTAGACCCTTTGATGTACGCAATGACCGGCGGCACTAACGCTACCAACGCCACCAACACGGCAATGGGCAACTACGGCACAAACGTAGGCAACCTAATGGGCCAAGCTGGACAAGCCACTGGTGCGGCGTATTTGGGCGCAGGCAACTCGCTTAACAATCTGTTTAGCGCTCTTAACCAGCAGTACAACACCAACCAGATGATGGATATTCTGGACAGGTCTCGGCGTTCGTCATATGCACCGATAGGATAAATTATGGCCCTCAATGAAATGATAGCGCAAGGCGCTCAGTTTAAGATGCCTGATCCGCTGGAGCAGTACGGCAGAATCGCGCAGATACAACAAGCCCAAAACCAAAATGCGCTGGCTCAGTACCAGATAAGTTCTGCCCAACGCGCAGACGAAACCAACACAAATTTTCTGGGTGCATTACGTGCTGCTGGCAATGACCCAATAAAAATTCAGCAAGCGTACATTAACGCAGGCAAAGGCAAAGACGCCTCTGAATATGCTACCAGTTTGTTAACGCAACAAAAAGCCAGAGGCGACATACTAAAACAGCAACGGGACAATTTTTCGTCAGACTTGCTTGATTTAAGCGGCAACCCAACGGATGAAAAAATAAGTTTTCTTGCAAAAAATATAGCTACTGATTCTAACTATCCACCGGCATTTCAGGCAATTGCTGCCCGTAAGTTTTCTGAATTGTTAGCCACTCCTTTTGCAGACAGGTCAAAAATACTTTCAATGTCTGGGGCAACTGTTGCGGAACGTACCACCGCCACGCAGAATCAATTTACAAACACTAAACCCAATTTTATTGAGCGGACAGATGGTAATTCTAAATGGATGGAAGATACAAATCCTAATAGTGTTACGTATAGACAAATACAATCTTCCAATCAAATGCAACAAACCCCAGGTGACATAGCATCTGCTCAAACTGCTGCAAATAGACTAGATTTTGATAAAGCAGAAGCAAAGTGGAAGAAAGACAATCCTGGCTTTAAACTTCAAGCTATAGAAAAAGCAGACGGAACAACAGAATATTATGCTGTTAACGAAATAACTAAAGTGGCGACACGAATAACACTTGATGGCACTCCATTAACTGGCGTTAACCTACCTGCTCAAACTGCTGCGATTCGTCAGAAGTTTGACCAAGACAAATTAGATTTTGAACGAAAATTTCCTGGTTTTACAATTGAAAAAGCTACGCAAGCAGATGGGTCAGAAAAATTTAAGAAAGTAGATAAATTAACTGGCGAAGCCACCGATGTAATGGATGTTTCTGGTACTCCATTAACTGGCGCTGCAAAAATTACTTTATCGCCTCTTGCTACGTTGCAAAAAGAATTGGCGGCTATGCCAAAAGGCAGCCCACAAGCAAAAGAACACCAAGATAAAATTCTTAAAGAAATTACCGATACTTCTCGAGCGCAGTTAAAACTTGCACAGGACAGATTTGCTTGGGACAAAGCTAATCCTAACCATCATATTGAAGCACTAAACAACCCTGATGGCTCACAACGATTTGTTGCCGTAAATACACGAACACGGCAAGCGTATCCCATTACAGAGACAGAAATTAGTAACAGAACGCCACCCAATGTCGGCGCTCCTTTAGTGGGGCCAGCAGCCGGTGTTGTGCCAACAGCAGTTCCAGCACAAACACCTGGAGGGCCAGCAATGGCAGGGCAACCAGTTCCACTAACAAGCGCAAGACCCTATAAAGAGCCAACGGTTAGTGAGCAAAATGCCGGGTACAACATAGGCAGGGTATTACGCGCAGCTACCAGCATACAGAGTGTTATTGCCAAAGACCCCACTGCACTATCCCCTAAAATAGGTGAGGCAATGGCGTCTTCTGTTGGACTTAGTGGAGCGGCAAATGTTGCTAGAACTGGTAACCGTCAAATTGTATACGGAGCGCAACGCGACGTAGTAGATGCTTTGCTTTATCTTGCTACCGGCGCTGCATATAACAAAGAGCAGTTAGCCGCGCAACTTGACACTTATATGCCTCAATATACGGATAAACCAGAAACTGTAATTGAAAAACAACAGCGGCTTGTTGAGTTAATTTCTGACGCTAAATCTAGAGCCGGTAAAGCGTGGACGCCAAAAATGGATGCAGCAATGAATGTATTAAACATACAGTCGGCTGCGCCGGGCGGCGTAGACGCTAACAATCCGCTTTTAAGCGGCAAGTGAGAGTACAAAATGGCTGATCTAGCATCAATTCTCACTGACCCAAATTACGTTAACGCAAACGAAGCTACTAAAGCGGCTATCTTTGAAAAGTTGGCTCCTCAAGACCCAAATTTTTCAAACGCAAATCCAGAGACACAAGCAGCTATTCGCAGTAAATTTGGTCTACCTTCTTTTGGAACCACAGAGGGCGGCGCTGCTTTTGGCAACCCAATGGCAGAGCGGAAGTACGGTGGCCCGAAAGACACTAGCCGTATAGACCCGTTGACCGCCATAGGCGGGGCTGGCGCGTTAGGAACTGTTATGGGTGTGGCAGCGCCTGAGATTTTGCAAGGCTTGTCAACCGCAACTAGGGGCGTCCCTGCTTTAGCCCCCATTAGTACTGGTCTAGGCATCATGGCCCAAGGCGTAAGGCAGGCAGGGCGGCTACCCGGCGCGTTTAGTGGCGCGGTTAGCGGTTTAGCCAGCGAAACAGCAGGGCAAGTTGCTGAAGGAATGGGTGCTAGTCAACCAGTGGCTGAAGTAGCAAGGCTTGCTGGTGGTGCTGTGACACCTGAACTAGCGCCGTTGGCTTTGCAGTTGGGCAGGTTTACAGTTTCTGGCGCCCCTCAACAAGCCGCCATAAGTTTTGCAAAATCAATGCTTGCCAAACTTACTGACGGGCGCTTATCGCCTGCCGAGCAAAAACAACTTGCTGACATTCAGTCCAAAATTATGGGTGAGCAAGACCCAGGCAGAGCCATGCAAATTCTTGGCGAAGCAATGGAGTTAGGGTCTTCAGAAGCACGGGCCGCTGGTGCGGCTAGGGCGGCTGCGTTGCATTCAAATGCCGCTCAAGTGGCGCAAAGAGCGCGTTTGGCGGCAGACGCAGAACTGGCAAAAGTACCAGGGCAACAGGCCAACATTCAAACGCAACAGGCGTACCTTAAAACACTTCAAGACCAAGCAAGAAATGCTGGGCTTGGCACGATTGGGACAATTGGTGAGAACCGGCCTTTGGCTACTATAGGCGGCGAGTTACAAAACGCTGCGGCTAAACGCCAAGGCGAGTTAAAAACGGCAGCATCTGCGGCGTACACAAACACTAAAACTGAAGTGGACAATATTGTTTCTGGCTTAGAAGCAGCAAATAATTCAGTCACTGATTTACTCTCCTACAAAAAATTAGTAGACCGTCTAAAAGCCGAACTAAAGCCGGGTGTTCACTCTCCAGATGTGGCTAGGGGTTATCAAAAGATACTTGATCAAATTACCGTACCGTCAAAAATTGGCGAGGCTCCCGTAGCGTTTCAACCTGCTGTTGGCGGTGGTGTTGTGTCTGTCAGAGGCCCGGCTAAAACACCAGAAAAACCTACCTTTCAAGCCATTGACGATGCTAGGCGTATGCTAGGCGAAGCGTTTAGAGGCGAGGCCGACGAAGGTTACAAAGCCATTGGTAACACGGCGCAAAAAGAATTTTATGGCCTAGTGTCTCAAGTCCAAAAAGATTTTGCTGGTGACGCTCAGACTCGGCTGCTGACTCAATACGCTGATTCGCGCCCAGGTCTAGAAGTCTTTGGGTCTAAGGCCGGTACTAAATTGACCGGCCTTGATAAAGGTGCGTTGACGCAATTTGCCAGCGACCCATCAAAAATACCGGCTGCGTTTTTCTCAACACCAAAAATGTTTACGTCTTTGGTGGAACTGGTTGGTGACAAAGCGTTAGCAACGCAAGCTGCTCAACAGTATGCGGCTAATCAGTTGGCATCCAAACAAACAGCCAAAGAAGTTGGCACTTGGATGACAACTAACCGAGAATTCTTAAACGCTGTGCCAGAGGTAAAGGCATCAGTAATTGCTTATCAAAGCACATTGCAAAACAGCGAACGTGAAATAGCCAACATAGGCGCAAAAATTAAGGGGTTAAACCCCCAGTTGAACGCGCTGGCGCCAGAAGCAAAAGCAGCAGCTAACAAAATGCTGACTGAGGGCCGTGCTGGTTCTGCAATGCTTACCAAAGAAGCTGGCGCAGTAAGTAGCCAATCTGCGGCATTAGCAGATCAAATATGGGACAGCAGTTCTGCGGCGTTAAAAAATGTGCGGGATGCCGTCAATGGCGGGGACATAAACAAGTGGGCGTCTATTGCCCCCGTCATAGAAAGATCACCAGACGCAAAGAAGGCAGTGTTTGATGCTGTGCGCCAAGTTACGTCAGAGATGGCAACTGGGCCTGGGGCCATAAGAAAGTTTAACGAACAAATGCGCCCTGCGCTAGAAAAATTTGGTATGCTAAGTAAGACAGAAGCAGACTTTATATCCGCAGAGTTAGCAAAAATTGGCACTAAACCAGGGTCTGACGTTGAGAAGTTGGGTTTGATTCGGCGGCTCATACTGCAAGGCGTAGCCGGGTACTCCAGTTCTTTGGGTGGACGACTTGGCGCAGCAGGGTTTAGCTTTGCTAGTGACATTCCAGGGCAAAACAGCATAGCACCTAAAGCCACCAACCAAAATGCAATGACAAGATGACACCAGAAGACCGCGCCCTGCTGATCTCCGACCTGCTTGTTGCGCTCAAGAGCAGCGACACCTGTCTTGACAGAGAGGAGCAGCAGTGGGTGAGAAACGCCATTAAAGCGCAGAACGACATGGAGCGGCTGCGGAAGGCCATCATTGAGAAGACACTCGCCGGTCTGGTCTGGGCGGCTATCATTGGCCTTGGCTATCTGGTTGTTGACTTCTTCCGAAACCACGGGCTGAAGATATGAATTACTACCTCAATGCCTTTAATGAGATGTTGCGTAAGCGGCAGATGGAAAACCAGATGATGGGTGGAGGAAATCAAGATTTTAGTCAAGGCAGAGCGTATGCCAGCCCGTCTGGGCCTGACGCACTTGGACTAGGCCCAGCACAAGACAGGTCAGCGTTCCGCGACACTATGCGGGATATGCCGCCAGCGTTAGGTTACGCATTGGGAATGGTTCCCGGTATAGGCAAGGCGTTTAGTTTAGCTAGGGCTGTTGATTACGCAATGGGCAAAGCAGCAGAGGCAAGGAACGCCCCTGCAAACCAACAAATGTCTGAGGCTAGGCAAGCGTTTAGGACAAGTGAAATTGCAGACAGAAACGCAGCTATGCAAAATACGCCGCAGCAAGCGTTTAGGTCAAGTGAACTTTCGGGCATGAACGCGCCTATGCAAAACACCCCGCAACAAGCGTTCCAAACTGGTGAGAAATCATATGCCCCGACAGCTACGGTTCCACAACCCAATAACTTCTTTGCGTCTTTGTTAAGCGGTATTCTTCCCAGTTCCAATGTGTCTTTAACTCCAGCGCCAGTTGAATCTCGGGAGGCAACGCCGGTTGGCTTTTCATCCCCAACGGCTAATTTTGGCAAAGAAAGTAGCATCCCAACGGCGGGTGTTAATTCCGGCGCATTTTTGAGTCGTGACCAACGCATAGAACAAGCAGCAAGAGATGCAACAAGTCGTCAATCAAGCGCAGAAGGGGTAGCAGCGGCAAATATTTCTGGATATGGCGGCGGCGAAAACAGTTTTGGCGGCGGCTCAAGAAGTTTTGGTGAAGGCCAATACAACCAAGGCGGCATGGTCAACGCCCAGCACCTGATGGGCCGCGCTCCTGCGCCGGACGATGGCTACGGGGCGCTACAGGGCGGTGAGTACGTCATCACCAAGGCGGCGGTGGAGAAGTACGGCAAACGCATGATGGACGCTATCAACAACGGAACATTCAGATGAAAGCCAAGCTGACATTTTTTGTGACACTGATGGTCAGCCTGACACTATGCGTTGTTGTTATGTCAATGGTAGGAGTATTGATGATTGGCCTGTTTCATGAGAAGGTGGACAACAGCGAAATCTT
>Ga0222714_10000872_pt1 | contig 34318 bp, 28 predicted proteins | sample C33_3DmetaG_FD_165048 | JGI IMG/M metagenome (GOLD analysis project Ga0222714, IMG submission 165048) | Estuarine water microbial communities from San Francisco Bay, California, United States - C33_3D | ecosystem: Environmental > Aquatic > Marine > Unclassified | place: USA: California... | reverse complement strand
AAGTGGCGACTAATAAGCAGCTCATCGAGCTGGGTGACGATCGCTATCTTGCGATGATGACCAAATCGATCAATCAGGCAGGGTTTAGCTGGAAGGTAATCGAAAACAAGTGGCCTAGTTTCGAAGAGGCATTTCTTGGGTTTGATCCGCGCAAGCTGAGCTATCTATCGCCCGAGCAATGGGAAGCATTTACCAGCGACAAACGCGTGGTGCGTAATTGGCAGAAGATCAAAGCGCTACAGGACAATGTTTTCTTCGTACAGGATGAGTCTCGGCGCAGCGGCGGTTTCGGTAAATTTATTGCGCAGTGGCCGGTGGACGATCAAATAGGGCTCATGGCGTATCTCAAGAAAAATGGTTCTCGCCTCGGGGGGCAGAGTGCGCTTTGGTTCTTGCGACGAGTCGGTAAAGACTGCTTTATCCCTGCTCGCGACGTCGTCGTGTTACTGCGAAGCATCGGCCTCGATATCGCGGAGAACCCTACATCGAAGCGCGATCTCAATAAAATCCAAGCGCAGTTTAACGAGTGGCACATTGAGACAGGATTGCCCTACAGCCACCTTAGTCGAATCGCCGCCTGCTCGGTGGGTGATAACTATTTGTAGAGAGCGCATGAAGGCTAAGAGAGGGGACTGCGCGTAGAACAGAGTCTTCGAGAAATTAAAGAGATATTGGTGGGGGAAGATCACATGGCCAAATATGTGTGGAAAACGTGTTTCGTCGCACTTATTACCATGATCGCGATTGCTGAGATTGGCGAATACCTAACGGGGACGCATATCCCCTGGGTTATGCGGTTATCGCTCGTTCTTGGAATGACAGTAGGTATGACATTCCTAAAAAGCACACTTAATCTTGTGACTGCGATGGAAGAGGAGAAACCCCTCGCGGGGACCGTCCGCAATACGCTCGGCCCTGATCGGTCACCCGCAGCGCCTAATCAAGATGAATCCGTCGAAAATAAAAAAAGCAAATAGAGTCTCTGTAGGCAGTGCTCGCGGCGCGCGAAGGTCGCTAGGAGATCAGCGGTAGCACTATCGATAACGCACGTTCTATAAACCAGTAGCTTGCGACACCACCGATGGCCACTGCAGGTAAGCTTCTTAGCCAAGCCTGAGTGGGCAATGGTAGCCGTCTTAGCGGCAGTACCCGCAGAGCGATCAAAATGCCAACAACGATTGCGATCTGTCCTATCTCTATCCCAATATTAAATAAGAGCAATGCGCCAAGCCTACTGCCTTCTGGCAAACCGATCTCGCTGAGAGCGCCAGCAAACCCGAGTCCGTGAATAAGACCAAAGCTGAAGGCAACAAGCGCCGGAAACCGATGACTAAGGGACTGTCGGTCGGTGAGTGTTTCATAGGCGAGAAGCACAATACTCGCCGCGATCGCAGCCTCGATGGGTCGCTGCGCGACTATGACAACGTCGAGTGCCGAAAGAGCGAGCGTGAGCGAGTGCGCAAGCGTAAAACTGCTTACGACCCAGAAAATTTCCCGCGGTTTGCTAACCAGATACAGCAGCATGAGAACGAACAAAATATGATCATAGCCGAGTACTAAGTGCTCGAATCCTACAAGGAGATAGGCCGGTAGCGCCGCTGAATCACTTTCAAGATCGAGACTTGTTTCTTGTGCTGTGATTAGATGGTTGGACTCGCTGCCATCAAGACGCTTAATACTGACAAGCGCGTCTATCATCGTGCGATCTAATCCGAGTATTTCGATTTTCTGCAGAGGCTCATCATTGCAGGTCAACAGTGAGACCTCAATGAGTGCTTCGCCTGAGAGGCTGGCACTGGTTAGCTGTGCTGCGCAGTTGGTGGCGAGGTCTAACCCGAGAAAACGACCATCGATCTGCGGTTGGCGAAGAGAGGCTTCGAAAAAGACCGAGTTATTGCTATCTGTTAACTCCTCGTCAGCGCTCATGCTAGCTGCGTCGTCAGCGCTTAACTGCGTGAGCTTTAGATAGGCAGGGCGAATTTCGTGCGCGTGCGCGGGCAAGCCGATCACCAGTCCAAGTCCGAGCAGGCACAATAGAACAGCAGTACTTGCGGTAGGTCTTGTGCGATAACGGGCTAATGGTGCACAAACGAATGATCGCGCTGAAAAAAACGCCGTGAGGTGTGCAATGAGAAGTTTGGAAGAAAGCGCGTTCACTCGATGCGAATCTCGGTATTCTCGAGGAGATTCTCGACATAGCGTTGGCGCGCCGATTTTTTGTTCGCTTGAGAATAGTCGCGCAGCACTTTATCCCTAGCCGCAAAGAAAGGGGTGGCTTGCTCCGGCTCGACGCCGTTCAGAAAGAGTAGATGGTAACCGAAGCTGCTCTTGAACGGTCCCTGCCAGCTACCCAGCGCGGTAGTGTCTATCTGTGCGGCGAAGCCCATACCAAAGGTGGAATTGATGTCGAGTGCGCTGCGATAGGAATAGGTGCGGTTGAGCATGGTGGACTCGCCAAGCGCGTCCGCGTCGGCTCCGGTGGCAAGGGCGTCGAGTGCAGCCAAAGCCGAGGCTTCTTCTCTGAAAGTGAGCTGCGAGAAGGTGAGGCGTTCGGGCAGGGTATAGTCATCGATGTTGCTTTCGTAGAATGCCTCAAGAGTCGCCTCTTCGGGCTCTGCAACCGGATCAGATTCTGCGATGAAATTTAATTTCTGTACAAGGCGCCGCCGTATAATCGAGTCTTCGCGATCGAGTCCTAGCCGCATCGCTTCTCTATACAATGCTTCCTCTTCTATCCAGCCGGCGATTAACGATTCAAGCTCGTTTGCACTCGGTGAGGTGCCCATCTGCGTTTCCCACAGAAGGGCGATGCGCTGGCGTACCGCGGACGAGACGACGATAGCCTCTGGTTGACTCGAAGTCCGCGCGTCAGCGATGAAAAGCGCGCCGCTAATGCAGAGAAACCACACAAGCGGCTGGCGTAAAAGTGAAGGCATAGGATTAATCTAGTTCGCAGGCGTAATCCAAATTGGCGATGACCAGACGCGCTCTTGAATTGTGGTCGCCATGTCTGGTCGAGGTTCTACCCCGGCGCGGACGGCGTCCCATGTCGACCAGCGACAAGTGGGGTTCTCGAGAGCGCGAACGTAGTAGAAAGCATTCTGGCTAGGGTCGAAATCAGGGTCACGCCATTTAGCCTTTAGTTCTGCCTCACCAACATTGCTGCTAATACTGCAGTCGCTTATATCAACCGATGCGCCATTGTCTGGACATCTGTTGGTTGCAGGATCTACAGCCATGCCGCCTGAGCAGGCAACATCGATGACACGCTCTTGCGCGATGCCCTCTTGCACCCACCCTTTAATAATTTGTACGCGTTGTAGGGGCGCGCTCATCGCATCTCGTGCAACCCACGCTATGAACTCAGGAGACTCCGAAGACTGTGCTAAAAGATCGCCACCCATTGTTACTCCGTCGGCATAGGCGCGAGCGACCAAATTCGGCTCGTCTAATTCTGGAAGATCATAGCCCGCAAAAAAGCGCACCTTCATACGAGGGCCTGTGGTGCCAAAAGTTTCCTTGCGGCGGAAGGCATCATAAATCGAGTCGCGGGTATTTTCCTCAGCCCACACCGCAGCCAACCCTGCAGCTCCCCATTGGTTAAAATAGGTGTCGGCATAAGCCTCGCCACCTTCGCGTGGCTCATCGAGGGGTACAGAGCCGCGCAGCACGCCATCCGAGTCGCGCAGTCCAACCTTGCTCCAATAATTATCTTCGTCACCGGCGTAGGTGGCATTGTGCGTATCGCTCGAACCGATGACACCGAATTTAAAAGGATTGAATCCCTGTTGATCCTGCATCGTGATACCGTTCAAATACGCTTCGCGAATGTAACTGCCGTTTGGCTTGCTTTCGAGGCGCGAGGCAATGCGGAGTTTCATGATCTCGAAATCAGACCATTCGTCGTTTGGCGATAGAGCAGGGTGGGTATCCGATGTGCCTTTTACCTGTGTGATCTCGACCAGCGGCTCGTTGCGCATGCGCTGCTCAGAGTAGGCACTGTCGAGCGGATTACCTGCCCAATCAACTAGCGCGAACATCGAGCCATTCGAGCCGTTCGAATTGTGCGGAATAGATAGGCTTTCTATGCCTTGCTCGCGGTTCGAGTCCATCCATTTCCAGAGATCTTCGGGATTCTGCGAGTCGATGCGCGAGAAAGGGAGCTCCGGTGCGGTGTCGCCGCGGAAAATCACATTACGATGTAAATTTCCTTGCTCTCGGTCCGAAGTGGTGTACTCATAGGCAATGAAGGTGGTGAAGTTGCCAGGATCGTTATGCCTGTTCGCTGCGGCTTTGATATCTTCCCATGCAGACTTTCTTATTTCTGGATCATTGATTTCGGGTGCGCGCTCGGTTTGCATAAAATCAAAAATTTCGTAGAACTTGCGACCACGGTCTGCAGCATCGCCAAGAGTCGTCATGCCTGCAGCAATTTCATGTTTAGAAATTTCTGACTCTGGATTCGCCATCTCTCGCAGTACGCCGATGTAAAACGCATGGTCACTAACACCATAAAAATCGAGAGGCCGATCTAACGTCATGTCAAAGCCGGCTGGGTGCACAACGGTGCCACCCTTGGCAAACTCGTAGGCGTCATCTGGCGATGAAGTGGTTCCAAAAATGAAAGCGTCGAAACTGTACATGGTGTGCACATGCAGGTCGCCGAAATAGGCATTGCGGTCGGCATTCGCAGCGTCGGCGGTCGCGAGATTAGCAGTTTGCGAGAGTGTCTCTGTTGAGGCTGTCACTGCTTGTTGCTCGGGCGCCGATTGTTCGGAGCAGCCAGCGAGCGCTGCGGCTGCCGCCACGCCAGCAGCTAAAACAATGTGGCGAGAGCGCGTAAATCGATTGGCTAAAGGGGGGATCGTGGATTTTCGCATAGTCTTAGACCTTGTTGATGTTTTTATAGTGACTACTTTTACTTAGACCGGTTTAAAACCCCGTGTACATGCGACTTAAATTACCCATTGCGCTCCCCTTTGTCTAGGGAGAGGCAGGCAAAAAAATCAACGATACCTGAGCATCTCTCTGTTGAGCTGATCTATTCTTGTGACGCCCATGAGTTTCATGTCGCGTTCGATTTCGCGCTGCATATTGCCTAGCGCCTTTTCGACGCCGGGTTGGCCGGCGGCTGCAAGCGCGTAGAGATACATACGTCCTCCGGAACATGCTTTGGCTCCCGCGGCCAACGCTTTTATCACATGCGTGCCGCGGCGAATGCCGCCGTCGCAGATGATGTCGATATCGTTGCCAACCGCATCGGCTATTTCCGCGATCTGATCGAAAGGCGAACGCGAACCGTCTAGCTGACGCCCGCCGTGGTTTGAGACCATGATTGCATCTGCACCAATCTCAACTGCTTTGCGTGCGTCTGCAACGCTCATGATGCCTTTGAGGCAAAAAGGGCCTCCCCACTTTTCTCTCAGAGCGGCGGCATCGTCCCAGTTCATCGACTGGTCTAGCATCGAACCAAAGTAATCACCAATTGAGACGGCAACGTTAGAACCCTGATCTACATAGTCTTTGAGTTCGGCGAGCTCGAATTTTTCCCGCAAGAAATAGTTGAGTGCCCAACCAGGATGAGTCGCAAAACTTGCAAGGCTTTTTAGCGTTAGGCGCGGAGGTGAGGTAAATCCGGTGTAGAGGTCGCGCTCGCGGTTGCCGCCTGTGATGGTGTCGACAGTCAACGCGAGGGTGTCGAACTTCGCCGCTTTCGCGCGTTCGACCATAGCATCGTTTAGGCCGCGGTCTTTATGAAAATAAAACTGGAACAACTTTGGCGTTGAGATCATAGCGCCGATTTCGGCGAGCTTAACCGATCCCAGCGCCGAGACTCCAAACATCGTGCCGAACTTCTCAGCCGCGCGAGCCACAGCACGCTCACCGTCGTGGTGAAACAGTCGTTGCAGCGCAGTAGGCGAACAGAACACGGGCATCGCCAATTTCTGTCCCATTACCGTAACTGACATGTCGACGTCTTGCACACCGGCTAGCACGTTAGGCACGAGGTCACAGTCGGCGTAGGCTGCGGTATTTCGCCGGTAGGTTGTCTCATCGTCGGCGGCGCCATCGATGTAGTGGAAAATTGGTCCCGGCAGTCGCTGCTTAGCGAGTAGGCGGAGATCTTCGACATTGTGCGAGTTCTTGAGAGTTCTAAACATGATGGTGGTGAATCCTGCGGCAGTCGAGCCTGCTTTATTTTATTTCGAATTGGCCCAAGGTTCTTAACGCTCCAGCGGCAGCCTGATAGTAACCCGTAAGTTGAGCAGCTGTGAATGCGAAGCGCAGCCTAACCTTTAACCTTCTCAATGACAGATTAGCCGCAATCGGCACGGGGGGTTCACATCGCGCTGAGTCGTAGTACTATGAAGTGTGGAAAAGAAAAAAACGATTATCTGTCAATAATAATTTATCAGGAGAGATCATGTCTCAATCTACTACTCCCTCATTCAAGCTAAGCCTACGTCCTCTCGCGCTTTGTATATCGCTTGCGCTCACCGCCTGTGGCGGCGCTGAGATGAGCTCATCCTCGTCGACTGCGGCGCAGCCCGAGGCTGTTAGCGGCAACAGCATTTCGGGCATCGGTATGCCCAACCCCAATCCGGTAGTCACGAGAAACTGGGGCGACCTGCCAGCCGGACGCAATTGGGGCTCGACAGCTGGAATCGACATAGACCCTACCGACGGAAACGTGGTCGCGTATGAGCGCTGTGGCGCGGGAAATTTCGGCGCAGGTGTGCCAGTTAACTGCGATACAAACCCTGTGGATCCTATCTTCAAGTTTGATCGCAATACAGGTGAAGTGCTCGCGAATTTCGGCGGTGGCCTGATGATGACGCCACACGGTATCGACGTCGATGCTGAGGGCAATGTTTGGGTAACCGATTTCGCAGGAAACGAGGAGGGCACGAAAGGACATCAGGTGCACAAGTTTAGCCCCTCGGGTGAGCTTCTCATGAGCCTAGGCGTGCCCGGACAGACCGGTAACGATGGCGCTCATTTCAATCAGCCGAATGACGTGCTTGTGGGGCCCGATGGCAGTATCTATGTGTCCGATGGCCATAACGGTCAAGGGATGATTACCCAAGAAGCCATCGAGGAGGGCCGTGCGCGTGGTGACACGGGCCGCGTGATGAAGTTCGCGCCCGATGGCACGTTTATTAAGCAGTGGGGACGCATCGGTTTAGAGCACGGTGAATTCCGCACCCCTCACGCAATGGACTTTGACTCGAAAGGACGCCTCTGGGTAGTTGATCGTGGTAATCACCGCATCGAAATTTTTGACCAAGAGGGTAATTACCTCGAGTCTCGCTACACCTATGGCCGAATAAGCGGATTATTTATAACCGGCGACGATCAGGTTTACGCGATCGACTCCGAGTCGGGACCGCTCAATCATCCGAGTTGGCGCAATGGCGTTCGTATCGGCCACATCGATAGCGATATCACCCACGCGATGATTCCCCCGTTCGAGCGTGAAGATCGGCTGTATCAGGGAACCGCGGGCGAAGGCGTTGCCGTCGATGCCGATGGCAATGTGTTCGCAGCTGAGGGGCCAAACTCGCTATCGCAGGCGGGAGGTGCCTTTACTAAGTACTCGGTTCGCTAACGGTGCATCGACCGGGTACGCTTTGACGCAGTGAAGGAGATGCTCGAGAAATACAATGCGCTCAATTGGGGCGAGAGCTTCTAGGCGTGTGTGCCTAAAAATGCACCACGCTGCGAATGCTCTTGCCCTCGTGCATCAGATCGAACGCCTTATTAATGTCTTCAAGTGCAATTGTGTGAGTTATAAAATCGCTCAGTGCGAACTTGCCCGCCAAATAGTCCTCCACGATTCTGGGTAACTCCGAGCGCCCTTTTACGCCGCCGAATGCGGTGCCGCGCCAGACTCTACCTGTCACCAGCTGGAACGGGCGTGTCGAAATCTCTTGCCCCGCGCCCGCGACGCCGATGATTACCGATTCACCCCAACCCTTGTGGCAGCATTCGAGCGCCGAACGCATTACGTCGACGTTGCCTATACACTCAAAGGAGTAGTCGACGCCGCCATCGGTGAGCTCGACGATAACTTCCTGAATCGGTTTGTCGAAAGTCTGCGGATTGATGCAGTCTGTCGCGCCGAGCCTGCGGGCAAGCTCGAACTTACTCTCGTTGATATCGATCGCGATTATGCGTGACGCAGAAGCCATGGCTGCGCCTATAACTGCCGACAGGCCAATGCCGCCCAAACCGAATATGGCTACAGTCGCGCCGGCCTCTACTTTCGCTGTGTTCATCACCGCGCCCATGCCCGTCGTCACGCCGCAGCCTAGCAGACACACTTCCTCTAACGGCGCCTCGGGGTTTACCTTAGCGAGGGCGATTTCAGGTAACACCGTGAACTCCGAAAAAGTAGAGCAGCCCATGTAGTGAAAGATTGGCGTCCCGTTGCAGCTAAATCGGCTTGTGCCGTCGGGCATTAGTCCCTTGCCCTGCGTCGCGCGAATCTTCTGACAGAGATTTGTCTTGCCCGATAAGCAAAATTTACACTCGCCGCATTCGGGTGTGTAGAGCGGAATGACGTGGTCTCCTACTGCAACCGAGGAGACCCCTTCGCCGATGGACTCCACAATCCCGCCGCCTTCATGGCCGAGAATGCTCGGAAACACGCCTTCGGGGTCTTCGCCGCTGAGAGTGAATGCGTCGGTGTGACAAACGCCGCTCGCGACTACCTTGATTCGCACCTCACCTGCCTGAGGCGGCGCCACCTCAATTTTCTCGATTTTAAGCGGTTCGCCTGCAGCCCAAGCAACGGCAGCATGGCAAGTAATGGGCAGATTAGTCGTCGAAGTCATGGTCGTCTCTTGAGTAAGCGCAGATGTGACCTATAGTAGTAGATGGTATGAGTCTTAGAAAGACCTGAGCGAGATTTGAACCAGGCCTGAGAGAGGCGGAGATGAGCGCCAAATAGGCGTGGTTAAGAGAGAGAAAAGGAAATCGCGGCAGGCGGAAGGGGCGATCTAACGCTCAAAAAAAATAGGTTTATCGTGGGATTCAGGAGTATCCTCTGCATCCTGCGTCAAAAAACAAAATGGAAAACACCCTGGAGAGAACTCTATGAAAGCGCCGGTTTTACTTTTCTTAAGTGCAGTTCTGGCTTCCTGTGCAATCGATGATGGCATGCCTAATTTCGAGCGAATGAGCGTTGAAGAACTGGCTGCCTATAACGAAGGGCGTAACTTGTCGCAGATGATCATCTGCCAAGAGGCTACCACAACTACGAGTCGGGTCCGTCGCAAGCGCTGCGCCACCGTCGAGGCGCTGTATGGAACGGGCATCACTGCTCAGCAGATAAATGTGCTTAATACCAGCGCGGGTCTCAGCGAAAATTAACCTGGCTAAGAACTGAACGGCGAAGTAGCGTTGTTGGTGAAATTGGTGAGAGTTGCTATTTTCTCGATGGTCGGGTATTAATCGTCCCAAATATAGTGGGAAATCCTGACATGCCAGAATTCGTTTTATCACCCAACATTCTCGTCGTCCCAATCCTAATTTCGCTTGTGATAGTCGAACTGATTATCAGTAAGGCGATGGGCCGCTCAGTTTATAATTTCCAAGACAGTGTCACGTCGATCAACATTGGCATTATGAGTCAGTTCGTCAACGCGACAGGCGCGGTAATCAGTGCGTTTATGTACGCCGTTGTTGAAATGAAATACGGCACCTTCGAGTGGGATATGGCGAATCCGCTCACGTGGATATTCGCCTTGCTGCTTTACGACTTCCTCTACTATTGGGTTCATCGCACAGGGCATGAAGTTAATATGTTCTGGGCGTCGCATATTACTCATCACAGCAGCGATGAATTTAATCTTTCTACCGCACTCAGGCAGGCATCCACGGGCTTCTATTTTAAGTGGATTTTCTACATGCCTCTCGCTGTCTTAGGGATTCCAGTGCAGGTATTCGTCGTAGTCGGCCTTATTGATTTGCTCTACCAAGTTTGGGTTCACACGCGTCTAGTTGGACGTCTGGGTTGGATAGAGTATGTGCTAGTAACGCCTTCTAATCATCGGGTACATCACGGCAAGAATGACTACTGTATCGATAAGAATTATGGAGGCGTTTTTTGTGTCTGGGATAGGATGTTTGGAACCTATGCCGACGAACGCGCAGATGAGCCTATAGTGTATGGTCTGAAAAAGAAGCTAAATAGTTGGAACCCGGTATGGAGTAATCTCCACTACTGGGTGAGTATGTTTAAGAAGGCAGGGCAGCAAGCCAATTGGGGCGACAAATTGATGTGCTTTTTCGCTCCGCCAGCGTGGTCGCCTGATGGCAAGTCAGCGCCAACACCACTGGCGGAGATACCAGCAACGGATGACGTCTTCGTTGAGAAAACTCCTTTGCCCGTTAAGGTATCCGGGCTTGCGATGACAGTGCTTTCCGCTACTGTTCTTGTCTTTTATCTTGGGACGAAGCAGCAACTGTCGGGGCCGGTACAGATATTATGCGCAGCCAGTGCAGTGTGCGCGTTCGCGTTACTTGGCTTTTTCTGGACGCAAGGAAATAAGAAAGAGCTTGAGCGATGAACAGCCTCGCAATAACCGACAGTTTACTACTCATTGTTACGTTTCTTATTGCTTACGGTGCTAAACACCCGCCTTCGATTCGCATCGCAGCAGGCTTATTTGCAGCCGCAGCATTCCTTGGTGTTTTACGCTTTACAGGCATTCTACCCCTCCCAACGATGCACTCTTTTTTCTCAGGCTTAGGTGCGACTTCTGCGTATCCGTTACTCACGGCAACGTTCCTTTTTCCTAGTTCTGTGTTAGCTAATCAATGGCGATTCTCGAGTATCTTTGCGGTTATTGCAGGTGCACTTGGGTTGGTGGCGAGCGCGTTAGAGGTTGGTATCTGGGCGAATGCGGTCGCACTTACCTCGGTGGCCGCGCTCTTTTTGCGATCGATTTTATTTCGAGACCTTTTGGTGCTTATTGGTTCGATGTCGCTGTTAGCAGCGGTGGTCCTTTTTGCTCTCAATGTCTCTTTCGCCTCGCTGTTAAAGCCAGGCGATTTTCTCCATCTCTTCATGGCCGTTGGACTTGCGATACTTGGTGTCAAATCGCGAGCGAGAGAGAGCCAAGCGGCATAAGCTGTCTAGGATTTGCCTCCTCAATGCTGAACGATTTTTTAGAAAGAGCGACCTGCGATCGCCTCGGCCATAGCACGGTCGGCGGTTTCTTCGAGCCAGCCAAGATCGATGTCTTTATGGGCTTCGCAAATGAACCAGGGCTCGCGAGAATCGGGCTCAAGCATAACGCCGTATTTGATCAGGTTCATGGCGAATGCGGTGTAGAGATCGCTGTCGGTTTGCTTCCAGTCACGGTAGTTAGTGGGGACGAGGTCGCCAAAGTGGATGCCGAACATGGCGTCGGGGCCCGCGAATCGATGTTCGATGCCGTGTTTGCTGAACACAGTGGCGAGCACGGCTTGAATGTCGACGCCGGCCTTTTCAATCGAGGCATAAGCATCTGAATCTTTTAAGATCGTTAGCGTCGCTTTCGCGGCACTGAGGGCGATCATATTAGCGGTGTAGGTGCCGCCGTGCGTCACGCCTCCGCCCGATGAGCGAATTACATCCATCACGTCAGCGCGGCCGCCAAAGGCTGCGACTGGGTACCCATTGCCCATCGCCTTCGCATAGGTCGTCAAGTCTGCGTGAATTCCGTAAAGCTCCTGGGCGCCGCCTTTTGCTACGCGAAAGCCAGTCTTCACCTCGTCGATGATTAGCAGCGTACCTCTAGCGTCGCAGAGATCACGCAGCTTTTGCATGTATTTTTGACTCGCCGCAATGCTGCCGCAGTTGCCCATAATAGGCTCGATAACAATCGCGGCGATGTCGTCGCCCACGCGCTCGAATACCTCGTCGATGGCCTCAAAGCTATTCAAAGGCACTGTCTCAAGATGTTCGCGGCTGGCCTCGGGAATGCCGCTGCCGAAGGCTGCCACCTCCGGCGCCTCGCCCGATTCGGCGTCCCAATTATCCACGTCCGACTTCCACATCATCTCGTCATAGAGGCCATGAAAACCACCTTCGACGACGACAATTTTGTTGCGTCCCGTGAATCCCCGCGCGGTTCGTACTGCGCCGATGACGGCCTCGGTGCCTGAATTAGCGAAGCGCATCTTCTCGATGTTCGGACACATCTGTTTAACCAGCTCGATGACCTCAGAATCGAGGTCCGTCGAAAAACCCGACATCGTGCCACGTTCGGTTATCGCCCTAATCACCTCTTCGTCTACGCGGGCATCGCGGTAGCCGAGAATAATTGGGCCATAAGCCAGACGGAAATCTACATACGTTTGATCGTCGGCATCGGTGATCGTGCAGCCTTCGCTGCTCTTCACGAAGATGGTGTTGTCCTCACCCCAGTAGCGGTAGCTGTCTGCCACGCCCATGGGCATATGGGTATGGGCGTGTTTGAGGAGGGCGCGTGTGACTGGTTTTAAAAAATTGGGCATGGTCGCGATCGTATTTTTAGCCTGAAAATTCGCGCATATGATACAAGTCCATCCTGGACATTGCATGTTTAATCTCGAATGCATTGATGAGGAGATCGCGATTGCCTAATCGCTCCGTTCTTGGAGTCTACTCGTGCGGCTAGGTTAATTGAATTTCGAGAGGAGTATTCGGTGAAAAAATACGGAATCAAAAATATGAAACAAAAAAGGGGGCTCAGCCCCCTTTTTTTAACTACGTCTGACTAACTGACTTACTTCAATAGTCGACGAAGGATTTTACCCGATGCTGACTTTGGAATTTCGCTTACGAATTCGAGCAGGCGGATCTGCTTGTAAGTCGCAACCTTTGCTGCAACGAACTGCTTAATCTCATCCTCGCTTGCCTCTTGCCCGGCTTTCAGCGTCACGAAGGCTTTAGGAAGCTCGCCAGCTTCGTCGTCTGGCACACCAATTACCGCAGCATCAGCGACGGCTGGGTGAGTGACAAGCAGCGCCTCGAGTTCGGCCGGCGGGACTTGGAAGCCTTTAAACTTGATCAGCTCTTTGAGGCGGTCAACGATGGTGAAGTGGCCGTCCTCGTCGACATGACCGATGTCTCCTGTGTGGAGCCAACCGTCTTCGTCAATTGTGTCTTTAGTTGCCTGTTCGTTATTGAGATACCCCGGCATCACCTGCGGGCCACGAACCCAAATTTCACCGTCTTCACCGATGCCCAAGTCTTTGCCTGTTTCGGGATCGACGATGCGGCTTTCTGTCGACGGAATTAGCACGCCTATCGTGCCCGGCTTAAACATGCCAGTCGGCGTTGTGTGGCTCACGGGCGACAGTTCGGTCATGCCGTAGCCCTGAACGACTTCGCAGCCGAGTCTGGCAGATGCCTCTTGAGCGAGTTCTGCGCCCAAGGGCGCGGCGCCGCTAAAGACGCATTCTAGAGAGGACAGGTCGTAGTTCTCAACGATTGGATGTTTGGCGAGCGCGAGCACAATTGGTGGCGCGACAAACGCGCGTTTAATCTTGTGATCCTGTGCCAGCTGAAGAAACTGCTCGAGGTCAAAGCGCGCCATGGTGACGACTTTACCGCCCTGGGCAAGCGCGTTATTCATCAGCACCTGCATGCCGTAAATGTGGAAAAAGGGTAGAAAGGACAGAATTGTCTCGCCCTCGTCAACAGCCAACACTTCGGTGGACTGGACCAGATTAGCCACGAGATTGTGGTGGGTTAGCATCACACCCTTTGATAAGCCCGTCGTGCCGGAGGAGTAGGGCAGTGCGACAACGTCGCTCGAAGCCACTTCTGCCTGGTCCTGCAAAGGCTCGCCCATCAGCGCAGTGAGCGGATCTACGTCGCTCGGATCGATTGTGAAGATCTGCTCAACTTTTGTTCCCTCGACCGCCTCCTTCGCAATAGGCAGAAACATTGAAATCGTCACGAGCAAGGTGGCACCAGAATCTTTTAGCTGATGCTGCACTTCATGTGCCGTGTAAGTAGGATTAATCGTAGTGACCGTGCCGCCCGACCATGCGGTGCCGTGAAAAGCGACCGCGTACTCTGGAATATTCGGCGCCATTATGGCTAAAACATCGCCTTTGCCAAAGCCTCGCGCCTTTAGGCCGCCCGCGAGCGACTTTACCGCATGAGCGAACTCGGCATAGGTCAGCGTTCTGCCCGATGCACCGTCAACGAGTGCAGGTTTATCGGCTAGGCGTTCTGCGTGACGCAGCACGTAGGGCGTCAACGGGGTGTCAGGAATCGCAACGTCTGGAAATTGGCTTTTATAAATCATTTGTAGGCTCTTCTTGGTTAATCTTTGGTTGTTTGCTTGCAATCAGGTTACCTACCGAAAAATGCCAGAAAAAAGGCCTTCTGTCACATATTTAGGTGCATTAATTCCCTTGTCACGAGTAGGCTTAGCCACCGCATCCTTAGGGGCCGCCCATTTCACCTGCTCCGGTACTTAAAACTCCTTTCCCTCTCTGTTTTTTCTTTGTATTGTCGGACTCAAAATTTGCAACCAACAATGGAAATTAGACTATGTGCGTCAGTAGCCGGCTTCGGTACGTTCTTCTCAACACCTTATCGCTTTTGGTTTTTTTGTTTCTGGGTCTGAGTAGCGCCCAAGCGCAAGAATCTGAATCGGCGGATTCTTCCGACTGGGTTGCAGCGACGATGTGCCACGTCGACAATCGCTCTGTAGATCTTAAGCAGGCGCCCTCATTTACGTTTACAGGGGCCGATGGCAATAATCCGCGTCATCTCGATGCAGCTCAGGCGGGTTTGGTCACGGCGGAGTTCTCTAACTTAGAGCTCGCCTGGTCGATCGCATTTCCCGAAACCTCGAGTATGCGCGCGGCGCCGGTAATAGTGGGCTCCACTCTGTTCTACTCCGCGACTGACGCCGGCCGTGTGCTCGCGCTAGACACCGAAAGCGGCTGTGCTAAGTGGGTCTACGAGGCAGGCACTCGTTTGCGTTCCTCGATTGCCTATGACCGTCAGGGCAGCTCTGCGACTCTAGTATTTGGTGATCAGGACGGATCGGTTCATTCCCTCAACGCTGAAACGGGCGAGGTTAATTGGGTTGTCAGTGGCCAGGCTACGGACAATCAGGCAATGATTACTGGAACGCCGGTGATCGTTGGCGAGAGGGTCATTGTGCCACTCTCGGGCTCGGGGGTAATTACCGGCGGCAACCCCAATTATGAGTGCTGCGAGAACCACGGCGCGGTAACCGCGCTGAGCATGGCAACGGGAGAAAAGCTCTGGGAATACCACACGATGCCGAGCGCCGAGTACAACGGCATGGTCAGCGCCACCGGTGTGAAACAGCGCGGCCCCTCTGGCGCGCCTATTTGGACGACGCCAACCATCGACGCCAAGCGGGGGCAGGTCATCGTCACCACGGGTGAAAATACGTCACACCCCACTACTGGCACGAGCGATGCAATCATTGCCCTGGACCTTGAAACCGGCGAAGAGAACTGGGTTTTCCAAGCGTTAGAGAACGATATGTGGAATTTCGCGTGCAGTGCTAATGGCCCGAACTGCATTATCCTTGCGGATACCAACTCCGTCGATTTCGATTTCGGTGGCCCTGCGATTCTTGTCGAATCTGATGGCCGCGAGCTGCTTGTGGCTGGACAAAAGTCTGGGGACCTCTGGGCGCTAGATCCTGCGACAGGCGCTGTCGTTTGGAATCAGCGTGTTGGCGAGGGCACGGCGCTCGGCGGCAACCATTGGGGCATTGCGACAGACTTCGAACGCGCGTTTATGACGATCAATGATCCCGAGAACATCCTTGAAAACGGTCAGGCCGGTTTGTATAGCTTTTTCCTCGGCTCCGGTGAGCCCGGCTGGTCCTACAAGGTTAGCCCGGAGTGCAACGACCAGCGCAGCCGGCGTCTGCGTCGCTGCGAATCACTCTTTGGTTTTTCAGCAACGCCGCTGTCGGTAGATGGCGCAGTAATCACCGCAGGGCTAGACGGTCGTCTTTTTGTTTTCGATTCGCAAACCGGAGAGGTGATTTTTAAATACGATACGGTACAAGACTATGACACCGTCAACGGTGTTGAGGGCTACGGGGGCTCAATAGACAGCCACTCAATCGCGGCCGGCTCGGGGATGGTGTTTGTTGGCTCGGGATATGGTTCGTTCAGACAAGTAGCAGGCAATGTTCTTTTGGCGTTTAGGCCAAAGAAATAACGTCGCGATGCGATCGAGTCGGCAAACTAACTGCCAGCTGCTCGAAACAACAGTCGAAAGGAGGGCTGAGTCCTGCTTGATGCACTGCAGATAAATTTTAACCCCGATTCTTTTCTACTTTTGAATCTCCTATTGGCGCTGATGATGTTCGGCGCCTCACTCTCCGTGCGCTGGTCGGATTTCACAGTGATCACCCGATCGCCAAAGGCTGTGATGATCGGGTTAGTTAGTCAGTTTCTCCTACTTCCTTTGCTCACCTACTCTCTTACGAGGGCGCTCGATGTGGATGCCTCGGTCGCGCTCGGTATGATTCTGGTCGCATCCTGTCCGGGGGGCAGTTTTTCAAATATTATGACTTGGCTCTCCCGAGGGCATCTGCCTACGTCTGTTTCAATGACGGGGATATCCACTTTCGCTGCACTGATCCTAACCCCACTTAATTTTTCGTTCTATGCCGGACTTAATCCCGAAACGAGCAGCTTACTTGAGAGAATTTCAATTGCGCCAATAGAAATCATTCAGCTCATCTTGATAGTGCTAGTGATTCCTCTGGTACTTGGGATCGTCATTGGTCAGCGGCACCCTGCCTTCGTAAGCAAAGCGGATAAGCCATTTCGTTGGCTATCAATGCTTCTTTTTCTCACGTTTGTGGTCATAGCCTTTAGCGCTAACGGCACACTTTTTCTTGAGTACGCGCAATACTTCGTTGCCCTCGTCGTTCTACATAACGCGCTTGCACTGCTGATTGGCTATGTGTGCGCGCGAGTTGTGAGACTCGAGCCTGACAAGGTCAAAGCGGTCACTTTAGAAGTGGGCATACAGAATTCGGGTCTGGGTCTCATCATCGTCTTTAACTTTTTTCCCGAGCTGGGTGGGGCGATGATCATCACCGCATTTTGGGGTGTGTGGCATTTAGTGAGCGGCCTCGCGCTATCGCTTGTGTGGGCCCGAGGCGCTGGTCAAGCCCCGATTCAACCCTCCGGAGCGCGGGGCTAACTGCTGGCGACCTTCGCCGCGAGTTCTTCGAAGCGCGCTTGCAACCAAGCTGTTTGCTGTTGCGGGGTGCCTTCGGGCAATTGCTCTGAATAGACGACGTCTAGCACATGCATATGCAGTCTGAGCGAACGGCCGAAGCGATATGCCCACACCTGCAGCAGTGCTCTAACTACGCCGTGAAATCGTTGTCCAATTTGCCGCAAAATCGAATGGTTAATATCTAAGTAGACCAGGACAATGGGCGCCTGAGAAGCGTGACTAAAGCGCACTACGCCGGGTTTCCACGGCAGGTCTTGAGCAGGTGCCCATAGCGGTCGCGACACACTGACTCGCCCTGCGGGCGTGACAACTAAACTGCCGCCGTTGGTTAGAAACCTCGTCGCTTCTTTCACGATCTGTTTGCTAGCCTGACCGCGACGATTGGCGTCGACTTTTAACAGCAGAAACCAATCGGCTATGGGTTCGAACACTGACAGGAAATGTCGCCCAATCGCGCGGCTATCGTGGCCATATTTGCATCCAAGCCACATCGCGCCTAAGCCATCGAAAAGTCCATGGGGATGATTGCTGGCAAAAAGGCAGCCTCGATTGCGAGGAATTTTCTCTGCGCCCGTCACCCGAATATTGAAATTGTTGCGGGCAAAAATTCGTTCTAGTAGTTCCTGCTTTGTTGGCTTGTCGGCAGCCAACTCATCGAGCATTTGATGGGCCCAGTGAACCCCAAGAAGTTTGAACAGTGCCGATCTCAGTGGCGCGGGCCAATTGTTGAGTATCATTGTTAGCCTTACCGTCATGCACGAGAAAAAGAGCCTTGCCGCGGCTGACGCGGGAGGTGATTTAGCAACTACAATACCAATGGTTGCATCGGGTATGCTAGATTGGAAATAAATAAGCAAAGAACGGTTTTACCTGGCACGCAGGCCCTGACTTTGAAACAGCATACTACAAGGAGGAGTCGCGACACGATGAAGCTCTATAACTCTATGGGACCCAATCCGCATATCGTGCGTATGTTTGCGGCAGAACTCGGCACAGAACTGCGGCTCATCGACATCGATTTGCTCGCTGGGGAGAACCGAGAGCCGGCCTTCCTTGCCCGCAACCCAGCAGGACAACTGCCTGCGCTAGAACTCGAAAACGGAGAGATTCTCGCCGAAGTTACTGCTATCTGTGAGTACCTAGATGAGCTCAGCACGACCACTCTTCTAGGTGACACACCCATCGAGCGGGCGCAGACTCGTATGTGGACACGACGACTCGATTTGTCGATTTGTGAGCCCTTGTTGAATGGCTTTCGCTACTCCGAGGGCCTATCAATTTTTCAGAGTCGCATGATCACAATTCCGGAGGCAGCCGAAGGATTAAAACGAGTCGCTCAAGACAGGCTTTCGTGGCTTAACCAGCAGATGGCAGATGGTCGCCAGTTTATTGTTGGCGAGAGGCTAACGCTCGCCGATGTCTTCCTTTACTGCATGCTTAACTTTGGCAACAGCGTCGGTCAGCCCATGTCACCCGATCATACGCACATCGCGAGGTGGTACCAGCGTATGGCGGCTAGACCTAGCGCTGGCGCTTAGTATTTTTTGATCTCAAAATTCGGCATTAGAAGCCGCTAGGTGGTTATGAGACCCATGAGCGCAATCATTTACCCAACGACTAACCTTAATCAGATCGAGCAGCTGAGAATCTGCCGGGGTGATGGTGTATACGTTTTTGATGAAGACGGTAAGCGCTACCTCGAGGGACTCTCGGGGCTCTGGTGCGCGTCTCTAGGCTATGGCAACGAAGAACTTATCGATGCGATAACTCAGCAGCTCAAGACGCTCCCTTACAGCCAATTATTCGGAGGCCGAACCCATCAACGCGCAATAGACCTCGCTGATGAGTTAGCATCGATGGTTCCGGTCGACGATGCGCGTATTTTTTTCGCAAATTCAGGCAGCGAAGCGAACGACTCTCATGTGAAAATGCTGCGTTATTATTTTAACGTCGTTGGAAAGCCGCAGAAGAAAAAAATAATTGCTTTTGAGAAGTCTTATCACGGCGTCACGGTCGCCTCAGCTTCGTTGACTGGCCTTCCTGCAATGCATACGCATTTTGATCTTCCTACCGAAGCCCTGGGTGTAATCCGAACAGCTACGCCTCATTATTACCACGGACAGATGGATGGCGAATCCGAGTCAGAATTCGTAAAGAGGTTGGTCAACGATGTCGAGGCACTGATCTTGCGGGAAGGTGAGGAGACTATAGCCGCCTTTATAGCAGAACCTGTCGGCGGTGCAGCAGGTGTGATGGTGCCTCCAAAAGGTTACTTTCCAGCGCTGAAAAAAGTGTTGGAAAAGTACGATATCCTATTTTGGGCTGACGAAGTGATCTGTGGTTTTGGGCGGACGGGCAATGACTTTGGTTGCACAACCATGGAGGTTAAGCCAGATCTGATGAGCCTCGCGAAGCAACTTTCGTCGGCGTACATACCAATTAGTGCGAGCATTATCCCCGGGTTCATGCACGAGGCAATGCGCGACCCGAGCGAACAGGTAGGGATATTTGGGCACGGGTACACTTACACAGGGCATCCTGTTGCTTGTGCGGCGGCATTGAAGACGCTTGAGATCTACAAGAGAGATAGACTGTTTGAGAATGCTGCTGTCGTTGGTGCTTATATGCAGACTAGACTCAGAGAATTTAGTGACCACCCCTTAGTAGGCGAGGTGCGCGGCACCGGCCTCATCGCAGCAGTCGAACTCATGAAAGACAAACGCCTGCGCACGAGTTTTAGTGACGGAAAAGTAGGTGCGATGGCTAAGCAGTTCTGCCAAGAACAAGGGCTATTAATTCGGGCTGTCGCAGGTAATAGCCTCGCTTTCTGTCCGCCGCTCATTATCAACAAAGCACAGGTGGATGAGATGATAACGATGTTCGGCGCAGCGTTGGAGAAGACATTAGATTTCGCGACGCGGGAAAAGTTTATTGCGCGCTAAATCTCGTTAATCTGAGTAAAAAAGCGTCCTATTTTCTTCAGGACTGTGCTCGGTAAGCAGTGACACGATAATCATTACTGGAAGGCCCACGAGCCAGCCCATATAGGATGAAGCTAGGCCAAATGGCTCTCCAGTTAGTGACCAAATTACAGCGGAACCCCCGCCGCAAAGCATGCTCCAATAAGCACCCTTCGCCGTAGTCCGTGGCCAAAACAACAGCCCAAGCATTGGGAAAAATAGTCCCGCCGCGCCGAAGGTGTATGCGTAGAGAATTAGCTCCAATACATTAGGCACTTGATACGCTAGCCCTATCGCAAGTACGCCTAATACAACTACTGCGATACGCGCGACGCGAACAAGTTCACCGTCACTTGCCCCTGGTTTGAGCCTTTTCCGATAGATATCGTTAACAAAAATCACCACCGGACCCATTAGCATCGAATCGGCGGAGGACATTACTGCTGCCACATACGCTGCGATCACGATACCTGCTATTCCGGCTGGCAATAGCTCTAAAATTATCATTGGCGTTGCCATCTCGGGATCTGTAATTTCTGGCAACAACATCCGTGCAATCATGCCAATTAACGTGCTGCCAATCGCAAAAAGTGGCCACTCGATAGGCACGCCCGTAAGGAGAAAGCTTTGACGTGCAGTCTTTTCATCGCGAGCCGCGATGATACGCTGCATTCCTGCTATAGAAATAAACCAAACAGGAAATACCGCAAAAAACCACTCGGCTATCGTGCCCCAACCTGCGGCACCCCACTCGACCATAGAGGCAGTCTCGGGGTCGGACTCAAAGTGCGTGACGATACCCTCCCAGCCGCCCACTTCAACTAGACCGATCGGCACCGCGATAAATACGATCCCGACCATAAGGATAACCATCTGAAACACATCGGTGAATATGACGGCTTTAAGTCCACCCATCGCGGTGTAGGCTAGCACGACCGCACCAGAGGCAATCACTGCGAGCGTCAGGTCAAGACCCATAGTGACCTGCACAAGTTTTGCGCCGGCGATGATTTGGCCGCCCACAAATGTAAACCATGCAAGCCCTATCACAATCGCTGCGATGGTTCCTGTGCGCCGATCAAAGCGTGCTTCAAATAAATCTCCGGTTGTCAGACCCTTTACGGCGTCCGCCCAACGCTTGACTTTCGGGACCATAAAGAAAGAGACGATGATGATGCTTAACCCAGAGATCGCAATGAACCAGGAGCCAGCTATCCCAAGTGTAAAGCCAAGTCCGCCCATCGCTATACTAAAGCCCCCACCTATGTCAGTTGCAGCGGTAGAGGCTGTCGTCTGTAGCAGGTTCATATCGCGATCGGCGGCCAGAAACGATTCGCTATCGCCTCCTTTTTTCTCTGAGCGTGCGACTCTAAGGCCGATCCCTATAAGAACGATGAAATAGATTCCCATCGCGAGTAGATCTAACCCATGCAGTGCTGTCATAGTATTTTCTTCTCGGCTGGTGGTCAGCTCTCAACGATTCTTAATCGTCGAATCCTCAAAGAGGGCTTGTTATTCGCTGCAAAGGGGCTGTATCAGAATTGTTATTGAGGTAGCCTCTTATTCGTTTTCGATCGAGTCTAACAAGAAGGGGTGCTTATGTCGCATGATGCCAAAGGAGCGAATAAAAGCTCGGCGTTGTTCTACCAATCCGAACTCCAGAGGCCGCTCTTTTCGCATAGCGACGGTATTTACCTGTGGGACGTCGACGGTAAGCGCTATATCGACGGTAGCAGTGGTGCGATGGTCTCGAATATTGGCCACTCTAACCCGAGCGTATTAGCGGCAATGGTCTCGCAGATGGAAAAGGGTACCTTCGCCTATCGTCTGCATTTTGAGAATGAACCTGCAGAGCAACTCGCCCAAGAGCTTGTTGCTCGGAGCCCGGCAGGCCTAGATAAAGTTTTCTTTGTCTCGGGTGGCTCCGAAGCGGTTGAGAGCTGTCTAAAACTTGGGCGGCAGTGGGCCGTAGCGACAGGGCAGCCTCACCGACATAAAGTTATTTCCTGTTTCCCCTCGTACCACGGTTGTACTTTTGGTGCGCTCAGCATCACCGGCTACACGCCACTCAGTGAGCCCTTTGATGCGATGATGCGAGCAATGCCAAAGATTCCGGCGCCGCGGTGTTACCTTGAACGAGAAATTTATGCAGAGGAAAACGATGATGCTCTCGGCCTGCGCTATGCTGAGAATCTGCGCGATGAAATTCTGAAGCAAGGTGCAGAAACTGTGCTCGCTTTTATTTATGAGCCCGTTGGGGGGGCTTCAACAGGTGCGCTCGTTGCACCCTCTACTTTCCATCAGCGGATTCAAGAAATCTGCAGAGAATTTGGCATTCTGTTAATACTTGATGAAGTCATGACCGGCGTCGGTCGCACCGGTAAATTTCTCGCAGCAGAACACTGGCAACTAGAACCAGATATGATCGCCCTATCTAAGGGTCTCGCTGCCGGGTATTCGCCACTCGGCGCGATGCTCGCGAGTAATCGTCTGGTCGACCCAGTGCTTGCGAATGGTGGCTTTATGCATGGTTTTACGAGTGCTGGCAATCCACTTTCTTGTGCCGCGGGGCTAGCCGTACTGAAAGAACTCGACTCACTTGATCTCGTAAAGAACTGCGAGCAGCGCGGCATCGAACTCAAAACAGGGCTCGAAAAGCTGATGACTAAATACCCTTTCATAGGAGATGTTCGCGGGAAGGGCTTACTGCTAGCCTTCGAATTGGTCGCGGATCGCGAGACAATGGCTCCGTTACCCAAAGCGCTTAATGCACACTTAGCGCTGGTTGATATCGCCTACGAGAATGGTCTTATCATCTATTCGCGACGAACACGAGGAGGGGTAGAGGGTGATCATTTTCTGGTTTGTCCTCCACTCAGCATAACGTCACAACAGATCAGCGACATGCTGAGGTTAATCGACATGAGCCTTGAGCAGTTCGCCAATGTTTTAGCGTCTTCACCAAATAACAATGGAGCTTCGCGATGAAATGTATCTACAGCAGCGCTCAGGAAAACCATTATCCAAAAAATTATTTAGTCAACGGTATACCGCAAGCGAACCCTGAGTCACCAGAACGGATCGGTATGCTTCTCGAGGGCGTGCGAGCTGCGGGGTTAACCTTAGAATCGCCGCCGGCTTACACGCGTGAACATTTGTTGCGCAGTCACCCAGAGCGCTATCTCACGTTCCTCGAGACGGTAGCAGAGCGCTGGCAACGTATCCCTAATGCAGCTGATGAGGTGACGCCAAATATCCATCCTGACACTCGCAGTGGCGGCTATCCTAAGTCGGTTGTTGCGCAAGCCGGATTTCACATGCTAGATGCGTCCTGTCCGATCACAAGTGATACGTGGGGTAGCGCAGTCTGGAGTGCCTGGAGCGCGATTCATGCAGCCGAGCAGGTCATTGCCGGCGATTCTTCCTGCTACGCTCTATGCCGCCCCCCTGGTCATCATGCGGGGCCAGAAGTTGCCGGTGGATTTTGCTATTTAAATAACACGGCCATTGCAGCAGAGCATCTGCGCACAAAATTTGCTCGCGTCGCAGTGCTCGATGTCGATCTGCATCACGGTAATGGTACGCAAATGTGTTTCTACGATCGAGCCGATGTGCTGACCGTTTCTCTGCATGCACACCCCGAACGCTTCTATCCATTCTTCTGGGGTTACACGGACGAGGATGGCGAAGGAGACGGCGTTGGTTTTAACAAGAATTTTCCTTTGCCACGAGGCACCGGAGATGAGGTCTATCTAGAAACGCTCGATAAAGCAATTGCGGAGGTTGAAGCATTCGCACCTGATGCGCTCGTCATCGCCTTGGGGCTCGATGGCTTTGAGGGAGATCCCATTGCGGGCCTATCGATTACGACAAAAGGCTTTTATGAAATAGGGAGTATGATTGCAAATAGGCTTGAGATGCCGACAGTGATCATTCAAGAAGGCGGCTATCCATGCGAAGAGTTGGGTCAGAATTTAGCGTCTTTTGTGAGGGGATTTGACTGCTAAATACGATAAAGGCAGTTTACTTTAAAGGGTTCATAAACACTATGCGGATAATCTATCTCTGGCTTGTGGTGATTGTACTTTTGCCTGCGCTTGCTAATGCGCAATCAGCATTTATGGCTCTTCAGCCAGACCGAATATTCTCTGGCGAAATGCTTTATGAATCTGGCGAATGGCTTTTGATTAAAGAAGGCCATGTCGTTGACATCATTTCAACAGAGGCGGAGTTGCCACCCGGAACTGAGAAACAGCAATTAAAAGGCAAAACAATGATACCTGCCCTAATTGATGCACACGCACACTTGGGGTATCAGTCTATAAATAGCTGGGGCGCGCAAAATTATAACGACGCTAATTTACTCGACAACCTCTCGCAGTACGCTTACTACGGCTTTTCGACGGTGTTCTCGGCAGGCAGCGATCCGGTTGCGTTCATAAATGAACTTCGAGCCACTATCGAACTCGAGTCGCTACCTGTAGCAACCCCTCTTGCTGCCTATGGGGTTGCTCCCAAAGGCTACGGCCCAAACAATACATTCCTCGATGAGATTCGAATTGTAGAAGCGAAGCAAGAGACTAATATACTGTTTGGCTTAGACCAGATGTCTGATATTCAAACGCTGTTAAACGCAGTGGAACCAAAACGAGACGCCATAATTAAAATATGGGTAGACGATCGGGCAGGGACGCAGCCGAAATTAGCCCAACCCCTTTATACCGAGTTAGTTGATCAAGCTAATCGGACAGGGATTAAAGTAGTAGCGCATCAACAAGACTCAGACGACACTGTTAGGCTCGTGAAAGCTGGTGTTGCTGGATTCTTACATGGAAGGTTCGAGGATGAATTAGGAGAGGGATTGAGTCGTTCGCTTGCAGAATCGAATACTTTTGTTATTCCGAATTTGGGGCTTTCTTTGCTTCGCAGAATGACTATCGCTGAAGACCCACTGTTAATCGAGACGTTGCCCTCAGCCACTTTATCTCGGCTCGGCAGCAGAGTGTTTGCAAAGACTGAGAAAACGATGCCTGCCTCTAATTCCAATGACCTGATGCGGTGGCAATTAGACCAATTGATTTCGAACCTCGACTCGTCAATAAAAAGAAGTTTTGGGTCTGCTATAGCACACGGTGTTCCAATATTATTAGGAACCGATGCCGGGGCACTCCCAGATCATTTTTTTGGCTACACCGGTCATAAGGAATTAGAGATATTTGTTGCCTTAGGAATGACGCCAGAGCAAGCAATTGGAGCCGCAACTTATGTAGCTGCATCACGACTCGGTCTTAATGATCGCGGTTTGCTAGAGAAGGGAAGACGAGCAGATTTTCTACTGTTAAATTCGAATCCACTCAATGATATTCGCGCTACGCAAGATATCCACGCTGTGTTTTTGCGTGGCATAAAACTGGATCGACAAGCGATAAGTAGGCGATTGACGCAAGATTGATAATAATTCACGGATAATGATTATGAATCAGCATGACTACAATGAATCAATCGAAGCCTGTGCAGCACATTACGGAAAGGAGGCCGGAGCTGTTAAAGACTATATGCGAGAAGGACTAAGAGTAGCGCTTGAGCTTCCTAATCGAGGACCTATTCGATTTCTTGATGACGGAGCCCTGCACCCAGAAATTCGCGAGGCTTATTCTAAATATGGGTTCTATGTTTTCGAGGGTGTGCTAGGTGCTCGTGAGATGTTGGATATACATGCAGACATAGCCCTGTTGCGATCACGTTTTGCCACTAATCCGGAGTCCAAGCTCGATGCTGAAGGTCGCCCGGCGCTCGGATCCGATTGTAAAGGCCCAGGGTTGAGGTGGAGCAAGGCGCTCAGCGATCCGTTTGGCGGCACGGACATTGCTAATGGCCGCCACCAGGTAAAATTGAAGGATCTAAGTGCAGCTGCAGGCGCGCCTGAATACGCACCTTTCGTACTTGTCGGGTCGCTACAGTTTTCTGAGGCCGCTCTCAGAGTCTACGGGCATCCAAAGTTACTTAGGATTGCTGCTGAAGTTAATGGTGAGGACTTTGCCCCTTTCAATGAGGTCTTATTCATAAAAGATGCAGGAGTTGGTTCCGCTGTGTCCTGGCATCAAGATGGTGATACTCATTGGGAAAACCCAGCATTCGACGAGGATATTCATGGTTTCAATTTCATGGCGCAAGTCTATCGAAGCACTCCAGTTAACGGTGTCTGGGTGGTGCCTGGCACTCATAAACAAGGCAAATTAGATATTACGGCTATGGTTAAAAGTTCGGGTAGCGAGCGGCTAAAGGATGCTTTGCCGATCGTGTGTGAACCAGGCGACGTGGTGATGTGTAACCGCCAACTGGTTCACGGATCTTTTGCCAATGCCGGTTTTGAACCTAGGTTGACTATAAACTTCGGTTTTCACCGACGTTCATCAGTACTCGATGTGATGGGTGCAGGTATTCACAGTCCTGCAGTGGTTTATGGCGAAGATCTAATCAAAAGACGTTCCCGCGTGATTGGCTACGCAATTGATGCGCGTCGACGTCAGTATCCTGATGAAGAGCCCTATGAGTACAAACCATTTATGAAATCCCAAGACACCTATCGGTGGGATGATGAGGCAAAAGCTGATTTAAAGGACTACAATTTACAAGATTTGAGTATTTAGCGATCCGCACTAAGCGAAATTTGCTCGGTCCACTTATGCTGCGGCTTGTGGTTAATTTCGTGAGCTCACATTGATCGAAGCTGGCCGCAATTAAATAGCGAGCCTAGATAAACAGCGCAATGGTTGGTAGTTAGCAGATGTGCGATGAATTGAAATTTCGATAAGAAGAAAAGCAAGCAATGGAGTTCACTATGCCTAGAAAAAACTTTGTAGCAATAGCTGCAGCCTTCCTGGTTGTCGCTTTGAGCGGTGTTCTTAATGCCGCTGAATTGAAACTGCTGCGCTATGGACCAACGGGCGAAGAAAAGCCGGGGTTGCTTGATGCGCAGGGAAGGATTCGTGATCTATCGGCGCATATTGATGATATCGGGCCGGCCACCCTCTCCGATGCTGCGTTGGAACAGATCGCTCAGATTCCCACAAACGAACTCCCGCTGGTGCAGGGTAATCCGAGAATCGGCGTACCGGTCACGGGCACTGGCAAAATCATCGCGATTGGATTCAACTACGTGAATCACGCTGCCGAAATGGCGGTGGAGCTGCCGACCGAGCCGTTGGTGTTTATGAAGGCCACCTCTGCGCTGAGCGGCCCGTTCGATGAGGTAATACAGCCGCGCAACGCCCTAAAACTCGACTACGAGTCGGAGCTCGTTGTTGTCATTGGACGCCGTGCGCAGTACATCTCAGAGGATGAGGTTTTCGACTATATCGCGGGATACACCGTAGGGCACGACGTGTCCGAGCGCGCGTTTCAGCGTGAGCGCGGCGGGCAATTCACCAAGGGCAAAAGCGCGGATACATTCGCGCCGGTTGGCCCCTATCTTATTACTCGGGACGCTGTCGACGATGTGCAGAACCTCTCTATTTGGTCTGAGGTGAACGGTGAGATGCGCCAGCAAGGTAATACCGCTGACATGGTTTTTGGCGTCAAGCAGATCGTGAGTCACTTAAGCCAATTTATGACGCTCTACCCAGGCGATCTAATCTTCACGGGAACGCCCGCGGGCGTTGGTGATGGCATGGTGCCACCGAGTTACCTCCAGCCCGGAGATGTGGTGCGCGTCGGTGTAGAGGGTCTGGATTTTCAGCGGCAGGTTATTGCGGCGCCGCGTTGATCTGATGCGCCTCTCTGACAATCAGATCTCTTTGCTAAGACACTAGTCCCGCACACACTCTGCACTAAACTTTACGCTGTCGAAGGGGAGCTGCTGAGTAATTGCCTTGAATGCTTCGGTTAAATCGGTCGCGAGCGTCCAAGGAGGATTAATGACAAGCATTCCGGTAGAGGACATTTTTCCGCGGACAGACTCGTCTCTCACGGCAAGCTCAAAATGCCAGAGCTTGGAGTCAACGAAAGCTTTTATTGAATTAAGCATCGGGAGATGCGGCGCGCCATCGATCACAGGATACCAAAGGGCGAATACTCCGTTGTGCATTCTGAGGTAAGCCGCTTTAAGACTCGTGACCGCATCGGTATAGTCCGCGGCAATTTCGTAAGGGGGATCGATAAGCACAAGAGCGCGAGCGTGTTGAACTGGCAGCAATGGAGGCAGGCCCAGAAATCCATTGGTTGGTGACACGCGAACGCGTCTGTCTTTAGCGAAAAGCTCCTGTAAACGAGGGGCCTCGGTGGAATGCAGTTCGAAGAGCTTCAATTCATCCTGTGGCCGAAGAAGATCAGCGGCGATAAGCGGCGAACCGGGGTAGCGCTCTTGAAACAAATAAGATTCGATGAGGTCGCCGTAAACCTTCAGCTGCGCTGGAAAGTCATCGAACTCGAGGCTACCGACCCCCTGCACGAACTCTCCGGTCTTAGCGGCCATTTCACCGCCAATATTGTAAATCCCCGCACCAGCATGGGTATCGATATAGCGGATTGGCGCCGGCTTGCGCTTGAGATAGTCAATAATAAGAGACAGGATGGCGTGTTTGAGCAGGTCAGCGAAGCCTCCTGCGTGGTAACCATGGCGATAACTAAGCATTCGACTCAGCACTCAAAATAGGTCTATTTTTGATGAGCCTCATTAGCGAGGCGGCAGTGTTTTAGCGCTAGTTTCAGCTATTTCAAAATCCAAGAATAGACCCGGCCCCGATTAAAGTCGCGAGACCTAGGATTGCAAAGATCGCTGCTGCGATTGAATGCACCAGTCTCATTGGAATCTTATTGGCAAGCTTATCGCCGACGAACACAGCAGGTACGTCTGCAATTAGCATCCCGAGCGTCGTGCCAATGACCACTAGCAAAGGTACTGCGTAGTGGGCAGCCAAAGCAACTGTTGCGATCTGTGTTTTGTCGCCCATTTCGGCGAGGAAAAAGGTAATTAAAGTTGCACTAAAGACTCCGAGCTTTCTGGCGATCTGGATTTCCTCGTCCTCGATCTTGTCAGGAATCATCGTCCAGATTGCCATTCCGATAAAAGATATGCCTAGGACCCAACGCAGTGTGTCTGGGCTAACAGTCGCAGTAATCCATGCCCCTACTGCGCCGGCAAGGCCGTGATTGGCAATCGTAGCAGCAAGGATGCCAAGAATAATCGGCGCCGGTTTTTTAAAGCGCGCTGCAAGGATGAAAGCGAGAAGTTGGGTTTTGTCTCCAATTTCAGCAAGAGCGACGACCCCGCAAGAGATGAGGAGCGATTCCATAAAATTCCTAGATTGGTTTAGAGACGATTAATCATGACGCAATCTAGACCATTTGCGAAGGCGTGACGGTTAAAGATTTTGTCCAACCGCGCACGCAATTGTGTATTGATATTTGATGGAGCGGAGGGGGAATTAAATAAAGCGGCTCTATTCTTTATTAAAAGCTTTATTATTTTTAGAGATTTAATACTATCATCATCTTGTGGTTTTATTGCTAATTCTCTTTCACAAACTCAATTGCTCGACTAAGTCAGTACCAAAATTATCGAAATATTGAAGATATATTCGTAGCGTAAGTAAAAAATTCTATCGAAAGTTCTCTATGACTAACTCAATGTATTCCGTACGACAGAGCAATCGAGGCGTGGTCATTGCCGCGCTGAGTCTTTCTTCGCTATTCGCACTCTATCTTGCCGCCAGTTTTGATTGGCGCCAAAGCGTCCTCTTCCTAGTAGGCTTAGCCGCCGGAACGATTCTTTATCATGCCTCTTTCGGATTCACGGCGGCATGGCGTGAGGTCGTGAACACTGGCAACGGCGCTGGTCTCAGGGCGCAAATGATCATGCTCGCGCTAACCGTTTTTATATTCACGCCGTTAATCGCTTGGGGTGAATTCGGCGGTATTAGCCTCAGAGGCAGCGTGGCTCCTCTCAATATTGCCGTCGTTATTGGCGCTTTCATGTTTGGAATTGGCATGCAACTGGGTGGCGGATGTGCATCTGGCACTCTCTTTACCGCTGGCGGTGGCAATATGCGCATGGTTGTAACTCTTGCAGCCTTTATCGCAGGGTCCTTGCTCGGCAGCTGGCAATGGGATCTCTGGCAGGACGCTCCAGGTTTCGCGCCCGTCGCGTTATCACAAAAATTTGGCGTAGTAGGCGGTATAGTTGTTAGCTTCGCACTCTTCGTCGCTGTCTGGCTGGCGTCGAAAGCCTATGAAGCGCGACGCGCTGCTGCGACAAATGTGGCATCTAAAACCTCGCCCGATTACTCATTTTTCCGTGGCCCTTGGCCGCTGGTCGCGGGCGCAGTCGCTCTTGCCGCGGTCAATGTCGCTACACTACTTCTTGCCGGACGCCCCTGGGGTGTGACCTCGGCATTCGCGCTGTGGGGTGCCAAGATAGTTACGACACTTGGCTTCGATGTCTCTCAATGGGCGTTCTGGGCGAGACCGGGTTCTGCTGCGGCATTAGAGAGTAGCGTATTCGCAGACGTCACGTCGGTTATGAACTTCGGCATAATCGGTGGTGCGCTCCTCGCCGCGGGTTTCGCAGGAAAATTCGCACCCAGCTTCAAGTTACCCTTTCGCTCTTTTTTAGCTGCTGTTTTCGGCGGTATTTTACTCGGCTACGGCGCGCGCATCGCCTTCGGATGCAATATCGGCGCTTACTTTGGCGGGATTGCATCGACAAGCCTACACGGCTGGCTCTGGTTTGTGGCGGCCTTCCTTGGGAGCAGTGTCGGGACGAAACTGCGCCCTTCATTCGGTTTATAACGAACGTTAAAACGTATAAGAAGTACAACTTAATCTTTGAACCGCGGCTAGTGCAGTTTTTATTTTCTATTCCCCGATCAAAATCTAAAGGTATAGCGGAACTTCATGCTGAGATCCGAACGCGCGGAGTGGAAAGAGTTATCACGATCCCAATCCTGCATGTTGTGGTTCAAGACAATAAATGCTTCTTGGCCTGCCTTCGGGATCCACTGCAGTCGTGTATTGATTCCGATCTCTTCTGAGAGATTGTCATATTGGATTAGGCTTATCCAATACAAAGTTGGCGAGAAGGCTATTTGCGAATTCGCGCTCGTCAGCCGAGTGATAAAACTACCCTGCGGGAGCACGATATCGTTCCAGTCGCTGCTGATCGTGGCAGTGAAGTAACGTGACTGATTCCAAGTAAAGCTCGCATTCACATTTTTTCGAGTGCCGTTATAAAAATCCCCCGTCCTGTAACTGAAGCTACCGGAAAATTTTCTTTGTCCGCCGCTAGAAATGCCGAATTCTTGCTCATCGAACTCATAGGAGCCAGGCTGAATCACAACCTCCCGGCTGGGATCACGATAAATTCGGAACGGCGCACGTACGACTTCTTTATTGGAGACGTAAGACAAGCGGATGCTGTCACGCGTATTCGATTCTAGTTCTAGCAGACGAAAGGCTACGACTTCGCTTTGCAAACCGTCGTCGATTACGTTCACTCTCTGCAAATCGATGCCGGTGAATGCCGTTTGAATTAGACCATTCTCGAAGAAATATGTGTAACCCAAGTCTGCGGTGATGTCTTCAATATTCGTACGATTGACAAAGCCCATCGCCGGGTTGAAATTATCTTCAACCACCTTATAGCCTACCCGCGTGCGCAGTCCTTCACTTGCTGGCAGCGCTATACCGATACCATAGGACGCGTCATCACCGACTAATCCAGGCGTGTCAGACTGTTGGAAGAACACATTACTCTGCAAACGACGTCCTGCACCGAGATCATTATTCACGTACATGAAATCTGCGCCCATGACGGAGTTATCTACGTTCGAAGTCGGATCGCCGTTTGTGTAAATGAAGCCGATCCGTGAATCTTCGAGCACGTTCGCTGAGATTCGAGTAACTAACATATCCGCCGCTGCAATATTCTCAGATTCGCCTTGACGAATTGCCAACGTGCCGATGTTAAAGCGACCCACTCGACCACTTATTCGCCCTCCGTATTCTATGTCCACGGGCGCGCCATCGGCCGCCAAGCCTAATTTACGAGAGAAATAGGGACGCGCATTTTCGCGGCTTGCTCCACCCGCGGCGTTGTTACCTGCGGCCATGCGACTGATATCGCCGAATTGAAAAAGGTCAGAGTCATTTAGGAAGAAATCACGTTTCTCTGGGAAAAATAAATTAAAACGTGTCAGGTTTACCTGTCGATTATCAACTTCAACCGCGGAGAAATCCGTGTTTACCGTGAGCGCCGCGTTCAAAGATGGAGTTAATCGATAAAAAGCGTCGAGTGAGGGTTGAAGCGAACTATCCGAGGATCTAGGAGAAAAACTACGCTGTCTCAAGCCGATGAAGGACGGCACGATGTCTAGGCCTAGTCCCTGATTCATGCCCTCTAGACCGCTCATCTCGCCCATGATAGTCGGATTATAAGTTCGGTCTAAAGATACCCATGACATTTCTTCGTTGCGGCGACGAATCCCACGCCCGAAATTAAAACCCCAGGTGTCGAGGCGCGGATCGAAGGGCAATGACTTAAAGGGAATTTCAACTTCCGCTACCCAACTCTTGCCGTCGATACTCGTCGCGGTCTCCCAGATGGTATTCCAATCCAAGCGAAACGACGTCGGCGTCTCATAGAGCGAGTCATGGCGTACCCCATTTAAGTTTGTCTCAAAGCGATAACCCGCGCGGCCTTGATTAAAAGGATCCAAAATAATGACGAGACGATCATCGTAGGGCAGTCCCTGCCCGTGACGAATAGTAGGTGCAGAGATTAACTCAGGGTTGCTGTCGTACATGCGCGCCGCCACGTAGAGTGCGTCTTCCGTGTAAACGACATAAAGTTCGGTCTCTTCCGAAGGCTCCGCGTGATCGCCCGGACGGCTCTGATGAAAATCTGTGATCCGTTCAGCTTGCTGCCAAACTTCATCATCGAGTTTGCCATCTAGCACCGGCGCATTAGCGACTTTCACGGCACGGAAGCTCTTCACCTCAACGCCGCGTTCTTTAAGCTCGCTTTCCTGTGCTAGCGACAGGTGTTGTAGGGCAATTCCGCCTAATAGCGTGCCGCCAAGTAAAAGTATTTTTGAGTTAACGTGGGAATCGAACACAAGAAATCTCTCTAGCTTCTCGAGTCTTGTTGTTCGCGAGGAACGCCAGTAATGCAGAGTGCTTACTCGAGAGAATTAAACTAAACCAACCGCAATTTAAGTTATAGATTCGTAAAAAGAGCTTTGAAGTCGAGGGATCGCAAAGCTCTCCTTTTCCTTTAGCGATAAGACTTCGCCATAAGCTTTTTCTAGAAGCTATTGACGTTAGTATATAAGAACTAGCCTTGATTAATATGGCTTTGAATACTTCGTTGGGCTCGCGTGGACTTGTATTTGGTGGAGGCGGGGGGAGTTGAATAATACTTATAATCGATTGTTTTAATTGATTTTGTCGATAGCTCTAGAAATAAATACCGTCATAAGTACCGACAAATAAACTCGTGCAACAAATAACTCACGCCTCTAACCTTCCCAATAATCACGAAGCCGTTCCTTAGCCAGCCCTCGGCCAGTCCTATTTACGTGAATTACATAGCACCCCAGCTCATCGGGCTTAAACCGGGCGGGGCCGCCGTCTTCCGCTGTGACAACTAGATCACCACCAGAATGCTCTACAAACGCATAGGGGCGCTCCTGAGCATTGAACAATCTATCACCAGCAAACACCTCTCGTTCGTCCAGTAACCGCTTGGTCTGCATATTCAGGGCCTCTATGAAGCTCTAGAGCCAGTAATGTAACCCCGCGTGTCAAGCGGACTCAGGCCCCACCCCCTAAACCCTCAAAATGGCCTTATCCAGACCCCACCCCCGGGGGTGCCCCCACTTACACAGAAAGGTTCCCTATTTTGCTAGTACATACGATTGTGGCCAGAGGGATAGGTATTCTTGGAAAGAACTATGAGACTTCTGATCAGTGCAGCATTGACGATGCTGCTTATAGTGTAGTGGTCTACTAAAGCTGAACACTCAACTAACTCGTAACCTACCACTCGTAAGGTTCGAAAAAAGCGCGAGAACCCTGCTTGACATAGAGTGCGCTCTAACTTGTATAGTTCCTCGGGTTATAA
>Ga0222714_10000871_pt1 | contig 34326 bp, 52 predicted proteins | sample C33_3DmetaG_FD_165048 | JGI IMG/M metagenome (GOLD analysis project Ga0222714, IMG submission 165048) | Estuarine water microbial communities from San Francisco Bay, California, United States - C33_3D | ecosystem: Environmental > Aquatic > Marine > Unclassified | place: USA: California... | reverse complement strand
AGGCTTCCCTTTCGTGCTGCATACACTAGCCCTCGGCCACCTTACTGCTGACAAAAAAATAGGTCAAGCCCCTTGCGGCTAGCAACCAAGAGTGGGCTTGGACAAAAACAGAATTGTTCTTGCGCCTCGACATGGGGCTGCCCTGCAGGCAAAAAAAAGCCCGAGGAAGGAGGCTCTCGGGCTTTTAGATGCGCCAGAAGGAGGGGAGGTGGGGTGGTCCTTCGTTCGCTGGTCAGGCTAGGCGCAGGGCCACCCTAGCAGGGCATGTAGTACTGCGCAACCCGCGAGGGTCCGCGCTTGACTAGGTTTCGACGGATGTCGTATCCCTGCTGTCGGAGCTTGTGGATGTGCGCCCCCAGCCGCATGCCCATCCCTTTGTTCAGTGCCTCCAGCGGGGTTAGCTTCTGCCCTTTCTGCAGGGCCTTCAAAACAAGTGCTTTCTGTGTCATAGAGCCTCCCAAATAATGATGATGATTGCCCACAATACAAGGCCTGCCGGAATGCAGTAGGCCAGTCCTGAAAAGAAGTCATTCCTCACGTTCCCTCCTCGCAAACTCAATGATTGCGTCCACCTTCTCCGCGCTTGGGTACTTGATGTGTCCCCGCGAGAACTTGCCCATCCATTCGTAACCAAGTTGCAATTGCCTGCACAGCTCGGGCCACTGACCTTTCTTGCTGTTGATGAAGGCTCTGGCCTGTTCCGTGCGTGTCATGCGTAAAATTGTACTTGACATAAGTGTAGCTGTCTATAAAATCAGAACCGTCAATCAATGGAGGTGGGTCATGAAGAACGCAGTCAAGAAGTGCTACGACGCGGGCGCTGACAACTGGGACATGCTGACCGAGGAGGAGATTGCCAGGCTGTGCGTGCACTGGCTGTCTAGCCCGTGGAACCAAGCAGGCATCGGGGAGGCTATCGAACGGGACGCAATGATTCTGGCAGACATTCTGTCTGCGGCGTTCCAAAGCCACATGGGCGGGGCTAAGGAGGCCGCGGTAGGCGCTTGCGTGATGGACATCATCCGTCGGCAGGTCAGGTCAGAGGTCAAGCATGTGTTTAAAGAAGTGGCGTGGGAGAGGGAGGGGGTATGAAAAAGCAAACTTTCTACGAAATAGAGTTCAAGATGTTTACCCCGCACGATGTCACGCAAGACCCTATCCTGAATGTGAAAGAAGTCGCGGCTTGGCTTGAAATACACCCAAACAGCGTTCGAGCATTGGAGCGTAAGGGCAAACTGCCACCGTATGAATTTGGGCTCCTACACAGCGATAAAGGTTGGCGGCTTTCTACGCTCCTGAATGATGAGCTTTTTAAGAGCTATGCTCCTCCACAGAAAAAAACTGAGGTTGATTTTTTAAAAGGAATCATCCGAGAGCTTGCAATGACATTGCATGCTCTTCAGTCCCCGCATCCGGCGCGGCATAAAGCACGGTCACTTTTCTCAAAAGTGTCTGACTTGGGATTGTTGCATGAAACAAAAGAACAGCAGGGGGAGGGGGCATGAGCGCATTTACAACCTTGGCGGCCATTGATGTCGGCGCCAAAATCGAGAAGAAGAACGGGTTTTCTTACCTGTCTTGGGCCTATGCCGTCGCTGAGATTCGGCGGGTGGCGCCTGACGCAACATGGGAGGTTATTCGGTTTGACGGCCTGCCGTTCCTGAAGACCGAGTGCGGTTACTTTGTCGAGGTGGCGGTGACCGTTGACGGCCTGACGCTGTCCCAGCTCCACCCGGTTCTGGACAACCGAAACAGGCCCATAGCCCAGCCGGACAGCTTTCACATCAACACAAGTATCCAGCGGTGCCTGGTCAAGGCAATCGCGCTCCATGGGCTCGGGCTCTACATCTATGCCGGAGAAGACCTGCCGATTGAGGAGCGTTCTGAGCCCTCTGAGGCTAACGGCCTTGGGGTAGTCATGGACGCAATGGCAAAGCTCGATGGCTGGCCTCTGCTTGCGCTACAGGCACAGGATGAGGGGGCGTTTAAGCAGGCATTCAGCAGGCTAAACACCAAACAGAAGGCTCTGCATCGGGAGCTGGAGCAGGCAGCGGCTCAGGCCCGACTGGAGTATCAGGGGATGTTTGAGGAGGCATTCAACAACCAGGATGAAGTGGTCGCAATCCAACTGATGGACGAGCTGACCACCCCTGAACGTAAGGCGCTGGTTTGGGCGGTGCTCAACCAGAATGTAAAAACGTGGCTGAAACAGGTAAAGGAAAAAACATGAACAAAGACAATTCAGGCGCATTATTTAAGAACGAGCGCAAGGAGACCGAGAAGCACCCGGACTACCGGGGAGAGGTCACGGTTGGGGGTGAGGAGTATTACCTCTCTGCTTGGCTCACCAAGAGCAAGAAGGGCACCACCTACATGAGCCTAAAGCTTAAGGAGAAGGACGGAGCCCGCCAACAGGGAATGCAACAAGCCCGGCAGGCTGTGCAATCCAATTTCATTGACGACAAGCTTGAAGACGTACCCTTCTAAGGAGGTTGATATGACCACAGGAGCTGCTGGATTTTTGCTTGGATTCTTGACATTTTTGTTGGGAGCCCTATGATGGACTGGAAACAAATTTGTTCTGAATTCATTGAGGCCACGGGGAGCGCCAAGCGCGCTTCCCAGATTGTGGGGTGCGAGGCGCACACGTTCGCCAGGCTGGCTTCAGGCCACACGGCGGAACCCAAGTACGGGCTGGGGGTGAGGATTCTGGAGGCCGTCAGGCGCCACAAGAACCCACTCCCGCCACGGAATGTGAACCCGGTGGGCCAGAATGAAATGGGTCCGTAGTCGGGACAAAGTAAGGCTGGAGTCTGGGGCGTACAGAATACGACCCGTCTCTGGGAAGTGGGATGCGGTATGGCAACCGCGCAATTCAGGGGTCATTTGGCGAGAGCAATTGGGGAGGTTTGTGTCATGTGCGGAAGCGAAACAGAAGTGCGAGGAGCATGCCCAGAGATTGGACAAGCTCATCTGATGGAGATTGCCGACAACTTGCTGAATGAGGTTGTCAGGCTGCGGGAGGAGAACAAGCGCCTGCGGGAGATTGCAAAGACCCTGCAGGCCAAGCCATCAAAAGATGAGATGTGGCAGGCCTGGCAGGAGGATGACTCCGAGGACGCCACCGAATGGTTTGACCAGTTCACTCACGCTGCTGAGGAGTATGAGCGCCTGCGGCTCTGGAAGCTGGAAAGCCTCAAATATGAACATGCAACGGCATACCGGCAGGCATGGCGGCACCAGGTGCAGTGGGGTAAGGACTTCCTGACACCTCGCGACAGGTGGTTACATGAATCAGCGTAAATTCACCGATGAGCAGGTCGAGAAGATTCGGGTCATGGTGTGGGAAAAAGGAATTTCCCAGCGTGCCGCGTCACGAATGTGCGGGATGAAATCGCGGGGCGGGAGTTTTTGGAAAATGCTCCACGGGTATGCTTACAAAAATGTTGGCGGGCCTACAGGAAGGGGGCAGAATGACTAGGGAAGACATCATGCGATTGGCGAAGGAAGCGGGGTTAGCATCGGTGGATGTGGTCATGACCCTTGATGAATTGGAACGCTTTGCCGGTTTTATCCGTGAGGCGTGCGCCGAGATTTGTGACTGGGTGGAAGATGAACTGCAGTACGACGACCAAGTCTCGGCGGCTGGCGGGGCGTGGCGGTGTGGGTTTGAGATTCGGGAGCGAGGCAAGCATGACTGACGAAGTCATCAGCCCAAGCCACTACACGCAGGGTGCTGTGGAGTGCATCGACGCCATCCGGGCGCAGTTGACGGAGGAGGAGTGGCAAGGGTTTCTCAGAGGCCAGATAGCGAAGTACACTTGGAGGCTTGGCCTTAAGGGCGAGCGGGATGCGGAGAAGATTTTATTTTACGCTTCGATGCTGGCCGGGAAAGACCCTAGGAGCGACGCTTCTTCCTGAGATGCTTGAGGTAGTCAATCCCGGCCTCCGGGCTCCACCAGATTTTAATCATGTCTGGATGTTCTTCAGGGAGGTCTGGGTTGATGGTCGTGACCACGCAGGGGCTGAGGTGCATATCCCGGAAGCCCCTGTCCCGAGCATAGCGGTCATATAACTTGTATGAAGCCACCTGAACCAGGTGCGAGATGATGCCTGTCTGTGGGTCTTTCAAGACTCCATAGCCAGAGGTATGCCTATGACCAGCAATGGCAAGGTGGTCGCGAACCCCAAACAGTGTCGCCTTCGTTTGCCCATGCACCGGGTTATATTGGGAATGCCCAGCAAAGTCATGGCGGGCATTGACTCTGACACTCCGGCCATTGGGAAAGCGGAGGTCTAGCCTGACCTCACTAGACTGATAAAGGGCCCTGGCTTGGCGGGCTATCCACTTGATGGGGTCGCCCTCTCCGCTCCAGGCGTCGTGGTTCCCGCTAATCATGTACAGCCACGGCTGCTCGGAGATGAACCACTCAGCAAGTGCCCATGCGTGTTTGGCGCTTGTCCCTTGGTCGCCGTAAAGCTTTGCGAGTCTCCCAACCCAGTTGTTGGTGAGGTCTCCAACATTCGCTGAAAAGAGGCCCTCAGTCTTGATGCAGAGTTCTCGGTTCCTCTCAAGAGCTACAACGTCAGTGCCGTCATCGTCAACATGAGGGTCGCCGTGGTGAAGAATGGCTATAGCGCCCTCAAGGTGAACCTCAACAGGAATCAACTTGCGGGCTTGTTCGTGTGCGGCTTTCTGCGCAAACTGGCGCTTGCGGTGCTTTAGAAGTTCTTCAACGGGGATGTCGTCTTCAGGCAGGTCTGGAACACTGAATTCTGGATGCCGGTTCTTGTTCCGAAATTTGGTCTGCTTTGGGAGGATGACGCCGAACTGCTCTTCATACCGACGCAAGCGGTTATGCAGCGCATTGTTGCTGATGCGAAGTTTTATTGATGCTTGAGTGGCGCCCAGCTCAAGAAAGGCCTCTGCTGTTTTCTTGAGGTCGGCGTCAGAGACGGGCTTTTGCAAATTACTTTTTCTTAGGCTTCGCTTTTTTATGCACCAAATACTGACTAGAGGCCGTGTGCTTTGCCCCTGACATCAGTCTTCCGCTTGCGTCCTTGTGAGTCGCGCCTTTGTGCTCCCGCCCGTCCTTGTAATAGTGCTTCATTCCGGCGGCCATCAGTATTTCCCCTTCTTGGCGGTCTTGGCTGACGACTTAAATGCCTTGGCTGTCGGAGCGCCCTTGGCCCCAGGCTTCTTCATCTTCTCGCCAGAGCCAGCTTTGATGCGCTCACGTTTAGCATGAATGTTTGCATACAGACCTTTCATTTTGCCCTCTTTTCAAATGTCCGAGCCCCAGTATACCCAAGGTAGCCGGCGGAGAAAGTCCACCACAAAGCCTCTGGAATGGCCTCAAAGCCTGCTTTGACGTTCGCAAAGAACTGACTCATCTGGTCAGGTGCTGCGATGCCCAAGGCAGGAGCAATGACCACCAGAGAGATGATGAGGCCGTAAAAGACGTACATGAAAGTAGGGCGAGCGCGAGAAGTCCACGGGTCTGCGCTCTGCGCTTCCGTCGTGATGGCTTTGATGGACAGCTCCATTTCGCGGAATGTCCCATCCAGTTTGAGCTTTTCTAGCTCCAGCAGGGCCTGAGCCTTCTGTGTGGGGTCTGGCCAGGCTCGGTCAATGACCTTGCCTATGACTCCGGCAATGGCGTCAGCAATCATGAGTGAAGCATTGAAAGAAGTTTAGTAACCCCAGCACCCATGGCCGCCACAACCCCGCCAGCCATCACCATTGTTTTCCACGAACCCTCGGCCCTGTTCAGGATGATGGTGATTTGCTTCACATCCTCTCGCAGCTCATGCAGCTCTCGCTGGATGTTTTCAATCTGGACTTGGTGGCGCACCACGTCGTGACTCAATTCCACTCATGCTCTCCCGCCATGTCTGATTGAAAAATGATTGCCGTCGGGGCGCTTGAACCTTCCGCCCCAGGCGCAGTCCTCTCCGAGACTTTCCCAGAACTCCCCAAGTTGAGTATAGGCGGCAGAATCCGTCTGATACACGCCGTCAATAAAGAGGTTAAAGTCCACTGCCAGCCGTTCGCAATGGAGAGAGTTAACGATTCCTGTGCCGGCTGCTGCATTCTGTTTTGCCTGCTCGGGCGAACGATAAGCGTCACCGAGCGTGAGTTCCATGCCGTTCTTGTAAGCATACTCTATCAGCAGGCCCACCAGCTTGGTGAACCTGCGCTGCTTTTCGCTGAGCTTCATTGCGGCGGCACATAAGGTGAAAGCAAACCACGGCCTGCGGTAATTGCTGGGAACATAGTGGATTCCGTAACAGGCCCGCCCATGCGCATAGTGTCAGCCAGTCTCTCTAAAGATTGCTGGCGCAAAGCGGTAGCGCCAACCCTAGCGCCCATCGCGCCAAGCGCCAAAGGAGCCCCTATTGTCGGGTCATATAAAGTCATACCGCCCATGGGAATAATGTTTACAGGGCCGGTGGGGGCAAAACGCCCAAAAAACTTAAGAAGATTTTGTGTTTTGGTGCCTTTCGCGGCTTTCCTAATTTCTTCTTGCTCTGCCTTTGAGAAAAGACGCATTTTCTTGGGATTTAACGCAAGCTTTCTAAGTTCTTGGGCCATGGAATTTTCAGGGCCGGCTTGCACGAACTTGGTTTTATCAAGCTCTGCCTTGGCCAGCATGTCCTCAAAAATCTCTGCCTTCATTTCCTTTGAATAAGCGCGTCTAGCTTGCTCCCAAGCAGCAATTCCTCCTTTAGTGCCAGAGCCAATGACATCAGTGGTGGGCGCAGACGCAACATAATCATCAAATTCATCTTTGAGCATTGATGCAATGCGGCGCTCCGTGTTGTCTGTGCTGGCTTGGGCATTACGGATGAACTTGCGCAGCGTCGTCAGCTCCGTGAAGTCCTTTGGCGCATTCGGGTCTGTCAGCTCCGCAAGCGCAGAATCAATCTTGGGGTAGGCTCCTGGGCGGTATCCCTCTTTACGCAAATCAGCGGCGATGCTGCTCATGCGGCCTGCGAAAGCTTCTGGAGCAAATGCAACCCCAGCCTCTTCTGCGCGGCGGTAAGCGTCTTTTGCAATATTTGAAAGCTCTACCGAAGAAGGCGCATTGCTTTGCCGGTATCCCATGCCAAACGGAGCGCCAGTGACTGCGCCAGCCAGAAGCCCAAGCGCCGGGCTGTCATAAGCTTCTGTCGTGGCTTGTGCGGCCATTGCGGAGGGGGCAGAGGCGGCTAATTGCCTGCCGGGAGCCTGAGCAAGCATAGCGGCTGTTTCTCGCGCGGCAGGAGAAGCCGCAGTCCCGGCAAACCTCGCAAGCGCTGGAAGCTGAGTTCCTGCTCCCGTCACCGCTCCTGCGGCTGACTGCATGGCACGTTCTGCCGTGGTTTCCGGCATAGGCAGGCCAGCACGAGTCATCAGGTTCTCAGCCGCCATGGTCGGAGAAGGGATTTGATATTGCTCTGGCAGGATTACGTTTGTGGCTTGCGTCAAGGCTTCTGCAGCAGGCAACATCATTGAGCCTGCGAGAACGCCCGGAGGGCCAGCAGGAGCGCCAGCCATAGCGCCGACGGCATAAGGCAAAGCGCCTCTAGCCGTAATGCCTGCGCCACGCATGATGTCAGGAATATCCAGCATTTCTCCCGCCTGCTGAAGCATGCTTGGCTGAGGGGCAGTGGGGGCTGTGCTTACAGGGGCGGGCGCCCCCATCATTGCGCGCATGTCCTGCGCTATTGCCATAGCGGCTTCCGTGTCATTAGCCGCTTCAGCCCTCAATAATGCGGATTCAAGCTCTTTCAAAGTGGGCATAATTTATCTCGCTTGACTTGCTTATCGCGCGTACTTTTCATATGCAGCTTGCCCTGCTGGGGAAAGCTGATATCCGCCACTTTGCATATCAGTATTGACAGGCATGCCCCCCGGGGTCATGGTCGCATTCCCGCCGGCTTTTGCCTGAGAGCGGCGAATGGCGTTGGAAACAATGCCTTTAAATTCATTGGCTGCGGCTTTAAATTCGGCTTCGCTTTGCGCCGTATTCATGCGTGAGATGGCCTGAGTTGCCTTATCGCCCTCGATTTGAGTAATTTGCCCGCCACCCTTAAGGCTTTCAAATGCCTCCAAAAACTGCCGTCCCTGAATTTGATTCAGCAGGGACATAAAGCCAGCTTCCTTGGTGCCCGGGATTCTTGCAGCAACCTTTCCAGCCCCAGGGGCGCCCACCGCCCCGGAGAGCCCGGGATGGTTCACTAGCTCATCCACTAGATTAAGCGTGTATTGGGCTTTGGCCTGCGCTTCTGGGAATGAAATGGCTGACTGCGCCGCGCTTGTGCCTCTAACCTGCCCTCCTGCTTTCGCTTCCGCCTGCTGTCCCGCAAGCCTTGGGTCAACTGCAGCAGGCAAAACCCCCGGCTGGCCCATTGTCAGGCCTCCGGTGCGGGTATTCCCAACCATAATTCCTTCAGCCGTCGGAATAAACTGCATGTTAGGGGATGGCTGGGTTCTCTTGCTGGCAAGGAAGTCATTAAAAGAGCCTGTATAGCCCTCCGCTCTTGCAAGATTAAATTCCTGAATGCTGGCAGCAGGAAGACGCCCTTCTTGAGTGGTCGGGAACTGCTGAGCAACAATAACCTTTGATTTCTCAGAAAGCGGCAAAGCATCAAAAGCAAGGCGCTGCACGGGGTCTAGGCCCATGCTGAATTCCCCAATTGCATCTAACATGCGCTGCTGCTGGGTTTCTTCCTGTTTTGCTTTCAGGACTCTGTCTTGATACTCCTGAATCTCCATGAGGTATTGCGCTTCTCGCCTTGCATTCTCAGCCTGCTGCTGCTCCAGAAGCTGAGCCCTCTGCCGGTTCTGCACGCCCATCTGCATGCCTTGCATGGCATATTCCATGGGGTTGATGGGCTCCAAAGACTTTTGCGGCATCATCAGCAGGCCCATGCTCGCCATCCCAAGCGGGCTCTGGGAGAGCCGAGTCAGGCCCTGATTGATTGAGTCAGAGATTCCGGCCATCTTTAGCCCCCGAAAATGTTCTTAATTTGCTCGTAAATATCGTCAAGCAGGCCCGATTCGCTAGCGGCACCGGCAGCGGCAAGCGCGGTCTGCCACCACTCCGGCGAGTAAACAGGCTGCTCCGTCGTTGTTGTGGCTGTCTTCTCGCTGCCGTATGGACCGCCGACCGCACCCATGTAACGCTCTAGCCGCTTCCAAGGCTCTTCTTGCCCAAACTCGAATCTTTCGCGGCGGGCGTTAATGAGGCGCTGGCGCTGCTCATCACGCAACTGGCCTGCCTCAAGTGCTGCTGCGGTTGAGGCGCGCTGTGCTTCCATCAGATTTGGAGCAAACATCGCCATTTCTTGCTGGCGCTGGCGCTCATTCTCGTAAGCTGTGCCATAGAGATTTGCTGCAAAATTGCCCATGCCCTCGCCGTATCCGGTGGATGCCGCCTGCAGGGCATTCATCATGCCGGGGCTCCCGGAGCGCCCGGACATGCCGAACTGACTGCCAATGCCTGGCACCACGTTTTGCATGAAATTGCGGGTGGTGGCCGCAGTTCCCGCCTGATACATGGCATCGAGGTACGGATTGCCGCTTGACATTGAGGGGCCGCCGACACCGCCGCCGGAAAAGGAATACTGATTGTCCGGGGTGGGCAGAAACCCGCCTCCGACGCTCTGATTGTAGTAATCGGTTGCGCCTGACAAGTAAGGGTTGTTCTGGCTCTGTGAAACAATGTCACGCAGCGCGCCTCGTGTTGCCCCGCTGAATGGGGCAACAGTCCTGCCTGGATAGAACTCAAACGGATTCTGGTAAAGGTTCTGCGCTTCCTCAAAACCAGTCTGGATGTACGGAGCCTGCACGCTCCATGGCGTTGTGCTGGAGGTTTGCTGCTGCGTGCTTGTGACCATCTCTGCCATGTCAGGCTCTCCTCACTGTGATTCCGCGTCGTCGTGGCGGAGATTTTATCCGTTTGTAAGGCGATTTGCCGCCTTTGGTTTTTGCGCCGACTTTTCCGCCAGACAGAAGCTCTCCGAGGTCTCCCATCACCTGCGGGGCCGCGCCAAAATCAAAACTCGGGAAATTGAACCTGAAGTTCCCATCTCCGCCGGTTCCATCTCCGCCGGTTCCATCTCCGCCCATTCCATCGCCGCCCGCTCCATAAACCGTGGTGCCGTAAACTTCGCCACCATAAGGAGCCGCAGTGGCTCCATAACCTGTGGCACCGGAGCCAGTACCGCCAAGCAGAGCAGCGCCTCCGAGCAAACCAGCGCCAGCAGCGGCAAGCATTTCCTCATTGGTCATGTCGGTCAAGAGTCCGCCTTGTGGGCCGCCAGTCATGCCGGCCCCGTAAGCATCTGAATATGGACCGGGCTGCCCAGTCGGCAATCCTTCTGAGCCGACTTCGCCGTAAGGTGTAGCGCCGGGTTGCCCTGAGCCCATTGAAGTTCCAGCGCCTGGCACAACGGACTGAATGCTGCCTGTCGGAGAGCCCGGAGAACCGATAGCCGGCGCCCCAGTGTCCAAAAGCCCGCCCACATCCAGCGAGCCAGCGCCTGCCGCTCCGTTCCCAGTCAATATCTGTCCAATTGTAGAGCCAGCAGCGCCGCCAGCCGCAGACCCAAAGCCGCCACCCGCAAGCTGCGAGATGTCGCCTGGGTCTGCAAAGACCTCAACGACTTCATGCGGTATTCCGCCAGCGTAGTCAGTGCTGATGACGTTCTGGCCGATGCTGGAGGCCGGGGTAACTTGCGCGATGCTTCCGGGGCCTACTTGCGCGGCCTCTTCCATTGCGGAAATCTGCGCAGCAGTAAGCCCGCCAGTATTACCACTCGTCAGCCCAAATGCCCCGCCCAAAGAGCCAAAGGGGTTGTTGAGAAATTCCGTTACACCCCCGGCCTCGTCAATCCCAGCGCCAATGGCAGCACCGCCAGCGCCTAGTAAAGCGCCTGGGACGCCGCCCGCTTCTCCGCCAACAATGCCGCCCACGCCCACGTTGACCAGATTGCCAACCGTAGGGCTGCCAGCAATGCCACCCACAACACCGCCGATGTCCGGCATTCCGCCAGCGGCTTCCAGTCCAAGGTTGAACGCGCCTTCGAGGCCGGCGCCACTAAAAAGACCGCCAAGGCCAGCCATAAGGCCATGAAGGCCTGCGGCCATAGAGGCAAATTGGGCTACGCCGCTGAGGCCACTTGCAATAACCCCTAGAGCGCCGCCTCCGTCATCGCGTGAGCGCCAGTAAGAGGCGGTGTCATTGATATATGTACCAATGGTGTCGCGTATTTGTGGGGTGGAAGATAATACTTGGCTGAGCCGTGTCGGGTCAGTCCTCAGGGGCGCAACATTAGGGTCTGCAAAAAACTCTTTTGCGATATTTATAGATTCATCATTCAGATGTCCACCAATATATCTGGGCTCAGAAGCATTCCACTTATTAGAACCGCTAATTGGTGCAATTCTAAAAGAAGGAGCAGACTCACCATTATAGCGGCCCAATACATCAGATGCCCCACTAATTCCTGCTCCAAGAGGGTCTTGGCTGTTTATATAATACGTACCAGCAACACCTGATGTTTTTGTACCGCCCTGAACTTTAGTGCCGTTTATTGTTTGCGGTATATATGCCCCGGTGTAAAATAAATCTCCTCTGGGGCCTTTATAGCTTCCTTGCAACCCGGCATTTTTTAATGCGGTGTTAGCTCCAGCAACATTTCCGGTAATTTTCCACCGATATTCTGGAACAGTTGGGAAAACAGCATTTGGATATGCGTTTTGCGCTTTATTGCCCCATTGGTCTACTTCATAGGTTTCCTTGCCTTGAAAGGCGCTTTTGATAAGGTTTGTTGGTTTAAAATTAGAAGGAGCATTTGTAGACCAAGTACCGTCTGGCTGCTTGTATTCAATCTGTGACTGAATACCAAAATCGGTCAGAATTTTATTGTAGGTGGAAACATCAGTAAGCCACTGGTCAATCCCGCCGCCAGACAAATAAGCCTTGGACGCATCGTAATTAGAGCCGTGAACATGGCTCCGAAAAGGGTTCATGAACCCATAATCACGCAATCTGTCGCCCATGGTATTACCTTACTTTCTGGACTATGCCGTAGACGTTGAAAACCAAATGGTCTGCGGCGGAGGTGGACACGCCGAGATAATCGCCCTTCGCCATCGTGATGCCAGAGCCTTGCGAAGCGGCTTCAATCACCTCAATTCCTCTTCCAGAGACCTGTTTGGAATACACCAGAGACGATGCCGTTGCGTAGGTGCCGCCGCTTGAATCGTGGAAAATGCTGTAGTCCACGTTGTTGTTGGTCACGTTGCAAATTTGAATGCGCGTGATTTCCGTTGTTGCTTGCGCAGTAAACAGTGTCTGCACAGTGGTTGTGGCTGGATGTAAATTTGCCAGCCTCCCACCAAAGAGTTGCGACCTATCGCTTACCATTCTGCTTTACCCTGATGTCCGCCCCAAGGGCTTTGGTGAAACCTCCAGCAACGGTGAAGCGGAGCCGGTGATAGCGCGCCGCCTTCCTGACATCAAAAGCGCCATCGTTGTTCACGGAGAAGCTGGAGCCCCAGGATGTGTTCTGAGATTGCCTATCTCTGGTCCCGTGCTGAACGGTGATGGTCGAGGAGTCGCCCTCAATTATTGGCCTGCATTGGTCCACAAGGCCAGAGCTGCCTGTGGCGGACTCGAACTCTTTTGTTTCGATGACAGCTGTCAGTGCGTTGCCGTTGAATGTGCTAGGCACATTGCTGGAACTGAATGCGCCAATGCCCAAATCACCGCCGGCCCAAGTCGCGCTATCCAGAGATGCGCCAAGCGCATCGAGGCTCGATGAGATTTCATCAAGTCCCTCAAGCGTGTAGCCTGGCGATATATACGCATAGATTGAGTTTGCCTCAATCTCAGCAATTGACCAGCTTCCAGAAGGCCAGTGGTAAATCAGAATCTTGTTGGGCTGGCCGTTGTTGTTGCCAGAGCCAGCATAAGACCACATTGCAAGCGAGCGCGTCACATCGGCAGCGGCACTCATGCGGTGATGGTACGCTGGGTCCATGTCAGCCAATATGGTGCGCGCAACCTTCCCCGCTCCGATGTTCTGGCTTTCATTTCCGTTGAAAACGTAGATGTCATCGTTGCTGATGTAGAACATGACATTGCCAGCATCACAAATTGCGCCAGACGCTATGGCCCCGCGCTTCCTTTCGACAGGGTACAATCCGAAAACCGTTGGCGGCGGCTCGCGGTCCATTCGGATGATGCCGCGCTCGCAGAAGATGGAGCCGAAATCACCGCTGACAATTCTCAGGATGGCTCCGAAGTTTCCCCCCAGAACCTGCTCATCTGACTGCGTTGTGGGGGAGGGCGTCCATGCGGTTTCATCACCGAAGCCTGACCATTTCAACTTCTGAACGTCTTTATTGCCGCCCTCATCCAGATTCCCGAACACCACAAAATCGCCAACCACCGCAACGGTTTTGGCTTTGGGCGGGCTACCAGAAAGGTCTGAGAAATTTGCGTCTCCAAGGGTGATGATTTGCGGATAATCGTCGTAGTTCGTGGCGATAATCTTTTCGCCATACTTCACGAAGTCCCAATTGTTGTTAGCGCCCGTGGCGTAGGCCCCGCTGGTCCTGCTGACATCAATCATTGCAGAAGATGTTGAGGCACTGCTGCGGCTGTAGAGCTTTGTCTCATCTCCGGCGAAATTGTAGTAGAAACCGTTGCTTCCGTTTGCCGAGATTGCGCCTCTGGCATAGGCCGAGATGGAGGTATAAGCTGATGGAGAGAGCCCGTAAAACGGGCGGAATAGCCCCGCATCCGGGATGACGTTGGTCGCAACAGTGGCGCCAGGATTGCCCAAATCGCCTTGGTCGGGGAGCCACGGCCCAAACTGCAGTTTCACAACTGGCATCAGCCGACCCCCAAGCTCACCGCCGCCACGCAGACAATCGGGCAGAGCAGGTTCCACCAGAGGGAATGCACATCCCAAACGCGCTTATCAAATACAGCCCACCAAGGCATGTTGGCGCGCTTACCGTTTGCAAAGTGCTCAATCCAGCGGTACTCAGCCTGAGCATGCTCCCTGCCAATAAAAAACGCAGCAGGCACTACGCCACCCCAAAACCATTCGCCCGTCAAAAAGCCCACAATGGCCTGCGCGACAAGGGCGTATAACGGGTGCTCTAGGTCATGGAACTTCATGAAGCGCGACCCGCAATAACACAGAAATTAAATACCGGTTGTTCTGTAGTCGTGCCAGAAAGCGTTGCATAGCTTATTCTGAAACTTCCAGTTCCTACTGCTGTGACATAAATCCTATAAAGGTCTGTGCCTGATTTTTGATTGACGATAATTGTATCCGTGGAACTCACAACAGAATTTGTGACCGTGAAAGACTGAATAGTTGTTGAGCCAGCTGCTGATACAAGCGTAATGGCCCCGCAGGGGGCATCAATCGTGACGCCCGTAGTGCGACTTGTCGTCTGCGTAACCGCAGCACCGGCCCCAATGGTATAGCCAATTGTTGCGGCGCTGTTTAAAATAAACGCACCAAGATTAGTAACTTGAAAAATGTTGGAAGGAGAACCGCCATTTGGGGCTGCACCAAATATTATATTCCCGCCGCCAGCATTGCCGCGAGCAGTTGCTAAAATATGCCCAGCAACTCCAGCATTCCCTGAGTCAGAAGTATAAAACTCAATCTTGCCAATGGGCTGATTAGCGATAGTCGTCGTATCAGTATCAGTAAACCGCACCGTGTTGTTTGCGGTGTCAGAGGTCAGGCCGTTGTTGCTGGCGGCGATGTCTAGAAGGGTGGCGGGGGCAGTTGTGCCAATTCCAACACCGCCAACTTCATCGATAACAACTTTTTCCGTAGAATTTGTCATCAACTTAAGTTTTGTGCTGGTCTGGGTTCCTAAATATGTACCGTCAAGAGAGCCCCACGAATGAAATGAAGCATGGGCAACGCCGTCATAATTAAGCCTAATTCCTGCCGAGTCATCCGGCCCGCTTTTAATTTCTATTCCGGGATAGCCGCTGCCTTGGGCGCTTACGTCAACCGTAAGTAAATTTGTAAACGTCGCCTTCCCAGTGCTATCGGCGATAGTGGCCGAAGCCGTTCCATCCTTGGCCTTGAGGTTGGTGACTTCGATGTTAGTGGTATCAACAGTGGTAGCATTAACCGTAGTAATGTTGCCAGTTGTCGAAGTCAGCGTGGTAATGGTCGTGGCCGCAATGGTGCCGCCCTCTACTTTGTCTCCACTGATTTGGTCATTGGCAAGGGTAAGAGCACCGGCCGAGACATCAAGCGTTTTGCCGGCCCCCACAGTAATGTCAGAGGTTGCAATCGTCGCGTTATCAATCGTTCCGCCGTTAATGTCTGTGGTTGTAAGCACCGAGCTGGCTATCGTCATTACGCCAGTAGAGTTCGCGATAGTGGCGGAAGCCGTTCCATCCTTGGCCTTGATGTTTGTGACTTCCAGCGTCTCAATGTCAATGGCTGGGTACGAGGCAGCATTCATCAACTGGAACTGAGTTCCGTCGTAAACGACCGTGTACATCAGGTCGGTGATAATCTCTCCGCCAGTGCAGGCCGCGCCGTTGAACTGCACATCCTTGGCCCCCAAGCCATCCACGTTCAAAGTGGTGGCTCCGGTGTTGGTTCCGCCGGCCTTGAAGGTGTACATATCGCCCTGCGCGTAGGCCGTCATAGTGCGGCTGGATGAGAGCGTGATGGTGTCAGTGCCGGAACTGGTATTTACGCCGTCGGTGTCCTCGCGATACCTGGCAACAGCAGCCATAACCTCGCGCGCAGCGTCATTCACGCCGCTTGGCGGCATGCCTTCAGGGAAGCCGTTAGGCGCAGCAGAGTTGTTGCTAGCAGCAGTCGTTGACCAAGTTTGTACGTCACTCATAAGGCTTCACCTGCAGTTGAATGCTAATCGGCCCCTGGGATTGGCGGGACCGGAAGTATGTCTGAGAGGCCATCGCGGCAGCTTCCTTGTACTGGCCGGCCCACATTGACGACTGCTCATCTTCCATGAGATATCGGTTCGCCCACATCATTGAGGCAGACAAATAGACGTCTGGGTACTTCGTCAGCAGCCAGTTTGTGGTGTTGGAATTACTGAGCGCCGCAATGCTCGGCCAATAGCTTAAGGCGTAGGCATAGGCCGAGTCGGGCGTGACATCAAACTCAATCACATCAGAGATGCTGAAATAGTTGGGCTTGCCGGTGCCAGGCCGTCGGAAGTTTCGGACTTGCTCTGGGGACACAAAGACAAGCGGCGTCTCTGGGTCAGTGGTCAGGGATAGGGCATCCATCTCCGCAAAGTCTGCGGGGAGGGCAAGGGAATTGGTGCCGGATGTGAGGGTGCCAGACATGCGGGTTTTGTTGCCGCGCACCCCTCCCAGATTCGGCGAGGTTCTTGGCAGGGGCTGGCGCTTGAAAAGACTCTCCGCTAGGGAGATAAACTCGGAAACCTGAGCAGTCGTGAGGCTCGACCGCGCTAGCCAGTTGGAGACGGCGGTTTGGAGTTCGGAATAGTTCGTGATTGCCATTTATCTATAATCCTGTCCAGTGCCGCCCCGGCCTTTTGCACATCTGCAAACTTCCGGGCCTGAGTAAGACCTTGCTCAATTATAAGCCTCCTGAGTGGCGTTTCACTAGACGCTTGTATGGCAGCCTCAATGTACAGCTTTTTTGAGGCAGTCACATAAGGTTTCAGGTTGTTCCAGCTCTGCATGGTTTCCGAGGCCAAAGTAATCACGGGAACCTGGGCGGCCATCGCTTCCCAGACGCTCACCCCTCCGCAGGTCGGGAAGGTGTCCAGATAAACATCCATGGCCCCTAGAGCTACCTCTGGTTTCTCAATCCCGCACTTGATGATTTTGGGGTGTACGTCGGGCAGGTCTCCTCGCCCATAGGCCATAAATACCCCGCCGGTGGCGTCTAAAATCTGGCCCACGGTCCCGAGGTAGTCCACAGACATTTTCTCGTATCGGGACAGGCAGCCAAAGATTAGGGGGTATTCTCGGGCCTTGGGCTCTACTGCCCGGAATAAGGCATCGTGACGCATGGGCGATGGGACAATCTCAAAGGATTTGACCATCACATCTTGGGTTTCGGGAATGAGGGTCACATCCGCCGGGAAGAGCTGAAAGCCTGGGGACAAGTACATCTGGACGGGGGCCGACCGCATAGCAAATACAGTCAAGGGGATGGCGGTATAGGTCTCTGCAATCAAGGTGCCAATCTTGTCCAGTTCACAGGCCGCGCGTATGCCAGCGACTTTTTCCCCCGTTTCGCCTTCAAAGACCCTGACCGTGTGACCCATGGCCTCAATGTCCTTGACGGCCTCCGGGGCAGCGTAGGAGAAGATGTAGACGTAACAGGGCTTCTGGCCGGCAAGGAATCCCTCCACATGCTTCCAGGGCGCGTACATGCCCCTCTGTGCGTTGTTTACCAGCCAAGCGGTATTGTGTCCGCCCGGAAGCGGGTCGGGGCTCAGGAAAGCTTGTGCGGGCTTTATGATGCGGTCCCGGATTAGGACTTGGTCCTGCTTGAAATCGTCCTGTAACTGCCATGCCAAGGAGAAAGCAGCGTTATACAGAAATGCAAAGCCTTCAAAGTTGACTTTATTGAAGGCTTCGACGGCCTTAGTCACCAGCTCCCACTTGCGGGAATAGAAGCTCCTGTCCCGCGTTTTCAGATACAAATTCAGGTTTTCAAGGAGATTCTCAATCATGTCGAAGAGCCTCGAAGCGGCGGGTCTCTTCTTCCAGATTGTCGAGCGTCACATTTGCCCGATTCAGCCCCACCACATTCTTTTTCATGAATCGAGCCGGATTCCCTGCAAAGACGGAGCCAGGCTCCACATTTGCAAGCTTGGTCACTACAGCGCCCATGCCGACCATGGCGTAGGAGCCAATCACCTGCTTCTGGTGGATAACCGCATTCATGCCGATATTCGCCCCAGCCATGACCCGGCAATGCCCAGACACATTCACGTTCCCGCAGATGGTGACGCCCGCCTCAATCCAGCAGTCGTGGTTGATGACTGACCCTGCCATGACGTAGCAGTCATCCTCGACAATAGTGCTCTCGCCCTTCTCAGGGGCGGCGTGGACAGAAGTCCGCTCGTGGAACACATTGTTGTTGCCTATGCGCACCGTGCCCTTGGATTCCTTGCCCCGCCACTGGGCAGGCAGACCAATGCACACATGGGCCATCAGTCGATTGTTTGAGCCGATGGTGACGTTAGGGCCGATGACGCAGAACGGGCCGATATAGGTGTGCTTGCCAATGACGGCGGTGTGGTGGACAGCGGCGGTGGGGTGTATCACATGACCCCCAGACGCTTCAGGACGGGCTCTGCGTGAACGCTCTTCCCCATCAGCTCAAGCCATGAGCAGTTGGCCGTCATTCCGTTGTAGGCGGACCACCAAGCTCCGGCGTAATCACAATCTCGGCACTCCGCGAAATGCGGGATGCCTTGAGTGAAGTGTATGAGTTTAGCGCCTGGAGCATAGTCATCGTGCCCGACACAGAAGTTCCATTCCGGGGGTATGTTCCCGACAGAATCTGCCCAATCAAAAGACTGAGGGGCGTTATCTTCGTCTTCGATGTACTCTGGGGTGAGCCGTTGGCACTTTTCATTGTTGAACACCATCATTGAGGGCCACTCAAAACGCTGCTGGTGCTTCGCAACATAGACCGAGTGCTTGCCGTCCATGTGGCTTGCCAGCTCGTGAATGTCCCCTTCAACCACCATGTCGGCGTCAAGGAAAATGCTGGTGCCGCGATAGTTGCAGAGGTATGGGGGAAGATACCTTGTAAACGTGAAGTCGGTAAGCCCTCGCCGCTTAATCGGGAGCTGCGGCAGGACCAGCGGCACAATCTGCACGGGCTTGGAAGCATTCCGCACGATGGACCACTGCAGGACGTTGTAGCTTATGGGACTACGGGGGTCGACTCCGATAAAGATACGCATTGCCTCAACCTCTCTAACACTTTTGTTATGTAATCGCCCTTCCTGTCCAAGAACTGCACAGATTTCCACCAGGGCGTGCATTCATGGAAGTGGGGCGTATCGTGGACCATGACAATTGCCGGAACCCCCAGAGCCCCGGCCGCATGGTAAGCCGTCGTGGGGACGCACACTACTGCATCAAGGCAGGAGATAAGCGCGATGGTGTCTTCGTAATTGTCCGTCTGCGTGCCCCATGGAAAGTCATGCACAGTCAGCCCAGACGCATCTATCTCCTCGCTGCGGTCCTTGTACTCCAGCGAAATGAAATCCGCGTCCACGCCCTCGATGATGGGCTTCAGGTCCATCAGGGTGATATTTCTGGAATACCATCCGTGGGCGCCTACCGTTCCTCCGGTCCATGCAATCCCAATCTTGGGGCGCTTGCCTAAAGCTCTGAGAAGGGCTTTCCACTGGAACTGTTTTCCGGGGTGCGGGACTAAGTAAGGCTCACCAGTGAAGTCCTCCCGCTTGCGTCTGTGCCATCGCTGCAAGCCGGACATCGACACTGCAAAGTCAGCCCGGACAGGCCAGTCAATCTCCTTCTTGAACTGGTCGCCATGCACCTCGCAGTCAAGGGTTTCTGTGAACATGGCCTTGAGCTTGGGGTGACAGACAAGCTGTGTGACGTTTGCGTCTCGGAGGGTTGAGCAGTAGGCAATCTGGTCCCCAAGCCCTTGCTCTCCATAGACAAGCAGGCGCCCTTTTTCCCCATTCCATTCAGGAATTCCCCAGTCCTGCTTCTCTCGAAAAGCTTGGTGCCCCATACCGTGAGCGTACTCGTCCCAGCCCTCTCCCCATCGCTCCGTGTGCAGGAGGGCGAAGCCGAGGGCAACGTGACCTTGTGGGTGATTTTCGAGAGGGATTGCGCGTCGGGCATAGGATTCTGCCTTCTTGAAGTCAAAAGACGAGACATACGCAAAGGCCATGCTGCGGAGAATGGCGGGGTTGTCTGGGGCTAGGCTTTCTGCCTTGTGCATGGACCCCATGGGTGAGCCAGGCAGGAGAGAGGTTTCGCACATTCCGCGAAGCAGCCAGCCTCGCCAGTCCTTAGGGGCTAGCTTCGTGATTTTCTCAGAGAGAGCCAGCGCAAGAGGTGATTTCTCTGTGTCCATAAGCACCTTTGCCATGAGCAAAAGCGCCTCGACATCCTCTGGGTTTTTGGAAAGGCATTGAGAGCAGGTATGCCCGGCGAACTGTAAGTCCCCACGGGCATAGGCTTGCTCTGCAACCTGCAAATCTACACTCGGCCCGTTCCTGTTCTCAGATACCGCCATGCCGGGTCATTCAGTAGTCGCGTGATGGCTTTTGTATGGTCCTTGTTGAACACATCCACGCCATGCTCTTTTTTCCACTTCATGATGACGGAATTTGGGATGCTGGCAACGTGCCACCAGCCATTCTTGATTCCCTGGCGGGAATACTCGTTTAGTCCGCCGCCACCCCCAACGTCGTGGTTCTGGGTGTTCTTGTTCACCTCCAGAATGTGAGATACATCCTGAATCTCCTCGATGACCGTCTCTTTCGTCAGGTCATCGTAGGAGTGGTAAACGCTCGTCTTTGAAAGAGGGTCGTGCTCAATAAGCCTTCTTGCCACGCTTCCCGCCCTTCTGACAGCCCTGACCATCAACAGGTAACATTTTACCGGCCTTGTAGGTCTTTGTCACCGTTTTACGGCCGCCGTCCATCCACTTAATTTTCTTCATGCCTTTGTCAGCCATTTTCTTGCTCCAAAAAAGGGGAGGGGCTGCCCCCTCCCAAGGTTGAGGTTCCTTACGAGGTCGTGACCGCGTAGACCTTGCCCGAGGCATTCGGGTTGTCGGCCACCAGCGTGCATTCAGCCAGAATCATGCTGCGGTCGGAGTCACCCGTCTTCGCCAGTTCAACATTCTGAATCGGGCGGAGGTAAGCAACAGACCAATACTCCATATCGAGCGCATATACCTGGTTAGAGGGCATGAAGCGGTTGGCAACAATCTGATGCTGACCGAAGTCGGAAACATAGATGTCAGCCGAGCCGATGATGGTCGCAGGACCAGTCTGCTGGTTGTCACGGTACTGGGTCGCAATCCCAGCAAACGCAGAGGCAATCTGCTTGTTGAAGGAACCAACCATAATCAGGTTGGGGCTGCCACCGTCATCCCAGCACTGCTTGATGACGCTCTTCAGCATGGATTCGCTGAAGGTCGCAGCCGTACCAGAGGTCGGGGCCGTCACAGGCGCGCCGGAGGTGACAACGGCAGTGGTCGCGGCGGTGCCATTGGCAACGGTGTTGCCGAACAGCCACGAAGCCACACCAGCCATGACGCGGGCAGAAGCCGCAGCGCCAGCAGTCGCAGCCTGGGTGCCAAGGAAAGAGGCTTCCATGTCACGCTTCAGCTCACGGCCACGCTTGGCAATCTGATAGCTTAGTTCGTCGCGGCGGCCAGCCGTGTCGGAGCTGCGCAGGGTGCCGGAAACACGCGGAACCTTGGTCAGAATCTGCGTATAGTTTCCAAAACGGGAGGTCGCAACCGCCGTATTGGTGTTGGCGTCGTCGCCTTCAATCTGGGCATTGGTCGAAACCGCAGCATCCAGAGAGTCCGTCTGCCACTCATGGAAGGTCGAAGTCGCCTTCTTGCGGCTGACATTCGACATGAACGGGGTGTCCATGGGCGAAATGTCGTAGATGATGTCTTCAAGGTCTTCGCGCATGCCGACTGCGGCATAACGCTGATAAGTTCCGGTTGGGACTGCCATTCTCTAAACTCCTTAACCAATCATTTTGGAAATAAGCGCCGCTGCATCTTTGTAGTTGCCAGACTTCTTCAGGCTGGCGCGCAGCTTGCGCGTATCTGGTGCCTGGTCGCTGGCTGAACTGCGAGCGCCCGGTGAGAGCGTCTTGGTCCCCAGCTTGAACACCTTGTTTTTTATCGCGGTCTGCTTCGCCTTGGCGCTCCGCATCGCGTCCCGCGCCAGCAGAACTTCACGATGGTTCGCCATGGACGCCACATACTGTGGGTCATAACCTCGACTGAGGAGAAACTGTGCAATCTCGCGCTTTTCATTCGCTGCGACTTGCGGGTCTCTCCATTCTGGAATGGCGCTGTAAAGAAGGTTGGCTTCGCGACCCAGAAGCTCCCGCTCCTGATTCGCCTGCACCTGCGCTTGCTCCCGCTGCGCTTGGTCCCATCTCATTGCCGCCTGCGCTTTCAGGTTCGCAAGTTGGTTTTGCTTCTCCTGAAACTGCAGCCGTTGGGCTGCAAATTCTGCTGGGTTAGTCTGCCGCAAATAATCCCAGTTCACGCTTCCCATTTCTGCGAGGAAGTTGTTCTCCACGTACTGCAGAAGGGCTGCAGCCTGCTGCTCCTTCTGCTGGAGCTGGGCTGCTGCTTGGCTCCACTGCTGCTCCATCTGCGCACGGGCCTGCTCAATGGCCTGCGCTTCCTTCTGAATTTTAAGCTGCCCTTTATAGGTGTCCTTAAGCTGCTCAATCGTAACCCGCTCAGACCCCTCCGGGGTGTCGAGGTTGACCGTCAGGTTGTACAGCTCGGATGGGTCGGTGCCAAGGTACTCCGCAAGCTGGTTCCATTCCTCAATGGTGACCTCGGAAGATTCGCCATCAGAAGCTTCTGCGGGCTCTTCTGAAGCCTCGGCATAAGCCTCTGGCGGGGCTTCGTCGTAAGAAGCCTCCGGCGCTTCGCTCACCTCAGCTTCCTCCCTCGGGGGCGGCTCAGGCGTCAGGAAGTTGGCGATTCTCTGCTCGGGGGTTGGTGCTTGCTCGCTCATTTGTTCAGTTCCTCAACTTGTTTGATTGCCAGCTTTCCCGTCATCAGGATGGACTGGACATGATTTTTCACTTTCTGGCAGACCTGGTAGGCCACCCAGATTTTTTCTCTGCTCTGCTCGTCCTGAGAGCCGGAACCTTTCCAAGCACTCATGAGCTTTTCCTCATACGAGGTCCATGCTTCCTCCCACACAGGGGAGCGCAGGATTCTTTCAGCCTCATGCCCTCGGGCAATCTCCTGCTCCCGGCTACGCACGCCGCTTCTCCGTGATGGAGACAATCAGGCCGTTCTTGTCGCGGTTCACAACACGCTCAACCTCGCGGCCTTGCAGGTCGTTCAGTTGTCTCTGGAGGTCCACAAGGGCTTCAACCATGGAGGCCATGGCTACTTCAGCGGGAGCGGGCGGAGGCGGTTCAGCCGGCACATCAATGACCACTGCGGCCTCTGGCTCTGGCTCAACCGTAATCACCTCCTCGACAATTGTCTCCGGCTCCTCATCGCCGAATGCAAACATCTTCCGCAGGGAATCATCCTCAACCAGCATGCCGCCGGGCAGGATGTCGTTGGCCTCCTGCATGGTCATCTTGGCCAGCTCAATCGAGGCGTCCTGGTCAGCTTTGTACTTGTCCAAATCGCGGTCCTTCTGCTTGGACATCTCGGCCAACTGAATCTGCAGCAGCTTCAGGTTGTTCTCGGTCGCCCGACGCTTCATTTCGACTTCCATCGACAGAATCTTGTTGTCAGAGTCTGACTTGTCTCGCATGCCCTTCAACTGCACTTCGAGCTGGCTAATCTGGTTCTTCAGCTCGGACTCTCGGGCCTTCAGGGCAATCTGCGCCTGCGCCATCTGCTGCTCGGCCTGCGCCTTCTGGGCGTCTACCTGCGCCCGCGCCATCTTGCTCTGAGCGTCAAGCATCATGGCCTGCGCCTGCATTGCGGCAACTTCAAGCTGCGGGTCAGGCTGCGGAGGCTGCGGGGGCGGAGCGGTTTTGGGGTCCATGAAGAACAATTCTGGCTCAAGGCCCATTGCGTCCATCAGTTCCTTGTGGGCCATCCACATATTCTCTGGGTTGATGAGGGAGCCCATAGCGCCTGCTTGCGCAAGCCCCTGCTGGAGCTGAATCACCTGCTGCAGGCCCATAACCCTGCGCTCGCGGGAGACGTTGCCCATGCCGACTTTCACGGTCATGTCTACACGGTCACGCCAGCGGCCGGGGTCTACCTGAACCCAGCGATTGCGCAGCTTGACTGTCATGGCCTGGTCCTGATGCATGCTCAGGAGCTGATGGATGTCTTGGAACAGGGGCACGAAGCCCACTTCAGCCATGATGCGGGCGACAAGCTCAATCTTCATGCGCGCTGCGTCATACGCCAGCGCAGCAACTCCGGTGTTTACGTTCGCAAGGGAGTTCTTGTCCAGCCCCGCAACCTCATCGCCAACACCCGTGCGCTGCTTGATTTGCCCGTCTATGTATTCCATGAGCGGGAAGGTTTCTTGAGGCAGCGAAGAGTGCGGGAGCGGGGTCAGGTATGCGCCGACTGGCTGCTCGCCCCGCACCCGGATAACCCCGCCCGGCCGCGAGGTCAGCAGGTCATCCATGTTCACAAATTCGTCATTTACCACCGTGCGGGAGTTGTTTGCAAGGTAGGTGTTGTCTAGTACCTGACGCAGCAGAGTTGACTTGATGTGCTGCAAATCCATCGTGAGGTCAGCGATGGAGAGCCCATAAAACTTGTGGGTCAGAATGATGGGCGAGGCGGTGCAGAAGGGGATGCGGTCCACTTCCTCGATGTCCAGCAGGGTTGCGGAGCCGCCGCCGTCCGGGTCTCCGGCGTATGTGACTTTCAGCAGCTCATCCATGTCGTCGCCGTTGCGGTCGGCAGAGAAATAGACTTCCGTTATCCAGTATTCGTCTCGGACATAGACAGGGGCCATGCCCTCATCGTCCAAGCGGTCGCGGGCAATCTCTTCCGGCGTCTCAACGTCGTCAGAGGTGGGTAGGGAGTTGACCAGGTTCCGGTCGTATCCGGCCGCAAGCAGTTCGCTCTTCGTCTTGCGCACCCGGTGATAACAGGAGCGGGCGTCCTTTGCATACGGGCTGGAGGCGTCGCGCGTGATGCCGAAGTCTTCAGGGGCGACGGGCTCAATCCGAATCTGACCGCGTTTGCGCTTGGTCTTGAAGGCAACGGAGATGACCCCGTTTTCGTCCTGACTGATGTCGATGGGCTCGCGCTCAACGGTGGGGTCTGCCAAAAGCTGCTCAAGGCCGAAAGGGTCGATGCCCTCGTATTCCTCGCGCTCCTCTTCTTCCCTGTCTTCCCACCAGACCTTCAAGATGCCGGTCTTGGACAGAAGTGCATCCTTCAGGAAGGTGTATACGTTGTAGAAGCCTTTATTCTGTTTCCAGAAAACATAATTGACCACATCAGTTTCCTGTGCGGCCTGCTCCTCATCCTCTGGCCCCACGGGGTCAAGAGACACCATATTGTCGGCGTCGGAGAAAATACGGATGAGGCTCGGCAGAATCCATTCAACCGTTTCCATAACCTCGCGGGTGATAACCTGGCTGCGCCCGTCCACCTCATCGCCGTACTTCTCGCCAAGATAATAATCGAGGGCGGCCGCCCGCTCATTGGAGATTTCGGAGCCCCACCGCCCGATGGTGGAGGTGACTTCAGACTGAGCCCGAGACAGGATTTCTGAGTCAGTCAGCTTTGCCATTTTTTCTCGGCCCCTTGCGTTTTTCGATTGCGTCAATGCGGATTATGAGCGCCTGAATCTGGGCTTGCAATTCCGCTAGGCGCTTGGCCAGATATTGGACGTTCACAAAATTCCTTTGTTGCTGTACTTGAGCGGCTCCCACCGCTGGGCTTTGACAGGTTTGTGCATTGCGCAGACCCGAAAAGCGTCAGCGCCATGGCTTGCCCAGTCATGCACTGGCCTCAACCTGAATGTCCGCCTGACCTCGTCATATTCAGCGCGATAGTGCCTCAGGGTATCCAGCCCGTGCGAGCAGTTCCCTCGGTCAAACCATGCGTTTGGCAGCATCTTGCGTACCGCCTCGATGCCATCCTCAATCTTATGTTGAGCCTGCACCACTGGCCTCGTGCCTAACAGTTCTGCGAGGGTGTCCACTCGGGCCTTCCCGGTGTCCAAAGACCGCTGCCGGGCATCATGCGGGAGAATGTGCTCCCCATATGTCCAGCGGTTCTCGCGGGCCTTCTCCAGCAGAACCTGAGCATAATGGGAGAGGGCCTCGCCGGACGCCTCGTAGTAGTCAAGGAACCGGTATTCGGGGCCGATGTGCTGGAAGAACCAGATTGCCGTGGAATCCCCGATGCCTAAGTCCCATGCGGTGCTGACCGGATAACCAGGGTCAGCATTGATGGTTCTAATGCGGCCTTTCGTCTCAGCTTCCTCAAGGAGCCGCCCGTAGTAGCTGCCCTGAATCGCAGCAGTCCATGAACACTCAAACTCCTGCGCATACCGCTCCTCGGACATTTGCTTGCGGGCGTCTGCCAGCTCTTCAGCATCCACATAGCCGGTCTCACTGGCTCGGTGGACTCGGATGAACCAGTCCGGGTCGTCCTTGTGGGCCTCGAAGAGCTTATAGAAGGAGTTATGGCCCATGGGAGTGCCGATGAAGGTGGCCCGGCCCTTTCTGTCACTGAGGGTAGGGCGGATGATTTCCTCCCAGACCCTGCCGGACATTTGGGCGTATTCGTCCAAGGCCACGGCGTCGAGGTAAATTCCTCTGAGACTGTCAGGACTGTCAGCGCCGTAGAGGCTCAGCCTCCCGCCATTGGGGAAGTCAGCCCGCAGCTCGGCTTGGTTATAGGTCATCCCAGGTATGCCCCGCGTGAACTCCTGCACATAATCCCAACTGACCGCCTTGGCCTGCCGGTACAAGGGCGCGAGGTAAGCTGCTCGGGGATTCGGTCTGGGGCAGGTCAGCACATCCCGGATGAGGTCGTTCAAGACCATCACTGTCTTGCCAAACCGTCTATGGCAGACAGTCATGGCCCAGCGTTGGGTTCTGCCGTGGTACTCGGCCTGCAGCTCCCGAGGGCTGTAGGGAATGGTGATGACCACTATTCCGCCTTCTGCGCTTCCTTCGCCCAAGTGATGACAAGCTCGACAGGGCCGTTCTCTCCAGCCATCACCTGTGTCGCCTTGCCCTCCAGCCGGTCTCCGATTTCCTTCAAGGCAGTGATGTCGCCGCCCTCTGCTGCCGTGATGATGGCCTCTGCAAGTTTGTCCAACCGCTTGCCCTGAAGCACTGCCCTGCGAATGGCATCACTCCAGATGCGGTTCTTGACTGCGTTCTTGTTTCCGAGTGGCGCGCCCATTTGTGTCAATCCTCAACTCATTTTTATTCAACATAATTTGGCATCATTTTACTATCGAGAAATGTCTTGCACTTTTGTCGTTAAGTGCTATCCTCTCTCGACATTTTTGTGGGGGATGGTCATGAATAAACTGCTTGTCGAGCTGCTTGCTGCTGTCGTTTTCATTGGCGCTTGGCTGGTGATGTTCAGCATTGCCATCGAAACATCGACGATGTAGTCACCACTTCACCTTGTCCGCCCAGTACGCCGCAGACCCTTTGCCCTTGGCAATGTTTTTGGCGTGCCTGGCCTTGAAGCTTTTGCGCTTCTGCGTCATACGCTCTGACTCTCCGGCCTTGGGCTTCCCTGCCGTCTTCGCGCCCTGCTCACCGAATCTGATGAGTTTCTCCTGCCCGCCGTAGCAGGCTTTGACCACATGGCTCTTCTTAAGATGTGACGGAGTCCTGCGAGGTTTGTTGCAGGGCATCACATCTTTGTCGAGCAGTCCCGGCATTAGACGCCCAGCAATCCGCCGGTTTGGGCCGAAACCCTTCTCGGGGCGGAAAATCGAGGGTGATAGTAGGCAATCATCGGAATGCCATAATTTTCTGCGGCAGTCGCGTAGCGTCGCATAGCGCGATTGTAAGCGCCGGGGCGGCCCTCAAAATTTGATGCGTCCGGCATCTTACGGGGAAAGCTTTGCGTCAAATAGCTATTGGCAAGCCCTTCTTGAGAAAGCGGGTCCTGGGGCCAGCCCGTAGCGTCTGAAATTGGGTAAAGATTTCGGCCGCTTGGCATAAAAATCCCCGCCGGGCTCTCTTGGTGTACGTTCTGGTAGGGCGTGTACTTGGGCCGGCCGGGCGTGTAAATCCCTGGCGCATCAAGCTGATTGCGCATTCTCCAGAACGGAAAGGTTGCGGGGTCAATGTTGTAAAAATTCTTGGCTTGGGGGGTGCCCATTTCCTGAAATCGAACGTGGTAGCCGCCTTGGTACGGCCCCGAAAGATAGTTCGGAATGTTCATTGCCATGTTTATTTTCCTTTACGCTGTCAGCAACAAAAGCAGTTCTTCATCATCCTGCCGCAGTTTTGCGAGCCATTGCTCGTGTGCAATTGCGACTGTGTCCACTCTGGCTTGGACTGCCACGGCCTTTTTTTCAGCCCGTTTGGCAGAAACCTCGTCGCCCAGCGCCTTGAGGATTGCGGCCTGCTCTCGATTCTGAGCTGCAATCTCTTCAAGTAACCGACGCTCCTCGGCCACGCTGCGGACAGTGTAAACCTTCCCGTTGACAGATACACGTTTCGGATATTTTGCCTTCTTCCCATGGCCGATACCGCCCGGCTTGGCAACAGGGACTGGCGGGGCGGGGGGAATCGCAGAGATGCCCTCGTACAAGAAGGCAACGGCTTGCCTGTCTGTCGTGCCGTCAGGGATGTAGCCCGCCCCACGAAAGGGGAGGGCGATGTGTATGGCGCTAAATCGTTTACTTGGCGTATCCATCAGGGGCCGCCAACTTCACCTCGGGTGAAGGTCGTGCCGTCGTCGTTGACCGTAGCCTTCTGGTGCGCAGTGGATTCGTCGTCCGCGTACAAGGTGTATTCGGTCGAGGTTTGCGTGACCTTGTTGCGGAAAGCCTTGTAGAGGTAGCCAATCTTCTGGGCCAGGCTGATTGTGGCGCCAGGGGCTCCGCTGCCCGGCTCTGCATAGGTGTCTGTATTCAGGGCATCAACAACCTCAGTGTTGACGGCTGCGGCAGTCAGGGTGCTTCTGCTGCTGATTGTAGTATCAACATTGGTACCAAGGACGTAGCCAGCCGTTCCTGCGCCATAAGCACCTGGCACCGCAGTGCTCCACGGGTCTCCAGCAGCGCCCGCGTCAGACAATGCCTTGCCTGCGCTTCCGGCTGTCGCATGGCCCGACAAATCTTCATTCCAAACCGCATCAGCAATGTCTGCGGAAGTCGGGGGTGTGACCGTTAGGGTGTAGCCAGTCTTGTCATTGTTTGTTCCAACCGTCACCTCCCCGCCTACGGTGATGGAAAGCGCAGCGAAGTTGGTTGGGAAGGACTGGGTCAGGTTGTAGCCGGTTTTGTCGTTGTTGGTCGTGACCGTCACGCCAGTCGTAACGCTGTTGACAGAACCAGTGACGTTGCCCTGCACGCTCGCCACGCCCTCGCCAAAGCTTCCTGCGGAGGTGTAAGTCGCCCTAGCAGAGTTCCAGACGCCTGCGGCTATTTCTGTGACCGCATCCGCCGCCAACTCGGACGCCCCGATAGCATCAGCAGCAATAGCAGCGGCAGTGATAGCACCAGAACCAAACACGCCAGAAGTGATTGCGCCAGAAGCCCAAGCAGTGCCGCCAGCGTTGACCACATTGACGCCAATCTGAGCCGAACTTGTCGAAACATTGGACCCCGCGATTTCTGCCGTATTTACGTCCAGCTTATCTGTTGCGCCCACGAGGGAGTCATATACATTCGCGGCCAGCACACAACATTCGAGTCGGACTGTTAGAGCCCCTGAAACATGCACAAAAATGACCAGAGGCCCGAGAGTATCCGTATCCGTGGCATCAAGGACCGCGTAGTAGATGCCATTGGAGATGTGCGTAGCGCCACCGCTGTTCTTGTTCGCCAGGGTCGTAGCGCCGGTTTTCCAGACCTTGATGTCCGTGTTCGCGATGGTCAGCCCAGTCTCTTCAGTGTTGCCGTCCGTCGAGTCAACAAAATAGCCAAGCGGGACTTCTTGGGAGGCTGTGCTTTGCTTCAGGAAAATCATGAGGCCATCCCTTGTTGCTGTCGCTGATGATAGAAGATTGGCGAATTATTCTGCGCTGCCGGCTCAAATGCAATTTTTGTTTCTTGCCGTAGAGGGTGGCGAAGTACGATGTGTGGGTTATCACTCGTGCGGGCGATGTTTACAAAACTTTGGGACCCAGGGTCTCCGTTAATGTATGGATATTTTGCTTGATTCCACGAAGACCACGCATGGTCTACTACGGTTTCGGAGGGCGCGTTTATGGGCGTAACAAGCGGGTTGTAATACCTAAGTGCGTTAGGACGAATGGTTTTCGGGTCCGCGCTCCCCAAGGCCAACGCGACTATTTCTCCGGTGGAAAGGGCTTCATCCCAAATGGCAACGTGGGCTATAGCCCCGGCAAAGTATTCGTCAATGGTCCCAAGTGAGTTATAAACGGACGCCCCAATTGCAAGATTTGTAGTGTCGGTAGGGAGCGCCCTAATGCCAGTATTTGGTGAGCCTGGGGTTCCATTTAAGTACGCAAGTTTTAAGTTCAACTGGGGATAAAGCCCTAAACAATGATTCCATTGCCCTCCATTGACTGTGCCGCCGAAAGCGTTGTTGACACCGCTATTGTTAGCAATTTGAAATGCTAGACGGCCGGTACTCTGAAGGTAAAGGCGAGCACATTCTCTGTTTGCGGCTGCTGAAGCAAGAGACCCAAGCCGGACTAGCCCTCGGTCAGACCCCGTAGTTGAATCTGGTTTAATCCAGCAAGATAAAGTAAACGGTAATGCCGTGGACGGCAGAAGCCCTGCCTCGTAACCATAAGACGTTGACCCGTCAAAATAAGCGGCCATGGTCTCGCCTTATGCGATGTCGTACTTGACACCGTAGTAACTGAAGGCGTCTGTGTTTACCGCAGTATTACGAAGATTGACGCCCGTGTTGTGCGCTACATAGAGCCCCCAATACTTTGGAAGCACTCCGCCAAAAAGCTGGGCAACTGAGAAAGGAGCGACGTCGTAGGCGACATCAGAGGTATTCGCAAGCACGCTGATTACCGCAGCGAGCCGAAGCGCGGAATACAGAACACCTGTATTAGTGAGTGTTTCGGCAGACGCAGTGCCGTCCAACACATCAATCGGGGTAGTTGCTAGGCTGGTGTTAGAGCCATAAACATATACATTGATGGACGTATTGGTTGTAGGAGTGGTGCCAACAGAAACTGCGCCTTGAACAATAGCATCGAGAAACTTGTTCGTAGTATTGTCTATCTGCGCACTCTCATACCCCGCTACAAAAGTCGAACTTGAACCGAGGTTGGCCAAGTCCATCGTAATGGTAGTATTCGACCCATAATTCGTCGTAGTAGTCGCCATTACGAAGCCCTCGCCTCGGCAATATCGCCGTAGTTCACGTATCCGCCGACTCCCGCCACCTCCTCGGGGGTTTGCATTGTAGCGCCCAGAGAAATCAGTGAGTCCATCTCGGCCTGGGTCATAAGCCCTACCATCACGAACAGAGAGAGCATCGACTGATTCTCGAAACTACCCGTATTGAACTCAGGAACATCTCCGCCATTGAACAAAGCTTGCGCGGCCATCCCCGCATTCTGAACAGCGATGTTTTGTTCCGGGGTCCCCGCCGAATAAGTGGCAGCGGAGTTAATGGCTGTAAACCCCGCATTCGCGCCCGCCCACTGGAGAAGGGTGGCCTTGCTTATGTTGCCCTGCACCTTCACCGTGGGGGAATTCAGCGCCACGACAAGCTCATCGTCCGTCATGGTGTCGTAGGGCGGCGTCTGCAACAAAACCTTGAGTTTCGGAATGTCCATCGTTTTACCCTTAAAAGAGGGCCGCAAACGGCCCAAGGTTGGCCTAAGGATACCTCATTTTTTCTTGCTTTTCTTGGATTTTCCAGCAGCGTTCAGGGCCATGGCGACTGCTTGCTTCTGCGGATAGCCCTTACCCATTTCCATCTTGATGTTTTTGGATATTGTCTTTTGGCTTGAGCCTTTTTTCATGGGCATTGTGGTGCTCCTATCGCATCCAGAGCCTCCTCTGGGGACTTGACCACCCACACTGAGGCCCTCTGTTTAACCATCCATTGCCGTTGGTCGTCGGTCAGCATCCTGGCACTTGGCGGTTTGCTGCCGTCCTTAACCTCCAAAAGGTGCCATTTATTACGGAAGCTTACCAGTAAATCAGGCACCCCACCGCCCACTTGGTGGAGGCTTGTCACCTCCGCCCCAGCCTGCCGCAGAGCGTCCATGATTTCCTGCTGATTCTTGTCAGTCTTCGCGACGCGCCTCAATTGAGACCCCGTTCTGCAAAAGTGCGTGCTGTGTTTTCAGAATTGCTGTCATGAACCTGGCTGCCCGCTCGTCATTGTTGCCAGCGTGATACCCGTCAAAGTCGGCATGACACCGAGCACAGAGGGCCGCTACGCAGTGGTCAGCCGCCTTCTGGCCCATGCCTTTGCCAATGCTGTTTGAGTAAAGCCCGCTGTAATGTGCCGGGACGATGGTGCCGTCCATCACCCCGCACAACTGGCAGCACATCAGGCCCGCAACCTCGTTCAGATATTTCCGATTGCGGTACGGCTTCATGACCGCCTCTGGTTCGCGTTCAGGGAGCGCCAGACCTCAATGACCACAGTTGCAGTAGTCCTCTGGGCCTTGAGCAGCTCCTTCTGCTCTATGGCCTTCTCAAGGGCTTCTGATGCTTCTTTCACCCCGTCGCTAGAGAGGGCCTTGGCCGCCCGCTCCCCTTGGGTCCCGTCAGCCTCCAGAAAGGCTATTTCTCGGGCTTGCTTGACTCGGAGTTCTGCAGCCGCAAGCCGGGCGGTGGCCCTAGCATAGGGTCCGTCAGTTCTGCAAAGAAAGTCGAGCGCCCGCTCAACTCTTCGCTCGTCTGGGAGGCCTCCTTCACCCACTTCCGGGCTTGTTTCGGGTCGCTCCCGACCCACATAACCCGCTTTCGCAAGTACGCTGCGTACGTCTGTCCGTTTTTGCTGATTGTCCATTCACCCCACCTGATGCAGTAGTTGCTGACCTTGACCCAGTTATCTGTTGTCGCCTTCACCATCCAATGTGTCTCTGGCTTTGCGTGCGGCCAGTTTCTCATAGTTCATGGCTAGCACATCATCCGCAGAGTATCCAATCGCCCGACAGAGCATGGCGAGATACCAGAAGCAATCGCCTAGCTCCTTGGCTACGTCTTCGTTGAACAGCACCCCGTCCCGGTAAAGCTTCTTGATTTTCCCTGCCACCTCTCCAGCCTCGCTCGCCAGCCCTAAGCCTAGGTACATGAGCTCCTGGTCGTTTCCGGTGCCTGCATGTTCGTAAATCGCAAAGTCGGCCACTGCGGCCTGATAGTCATTGATATTCATTTTTTCCCACCTCTGAGAAGTTGCATTGAGTCCCGGACGGCCGAGCGGGCCACTTCGGGCGTTGTCGTCGTCGCAGAGCTGTCCACATAAAGCTTGTGAGATGCTGGCCTGGCCTCGCCCTTGTCGGGCCACACATCCTGCCAGCCGTTCAGGATGGATTTCTCCAGCAGGGCATTCACATCCTGCCCTTCCTGCGCGAATCGTTCCAGCCGCATCCTCATGCGTTTCTGAGCAACTGCCGTGAGCGGCTTCTTGATTTCCTTCCGGTGCTGCACAAAATCTGCCCACATTTCATCATCCAACATGACCCACCTCCTTCTTTGCTCGGTCCAAAAAGTATTCCCGAGCTTGTTCGTCAAACCTTGCTTTGGCAATCAAGTCCTCAACCCCGTCAGAGTCCGGGTGAGAGCCCTCAAAATCAATTTTGGTAAGCCAGCGCCTCAGAAGGGTTTCATCGTCAGGATGGAAGATGTGCATCTCCAAAAGGACCGCCCTCTCAGATTCCTCTCGGCTTAACCCTTCCATCTGTGCAATTCGACTCTCGACATGCTCAGCAAGAATCGAGTTTCGGAGCAACATCGTGCGCCTCACTTTGAGCTTCAGCATTTCCGATGATGACATTCCAACCCCTTATTTTTTTCAGGCACAACCCACCCATTTTCCGGTGACAGGATTTCAAAACTCTTTTCTCTGAGTTTTACTGTCTACACAAGGCGATGAGCCTTGCCCGGTCATTCTTCCGTTTCGAGGACTCGCTGGGGTTTCAGCGTGTCACCGTCGGGGCGGTCAGGGTGGGACCGTGCTCCCCTCTTTTGATGTTGCTTTAGTTCCACGCGGCCACAACGAGGCCCTTGGTAACGGCTGGAGTCCGAGTCAGGAGGGGCAGCCCTGACCAGGCTGATGACACGGAGGGAGATGGGGCAAGGAAGGTGTCAAGGCTTCCCTTTCGTGCTGCATACACTAGCCCTCGGCCACCTTACTGCTGACAAAAAAATAGGTCAAGCCCCTTGCGGCTAGCAACCAAGAGTGGGCTTGGACAAAAACAGAATTGTTCTTGCGCCAATCGACAGTGACGCATGGTGACGGA